>Ga0315281_10000608_pt1 | contig 50337 bp, 44 predicted proteins | sample YL17G07_0_MG_FD_204540 | JGI IMG/M metagenome (GOLD analysis project Ga0315281, IMG submission 204540) | Sediment microbial communities from Yellowstone Lake, YNP, Wyoming, USA - YL17G07_0 | ecosystem: Environmental > Aquatic > Freshwater > Lake > Sediment | place: USA: Wyoming | collected...
TTGCCGATGCCTTGACCGAGCGGCCCGGTAGTCGTTTCCACGCCAGGCGTCATACCAACTTCCGGGTGTCCGGGCGTCATCGAATGCAGCTGGCGGAAGCGCTTGATCTCATCCATCGGCAATGCATAACCGGTGAGATGCAACAACGCATACAACAGCATGGAGCCGTGACCGTTGGAAATCACGAAGCGGTCGCGATCCACCCACTTGGGATTCGCCGGGTTGTGCCGCAGATGCCGATTCCATAACACCTCGGCGATTTCGGCCATGCCCATCGGCATGCCCGGGTGGCCGGAGTTGGCCTTCTGTACTGCATCCATCGCCAGCGCGCGCACGGCGTTGGCAAGTTCGGTCCTGGTAACCATGGCTTCCTTTGGAGAACAGAAAAAATCCCGGGAACCCGGGATGCAGAACAACGCTATCTTAGCCGAGGACGGCGCGGATTATTCATCGGCGCGGCGCGGGAGCTTGACCCCGAGCTGCTTGAGCTTGCGGTACAGGTGGGTGCGTTCCAGGCCCGCGCGTTCGGCCACCCGGCTCATATTCCCGCCTTCGCGGTGCAGATGGTATTCGAAATACTCGCGCTCGAAGTCGTCGCGCGCCTCGCGCAATTCACGGTCGAGCAGCAAGGTCGCCGCCGGGCTCTGCAGGGGCGCTTCCAGGATCGCCATCGCGCTGGCGACATCGGCCACGCCAATCTCGTTGGTAAGTGCCAGTTGCGCGACTGTCTTGACGACGCTTTCGAGCTGTACCAGATTTCCGGGCCAACGGTAATTGCGCAGCGCGTTGAGCGCCGCCGTGTTGAAGTTGCGTGCCGGCGCTTCTTTTGCCTCGATTGCACGCGACAATATGAGATTGGCCAGTTCGGGCACGTCCTCGGCGCGCTCGCGCAGGCCTGGCAGGCGCACTACCACGCCAGCCAGAATGGTGTACAGCCTGGGATCAAACGCACCTTTCGCCACCATTTCTGCGAGGTCGGTCGAACTCGAGGACAGCATGCGCGTATTGTAACGCTCAAGTTTCAGCGCCTGATTGAGCAGGTTCTTCTGTTGGGCGCGCGTCATCTCGCCGACTTCGCGCAAGAAGAGAATGCCTTCCGATGCCTGGCCTACCAGGTTCGACTCGACTTGATCGAACGCTGAAAAATCCTCCGCCGCCACCCACAGGGTGTTGGGCTGATGCAGCAACCTGGCGCACTGTTCCATTCCTGCGCCCGGTTCACCGACAAACAGGGCTGACGCCTTCAATGTGCGCAGCCGCTCGAGCTGTGCACGCAATTGCTCCACCGCGCGCGATTTACCGGCCGTCACCGGCACGGCGGGCGTATGGCTCTTCAGCATGCCCTGCCTCAGCGCGGTACCGACGGTGCTCAGCAGCTTCTGCAATGCAATCGGCTTTTCCAGAAAAGCGTAGGCCCCGATGCGCGTCGCCTCAACGGCGGTATCGATGGTACCGTGGCCCGACATCATGACCACCGGCATGGTCAGCTGGCCCGTGCTGGCCCACTCCTTGAGCAACGTGATGCCGTCGGTATCGGGCATCCAGATGTCGAGCAACACCAGGTCCGGCCGGCTGTGGCCGCGGATCTGACGCGCTTCGCCGGCGTCTTGCGCCAGGCGCACCTGGTGGCCTTCGTCGCGCAGGATTTCCGATAGCAACTCGCGTATGCCGACTTCGTCGTCCACGACCAGTATCTGGCTCATCTTGCGGCCTGCCTGTTTATTCGCGACTCCAGTGCCGAGGCTCGCGCGCCCGGCAGATTGATCGTCACACTCGCACCGCCCGACGCATCGTTGGCAACGGCGATGTTGCCATTGTGCTCTTCAACGATTTTCTTGACGATGGCCAGGCCGAGTCCGGCGCCCCTGGACTTCGTAGTGACGTAAGGTTCGAATACACGGCCGATCAGCGCCTCGGGAAAACCGGGCCCATTGTCATGCATGATGAACTGAATGCCCGCGTCTGTCGCTTCGGTTCGCACGACAATGCGCGGCACCGCCACCTCGGAAACCGCTTGCTCGGCGTTCTGGAGCAGATTGTGGATTACCTGTCGCAGCTTCGCGGTATCGCCCGAAACCAGCGGCAGATTCGCGCCCAGCTCCAGCTGCATCGCCGAGCGAGATGATTCGTACAGACCCATCACTTCGCGCGTCAGCAGATTAAGGTCGAGTGGCTGCAAGTCCGGCACCGGCGAGCGGGCATACACACTGAATGCGTCGACCATCGCCTGGAGCGCTGCCACCTGGTTGACGATAGTCTGTGTCGAGCGGTTCAGAATCTCAGCTTCCTCACGTGGCAGCTTGTCGGCGAGACGATGTTGCAGGCGCTCCGCCGACAACTGGATCGGGGTCAGCGGATTCTTGATTTCGTGCGCCAGCCGTTGCGCCACCTCTCCCCACGCGGCAAGCCGTTGTGCCTGGCGCATGCGTGTGATGTCATCGAACACCAGCACCATGCCGGTTTCGGCGCCGGCCGAGAGCCTGGATCCGCGCAAGAGCAACACCTGCTGACCAGCGGCGCCGGACAATTCGACCTGCGTTTCCCAAGGTTCCACAGGCGTTTTCACCAGCGCTTCGCATACGGCATTGCCGACTGCCGCCAGCCGCGGATCGCGGTCCGCCCATTCGCTCGGATGGGTGGAAATCAATTCGCCGACGTCGGCGCCGAGGATCTGCTCTGCACTACGGTTGGCCGAGCGCAAGCGAAATTCGGCATCGAACGACATGACGCCGGCCGAGAGGTTGCCGAGCACGCTTTCCAGGTATGCCTTGGCGGCAGCGACCTGTTCCTGATTGCGCTGCGCGTCGGCCTGGGCATCCGCGAGTTGCCTGGTCATGCTGTTGAAGGATTCGGTCAGCAAGCCCAGTTCATCGTGGGACTTCACCGTATCACGCGGGCTGAAATCGCCTTGCGCAACGGCGCGCGTCCCGGCGGCGAGCACGCCCAGAGGCGCGGACAATCGCTCGCTGAACAGGATAGCCAGCAGAAGCGCGGAAAGCAGCGCCAACAACAGTGAAAGCGTGAGCGTCAAGGCATACAACCGTTTCAACCCGAGTCGCGACAGGGACAATTCCTGGTAGTCGCGGTAGATTTCCTGGACGCTCTGGGCGTCGCGCGCCAGCGCCGGCGGCACCCGCTGAATCAGTTGCAATAGCAAGGTCGCCCGCGTCACATCGTTGACCGGGACCAGCACGCGCAACTGCAGGCCGCCTTCGCCGAGCGCTTCGATCGCGCTGTAAGGCTGCTGCAGGCGAACCCTGCGCACCACGGATGGCGATGGCAGTTCTGGAACAAAGTTGGTCGAGTCCGCGCTCGAAAACGCAATCAGCGACCCGTCGGTGCGCAACAGCGTCGCTTCGTTCACCGCTGCCTGTTCGCGCAGGCTATTCAGCGTCGCCAGCTGGCGCGGTGTCTCGCGATCCGACAGCACCAGGGTCATCGATTCGGCCTTGCGCCGCAGTTCCTTGAGCATGTTGTCGAGATTCGCGCGCCCCAGGCTCAGGCCGCCTTCGAGCGCCTTTTCCACGCGCACGTCGAACCAGGATTCGATCGATCTCGACAGGAACTGCACGGATACGGCGTAGACCAGCGCGCCGGGCAACACGGCCACCAGCGCGAACAGCAGCACCAGCCGAAGCGTCAGTTTCGAACCGAATACGCGCGCCTTCAGGCGCCGTCGCAGCAACAGCAACTGGTAGCCGACAACCAGCATCAGGATCAGGACGACGCCGACGCCGAACGCCAGCAGCAATGGCAGGTCGCTCGAAAACCACGGTGTCTTGGCGCTGGCGCCGGACAACAGATAGAGCATTACGGCGCCAAGCGTAAGTACAAGCACAATGAGGAACTGCATTCCCCGGCTCAGCAGCGAGCGTCTGATGATGCGGGCCATGTTCATTTTGCCAGCGTCCAGCGAAACCATTCAGAAGCAAGATTCCAGTCGTGCGAAGCCAGTGCGTTGATCTGGAACGGCTTGGGAAGTTGCGAAACGTCGAGCCGCAGGCGGATTGCCGCTTCGTAGGCCTTGCCTTGATCCAGGATGCCGGTATCCGCCAGGAAACGCGGTCGCAGGCGACCCATCAGCGCCAGCGCATCGTTGAGCGTGTCGAAATTCTGATGCAACGCACCGACAGACAATCGGTACTGGCGGGTAAGCGCGTTATAGGAAAGCCGATAGTGCTGCTCGAATTCCAGAACCGACTTGTTCCAGAGATAGAGCGTGTACCAGCGTGGCTGGATCAGCTCGAACTCCACGATGAAATGCAGCGGCAGGCCTTTGTTGAGCGCGTCCTCGAGCGTAGGGGTCAGTTCGACCTGGAAGTTCGCCTCGAGATAGTACTCACCACCATTCTGCGAAATCTCGGCGAAGTTGACGTGGATGCCCTCAGCGGCCGCGAACACCGTGCCGCACCAGAACAGGCACAGCGCCGGTAGCCAGCGCAAGAAATCAGTCTTTGCGCAGGAGGGCGTAATAAAAACCATCGTGCTCGTCGTCGGGGAGCAGCAAGCCGTCGCGTCCCGGCATTGCTCCCAGAATGCGCGCGTCGGGGTGACGTGCCAAGAAATTGCCTATGGTCTCGTGGTCTTCTTCGCTGAAAATTGAACAGGTCACGTAAAGCAATTTACCACCATGCGCGACGACCTTCCACGATGCTTCCAGCAAACGCCTCTGCTGCGCGGCAAAACCGGCGATGTCGGAGGGTCTGCGCAACCACTTGATATCCGGGTGCCGCCGCACGACGCCGGAAGCCGAGCAGGGCGCATCGACCAATACACGTTCGAACGCATTGCCGTCCCACCATGCGTCGAGCGCGGCCGCATCCGCAGCCTGCAAATGGGCACTCAGCCGCAGGCGTTGCAGATTCGACCGCAGGCGTTGCAATCGCGCGGCATCGGCATCGAGCGCGGTCATATCGACGTCCGCGAGTTCCAGGATGTGGGCAGTTTTGCCGCCCGGCGCGGCGCATGCGTCCAGCACGCGCATACCGTCCTCGACATCGAGCAATGTCGCCGCGAGTTGCGCGCCGGCGTCCTGCACCGACACGACCCCCTCGCCAAATCCCGGCAGGCGGTCGACCGCCACCGGTCGCACCAGCACAAGCGCGTCGTTGTCGAGCCGGCGGGCGTCAAGGCCAGCCTGCCGCAACCTGTGCAAGTAGTCGCTCGCGCTGCCACGGCGAGCGTTTGTGCGTAGCGTCATGGGCGGATGACGATTGCCCATATCCAGAATGCGCTCCGCATCCGCGCCAAGGTCATGTCTCAGTCTTTCAATCCACCAACCGGGATAGGAGAAACGTCCCTCGTCGAGTGCCGCGGCATTGGCCAGCAGAGCTTCACGTCGGCGCTGAAAGTTTCGCAACACCGCATTGGCGAAAGGCTTGACGTGGTCGCCGCCGATTCGAGCAGCGCACTCGACCGCGCAATCCACCACGGCGTAAGGCGCGGCCTCACTGTATTCAAGTTGATAGAGCGCTGTCAGCAGCAATGTCCGCAACTCGGGACTCGCAATGGGTTTGGGCGCGAGCTGGTCGAGCACCGCCCTCAGTTGGCCCAGATGTCGCAGGGTCCCGTAGCAGATATCCTGGATAGCGCCGCGTTCGGAAACGCTCAGTTGTCGGCCGCGCCGCCAGACCGAGTCGAGCGCCGCATTGAGACTGGCGCCGGACAATACACTTGCGACAGTCTGCGCGGCGGACCGCTGGATCTGGTGCATGGAGTCTTTCGGTCTAGGAACAGAAGTGCTCGCCTGGCATCGGCGAGAAGCCACGCAGGAATGCCGCCGCTGACAGCCGCTTGCCCCCTGCCTTCTGCAACTCCGTAATCCTCAGCGCGCCCCTGCCACAGGCAACATCGATTCCGTCCGGGCCACGATCCAGGATTTCGCCGGGCGCGCCTTGTCCCGCGGCGCTGGCGAACCCACGCCAGATTTTCACCGGTTCGTTTCCGAGCTGGCTGAAAGCGCCGGGAAAAGGATTGAAGGCGCGAACCTGCCGATCCACTTCGAGCGAATCGCGCTTCCAGTCGATTGCAGCTTCCGCTTTGGTGATTTTTCGGGCGTAGGTAATGCCGTCACTTGGCTGAGGCACGGGCGCGAGCGTGCCATCCCCAATTTGGGGAAGCGCTTCTACAATGCAGCGCGCACCGAGCGCGGCGAGCCGATCATGCAAAGATCCGGCAGAGTCATCGGGCAAGATCTCAATAGTTCTGGTGAAGTAGACTGGGCCGGTATCCAACCCCTGTTCCATTCGCATGATGGAGATCCCGGTTTCGCGATCGCCGGCGAGGATCGCACGCTGGATCGGCGCAGCACCGCGCCAGCGCGGCAGCAGCGAGGCATGAACATTGATGCAACCTGCGGGGAAGACGTTGAGCACGGGCGGGGGCAGGATCAGGCCATAAGCCGCTACTACCAAGGCCTGCCCGCCGGCCGAGCGAAGCTGGGCAAGAATAGCTTCATTGCGCAATGTCGGTGGCTGGGCAACTGACAAGCTGTGTAGAAGCGCCAGCTGTTTCACTGCGCTGGGCGACTCCCGGAGCCCGCGACCCGCGGCGCGATCCGGCTGGGTCAGCACCAGCGCGACCTCGAAACGGGCATCGACCAATGCTTGCAATACCACGGCCGCAAACGCCGGCGTGCCCGCGAACACGATGCGCATCAGAGCGTCTGTCGTTGCTGCTTCTTCAGCTTGCCGATAATGCGTTTCTGCTTGAGTCGCGACAGGTACTCGACGAATACCTTGCCTTTCAGGTGATCTATTTCGTGCTGGATGCAACCGGCGAGCAGGCCGTCGCTTTCGACCTGGAAGCGTTTGCCGTCGATGCCGAGGGCCTGCACTTTCACCCATTCGGCGCGGGTCACGTTCTCGAAAATGCCCGGCACCGACAGGCAGCCTTCCTCGCAGTCGGCCCGCCCCTTCGCGTCGAGAACTTTCGGGTTGATTAAAACCAGTAACTGATCGTGGGTTTCGGAAATGTCGATAACAATGACCTGCCTGTGAACATCGACTTGGGTAGCCGCAAGCCCGACCCCGGGGGCGCAGTACATGGTTTCCGCCATATCCCGCACGAGTTTGCGGATGCTGTCGTCCACTGCAGCCACCGGTGCGGCTATTTTGTGCAGTCGGGCGTCAGGATAGTGGATGATCGGTAGGATTGCCATAATTGCTTGCTAATTTAATAAACTATATGCAGAATTTAATCCAAAATATCGACTCGGGTGCCCGTTTTGCTGCAGGCGCTGGCTTGGAAAGCTGTTCCGGATCGACAGAAATGGGACCCTGATATGGCCAACTCAATTATATCTCTGCTACTGCTGGCGGTTGCCTGGACTTCCGGCAGTACGATGGCGGACGAACTCAAGCTCGCCGAGAACGTGCCCGATCGCTATGTGGTGATCAAGGGCGATACGCTCTGGGGGATTTCCGCCAGATTTCTAAAGGACCCTTGGAGATGGCCCGATGTGTGGGGCCTGAACAGCGAAGAAGTCAAGAATCCTCACTGGATTTACCCGGGCGACGTGATTGTGCTCGATTTCACCGGGCGCACACCGCGTTTGCGCAAAGGCGACGCCAGTGGAACCGGCAGCGATAGCAGCGATAGCAGCGATGGCCGCGATGGCCGCGATAGCAGCCAGGGCAACGAAGCCGAGGGGCGGTCGATGGGCCCCAAGTTGAGCCCGACTATCCGCAGAGAACCGCTGGGTACGGGCGCGATATGGAGCATCCCGATCTCTTCCATCCAGGCATTCCTCGTCAGACCCCTGGTAGTGGGACAGAAGGAGCTGAATGCAGCGCCGATGCTGGTCGCAGGTCCTGAAAATCGCGTTATCCTGTCAGCAGGGGACATTGCCTTTGCCAAGGGCTTGGTTTTGGGGGAGCAGGAAAACTGGAGCGTTTACCGTCCGGGACGCACGCTCACCGACCCCGACACCAGGGAACGACTCGGCAGGGAAGCAATTTATCTCGGGGAGGTACAAGTCAGCGAATTCGGCGAAGTGAGCACCGTCATGCTCACCAAGGCGGTACAGGAAATTGTTCCCGGTGATCGGCTGGCCAGAGCAGCGCCCGCTCAATCCCTGTCCTATGTGCCGCATGCTCCCGCCAATGCGATCAAGGGTCGCGTGATCGCCGGTCCGGGCGACAGCGTGACGGAAATCGGATCCCTGCAAGTGGTGGTCCTCAATCGCGGCGGCCGCGAGGGCTTGGAGATCGGCCATGTGCTGGCGCTATATCGCGACCGGCCGCCGGTAAAGGCGGTCGACTCTAACAGGAAGATTAAGCTTCCAGCGGAGCGCTATGGGATCGTATTCGTATTCCGCGTATTCGAGAAAGTGTCCTACGCGCTGGTAATGAATTCCACGCGTCCGGTCAATGTGCTCGACGTAGTTCAGACTCCGTAGTATTTTCGCAGCGCATGGCGTCGGACCAAGAGACGCTCGCCTGGCTCAGTCTCGGGTTGATCGCCGAACTGACTCCAACCGGCTTGCGCAAGCTGCTCGCCGCGCTCTCGACACCGCAGAGCATCTGCGCTGCTGATCGGGCGACGCTGGCTGCTGTGGTTCCGGATAGTGTCGCTGCCGCCATCGTGCGCGGAGCGGATCCGCAACGTCTTGATGCGGCCCAGCGCTGGCTGGAGGATCCTGCCAACCGGATCGTTACTTTTGCGGACGATGCCTATCCCAGGCTTCTGCTGGAGATTCACGATCCTCCCCCGCTGTTGTACGTGAAAGGCAATCCCGCTCTGCTCGACCACGCCTCGCTGGCCGTGGTCGGGAGCCGAAATGCAACCCAGCAAGGCCGGTCCAACGCGGAAGCCTTCGCTCGTGAATTGTCCGCAGGCGGATTTACCATCATCAGTGGTTTGGCTCTGGGCATCGATGCCGCCGCGCACACCGGCGGACTCGCCGCATTGTCTTCATCGATCGCCGTAGTGGGTACCGGTCTCGATATCGTTTACCCGGCACGCAATCGGGGTCTCGCACATCGGCTTGCTGAGGCAGGAGCCCTGGTATCCGAATTCGCATTGGGTACGCCGGCGCTTGCTTCCAATTTTCCGCGCCGCAACCGCTTGATCAGCGGACTGGCTCGCGGGTGCCTGGTCGTGGAGGCGGCGCTCAAGAGTGGTTCCCTGATCACCGCGCGCTGCGCGCTCGACCAAGGTCGCGAAGTATTTGCAGTTCCCGGATCCATCCATTCGCCGCTTTCGAAAGGCTGCCATCTGCTGATCAAGCAAGGTGCGAAGCTCGCGGAAAGCAGCCAGGACATTCTCGAAGAGCTGGGTGCCACGATTCATGACCGCAGCAGCGCAATCGCATCGGTCGATGAAATCGCGCCCGAGCATCCCCTGCTTGGCGCTCTGGGTTTCGATCCGATCGACCTTGATACTCTGTGTCAACGCAGCGGCTTGACGCCGGATACTGCATCGGCGATGCTGTTGACACTGGAACTCGCAGGCGTCGTCAGTCGTCTTCCAGGCGGCAAATTCCAGCGCATGCGCTAGCGTGAGGGCGTCAATACCTCCAGACAGGGGCTCATGTTCGACATACTCTTCTTCCTGTTCCAGAATTATTTTCATGCCGGTACCTATCCCGATCAAGCAACGCTCTCCAAGCGTCTTTGCGCAGCAGGGTTCGACAGCCGGGACATCTCGCAAGCACTGACCTGGCTGGGCGGTCTCGAACGCGTCGGCGGGAGCAACCGATCCAACTTCGCACCCGGCACGGGCTTGCGCTGCTACACGCAGCCGGAACTGAACACGCTTACGACAGAGGCTCGCGGTTTTCTTCTGTTCCTTGAAAGCGCGGGCGTCATCAGCGTGTTACAGCGCGAACTTATAATCGAGCGCGTGCTGGCGCTTGACGAGCCCGCAGTGGATCTGGACAAGGTCAAGCTCATCGTACTGATGGTGTTGTGGAACCAGAACGAGACGCTGGACTCTCTGGTCCTGGAAGAATTGATTTCTCCAAACCAGGAGCGTTTCCTGCAATGAAGCGGCAGACAATAGTGCGATAGCACAGCCGCCCGATCGCGGCGCTTGCTCCGGCGCCACCAAGTTCTTATCATTCCGCCTCCTTTCCAGACCGCAAGCGCAATGTCCCAAAGTCTGTTGATCGTAGAGTCTCCCTCCAAGGCGAAAACTCTCAAGAGGTATCTTGGCAGTGGCTTCGAGATCGTTGCGTCCTATGGTCACGTGCGCGATCTGGAGGCGAAGGAGGGCGCCGTCGATCCCAGCGACGATTTTCACATGCGCTACGCGCTGGTGGATAAGAACAGAAAACATGTGGACACGATCACCAAGGCCGTCGCCAAGGCCAGCAACATCTATCTTGCGACCGACCCGGATCGCGAAGGTGAGGCCATCGCCTGGCATCTCGCTGAAATACTGAAAGAGAAGAAACTGCTCAAGAACAAGAAGCTGTACAGGGTCGTGTTCTATGAGATCACCGAATCCGCGGTCAAGGAAGCGGTCGCCCACCCTCGCGGCATTTCCATGCCGCTGGTGAATGCACAGCAGGCGCGCAGGGCCCTCGATCACCTGGTCGGTTTCAATCTATCGCCGCTGCTGTGGAAAAAGATCGGCCCCAGCTTGTCCGCGGGCAGGGTACAAAGTCCCGCGCTGCGGCTCATTGTCGAGCGCGAACACGAGATCGAGAATTTCAAGAGCCGCGAGTACTGGTCCCTGCACCTCGACAGTCACAAAGGGAAGCAGAATTTCAGCGCGCGACTGGTTCAGTATCGCGGCGAGAAGATCGAGCAGTTTTCGATCGTAAGCGAAGACGGGCACCGCAAAATCGTCGCCGACATCGAGAAGGCCGCGAAGGGTTCGGCAAAGGTCGTCAGGGTCGAGCGAAAGCCGAAGAATCGGCAGCCGGCGCCGCCTTTCACGACTTCAACACTGCAGCAGGAGGCGGTGCGCAAGCTTGGCATGACCACCCGCGGTGCCATGAGTACGGCCCAGCAACTTTACGAGGGCGTGGAGATCGACGGCGGCACGGTCGGACTGATCACTTACATGCGTACCGACTCTTTGGCGCTTGCCAACGAAGCGTTGGTTGATATCCGCAACTACATCAAGAAGAAGTTCGAACCCGATTACCTGCCACGCGCGGCAATAGAATATCGGAACAAATCCAAGAATGCACAAGAGGCACACGAAGCGATTCGTCCGACATCAATCGAGCGCGCGCCGGACGCCATTCGCAGATACCTCACCGCCGATCAGGCTGCGCTCTACGAAATGATCTGGAAGCGCACGCTTTCCTGCCAGATGACGCCCGCAATATACGATACGACCTCGGTTGATCTGGCTGCCGGCCGCGCCGATACGTTATTCCGCGCGACCGGGCAAATCCTTGTGTTTCCCGGATTCATGGCCGTGTATCTGGAAGATGCGGATGACGGCGAACAGGAACAGGAAGCGCGATTACCGCTGCTCGAGGAGAAGGAATCGGTTCCCGTCGATCGCGTGTTCGGTGAACAGCATTTCACCCAGCCGCCACCACGTTACACGGAAGCGAGTCTGGTGAAGACGCTGGAGGAATTCGGCATCGGCAGGCCCTCCACATACGCGAACATCATCTCCACGCTGCAGGACCGCGGTTACGCTTTACTCGAGAAAAAACGCTTCCTGCCAACGGATATCGGCAGGCTGGTGAACGGCTTTCTGACGTCTCACTTCAATCATTACGTGGATTACGGTTTCACCGCTCGCCTGGAAGAAGAACTCGACGAGATTTCCAACGGCGACCGGGAGTGGGTGCCGGTGCTGAAAGAGTTCTGGAAGGATTTCGCCCGCGCCCTCAAATCCAAGGAGAAAGTCCCTCGCGGAAGCCCGCTGGAAGAGGCTTGCCCAAAGTGCGGGAAACAACTGTTTGTGCAGAACAGCCGGCGTGGACTATTTGTAGGCTGCAGCGGCTATCCGGATTGCGACTACACGCGTCCATGGGGAGATCAGCCCGCAGGTCCGACCCTGCTCGGCAAAGATCCCGCTACGCAGATGGACATCCTGCTGTTGAAAGGGCCCTACGGTTTTTATGTGCAACTGGGCCCCACGCCGGAAGACAAGGCGCAAAAACCCAAGCGCGCAGCTTGGCCGAAAAGCATTCCGGTGGCCTCCGCCGACATCGAGACCGCGCTCAAAATGCTGGCATTGCCGCGCAAGCTTGGCGATCATCCGGAATCGGGCAAACCGGTCGAAGCCAATATCGGCCGTTTTGGTCCGTATGTGAAACATGACGGCATGTTCAAGTCGATTCCGAAAGCCGAAAGCGTGCATGACATCACGCTGGTGCGTGCTGTTCAACTGTTGGCGGAGAAGAAGGCCGCAGGCGGTGGCGGTAGATTACTGGGCGTACATCCGCAGGACAACAGGTCCGTCGCGGTACACAGCGGCCGCTACGGCCCCTACGTGAAATACGGCAAGATCAACGCGACCATTCCTGCCTTAATCGACCCGGCCAAGATTACGCTGGACGACGCCCTGGAATTGCTTGCGGCAAAGATCACGAAATCTGGAAAATCGGGAAAGTCGGCGAAACCTCAGAAGTCGGCGAAACCGGCGAAATCGACGACGAGTAAATCGAAGAAAAAGCCGGCCGCCGGAGGCGGCAAACGCAAGTCCGCCTAAGGCTTGCGCGTCAAACGTCGAGGTTGCGCACGCCGAGTGCGTTGGCTTCGATGAACGCGCGCCGGGGTTCGACCATGTCGCCCATCAGCGTGGTAAAAATCTCATCTGCGGTAATCGCATCCTCGATCTGCGTCCTTAACAGGCGCCGCGACGCCGGATCCATGGTGGTTTCCCATAACTGCTCCGGGTTCATTTCACCCAATCCCTTGTAGCGCTGGATCGACACGCCCTTCTTTACTTCGTCGAGCAGCCAGTCCAGCGCTTGCTTGAACTCGGTGACCCGATGTTCATGCTCGCCGCGCTTGACGAAGGCGCCCTGACCGAGCAGGCCCTGAAGAACCTGGGCGGTCTGCTTGATCTGCGCATAATCGCCGCTGCCGAGGAAGTCGTTGTCCAGGTAGCCCAGCCGCAGATTGCCGTGCTGCATGCGCTTGATCGCCAGCACCTGCGTCTCATTCTTCTGGTCGTAACGAGGCTCGATGATCAGCCCCGGAACGCCACACAACGCCATCAGCCGCTGCGCCGATTGCTCGGCGGCGGCCGCATCCGCAAGACTGATCTGCGGATCTCTGAGCAAGGCCGCCAATACCACGGGATCGATGCGCTTGCCCAGCCGATCGATCACCGCTTCCGCGAGGATATAGGAACGCGCGACCTCTTCCAGGGCTTCGTTGGCCAGTACCGGACGCTCGCCCCCAAGATTGAGTTCGGCATCTTTCAGCGCCATTCGCAGCAGGTACTCCTTCAGCTCGTGATCATCCTTGAGATAACGCTCTTCCTTGCCATGCTTCACTTTGTAAAGAGGGGGCTGGGCAATGTAGATATGGCCGCGCTCGACCAGATCGGGCATCTGCCGATAAAAGAATGTCAGCAGCAGTGTGCGGATATGGGATCCATCGACGTCCGCATCCGTCATGATGATGATGCGGTGGTAGCGCAGCTTCTCGGGCTTGTAGTCGTCCTTGCCGATGCTGGTGCCCAGCGCGGTAATCAGCGTCGCAATTTCCTGCGATGACACCAGCTTGTCGAAGCGAGCGCGTTCGACATTCAGGATCTTGCCTTTCAGCGGCAGGATCGCCTGAAACTTGCGATCGCGTCCCTGTTTTGCGGAACCCCCCGCGGAATCTCCTTCGACCAGATAGAGCTCGCACAAAGCCGGGTCTTTCTCCTGGCAATCAGCCAGTTTCCCCGGCAGCCCAAAGCCTTCGAGCACGCCTTTGCGGCGGGTCATCTCACGAGCCTTTCGGGCCGCCTCGCGTGCGCGAGCTGCATCGATGATTTTGCTTACGATGACTTTCGCATCCGCCGGCTTTTCCAGAAGCCAATCGTGCAACGTTTGCGAGATTGCATCTTCGACAACCGGGCGCGCCTCCGACGACACCAGCTTGTCTTTTGTCTGCGACGAAAACTTCGGATCCTGCAGCTTCACCGAAAGAATGCAAGTGAGCCCCTCCCGCATATCGTCGCCAGTGGTCTCCACTTTTGCTTTTTTGGCCACTTCGTTGGCCTCGATGTACTGGTTGAGTGTGCGAGTCATCGCCGCTCGCAGGGCCGTCAGATGCGTGCCGCCGTCGCGCTGCGGAATATTGTTCGTGAAGCACAGAACGGATTCCTGATAGGAGTCGTTCCATTGCATCGCCACTTCGACGCCGATGCCTTCGTGCTCGCTGACTGCGTGGAAAATATTCGAATGCAAAACGGTCTTCGATCTGTTGATGTATTCGACAAAGCCCTTGACGCCTCCCACGAAAGCAAATACCTCTTCCTTTCCCGTGCGCTGATCCTGCAGTTCGATGCGGACCCCGTTATTCAGGAACGAAAGTTCTCGCAGGCGTTTTGCCAGTATGTCGTAGTGAAACTCGATATTGCCGAAAACTTCCGGACTTGGATGAAAATGAATTTCGGTCCCCCGTCGCTCGGTGGTTCCAACCACCGCCAGAGGGGCAACCGGGTCGCCATTGCGGAACTCCATGGAATGTGCCTGCCCATCACGCCGGATCGTGAGTTTCAACGAATCAGAAAGGGCATTGACCACCGAGACACCGACCCCATGCAGGCCACCGGAAATCTTGTAGCTATTGCTGTCGAATTTTCCACCCGCATGCAAGACGGTCATCACGATCTCGGCCGTGGAACGACCGGCTTCGTCCTGCGGGTAGATGCCGGTGGGAATTCCGCGGCCGTTATCGACGACACTTACCGAGTTGTCGGAATGGATGACAACTTTGATTTCATTGCAGTGACCAGCCAGCGCCTCGTCGATCGAATTATCGAGAACTTCGAATACCATGTGATGCAATCCGGTGCCATCGCTGGTGTCACCGATATACATGCCGGGCCGCTTGCGGACCGCCTCAAGGCCTTTGAGTACCTTTATGCTGTCGGAATTGTATTCAGATGAAGACATTTGGGGTTTTCGACAATGATCAGATGCGCATCGGCATCACGACATACTTGAAATCCTTGTTCCCCGGTACCGAGATCAGCATGCTGCTATTGGCATCGCCCACCGCGCAGTCAACTTCCTCGGTGTCGAGATTATTCAACACATCCAGCAGATATACGATATTGAAGCCGATATCGAGCGGTTCGCCCGAATAGGCAACAACCAGTTCTTCTTCCGCCTCTTCCTGTTCTGCGTTGCTGCAAATGATGCGCAGGCTGTCCGCCGTCAGAACCCAACGCACACCGCGAAATTTCTCGTTCGACAGTATCGAGGCGCGTTGCAAGGCTTGCTGCAGGACGATCCGGCCAACGACGAAGTGTGTCTTGTAATTGATCGGTATCACACGGGTGTAGTCTGGAAACTTGCCGTCGACGACCTTCGAAACAACATCTATCCCGGAAAAAATGAAACGCGCCTGATTCTGGAGCAACTGTATTTCGACCTCGTCTTCGCCGTCTTCGAGGAGCTTCGCCAACTCGAGAACGGCTTTTCGAGGAATGATTACTTCTGATCGCACAACATCGTTTGTTAGCGTTGTGGATGCATATGCCAGACGATGGCCGTCAGTGGCTACCATCGTCAGCTTCGTGCCATCCGCAACCAACAGAAGTCCGTTCAGGTAATAACGAATATCCTGCTGCGCCATGCCGTACTGAACCAGGGACAGCAGTTCGCGGAAAACCCTTTGCGGTAGTTTCACGCTTGCCGTCGAGGAGCCACCTTCCGCGAGTCGTGGAAAATCCTGAGCCGGCAGCGTCTGCAGATTGAATTTGCTCTTGCCTGCCTTGACCTGCAGTCGTCCGTTCTGAGCGTCCAGCGTTACCGGGGTATTGTCCGGCAGCGCACGCAAGATGTCTTGTAATTTTCTGGCGGACACGGTCACCGCGTGATCGGCCGCAGCTTTATTGAGTTTGGCCGACGTGGCAATCTGAATCTCGAGATCGGTGGTAACGAGATTCAACTCGGTGCCGCGGGTTTCGAGCATGACGTTGGACAGGATCGGCAACGTGTGCCGCCGTTCCACGATTCCAGAAACCGCCTGCAAGGGTTTCAGCAGTACGTCCTTGTCTATATCCAAGATCTTCATTCTTTAAACCTTGATAATAATAATAGAGTCTGTGAAGTCTGTTAATTCACGGACAAAAATCAAATACACCAAATACATCACGTGTTGTATAAGTTACGTACAGACAGTGGATGATTTGTGAACGAAATCTTGACTCATGGTTTCGTGAAAGTTTTCAACAATTCATACTTGGGTTATCAACCGCGCAACGTCTGCAGTAGTTGAACAAAATCGCGGGAGATTTCGGGATGGGATGAGCGAAGAGCGACAATTTTCCGGCACGCATGAAGAACCGTCGTATGATCCCGGCCGCCAAAGGCGTCCCCGATATCCGGCAGGCTTAATTGGGTGAGTTCCTTGGCCAGAGCCATCGCCATCTGCCTCGGGCGGGCCACGGTTCGCGATCTCTTTTTCGAATACATGTCGGAAACCTTGATCTTGTAGTAGTCGGCGACGATGCGCTGAATATTGTCGATGGATACCTGGCGGACTTGTACGGCGAGCAGATCCTTGAGTGCTTCCCGAGCGAGATCGAGGGAAACGTTTGCATTGGCAAATCTGGCGTAGGCTAGCACGCGTTTCAGACCGCCTTCCAGTTCACGCACATTTGACTGAATATGATTGGCGATGAAAAAAGCGACGTCTACCGCGAGATTCACGCGGTCGGCCTCGGCTTTTTTGAGCAGGATGGCAACTCTCATTTCCAGTTCGGGCGGCTCAATGGCGACCGTGAGACCCCAACCGAAGCGCGAGATCAGGCGGTCTTCGATACCGGCGATCTCCTTCGGATAGGTATCACAGGTAATGATGACTTGTTTGTGAGCCTCGATCAGCGCATTGAATGCGTAGAAAAATTCCTCTTGCGTGCGGTTTTTCCCGTTGAAAAATTGAATGTCATCAATCAGGAGCAGGTCGAGCGAGTGATAATATTTTTTGAAACCATCAAAAGCCTTGTGCTGATAAGCGCGCACAACATCCGAAACATATTGCTCCGCATGGATGTAGCGTACGCTGGCGGACGGATTGAGTTCGATCAGCATATTACCGATGGCCTGGATCAGGTGGGTCTTGCCCAATCCGACCCCACCATAGACGAAGAGCGGGTTGTAGGCGGTTCCGGGATGCTCTGCGACCTGGAGGGCTGCGGCTCGCGCAAGCTGGTTGGCTTTGCCGGTTACGAACGAATCGAACGTGAATGAGGGATTGAGCCGGGTCTGTTCCCGGATCTTGGGTTTGGGCGGCGGGGCCTCGCTGGTCTTGGTGACGCCAGCAAGCGGCGCAGCCGGGGATTTTTCGCCCAGGCTTAGAATCACCTCAGTGGGTTTGCGCAGATATTCCGCTGAAAGCCGTTCGATATCTGCCAGAAACTTGTCTTTTACCCATTCCAGGACGAACCGGTTAGGAGCGGATACCACCACATTTTCACCGTCGAGGTGTGCGTTGAGCGGCTGAATCCAGGTCTTAAATTGTTGCGCTGGAAGGGCTTTTTCAAAATGGCGAAGGCAGTGATTCCAGAAGCTGTCCATCGGCGCCGAGGTCTGATTCTGTTGCTGGATGCGGCCGTGGACGGCCTTCAGGAAATAACTGGTGAGTGTACCAGCATGCCGACAAGTTATCCACAGGCTTGGTAAGTCGTCGCCAACGTGTCGTCGCCAAGGTTGACAAGCAGGGGCGAAAACCCGTGTAATACGGCGCTTTTTCCGCCAGTCACCGGAGCAGAGAATTATGAAGCGCACTTACCAACCCTCCAAGACCCGTCGCGCGCGCACGCACGGGTTCCTCGAACGTATGAAGACCCGCGGTGGACGGGCTGTAATCAATGCTCGGCGAGCTAAAGGGCGGGCACGTTTGGCGGTCTGAAGCCGGCGTGCTTGCGGCTGCCCCGCAAGGCGAGGCTGCGCGGCAAGGCGCAGTTCACCGGCGCGTTTGCGGCCAGGCGCCAAGGTAAGTTTTTTGTCGTCTTAAGCAGAAGTAACCCGGCGCGTGAGCAAGCCCGTCTGGGAATCGTGGTCGGCAGGCATACGGCGCCACGCTCGGTTACACGCTCGCTGATGAAACGCACGGTTCGGGAAGTATTCCGTCACTTGCGTGATCAGCTGGGGCCAGTCGATGTTGTCGTGAGAGTCCGCCGGCCTGCTGGGAGGTCGGATCTTTCCGCGGCCCGCCATGAACTGGAAAAGCTTCTGCGAGAAACTTGCTGATGCGGGCGACACTCTTATTGTTGATTCGGCTGTATCAATTTCTTTTGAGTCCGTGGACCGGCAACAGTTGCCGTTTCTATCCGACGTGTTCGGAATATGCCAAGACCGCTATTGCCAAGCATGGCGCTGGTCGTGGCGGGTGGTTGGCGACGAGGCGAATTCTCCGGTGCCATCCGTGGCATCCCGGCGGAGCCGATCCGGTACCTTGAAATAAGAATATCCTCAATGGACAGTTTGCGTTTATTTGCGGTGATGGTGTTTGCCGTTTCCGTGTTCCTGCTGTTCGACGCCTGGACCAAGGAGCGCAGTCCCCAAGCGCCGACACCTGATCAGGCCGCGCGGCGATCCGACGCGCCAACGCCTTCACCAGCGTTACTGCCGGGTGCGGCTGCGCCCGCTGCGCCGGCGAGTTCTGCAGCCGCGGTCACGTTGCCGGTTGCCGCGAATGTGCCGCCGATCATCGTACACACCGATGTTCTGATCGCGCAGATTGATCCGGTGGGCGCAACATTGCGCAGGCTGGAGTTCACCGGGCACAGGAACAAGCTCGACAATTCCAAGAATTTCGTTCTGTTCCAGAAAGACGAGGGCCAGACTTATGTGGTGCAGAGCGGGCTGATCGGTGGCGGGCTTCCCAATCACACCACTGTATACCACTCGCCTGCGACGAACTACGAATTGCGTGATGGCAGTGACGAAGTGGTCGTCAATCTGACGGCAAGTGGGCCAAAGGCCATCGAGGTTACCAAGCGACTGACGTTCCACCGTGGCAGTTATCTCATCAACGAGACCTACGAGATTTCCAATCGAAGCGGTGCAGAGCTCAAGCCCTTCGCGTATTTTCAGTTGGTACGCGACGGCACGCCGGCGGCAGGGGATTCCAAAATGGTGCCGACTTATACCGGCGCTGCGGTTTATACCGACCAGTCCAAGTTCCGCAAGGTCGCATTTTCCGACATCGACAAGGGAAAGACCGACTATCCGAAACATACCAACGATGGTTGGATAGCGATCGTCCAGCATTACTTCGTGGCTGCCTTGCTTCCGTCCGGCGAAACCGCGCGAGAGTTTTACACGCGCGCGCTGGACGGCGGTCTTTACACGGCGGGCGTCATCGTACCCATGGCCAGCGTTGCGCCGGGTGCCAGTGCAACAATCGACATGAGATTGTATGCAGGACCTCAGGAACAGGACAAGCTGGCAGTGCTTTCGCCCGGACTGAATCTCACAGTGGATTACGGCTGGCTGACAATCATCGCCACGCCATTATTCTGGGTTCTGTCGGCTATCCAGAAATGGGCCAACAACTGGGGCGTATCGATCATATTGCTTACGGTAATTATCAAGCTGATTTTTTATCCATTGTCGGCAGCGAGCTACCGGTCGATGGCGAGAATGCGCGTGATGGCACCCAAGATGCAGAAATTGAAGGAACAGTACGGTGACGATCGCCAGCGCCTGAATCAGGCAATGATCGAAATGTACAAGACCGAGAAGATCAATCCACTCGGTGGCTGCCTTCCGATCGTGGTTCAAATACCGGTGTTTATCGCACTCTACTGGGTGCTGCTGGCGAGTGTGGAGTTGCGCAATGCGCCGTTCATCTGGTGGATCAAGGATCTCTCGGCGCAGGATCCTTACTACATTCTGCCGGTGTTGATGGGGGCGACCATGATCATACAAACCTGGTTGAACCCGACTCCGCCGGATCCCGTACAGGCGAAGGTCATGAAGATCATGCCCGTAGCATTCAGCGTGTTCTTTTTCTTCTTTCCTGCCGGGCTGGTGCTGTACTGGCTGGTGAACAACATCCTCTCCATTGCGCAGCAGTGGCAGATTACGCGCACAATCGAGCGGTCGAAATCCGCTCATGCGCCTCGCTGACACAATTGCCGCGATAGCTACGGCGCCGGGACGCGCCGGCATCGGCGTGGTGCGCGTTGCCGGTCCGGCGGTTTGCAACATTGCCGGCGCAATTCTGGGTCGAGCGCTGCAAGCGCGCGCTGCGACGTTGTGTGATTTTGTCGATGCGCAATCTGCGATTCTGGATCGCGGAATTGCAATTTTTTATCCCGCCCCGCATTCCTACACCGGCGACGACGTGCTCGAATTGCAGGGCCATGGCGGAGTGGCCGTCTTGCAGTTGGTCCTGAGAAGATGTCTCGATCTCGGCGCGCGTCCCGCGCGGCCGGGCGAATTTACACAACGTGCATTCCTGAACGACAAGCTCGATCTTGCCCAGGCAGAGAGCGTTGCCGATCTGATTGACGCCAGCTCCGAAGCTGCCGCGCGAGGAGCGATGCGCTCGCTCGCCGGTGAGTTCTCGCGTCGTATCGGTCAACTCGACGGCGCACTCATCGAACTGCGATCTCTTATTGAAGCGACCCTGGATTTCCCCGAGGAAGAGATCGATTTTGTCGAGCGCACGGGTGTCGTTGAGAAACTTACCCGCCTGCGAGAGAGGGTGACGACTTTGTTGGCTCTGGGCGAGCAGGGCAGGATCTTGCGCGATGGCGCCAAGGTCGTATTGATCGGCCAGCCGAACGTCGGAAAATCGAGTTTGCTGAATCGCCTCGCGGAGGAAGAAGTGGCCATCGTCACGGAAATTCCGGGGACGACGCGCGATGCTTTGCGCCACGAACTGGCAATCGACGGCGTACCTGTGCACGTCATCGACACGGCCGGACTCCGTGACTCGACGGATGTTGTCGAGAAGATCGGCATTGAGCGCGCTTGGCGGGAGGCCCGACAGGCCGATCTGGCTCTGCTCATCGTGGAGGCGACGACCGGTATCACAGACGCGGCCCTCAAAATTTTGTTCGAACTGCCAGATAAACAGAAAAAGATTATTGTTTTCAACAAAATAGACCTCCTGGGATGTCCGTCTGCAGAAGTTCAATGCAGGAACGGAATCGCAGTCTGGTTATCTGCAAGAACGGGAGAAGGAGTGGATTTACTGCGCATAGCACTTTTGCGTAGCATTGGCTGGCAGCCGACCGAGGAGGGGACCTTCAGTGCCCGTGAACGCCATCTTCAAGCGCTGCGCGAGGCCGAGGCCTCACTGAATAGGGCCGCGAACGAATCCAGCTCGCTGGAATTGATGGCCGAAGAGCTGCGGTTGGCCCAGCAGGCGCTCGCGGACATAACAGGCAAGTTCAGCGCTGATGATCTGCTGGGTGAGATCTTCTCGCGCTTCTGCATCGGCAAGTAATCGGTGACCGAAGTCGTCATTCTGTGTGCGTTTGCTTTCTTGGCCGGGCTTGTCGATGCTGTGGCTGGCGGCGGGGGCTTGATACAGGTTCCAGCCTTATTCGCAGTCTTCCCGTCTCTCCCACCGTCGATTGTCCTCGGAACCAACAAGTTCGCTGCCATAACCGGGACCACCATGGCGACGTTGCGCTATAACTGGTCCGTTCCGATTTACTGGCGAGCGGTGCTGCCCGCTGCGGGGGTTGCTGGTATCGGCGCTCTGGCTGGTGCTAAGACGGTAACCCTTATTGATCCCGCCATCCTGCGACCGTTCCTGTTGGTTTTATTGAGCACGATCGCGGTTTATACGCTCATGCACCCGAAGCTCGGGGAGAATCCCGACGCGCGCTCCCCCTTGGTGCAGGGTGGGGTAAGCTTTTATGCCTTGACGGCAGTGTTCGGGTTCTACGACGGATTTTTCGGTCCCGGCGCGGGCATACTAATGATGTTTGCTTTGGTCCGATTATTCGGTTATGAGTTCTTAAGTGCCGCGGCGACGACTAAGGTATTGAACCTCGCTTCAAATTTTGGCGCCCTGGCCTTGTTCTTGATGACCGGAAATGTGCTTTACGCTGTTGCGTTGCCCATGGCGGCGCTCAATATCGCCGGTGGGCTCCTCGGCGCTCATTTTGCGATCCGCAAGGGAAGTCGATTTATCCGAGCCGTATTTCTGATCGTGGTCGCAGCATTGATCATCAAAATCCTTGTCGACCTGCTGAAATACTCTTAGCTACTCCTGTTTCACGTGGAACCGCGAAAGTCAATGTTCCACGTGAAACCCTCGCTAACCAGTGCGAAGTTTCCGGTATGATTTGCTTTCCCTGGATTTAAGCAATGCAAAACTCTAATCCTTTCGATGTAATCGTCGTCGGCGGAGGTCACGCCGGCACGGAAGCCGGACTCGCCGCAGCACGGGTGGGATGCCGCACATTGCTACTTACCCATAACGTGGAAACGCTGGGGCAAATGTCCTGTAATCCTTCCATTGGCGGGATCGGAAAAGGACATCTAGTCAAGGAAATAGACGCATTGGGCGGCGTAATGGCGGCTGCCACCGATGAAGCGGGGATCCAGTTTCGCATGCTGAATTCCAGCAAAGGTCCTGCTGTCCGTGCCACACGCGCCCAGGCCGATCGGGTTCTGTATCGCCAAGCGATTCGCCGACACTTGGAAAATCATCGAAATCTGACTATTTTTCAACAAGCTGTAGACGATCTTACGATTGAAAATGACCGCATCACCGGTGTCGTGACGGAGCTTGGAATCCGATTTTCGGCTGCGGTCGTAGTTTTGACCACGGGAACATTTCTTTCCGGCTTGGTGCATGTGGGTCTGCAGAATTATCAGGCTGGGCGCGCCGGGGATCCTCCCGCAATCCGGCTGGCTCGCAGGCTGCGCGAGCTCGATCTTCCAGTGGGCCGCCTGAAAACCGGCACGCCGCCGCGTATCGACGGCCGCACCATTGATTACTCCGTCATGACCCCGCAGCTGGGCGACGATCCCGTGCCGGTGTTTTCGTTTCTGGGCGCGGTCGAGCAGCATCCCCGGCAGTTGCCGTGCTGGATAACGCACACCAACGAGAGCACGCACGCAATTATTCGTGGCGGTCTTGACCGGTCACCCATGTTTACCGGGGTAATAGAAGGTGTCGGCCCACGCTATTGTCCCTCGATCGAGGACAAGATCACCCGATTTGCCGGCAAGGCATCGCATCAGATTTTTCTCGAGCCCGAGGGATTGACGACGCATGAGGTTTATCCGAACGGCATTTCGACCAGTTTGCCTTACGATGTTCAAGTCGAGTTGGTGCATTCGATCAGAGGTCTCGAGAATGCGCATCTGATGCGGCCGGGTTACGCGATTGAATACGACTATTTCGACCCGCGCGGCCTCAAGGCGTCGCTTGAAACCAAGTCAGTTGGCGGATTATTCTTTGCCGGACAGATCAATGGTACGACCGGCTACGAAGAGGCGGCCGCTCAAGGCCTTCTTGCGGGACTCAACGCCGCTCGGCTCGCGCAAGAGAAAGAACCCTGGTGTCCTCGTCGCGATGAGGCTTACCTCGGGGTGCTTGTGGATGACCTGATTACGCAAGGAGTAACAGAGCCCTACCGTATGTTCACCAGTCGCGCAGAGTATCGGCTGAGCCTGCGCGAAGACAATGCTGACATGCGACTTACCGAAATCGGCAGGAGACTCGGCTTGGTCGGCGACGAGCGTTGGCGGGTTTTCGAGAGCAAGCGTGCCGCTGTCGCTCTGGAGCGCGAACGGCTGAAATCAACCTGGCTGAACGCGAAGCTGCTGCCGGATGCCAATATGCAGGCGCTGTTTGGTCAGAAACTCGACCGCGACTATACATTGGAGGAATTGCTGCGACGCCCGCAGGTGCACTATCGAGACCTGCGTTCGCTGCCCGGCGCAGGCTCTTGTTTGTCAGATGAAAAAGCGGCCGAGCAGGTCGAGATTCAAATCAAATATCAGGGATACATCGAGCGCCAGCGCGATGAGGTGAGCCGGCAGCAACAGTTCGAAACGATGCGCTTACCGGTGGATCTCGATTACCATTTGGTTCGCGGTTTGTCGATCGAAGTGCAGCAAAAACTCAACAAGCAGCGGCCGGAAACGCTGGGCCAGGCGGCACGCATATCGGGCATTACACCTGCTGCCATATCGCTGCTGCTGGTACATATAAAACGTGGATTTGGCGCCATCGTAATCGATGAGCACGTCGCGTTGTCCCGCAAGTCAGGAAGCACGCATTGAATCAGGTCGCATCGTTACTCCGGCAAGGGGCCGCCGGAATGGGGCTGGCATTGCCTGCCGCAGTAATCGATCAACTTACGGGCTATCTGGAATTGTTGGTCAAATGGAATCGGGTATACAACCTCACCGCGATCCGGGACGACGCAAAACTCGTGAGCCATCACCTGCTGGACAGTCTTGCGACCGTCAGTCATCTTCCTGACGGAAATATAGTGGACGTCGGCAGCGGCGCGGGGCTTCCGGGTATTCCTATAGCCATCTCCTGTCCCGGGCGTGTAGTAACCCTGCTCGACTCGAACCAGAAGAAGGGTGCATTTCTGAAGCAGGCCATCGCTGAACTCGGACTGGCCAGCACACAAGTCGTGACTCAGAGGGCCGAATCCTACCGGCCCTCGGAACTGTTCAAGACCGTCATTTCCCGCGCTTTCTCGGACTTGGCGGACTATGTGAAGCTGGCCGGGCACTTGTGCGCGCCAGACGGGGTCATGATTGCGATGAAGGGTTTGCATCCTGACAACGAAATTGCGCTGCTACCGTCATCGTGGCACGTGGAAAAGACCTTACGCCTGGAAATACCCCAAATCGATGCGTCGCGCCATCTCGTTTTCCTGCGCCCCACCCCGATCACAACCCCGAATTGACTCGCATGCCGCGTGTGCTAGCAATCACCAACCAGAAGGGTGGGGTCGGCAAGACTACGACCGGTATCAATCTCGCTGCCAGCCTGGCGACTGCGGGACGCCGAGTACTGTTGGTGGATCTCGATCCCCAGGGCAATGCGACGACGGGCAGCGGCATCGACAAACGCACGCTCAAGGCTACCGTATATCAAGTGTTGCTCGGTGAGGCGTTGCTCTCTGCCGTGAGGCTTCGCAGCCCGAGCGGGGGATTCGACGTGATTCCGGCCAATCGGGAGCTCGCCGGCGCCGAAGTTGAAATGGTTGATCTACCGGAGCGTGAAACGCGGCTGAAAACCGCGCTCGAGGAAATCAGCGAGCAATACGATTTCGTGCTGATCGATTGTCCACCGGCGCTGAATCTGCTGACAGTGAACGGCCTTTGTGCCGCCAATGCGGTAATGATCCCCATGCAGTGCGAGTACTACGCGCTCGAGGGCTTGAGCGACTTGGTGCAGACCATCAAGAAGGTTCGCGTCAATTTGAATCCCCGCCTCGAGATCGAAGGTTTGCTGCGCACCATGTACGACCCGCGCAATATGCTCGCGCAGCAGGTATCGGATCAATTGCAACAGCATTTCGGCGACAAGGTCTACCGCACCGTCATTCCCCGAAACATTCGTCTCGCCGAAGCCCCAAGCCACGGCCTTCCCGTGCTCAATTTCGACCGTCAGTCGAAAGGTGCGCAGGCCTACCTCGCGCTTGCCGGCGAGATGCTCGGCAAGAGCGCTTAGGAAGAGTACAAATGGCAAAACTCAAAGGACTGGGACGCGGACTCGATGCGTTGCTATCCGGCAACCAAGAACGCACCGACGATACACTGACCGAAGTGTCGGTCGGTCTGCTCCAGCCAGGCCGCTTTCAGCCGCGCACCCGCATGGATCCTCAAGCGATCGCCGAACTGGCCGATTCGATCAAGGCTCAGGGATTGATCCAGCCGATTCTGGTGCGCCCCGTTGAAAGCGGCAAATACGAAATTATCGCCGGCGAACGCCGCTGGCGAGCCTCCCAGTTGGCCGGATTGACTCAGGTGCCGGTCGTCATTCGCGCCGTGCCGGATAGATCCGCTCTCGCGATCGCGCTTATCGAGAATATCCAACGCGAAGATCTTAACCCGCTTGAAGAGGCCACGGGGATTCAGCGACTGGTGAATGAGTTCGATATGACGCACGATGCCGCGGCGCAGGCGGTGGGTCGGTCGCGCAGCGCAGTCACCAATCTATTGCGCCTGCTCAACTTGTCGAAGGCGGTACAGGACCTGTTGATGCAGGGAAAAATTGAAATGGGCCATGCCCGAGCCCTACTGGCGGTGAGCGGCTCACGCCAGGCGGAATTGGCTCACCAGATCATCAGCCGGGGCATGTCGGTGCGGGAAGCAGAGCAACTCGTTGGCCAATCGGAAGTGCCGTCGCGCAAGACTTCACGCAAACAGCAGAGAAAGGACCGCGACCTTAAGGCGCTCGAGGAGGAATTGTCGGAAATCCTCGGGACGGGGGTGACTGTAAAGACCCTACGCGGCGGTCGCGGCAAGCTGACCATCGATTACGCAAGCCTCGATCAGCTGGAAGGCGTGCTTCAAAAACTGCGGCGTTAAGGGGATTGCGTTGCGATGAAGGTCCCGGCGTTGCGGCGTGATTTCAGTTTCTCCGACGGCGTCATCATGTCTCTTAGGTGGTATTTCTTCCTTGTTTCTCCCTTCTCGTCGGTCACGATTATTGGAAGAGACAAATCGTTGACGCTAAATCGTCAAAACATTTACAATCGAAAACTTTGCTGCGTCGTGTTCGCTTGGCAAGCATGATCCGCATCCAGAGCAAGCCAGTACGTACCGTTCTCGTGTGGCAGGTTGTCGTGACCGTGATTCTGGCCGTTGTTTCCGGCTTGCTGACTGGCATTCACGGCGCGGCGTCAGCGGCCCTGGGAGGGTCGGTCAGTGTCGTTGCCGGACTGACCTTCGCGATGGTGATGCAATCGAGCGGCATGCAGTCAGCCGACGCAACCCTGGTTGCAGCATTGCGTGCCGAGGCGACCAAGGTCGGTATTGCCGTAATTCTGCTCTGGCTGGTACTGGCGTTATATAAGGATGTAGTGCTCATCGTCTTCATCGGGGCGTTCATTACTTCGATGCTGGTTTTCTCGATGGCGTTTTTCGTGCGTGATGTATAGAGCAAGTGCATAGCGATGGCTGCCGACAACGAACTGACCCCGACTGACTATATTTCGCACCATCTGACGAACATGACAGCGTCGGCGGGCGAGGGCGATTTCTGGGTTGTGCACGTGGACACGCTGGTGATGTCGGTATTGCTCGGTGTCCTGAGTCTCGGCTTTCTCTGGTGGGTCGTGCGTGGCGCGACCTCCGGCATTCCCGGCAAGCGGCAAGCCTTTGTCGAACTCGCCGTGGAATTCGTGGACGAGCAGGTCAAGGGAATATTCCACGGGGACCGACACAAGTTCATCGCTCCCGCCGCGTTGACCGTGTTCGTGTGGGTGCTGCTCATGAACGCCATGGATTTCCTTCCAGTGGACATCATGGCCTGGTTTTACGACAACGTACTGCACCTGCATAACTGGCGCGGCGTCCCCACGGCCGACATCAATACGACTTTTGCGCTTGCCTTGTCCGTTTGGCTGCTGATGATCTATTTCAGCATCGCGGTAAAGGGCTTCGGCGGCTGGATTCACGAACTGTTCTGCACGCCTTTCGGTAGTCATGTGCTGCTCTGGCCGGCAAACTTCCTGTTCAACCTGGTGGAATACATCTCTAAACCGCTGTCCCATTCGCTACGGCTCTACGGCAACATGTACGCCGGGGAAATCATCTTCCTGCTGCTGGGCCTCTGGGCGGCCACCGGGCTGGTTGGCGCTGTATTCGGCGCGATCCTCGGCGCCGGCTGGGCGATCTTTCACATATTGATCGTTGTACTACAGGCGTTCATTTTCATGATGCTGACCGTCGTGTACCTGTCGATGGCGCATGAAAGCCACTGATTTCGTCATCCACTTTTATTGAAGAGAAGGAAGGGAAACCCAAATGGAAAAAAATCAATTTCTGGCACTGATCCAAGCCTATACCGGCGTGGGTATCGGTCTGATGATCGGCCTCGGTGCCGCGGGCGCCTGTATCGGCGTGGGCATCATGTGCAGCCGCTTTCTGGAAGGTGCCGCCCGCCAGCCGGAGATGATTCCGACGTTGCAGGCCAAGGTTTTCCTGTTGCTCGGCCTGATTGACGCGTCGTTCATCATCGGCGTCGGCCTGGCGATGTTGTTCGCGTTCGGCAATCCGCTGCTTGCTGTCATTCGCTGAGCGCGGATTGCGGCAACTATAGTTCAGGAGACAGCCGTGAACATCGGTCTAACCATGCTCTCCCAGGCGGTCGCTTTCGCGATCTTCATCTGGTTTACGGTCAAGTTCATCTGGCCTCCGCTCATGAAGGCCATCGAGCAGCGACAGAGGCAGATCGCTGAAGGTCTGGCTGCAGCAGAACGCGGCAAACAGGCCCTGGAGCTGGCCGCCAAGCGCGCAGCCGAAGAACTGCAGCGCGCCCGTGTCCAAGCGGGAGAAATCATCTCGCAGGCGGAGAAACGTGGTGCTGCGGTGGTCGAAGAAGCCAAGAACGCCGCGAAAGCAGAAGCCGAGCGCATCGTCATCGGCGCCAAGGCTGAGATCGAACAGGAAGTTTTTCGTGCCAAGGAAGTGCTGCGTACGCAGGTGGCGATGCTCGCAGTGACCGGCGCGGAGAAGATCCTCAAGCGCGAGGTCGATGCGAAGGCGCACGCGCAACTATTGTCCGGTCTGGAAGCGGAGCTCAGATAAGACGATGGCCGAACTCGCTACCATTGCCCGCCCTTACGCCGAAGCGGTATTCCGCCTTGCCAGGCAGGGCAATGCCTTGCCGGCCTGGTCTGATGCACTGAATCTGATCGCCACGGTCTATGAGGATCCGCAAATGCAGGCAGTAATGGCCAATCCCAAGGTCATATCGGCCGATATCGAAAGGCTGTTGCTCGCGATATGCGGCGAACGCATCGACGGCGTGGCGCGCAACCTGATTCAGTTGCTGGTGCACAACCGCAGGTTGTCGGTGCTCGTCGAAATCCGGGAGTTGTTCGAGCAACTGAAGCTGGAAGACGAAGGCAAGGTGGATGCGAAGATCAGTTCGGCGTTTCCCATGGAAGATGCGCAGCGCCAGCACGTCGTGAACCTGCTGTCCACGCGCTTCAAGCGCAACATCAACGCCACCGTTACCGTGGACCCCGACCTGATCGGGGGAATCAAGGTCGAGGTGGGCGACAAAGTCTGGGATGCTTCAGTGCGTGGCAGGCTGCAGACCATGGCCGTGACCCTTACGAAATAGGAGTTTTGACCCATGCAGTTGAATCCGTCCGAAATCAGCGAACTGATCAAGAGCAAGATCCAGAATCTCGCTTCTTCTTCCGAGGTGCGCACCCAGGGCACCGTCGTTTCCGTCACCGATGGTATCTGCCGCATTCACGGTCTGGCCGACGTGATGCAGGGGGAGATGCTGGAGTTTCCGGGTAACACGTTCGGTCTCGCGCTGAACCTCGAGCGAGACTCGGTCGGCGCGGTTGTGCTGGGTGGGTATGAGCATATTTCCGAAGGCGATCCGGTTAAGAGCACCGGGCGCATTCTGGAAGTGCCGGTCGGCCCCGAACTTCTCGGCCGCGTCGTGAATTCGCTCGGCCAGCCGATCGACGGCAAGGGCCCAATCACTGCGAAGGAAACCGATGTCATCGAAAAGGTCGCGCCCGGTGTGATCTGGCGCAAATCGGTTTCGCAGCCGGTTCAGACCGGCCTCAAGGCAATTGATTCCATGGTACCGATCGGCCGCGGCCAACGCGAACTGATCATCGGCGACCGCCAGACCGGCAAGACCGCGGTGGCGGTGGATACCATCATCAATCAAAAGGGCAAGGACATTTTCTGCGTGTACGTTGCCATCGGCCAAAAGGCGTCGACCGTTGCCAACGTGGTGCGCAAGCTCGAAGAGCACGCGGCGATGGCCTATACCATCATCGTCGCCGCGACAGCTTCCGAATCCGCAGCATTGCAATACATCGCGCCTTACTCCGGCTGCACCATGGGCGAATACTTCCGCGACCGTGGCCAGGATGCGCTGATTATTTATGACGACCTGACCAAGCAGGCCTGGGCCTACCGCCAGGTGTCGTTGCTGTTGCGTCGTCCGCCGGGCCGCGAAGCGTATCCCGGCGACGTGTTTTATCTGCACTCGCGATTGCTGGAGCGCGCGGCACGCGTGAGTGAAGCCTGGGTCGAGCGCTTCACCAAGGGTGCAGTCAAGGGCAAGACTGGTTCGCTGACCGCACTGCCGATTATCGAGACGCAGGCCGGCGACGTGTCTGCGTTCGTGCCGACCAACGTGATCTCGATTACCGACGGCCAGATCTTTCTGGAAACCGACTTGTTCAATGCCGGTATTCGCCCTGCCATCAATGCCGGCGTGTCGGTATCGCGCGTCGGTGGTGCCGCACAGACCAAGATCATGAAGCGCAAGGATACCGGTGGCGGCGTGCGCCTGGCGCTCGCCCAGTTCCGCGAACTCGCGGCCTTTGCGCAGTTTGCGTCCGACCTCGATGAATCCACCCGCAAGCAGCTCGAGCGCGGTCGCATGGTGACAGAGCTGATGAAGCAGCAGCAATACCAGCCGCTTCAGGTCTGGGAAATGGCGCTGACATTGTTCGCGGTGAACACGGGCTACTACGACGACATCGACGTGAAGAAGGCGCTCGCCGCCGAAAAATCCATGCGCGACTACGTCAAGACCAAGTATGCAGCGCTTGCCGGCCGCATGGACAAGGAATTGTCCGCGGACGACGAGAAGGCGCTGAACGAAGCGATCAAGGACTGGAAGAAAAACGCGAGCTATTGAGCGGACGCGAGACGCGGGCTGCTTGGTACCGACGATCCTGTAACCTGGACTGAGAATCGATGGCGGGCACAAAAGAAATACGCACCAAGATCAAGAGTGTGCAGAACACTCGCAAGATCACCAAGGCGATGGAGATGGTCGCCGCCTCCAAGATGCGCAAGGTGCAGGAGCGCATGCGCGCGGCGCGTCCTTACGCCGAGAAGATCCGTAACGTCGCTGCGCACATTTCGCACGCCAATCCCGAGTATCGCCATCCCTTCCTGATCGAGCGCGATACGGTGAAGCGGGTGGGCATTATTGTCGTCACCACCGACAAGGGCCTGTGCGGGGCGCTCAACACCAATGTGCTGCGCATGGCGCTCAACCAGTACAAGCAATGGCAGACCGAGGGAGAGGAAATCGACGTCTGCTGCATCGGCGGCAAAGGTCTCGGCTTCATGCAACGCCTTGGCGCGAACATTATTTCGTATGCGACCGCGCTGGGAGATCGGCCGAAACTCGAAGACCTGATCGGGGCGGTCAAAATCATGCTCGACGGCTACACCAAAGATCGCTTCGATCGTGTGCTGATTTTCTACACCCGCTTCATCAACACCATGAAGCAGGAACCGGTGATGGAGCAGCTGTTGCCGCTCACCGGCGAGCGCATCGGCGCGCCCGAAGGCAGCTGGGACTATATCTATGAGCCCGAGGCGAAGGTTGTTCTGGACCAGGTGCTCACGCGCTACATCGAGGCTGTGGTTTATCAGGGCGTTTCGGAAAACATGGCTTCCGAGCAGTCCGCGCGCATGGTGGCGATGAAGTCCGCATCCGACAATGCCGCGACCCTGATCGACGAGTTGACTCTGGTTTACAACAAGAGCCGACAGGCCGCCATCACCAAGGAACTCTCCGAGATCGTCGCCGGCGCGGCGGCCGTATGAAGACAATGAATTCGAATTACGTTTTTAGGAAAACACCATGACCCAAGGAACAATCGTCCAGTGCATTGGCGCCGTGACCGACATCCAGTTTCCGCGCGAAGCGATGCCGAAAGTCTATGACGCACTGGCGCTCGAAGAATCGAACGAGGCGTCATTTGCCGAAAAGGGACTTACCTTCGAAGTCGAGCAGCAGCTCGGCGACGGGATCGTGCGCTGCATCGCAATGGGCTCGGCCGACGGCCTGCGCCGCGGCATGAAGGTGAAGAACACCGGCGCGCCCATCTCGGTGCCGGTCGGCAAGGGCACGCTCGGGCGCATCATGGACGTGCTCGGCCGCCCGATCGACGAGGGCGGCCCGATCAAGACCGAGGTGCGCCGCTCAATCCATCAGGCCGCGCCAAAGTTCGACGAGCTTTCCCCGTCAGTCGAGCTGCTCGAGACCGGCATTAAGGTGATCGACCTCATCTGCCCCTTCGCGAAGGGCGGCAAGATCGGCCTCTTCGGTGGCGCCGGCGTCGGCAAGACCGTGACCATGCTCGAACTTATCAACAACATCGCCACCAAGCACGGCGGCCAGTCGGTGTTCGCCGGCGTGGGCGAGCGGACCCGCGAGGGCAACGACTTCTACCACGAGATGATCGAGGCCGAAGTCATCAAGCTCGACAACCTCGAGGAGTCCAAGGTCGCGATGGTGTTCGGTCAGATGAACGAGCCGCCGGGCAACCGCCTGCGCGTGGGCCTCACCGGCCTCACGATGGCGGAATCGTTCCGCGACGAAGGGCGCGACATCCTGCTCTTCATCGACAACATCTACCGCTTCACGCTCGCCGGGGTCGAGGTTTCGGCGCTGCTCGGCCGCATGCCCTCGGCGGTGGGCTACCAGCCGACGCTCGCCGAGGAGATGGGCCGGCTGCAGGAGCGCATCACCTCGACGAAGACAGGGTCGATCACCTCGGTGCAGGCGATTTACGTTCCGGCCGACGACCTGACCGATCCGAGCCCCGCGACCACCTTCGGCCATCTGGATGCCACCGTGGTGCTGTCTCGGGACATCGCGTCGCTCGGAATCTATCCCGCCGTGGACCCACTCGACTCGACCTCGCGCCAGGTGGACCCGAACACCATCGGCGAAGAGCATTACAACACCACGCGCGCCGTGCAGGCGACGCTGCAGCGCTACAAGGAGCTGCGCGACATCATCGCGATCCTCGGCATGGACGAACTCGCGCCCGAGGACAAGCTCGCCGTCTCGCGTGCGCGCAAGATACAGAGGTTTCTGTCGCAGCCCTTCAGCGTGGCGAAGAACTTTACCGGCCAGGACGGCAAGTACGTGCAGTTGAAGGACACGATCAAAGGCTTCAAGATGATCGTCAATGGTGAATGCGACAGCCTTCCCGAGCAGGCGTTCTACATGGTCGGACCGATCGAAGAGGCGTTCGAGAAGGCGAAGTCACTTCAGTGATCAAGCGGATAGTGATTAAGTGATTGATTTTGTCCCGCGCAATTATCCAATCACCTGATTGCTCAAGCACAGGAACGCAATGGCCAACACCATCCATGTAGACGTCGTCAGCGCCGAGCAGCAGATATTCTCCGGCGAGGCCGAATTCGTGGTCCTGCCCGGCGAGGCTGGCGAACTGGGCATCTATCCCCGGCACACGCCGCTCATTACGCGCATCAAGCCAGGCGCGGTGCGCATCAAGCCTGCTGGTGGCGGCGAAGAGAATCTGATATTTGTGGGGGGGGGTATTCTGGAAGTGCAGCCGTCCATGGTGACCGTCCTTGCGGACACCGCGATTCGGGGCCACGATCTCGATGAGACCAGAGCGCTGGAAGCGAAGACGCGAGCCGAGGAAGCGCTGCGCATCGCCAAGGACAAACTGGAAATTGCCACGGTCGAAGCCGAGCTCTCGTTGCTTGCGGCGCAACTGGCGGCGATCCGCAAACTGCGCAGGAAATAATCGACCCTATGTTTAACGAGGAAGCGGCCGCGGGCCCTTCCCTTTTTGTGCCAGTTACAGCGCGTTGACCATACCGGGGTGAGCCGATGACCTCGCCGCTGGCCTGAGGCACACGACAGTTTCGGTCTTATGCCTTCAGGCGACCGGTTGTCGCAAATGGCATGCCACCCATTGCTCCGGGAAGATCTCTTGTAACGGCGGCTCCTCGCGCTTGCAGCGCTCCTCGACATAGGGGCAGCGCGTGTGGAAGCGGCAACCCGAGGGCGGATCGATCGGGCTCGGCACGTCGCCCGCGAGCAGGCGTCGCTGCTTTCTCATCGTCGGGTTCGGCGCCGGCACGGCCTCCAGCAGCGCCTCGGTATACGGATGCTGAGGACGCGTAAAAATCGCCCGCTTCGGCGCGATCTCGACGATCTTGCCGAGATACATCACCGCCACGCGATGGCTGATGTGCTCGACCACGGCGAGATCGTGTGCCACGAACAGATACGAGAGGCTGAATTCCGCCTGCAGGTCCATGAGCAGATTGATCACCTGCGCCTGCACGGACACGTCGAGCGCCGACACCGGCTCGTCGCAGACGATCAGGCGCGGCTGCAACGACAGCGCCCGCGCGATGCCGAGCCGCTGGCGCTGGCCACCCGAGAATTCGTAGGGGTACTTCACCATCTGATCGGGACGCAGGCCAACGCGCTCGAAGAGAGCCGCGGCGCGCTCGCGCAACTCGGCGGATGGCAACGACTCGTAGTTGCGGATCGGCTCGGCGACGATGTCGACTGCGCGCATGCGCGGATTGAGCGACGAGTAGGGGTCCTGGAATACGGCCTGGAGCTCGCGCCGCACCGGCCGCATATCGGCGCGGTTGAGCTGATCGATGCGCTGGCCGCGCCAGAGGACCTGACCCTCGGTGGGGTCCTGCAGTCGCAGAATCAACTTGCCGGTGGTGGACTTGCCGCAACCGGATTCACCGACCAGCCCGAGCGTCTCGCCGTCGCGTACCCGGAAGCTTACGCCGTCGACTGCATGCACTTTCGCGCCGCTCGCCAGCAACCCCGTCTTTACGGGGAAAAATTTGCGTAAGCCCCGAACTTCGAGCAGCACGTCGCCAGGCGCTTTCATTGGACGGGATTCCAGCAGGCAGCCCAATGCCCCGGTCCGTGTGCGCCAAGCGGCGGCACTTCTTGCAAACATCGCGCGAGCGCATTCGGGCAGCGTGGCGCGAAAAGACAGCCCGGCTGCGCGTCCTTCAACGACGGCACCATCCCAGGAATTTCAACCAAACGCCTGCCGCCCTCTCCGCGTACCGAGTCACCGAGATGGGGCATGGAACCCAGAAGGCCGCGCGTGTATGGATGGCGCGGCCGCGCGAAGAGTTCCTCAACCGGTGCCTCCTCCACCTTGCGCCCCGCATACATCACCACGACGCGCTGCGCCATTTCGGCAACAACTCCAAGATCGTGCGTAATCAGAATGATCGACGCGCCGGTTTCGCGCGCGAGCTCGCGCATCAACTCGAGGATCTGCGCCTGGATCGTGACGTCGAGCGCCGTAGTGGGCTCGTCGGCAATCAGCAATCGCGGACCGCAGGCCAGCGCCATCGCGATCATCACGCGTTGCCGCATGCCGCCCGACAGTTCGTGCGGATACTGGCGTACGCGCCGCTCCGGCTCGGGCATGCGCACCTTGCGCAGCATATCGACGGCCTTCGCCATCGCACCGTGCTGCGAGAGGCCGCGATGCAGCACCAGGCTTTCGGCAATCTGCCGGCCTACGGTCAGGGCGGGATTAAGCGAGGTCATCGGTTCCTGGAAGATCATCGAGATGGCGTCGCCGCGCACCGAGCGCATCTCGTCCTCGCTCAGAGTGAGCAGATCGCGGCCTTCGAAGACCACGCGTCCGGCGACGATGCGCCCTGGCGGCGAGGCGATAAGCCGCAGGATGGAAAGGGAAGTGACGCTCTTGCCGCAGCCCGACTCGCCCACTATCGCCAACGTCTCCCCCGGCGCGACCGAGAACGACACGCCGTCTACCGCGCGCACGATGCCGTCGCGCGTGAAGAAGTGGGTCCGGAGGCCCTCTACCTCGATCAGAGGTGCGGTCATCGTCCTCTGCTTCTTAAGGTGAAACACTTACGGCTGAAGCTGCTGTGGTTGAGCCTTGCATTGGTCACATCCGCCGGGCGAGACGCGGATCGAGCGCGTCGCGCATGCCGTCGCCGAGCAGGTTCACCGCGAGTACGGTCAGCGACAGGAAAAGGCCAGGGAAGAAGATCAAGTAACCAGCGATCTGGAACAGACTCCTCGCCTCGGCCATGATGTTGCCCCAGCTCGGGACGTTCGGCGGCGTGCCGGCGCCGATGAACGAGAGAATTGCCTCGGTAATCATCGCCGAGGCGCAGATGTAGGTGCCCTGCACCAGCAGCGGCGCCACGGTGTTGGGCAGGATATGGCGCAGCAGGATGAGCGGCAGATTGGTGCCCGCGGCGATCGCGGCCTCCACGTACGGTTGCTCGCGCAGGCTCAGCACCAGGCTGCGCACCAGCCGCACGACGCGCGGCACTTCGGCAAGCGTGATGGCGAAGATGACGTTGCCAACACTTGCTTTCGTCAGCGCCATCAGCGCGATGGCGAGCAGCACCGAGGGGATCGACATCAGGCCATCCATCACGCGCATCACGATGGCGTCGAGCCAGCGGATGAAGCCCGTGACGAGCCCGATCGCCAGCCCGACCGAGATCGACAGCGCCGCGACCGCAATCCCGACCGTCAGCGAGATGCGCGAACCGTAGATCACGCGGCTGTACACGTCGCGCCCGAGCATGTCGGTGCCGAACCAGTACTCGCCCGAGGGCGGCTTGAGACGGTTGATCGGCGAGAGCGCCTGCGGGTCCACGGTGCCGAGCCAGGCCGCCAGAATCGCGATCAGCACCATCACAGTGAGCACCATGCCGCCGGCAATGGCAGTTGGATGCCGTCGGATAGCGTCGCGAAACCACAGCCAGGTCGGCGACGCGAATTTCGGCGCGGTGAGAACTGCGGTGGTCATGTCAGTAGCGGATGCGCGGGTCGAACAACCGGTAGGAGAGATCAACCAGCAGGTTGATCAGCACGTACACCCCGGAGAACAACAGGATCACGCCCTGAATGATCGGGTAGTCGCGCCGCAAGATCGCATCGACCGTAAGCCTGCCGATGCCGGGGATCGCAAACACCGTCTCGGTGACGATCGCGCCGCTGATCAGCAATGCGATGCCGATGCCGATCACTGTAATGATGGGGACGCCGGCGTTTTTGAGCGCGTGGCCTGTAAGTACCGCGCGCGGCGCGAGTCCCTTCGCGTTCGCGGTGCGGATATAGTCCTGCGACAGCACGTCGAGCATGGCTGCGCGCGTAATGCGCGCGATGAGCGCCATGTAGACCGTGCCCAGCGCGATGCTTGGCAGGATCAGATGCGACAGCCAGGGCCAGAGGCCTTCGCTGAGCGCACGGTAGCCCTGCACCGGCAGCCATTCGAGCTTGACTGAGAACACGATGATGAGCATGTAGGCCAGCACGAACACGGGCACCGAAAAGCCGAGCACCGAAAAACCCATCACGAGGCGGTCCGCCCAGGTACCTGCCCGTGCGGCTGCGATGACGCCGAGCGGCACCGCAATCAGCACCGCGACAACGAGCGTCAGCAACGTCAGCGACACGGTTGGCTGCACGCGCTGCCCGATCAGCGTGGTGACCGGCAGATTGGTGAAGATCGAGGTGCCGAGGTCGCCGTGCAGCAGTCGCCCGACCCAGCCGCCGAACTGCACCAGGAACGGCTCGTTCAGGCCGAGCTTCGCGCGGATAAGCTGGATGTCGTCGGCGGTCGCGACGTCACCGGCGATGACCGCAGCCGGGTCGCCCGGGGTCAGGAACAGCAGCGAGAACACGAACAGCGCGACCACCGCCATGACAATCAGCGTCGCGCCGAGCCGGCGCAGAACATAGACAATCATGTGGCGCTCCGGGCGGCCGGCACCCTCACTTCTTCTCGACGTTCCAGAGGAAAGTCACGGGCGCGATGATCATACCGGACAGGTTCGACCGGTAGGCCGCGGGCAGGATGAACTGCGCCGTGGTGATGTACGGGACGAAGCTGAAGGCTTCGAGCTGTACGGCATCGGAGGCCTTTTTGCCTGCGGCCGCATCGGTGGTATTGAACCACGCCTGGCGCAGCTCCTCGAGCTTCGGATCGGCGGGCCAGCCGATCCAGGACTTCTCGCCCAGGTTGACCATCGCCATGTTGGCCGGCGAAATCATGTCGGGCCCGACCCACCAAGTGTGGAAGATCGACCAGCCGCCCCTGTCGACCGGCTCTTTGGAGGTGCGGCGGGTGATGAGCGTGCCCCAGTCGCCGGCCTGCAGCTCGACGTTGAGCCCGAGCTTGCGCAACAGCTCGGTGGTGATCAGCGATTGCACGTGCACGATCGGCTGGTCGGTGGCCGAGATGACCACGATCCTCTCCCCCTTGTAGCCAGACTCCCGGATCAGTTGCTTGGCTTTGTCGAAATCGCGCTTGCCCTTCAGCGGCTCGGCGCCGATCTCGGAAGATAACGGCGTTCCGCAGGTGAAGAACGAATAGCACGCGTGGCCGTTCTTCTCGTCGCCCGCGATACCCAGCACATAATCCTGCTGGTTGACCACGTAGAGCAGCGCCTGGCGCAGCTTCCGGTTGTTGAACGGGGGCTGCAGGAAATTGAAGCGGATAATACCGAGCGAGCCGAGCGGGTCGATGTTCTCGACGCGAATGTCCTTGTTCTTGCGCAGCAGCGGAATCAGATCGGGCGGCAACTGCTCCCACCAGTCGGCCTCGCCGGCGCTGAGCGCTGCCGCGGCGGTGGCCGAATCCGGGATGTAGATCCACTCGACCCGGTCCACCTTGACCACTTTGCCGCCGGCGGCCCAGGACGGCGCCTCCTTGCGCGGCACGTAGTCGATGTTCCTCACGTAGATGACCTTGTTGCCCGGCACCCATTCTTCCTTAACGAACTTGAACGGGCCCGAGCCGATCACCTCGGTGATGTTCTGGAATGCGTCGGTCCTGGCGATGCGCTCCGGCATGATGAAGGGCACATTCGACGACAACTTGCCCAGCGCGTCCAGAGTGAGCGGAAACGGTTTCTTGAGTTTGAGCTTGAAGGTTTTGTCGTTGACCGCCGTCCACGACTCGGTCGACTGCGCGAGTTTCTGGCCGAGCGCATCGCGCTTGCTCCAGCGCTCCAGCGACGCGATGCAATCGGCCGAGCGCACCGGCTGGCCGTCATGGAATTTCAGAGCGTCGCGCAGCGTGAAGGTGTAGGTGAGCTTGTCGCGCGAGAGCTCCCACTTGTCCACCATCTGCGGCTGCGCCTGGAATTTGGCGTCGGTCGCGAACAGGGTGTCGTACACCATGTAGCCGTGGTTGCGCGTGATGTAAGCGGTGGTCGCGATCGGATCCAGGATGCGCAGATCGGCCTGCGGAATAAACTTCAGGACCTTTTCCTGCGCCGCAGCCGAACTCGCGGCAAACGCGAGGGCCAGCACGAACGCGCGAAGCGAAGCGGGTACGACCTTCATGGCGATCTCCCATACGAGGAACATTCTGTCAAGCTGCGCCGATGCACGAATTCCACTTTAGTCCTGCGGCCGACAGATGTATAGGTCGCGGCGGCTGCAGGGTGGAAGCGCGGCTGGCGGAAGTGTTTGAAGGCTTCCCACAATTGTAAGGAGCGCGTCCGGCAGCTTGCGGGTACCATGTCCGGCGGCGAGCAGGCGATGCTTTCGATCGGGCGCGGTTTGATGGTTGCGCCGAAATTGCCGACGTGCGTGCAGGATACTTCGGAAAGAACTAAGGAGTAAGGAGGAAGACGACATGACGGCGCAGGTGAACGCGATCGAACTCACCAGACAGATCGTGCGCATGAATACCATCAATCCGCCCGGCCAGGAGGAGCCATGCGCTCGTCACCTTGGCGCCCTGCTGGAGAAGGGCGGGTTCAGGGTCCGATATCATGAACTTTCGTCCCAGCGCGCAAGTCTGGTGGCGACCATCGGCGGCAGCGCTGACAAAGCGCCACTGTGCTTCACGGGACATATCGATACCGTTCCGCTCGGCGCGGCGACGTGGAAGATGGATCCGTTCGCCGCCGATACGGAAGGTGGCAAGTTGTACGGGCGCGGGACCAGCGACATGAAATGCGGCGTAGCGGCTTTCGTCGTGGCGTCGCTGAACCTGGCGGACAAACTGGCCCGTTCTCCCGGTCTGGAGTTGGTGATCACTGCCGGAGAGGAAACCGGCTGCGAGGGCGCTTTTCATCTCACGCGGAAGAGCGGTGCGCTGGGTCGTGCCGGCGCCGTCGTGGTCGGTGAACCATCATCGAATTATCCCTTCGTCGGCCATCGCGGCGCTTTCTGGTTGAATGCGCGCACACGCGGCGTCACCGCGCATGGCTCGATGCCGGAAAAAGGCGTGAACGCGGTATTCAAGGCGGCACGCGCTGTTGCGATTCTGGAGAAATTCCGCTTCACCAACCCGCCGCACCCCTTGATGGGCCAGGCCACTCTCAACGTCGGCACCATTCACGGCGGCCTCAACATCAATTCCGTCCCGGACGAAGCCGTGATCGGCGTCGATATCCGTACTGTTCCGGGTATCAAGCATGCGCAGTTGAAAGCCGAACTGATGCGCGAGCTGGGAGACGAAGTGGAACTTGAAACCCTTCTCGATCTGGAGAGTGTTTACACCGAACCGACGCATCCGTGGATCCAAGAGGTCTTTGAGGTGATGCGACCATTTCTCGGTGATCGCCCGCAGCCGCGCGTGGCAACTTACTTCACCGATGCCGCTGCACTCAATGTCGCCTACAACAAACCTCCCGCGATTATTCTCGGACCGGGAGAAGCGCAGATGGCTCATCAGACCAACGAATATTGCGTCGTCGACCGGGTGACAGAATCGGTGGCCGCCTACGAGGAGATTGCGCGGCGCTGGTGCGCAATCTGATGTCGGCAGTTCAGTTTTCCGCCGCTACACCGGCGCAACGCACTACGGCGTTGTTCGATGCGGGATCGGTGACGAGCGGCCAAGCGCAGAAATACGGGTCGTTGACCGCCGGCAACGGCACGATCGGCGGTCGCGAAGTGTCCATTGTCGCCACCGACAGACAGGTCGCGGGCGGATCACTCGGTGTCACCGAAGCCCAGGCGCTGTCCACACTGCTGGAGCAAAGTCATGCGGCCGGACGACCTTTCATTTTGTGTCTGGACTGCGCCGGTGCACGGCTCGATGAAGGCCTGCCCGCATTGGGCGCATTTCGTCAGCTCTATCGCCACGTGCTCGATTTGCGGCTCGCTGGACTCCCGTTGCTTGGTCTGATCGGGCGCGACTGCTTCGGCGGCGCGAGCATGCTCGCCGCAACCTGTGCAAAACGCGTGTATTGCGAATCCTCCCGGCTCGCCATGTCCGGGCCGGCCGTTATCCAGGCGCTGGGCGGCGCCACCGAACTCGATGCAACCGACACCAGCGCCGTCGCCGCATTAATGGGCGGCGCGGCCCGCGCGCGACTCGCACAAACAGATCCACTGTGCGAGGACTCGCTCGACGCCTATCGCCAGGCAACGCGCGACTGGGTCGCCGATTGCGATAACACCGTACAACTAAACCTGCGTCATCAGCACACGCGCCTCGGCAAGCGCCTGCTCGCGCACGGCATGGCACCCTCGCCGCCGAAGAACGCATCGGGGAATTTACCGGAGGTGCTTCGGCAGATCATTGCCGAAGGCGTGCAAGTACACAAAATGGATGGCGTACTCATTGGCCGCAACGGCCAAACCTCTGCGAAGTTTTTTTTTGGCTTTATCGACGGTGCGGCGGTGGGCGCGCTGGCAGCGTGGACTCTGGCGGGCGAGTGCCTTGCGCTGGCAGACGAACGCCCCGCCGAAGAAGTGACGGTTTTTCTGGATTCTCCCGGGCAGGCGGCGACTTTCCGGGATGAGCGCGTCATGTTGTCCGAGTATGTTGCGCACCTGGCGTTGGTACTGTCCTCCCTGCGACAACACGGGCACCGGTTGACGTTGCAGGTGCTCGGTGACGCAGCCGGCGGGATCTACGTGGCACTGGCCGCGCCCGCTGCGCGCGTCGTTGCATCGACGGGCGCCAAGGTGCAGGTCCTTCCGCCCACCGCGATCGCACGCGTCTTGCGCCGGCAAAGTGAGCCGGCCGGCGCGGAGGACTATGTGCGCGCGGGGGTGATCGATACGCTTATTTGAGTCATCCATGACAGCGAACTTCTATGCCGCGGTGGCAGCCGCGATCGATTCCCGGCCCGAACGCCCGGTCCTGGAAACAGACGACGGCAAAACCTACATCGGCGCGGATCTCGCGCGCGAATCGGCGCGATTTGCCCGCTTGATGGTCGAAGCCGGTGCCGTGCGCGGCGATCGCATCGCCGTGCAAGTGGACAAGTCCCCTGCTTGCCTGTTTCTCTATCTGGGTTGTCTGCGGGCGGGACTGGTCTACCTGCCGCTCAATACCGCCTATCAGCGCGGCGAGTTGTCGTATTTCCTGAAAGATGCACGGCCCAGGGTTGTCGTGTGCCGGCCGCAATCATTCGAACTGATGCGCGAAATCTCGGCTGGGCGCGCAACCGTATTCACGCTGGATGAGGAAGGCCGTGGCTCGCTGGCCGATGCCGCGACGGCTGTTGCCGGTGAATTCGCGACGCTCGACTCTGCGCCCGATGATCTTGCCGTCATCATCTACACCTCGGGCACCACGGGCCGTTCCAAGGGCGCAATGGTGACCCATCGCAATCTGCTGTCCAATGCTCGCGTGCTGGTGGACTACTGGGGATTCAGCGATCGCGATGTGCTATTGCATGCGCTGCCGGTATTCCACATCCATGGACTGTTCGTCGCCAACCACTGTGTGTTGCTGTCTGGAGGAAAACTGCTCTGGCACCGCAAATTCGACGCGAACCTGGTGTTGCGCGATCTTGCGCGTGCTACGGTCATGATGGGTGTGCCGACGTTCTACACAAGGCTGCTGGCCGAACGCGGGTTCGACCGCGAAGCCTGCCGCGGCGTGCGCTTGTTCGTTTCCGGTTCCGCTCCGCTGCAGCTCGAAACGTTCAAGGCGTTCCACACACGCACCGGACAGTCCATCCTGGAACGCTACGGCATGTCCGAGGCCGGAATGATCTGCTCTAACCCGCTGAACGCAGAGCGGCGCGGCGGCAGTGTCGGTTTTCCGCTTCCGGGTGTGTCGGTCAGAGTGGCGGACGATCATGATCGTCCACTGGGTCGCGGCGAGGTCGGCGGCATTCAGATCAAGGGAGAAAACGTGTTTGCCGGCTACTGGCGCATGCCGGACAAGACTCGCGAGGAATTCACTGCGGATGGTTACTTCCGTACCGGTGATATCGGTACTCTTGATGCCGACGGCTATCTTTGCCTCGTCGGCCGCGCCACGGATCTGATCATCAGCGGTGGCTACAATGTTTATCCCAAGGAAATCGAACTGGCTCTGGACGCGTTGCCCGGCGTGACGGAGTCCGCGGTCATCGGCATTCCTCACCCCGATTTCGGCGAGGCCGTTGCCGCCGTCGTCGTCGCCCGGAAGGACGCGGAGCTAGATCCTGCCGCCCTGATCGCGGAACTGAAAAAGAACCTTGCCAACTACAAAGTGCCGAAGCAAGTGTACGTAGTCGATGATCTGCCGCGCAATGCAATGGGTAAGGTACAGAAAGCCCTGTTGCGCGAGCGCTATGGTAAATAGCCGCGGCTTACGCTGAACCGGACGCTTCAGCTCGGACTGCTCGAATTCGAAAGCCATTTCGCGCGCTATGCTGCGGGCGCTTTCTATGCCCGGCACATCGACCAGCTTTGTGGCGACGCTCGCCGCAAGTTGTCCTGCGTGCTCTATCTGAACGAAAACTGGAAGCCGGAACAGGGCGGTGAACTGCGCTTGTACCTGAACGGCGACGGCGCGGAATTCAAAGACGTGCTACCGCTTGGTGGAAGGCTCGTGGTTTTCCTGAGCGGGCAACTCGCGCATGAGGTGTTGCCGGCAAAGCGCGAGCGAATAAGCATTGCCGGCTGGTTCAAGGCGCGTTGATCAAAACAGCGACCACAACATCCTGGTCGCGAGAATGAACAGGATTACCGCGAAAATCTTCTGCAGTCTCGTTACCGGCATGCTGTGGGCCATTTTCGCCCCCCAGGGAACCGTGACAAAAGTGCCGATCACGATCCCGACGAGCGCAGGCAGATAAACATAACCCAGGCTGAGCGCCGGCAGGTGATCCTTGCCCAGGCCCGTGGCGACGTAGCCGACCGCACCGGCGATGGCAATTGGCAGGCCGAGCGCTGCGGAAGTGCCGATCACCTGGCGCATCGGCACGTTGCAAAGGCTCATCAACGGAATGGTCATCACGCCGCCGCCGACGCCGACCAGGCTGGAAACTATGCCGACAATAACAGCGACCACGGCCATACCGCCTTTGCCGGGAAGTTGCCGCGTCGGCTTTGGCTTCACGTTGGCGAACATTTGCGCCGACGAGTAGTAGACGAAAATGACGAAAAAGACCGCCAGGTACTTCGACTTCAGCAGATCGGCAACGACCGTGCCGAGCAAAGTGCCGATGACCAGTCCCGGAAGCGCGGCGCGCAGGATGTCCCAGCGCACTGCGCCACGCTTGTGATGAGCCCGCAAGCTGGAAATCGAAGTGAACACAATGCTGGTAATGGAGGTGCCGAGCGCCAGATGCAGCAGGCGATCCGCCGGAAACGCCTGCAGGGTAAACAAATACACCATCAGGGTGACCAGGATCAGTCCGCCGCCGATGCCGAGCAGGCCCGCGAAAATGCCCACGAACAAGCCCATCAACAGGTAAATGATCCACCACTCCATAAGGGAACGCGCCTACAGCAGCTTCATGATGAATTCCCCTTCCCGGGAATCCACCGGCGTGATCGACAGGCGGTTGCCGCGCTGGAGCACCCGCATTGAGGCAAGCGCCGGATGCGAGCGTAGTTCCGTAAGCCCGAGCACGCGGGTTTTCCTGACCAGGGTCACGTCGACGTTGAACCAGCGCGGGTTGTCCCGCGATGCTTTGGGATCGAAGTATTCGCTCTTGCGATCGAACTGGGTTTGGTCCGGATAAGCGAGCTTCGAAACCTTTGCGATTCCGGCGATTCCGGGCTCGGGGCAGCTTGAATGGTAGAAGAAAACGCGATCACCCGGAATCATCTGGTCGCGCATGAAATTGCGCGCCTGGTAATTGCGCACACCCCACCAGGGCGCAGTTTTGCCCGGTGCCTGGGCCAGATCATCGACGCCGAAGACAGCAGGCTCGGATTTCATCAACCAGTAGTTCATGATTGCTTTGCGCAAAAAAAAGAGCTCCGGAATTCCGGAACTCTATCGGATCGCCACATGTAAGCAAAACAAGCGGCAAAGCCACTCGTATCCGCTCATTGGTTTTGAAAAGGTGTCCCCCGCAATTTCCGTCAGGCCGGCATCTTGAACCTTAGGTTCAAGTCGGTCGCTTTCCGAGCACATCAGGCGCTTCCCGCTGGGGACGCGCACAACAGCGCTACTTTAGGCAGCAACCAAAGTCATTAACATTGGCTCAAAGAATTACAGCCTGACGAACACCGCAGGGGACATTGACTTCACCTCAGAACAGCTCGTCCTGAGTGTTTATCGCTTGGTCGATGGCGGTCTGCATGTCAAGGATTCTACGCTTAAACTCACCCACATCAAATCTGCCTTCGACCCGCGTGGACAGATAGTCGTGAGTAATGTTCAGAGCGGCCATGATCGCGATGCGCTCGACCCCGATGACCTTTCCGGCGTCGCGGATTTCGCGCATCTTGCTGTCCACGTACTCAATCGCCGTGAGCAGTTCTTTCTGTTCGTGCTGTGCGCAGGCGATGCGAAACTGCCGCCCCATGACGCTTACGTCGAGGCCGCCCTTGGTCTGACTGGTCATTCCACACCATCCGGAATTTGTGTCAGCAAGGCCTCGAGGCGGGCCCTGGCCGTGGTGACCTTTTCCGACAGGCGCTTGTTCTCGTTCTCGGCCGAGACCAAATGCTGCCGCAACTCGGAATTGTCCTTGCGGAGTTTTTGCGTCAGCTGAACGAGTTGACTGATCTTGTCATCGAGAGCGGTAAGCTCGGTTTCCATGATCATACTATAGTTATGAAAACCGTGAAAAGTCAACTGCTAACGTATTTTTTTGAATGTGCTTTGGCATATGTCATGAAGCGCGATCGGGTCGCCTCATAGACGACGCAAAGCAGATCGCTTAAGGCCTCCGGACGACCCCCAATAGCGAGATTCGCCTGCCGCTGGGTTAGAATCCGCACACGTTCTCGGGTGCCCCGATCCATTTTCTCTTTGGCGGGGTCAAACGGGAAACAGGTGCGCGGCCGCCAGTTTCTGCTATCAGACGACGCAATTCCTGTGCTGCCCCCGCAACGGTAAGCGACTCCAGGGGCGTGTCACGATGCCACTGTGGAAGTTGGCCGGATCAACGGCCGCTTCATGGGAAGGCGGCACGCCCGAAGCGCAAGCCCGGATACCGGCCCATTGGACGCGAACGGAGATTCCGCGCGGGGCGGGCATCCGGTGTCGGCGGCCGCTTTGCCAGTCTTTCCTGCGGAACTCCCTTTCTAGAATTTGCGCATGCGGCGGGCCTGCGTACTTGGGGGAGCGGTCGTTGAAAATAAAGCAGACTTACGTCCTGTTGGCTGGCTTGCTGACCAGTGCGAGCGCTCACACGCAGGAAACTTTCGATATCGTCATCGACGACGTCGTCGTAACCGCCTCGCGCTTCGAAGAGAGACCCGGCGATCAGCCGATCGGCGTGACGGTTATTACCAGCGAGGAAATTCGCAGCAGCGGCGAAACTTCGCTGCCCAAGTTGCTTGCCCGCCAGCCCGGCGTTTTCGTGCGCGACAATAGCGGTAGCCCGGACATGCAGGTTGACCTGCGCGGTTTCGGTGCCACCGGCGATCAAAACACTCTGGTTCTTCTCGATGGTCGCCGCCTGAGCGAGTACGAACTTACTACCGCTCGATGGTCCGCCATACCGATCGAATCCATTGACCGCCTGGAAATCGTCCGCGGCAGCGGCGCTGTGCTTTACGGTGGCGGCACCACCGGTGGGGTGATCAACATCATTACCAAGACACCGGATCGCGGCTCGAAATCATTCGACGCCTACGCCGCCACCGGCAGTTACAACACCCGGGATTATCGCATCGGCGGGCAAGTAGCGGGCGAAAGTGTCGGCCTCGGCCTCAATGGTGGACACTATGCTTCCGACAATTATCGGGAAAACAATCGTGTCGACCAAAACAACTTAGTCGTCGATCTGCGCAACTTCGATCCTTATCACAGTCTTAATCTCTCGCTCGGCTACGACAACCAGGACCTGCGCTTGCCGGGTACGCGCACCGCGACGGAACTGGACACGGACCGTCGTGGCACGCGAACACCTGAGGACTTTTCCAATCGTAGGGGCGGTTTCGCCAATCTGTCCGGAAAATTCACGCTGGGCGCCGCAGAGCTGGTAACCGATCTGGGTTATCGGGAGAAGACCAACGATTTTCACGCGGCATTTTCCGGCTTGACCCTGGACGGCAGCACCAAAGTGCAGACGTGGATTCTTTCGCCGCGACTAAAGATTCCGTATTCCGCACTCGGCACGCCAAACAGCCTTGTGGTCGGCGTCGATTGGGAAGACTGGGATTACACGTCCGTGCGCACCAATCCAGCCTCAGCTAAGGCGAACCAGCGCAATTCCGCTGTGTATCTGCAAAATGTATCGACTCTGGCACCGGCAACAACCCTGTCGCTTGGGGGCCGGTTACAAAGGGTCGAGTTTGACGCGAACGACTCCACCGCGCCAGCCGGCAGCGCATCGGGAGAACAGAGCCGCAATCTATCGGCTTACGAGATCGGCGCGCGCCACCAAATCAATGGCGCGACAGCGATCTTTGGAAAATATGGATCCAGCTTCCGTATTGCGACCCTGGACGAAATCTATGCTCCCGGGCTTGGCGCTTTTTTTCTGCCGCCGTCGGTGAGCTTCCTCGAGCCGCAGACTTCGCGCGACGCGCAACTGGGCATCGAGACGCAATTCGGTCCAGGCAGATACCGGATCGCGGGCTACTATTCCGCTCTCACGAACGAGATCCATTTTGACGCCAATGCTTTTCGCAACGTCAATCTTCCGCCCACGCAACGCTCGGGCGTGGAACTGGAAGGCAAATGGACGCTCGCCAAAAGCGCGTTGATGTTTGCGAACTACACCTACGCTAACGCGACTTTCCGCTCGGGCACCCTGGGAGGTATAGACGTTTCCGGCAATCGCATCCCGCTGGTGCCGCGCCATATGGCCAATATTGGCATCGATTGGTCCATACGGGAACGCACGCGCTTAAACGCGGCTGCAAATTACGTCGGCAGCCAACTTTACGATGGTGACGAATTAAACACCTTCGGATCAGAAATGCCGGCCTATTGGACGGCCGATCTGGGGCTCTTTCACACGATTGACGCCTGGACCTTCGGTGCCTCCGTGAGGAATCTGTTCGACGAGAAGTATTACACCTATGCGTTGGCAATAACGTTTCCCACCAATACCTTCATCGCCTACCCGTCGCCCGAGCGCAATTTCCTGGTCTCGGTACAGTACCGATTCGGCGACTGAGCCCGCGAGCGCCGCTGCCGCGGCCCGAATTCAGCGCCGCTTGTGCGCGGTTTTTCGATGCTACAATCGACTGCCCTCGCCCAGGAATTTTCGGTGGGTGCGGGTATCGCGGGCCGCCTCGGACACAGGACATTCGCTGCCGGGCGGGTCGAAAAATCACAGGAGGGGGATAGCCATGGCGTACCGCAATATTCGTTTGACGGGTAGTCGTTTTTTGATGGCACTGACCGCCGCCGCGCTTGGCGCGACGCCTGCCGTGGCCAGGATGGACAAAATCGGCAAGGGGGAAGGTGTCGTCGACATCGTCGCGTGGCCCGGTTACATCGAGCGCGGCGAAACCGACAAGGGTTATGACTGGGTGACTGAATTCGAGAAGAAATCGGGCTGCAAGGTGCGCGTCAAGACCGCCGGCACGTCCGATGAAATGGTCGCCCTGATGAACGAAGGCGGATTCGATCTGGTCACCGCGTCCGGCGACGCCAGCATGCGCTTGATTGCCGGAAATCGGGTCCAGGAAGTGAACATCAGCCTGATTCCGGGTTACAAGACCATCGATCCGCGCCTGCAGAAGGCGCCTTGGCACACCGTCGACGGCAAGCATTACGGTGTGCCATACCAGTGGGGCTACAACGTCCTGGCCTACAACACGAGCGTATTCAAAAAGCCTCCGCAGAGCTGGGACGTGGTGTTCAAGGAAATGACGCTGGACGACGGCAAGTCGAACAAAGGCCGCGTGCAGGCGTTCGATGGCCCGATCTATATTGCCGATGCCGCGCTTTATCTGATGCACAACCAGCCCGATCTCGGCATCAAGAATCCGTACGAGCTCGACGAGAAGCAGTACAAGGCCGCGCTCGATCTGCTGCGTGAACAAAGAAAGCTGGTTTCGCGCTACTGGCATGATGCCATGGTCCAGGTCGACGATTTCAAGAACGAGGGCGTGGTGGCGTCGTCCGCCTGGGGCTTTCAGGTGAATCTGCTGCAGTCGGAGAACAAGCCGATCGCCAGCATCGTGCCCAGGGAAGGCGCGACCGGATGGGCGGACACCACGATGATGCACGTGAATGCCAAGCATCCGAACTGCGCCTACCTGTGGATGGAGCATTCCGTCAGCAAGAAACTGCAGGGCGATCTGGCCGCCTGGTTCGGCTCGGTGCCGTCCGTGCCGGAAGCATGCAAGGCCAACGCGTTGCTGGGCGAACAGGGCTGCGAGACCAATGGCGCCAAGGAATTCGACCGCATCTGGTTCTGGCGCACGCCGGTCGCCAATTGTGGCGCGGGGCGTACCTGCGTACCCTACTACCGCTGGGTCACGGATTACATCGCCGTCCTGGGCGGCCGCTGAGGCAGGCCCGTCGCAAACGCTGGCGACTTGCTGAGGAGTTCCAGTTCGCAAGATCCAACCGGACGGGCCGCGCGCTGCGGCCCGTTCTTTACGTGGCATCCTCCACGCATGACAAAGCTACCGGAAATCGCCGTCAGCTTCGCCGGCGTCTCGCGCCGCTTCGGCGAAGTGCGCGCGGTGGACGGCGTCAGCTTCGAAATCCAGGACGGAGAATTCTTTTCCATGCTCGGCCCGTCGGGCTCGGGCAAGACCACCTGCTTGCGGCTGATCGCTGGATTCGAGCAGCCGGACGCCGGAAATATCGCCATTCATGGCGCCAATGTCGAGGGCGTGCCGCCCTACCAGCGCGACGTGAACACGGTATTCCAGGACTACGCGTTGTTTCCGCACATGAGCGTGTCGGAGAACGTCGAATACGGGCTGATGATCCGCAGGG
>Ga0315281_10000609_pt1 | contig 50331 bp, 44 predicted proteins | sample YL17G07_0_MG_FD_204540 | JGI IMG/M metagenome (GOLD analysis project Ga0315281, IMG submission 204540) | Sediment microbial communities from Yellowstone Lake, YNP, Wyoming, USA - YL17G07_0 | ecosystem: Environmental > Aquatic > Freshwater > Lake > Sediment | place: USA: Wyoming | collected...
TCATCGAAGTCAATTGAAAAACATCAGAGACTGATCAGGTCAAGTGTCAAACTCAGGGTCTAAGCACAGCCTGAGAAATGCGCCTCCAATCCTCCGATTATTTACACTCAATGCCATCATCAGAGGCCTTTGTGATCGATTATTGTGATATCAATTGAAAGAACCTAGAATTCTCATTATTCACATATTCATTCTGAAAATATCTGTATGGCAACGACGATATCCTTCCAATATCTCCTGGGAATCCTGATATCAATGCACTGAATAGGTTTTCATCGTCAGGAACTCCGATCCTTCCAATGGTCATTGCATCGTTACCAGTTGAATAAAGAATTGGTCGGGTTGCGAACGCGGCGATGAACCCCCTCCTCCTCAGGTAATCCGAGATTTCTAGGTTGTAATCCTTGGGCGTTCCATTCGGATATGCGAATGAGAAGATTTCTTTGCCAATCTCCTCCTCAATCTTCTCTTTGGACTTCGATATCTGCCACTGAGCCTCCTCCAGTGGCATTCTCGTCAAGATCGAGTGATCCACCGTGTGGCTGCCGAAGTCCATGCCTCCGTCTGCCATTTCTCTGATTTCTTGCCATGTGAGTAACTGTTCTTCAACCAGCTCAGATTGGATGTCGACTGAATAATCATCTATTAGCTTGGCGATTGCAGCTTTCCTTGTCGAACTGGGCACCTCTTTGAGATAATTCTCCATATGCACCAAATTGCGAACACTGAAAGTCTTTTTGCCCCCGATATCTAGGATGATATCATTCATCTTCGTTGCGGCATATATTTTTTTGATGGCGTACCTAAGTATATCCCACCAAAAAAGCTCCCTCTCGTCGATATTCCCACTGGTCAAAAAAAATATCGCTGGAATCTTGTGTTTTATTAGTATCGGATAGGCATTGGTGAAATTGTCTTTGTACCCATCATCAAAGGTTATCAATGCAGATTTCTTTGGAAATTCGATCCCTCTCTTGAGTACATCATATACCCTTTGCATGTCTAGGATCGTGTAATTCGATTTCATGTATTCCATTTGTCTTTCAAATTGTACTCTGTCTACATGAGATAAAGACCAATCAACCGATAACGGTCCAACGCGATGATAGGACAGAACTGTTAGTGACGGAATTATCGAATTACGTATTGACGAATACTTCCTGGTTAGAAATGGAATCATCGAGTTACCGAATGTATTCAACAATGGCATAATGACCATGTCCTCTCTGCTTTTTCTGAAGGATGCGAACGATATATTATTCTAACTGACCTCTGTGTTGAAGGGGCCCTCGCGGCCTCTTCCAAATCCCTTACCCCTCCCTTGGAAACCGCTCGGAGGATTATATTATATACTGAGACAAGACCCACACAGGTTTCGTAATAATAGTAAATCGACGATTACTCTCCAGTCGTTGAGGGTTAGTAATGATTAAGCACGCAATACTTTACATAATTTCGAAATTGAGACCCGACAGCCCCCCTCTCCCTCCTGGCATACGAATCGGGAAGTCGGTCACATGTGATTCGACTGTACGATTTGATTGGTTTTGGGGAAAACACATCACTATATGCGATAATGCCTCGATCAGCGACAATGTACGAATCTATTGTCATGATGTATCCAGTAGTGCGAGACTCGGTGTGATTTGGGTGGCGCCAGTATGCATCAAAGAAAGGGCACACATTGGGGCAAACGCAGTGATTTTACCCGGCGTGACCATCGGAGCAGATGCCATTGTCGCAGCCGGAGCCGTTGTATCCCGTGATGTCATGCCAGGGACTGTAGTCGGTGGCGTACCAGCGAAGCCGATTGGCTCCGTTAAGGATCTCGATCAAAAGCGCATCGAGATGATGAAGACAAAGAAATGCTTCGATTCAGATGTCGCATTTTCCAAGAAGAAGACCATTAGAACGAAACTTGAGAACGAGTTGCGCGAGGCTGTGGATAAAGACGGCGGGTATTTCATAATCTTTAAAAAGTAGGATATTTTGCCTAAATGATGTCGGAATACACTCCTTTGATAAAGTCTAAGCTCGATCGAATCATGCGTAGGAGTTCAGCAGCATGGCCAAGTTCCGGGGTTCGTGAATCCGAACGGGAAGATGCAAGTAGGGACAAAGGCGGGTATCGATTTGAAAATCCTGATCACAACGATAGTCGATCCGAAGAAATCTGCATATAGCCGTATGCATGCCTTCGCGAAACACCTGGGTAAGAATCACAAAGTCATCATATTGAGCGTGAATGATAGCTGGAAAGAAAAGCAATCTTCTGCAAAGAAATATGAGGAAGAGTACGAGAAATCGATGGCGGGGATCGAAACTGTCTATATCACCGAAAAGAAGAAAAGCGTAGTCAGACAGGAATTATTCTCAAAGAAGTTCCTAAAGAAGTATCTGAATCGACAAGGGCCCTTTGACATAATCTTGGATTATAACACTCTTTCGATAGGCCGCAGGGCTCAGGAGATATTAGGCGATACAAAAAGAATCTACGATCTCGCTGATGACCTTGTCGATATGGTCAAAGCCTCCCCTCAGCTGCCCGCTTTCATTTCACCATTTGCCGCTGGATACGCGTCCGGATTGATAAATAAAAGTATAAGGCGAGCACAAATCGTTACCGGTACCACAGGAGCGCTTCTAGACAGGTACGAGGTGCCGGCAGAGAAGAGGTATGTGATCCCGAATGGGATCCCGAACAGCTTCCTTGGCAAACTTTCAGGACACGATGTCATAGATTCCAGGAAGGAACCTGACGAGTTCATGATCGGCTATGTCGGGGTTCTGAGGGGATGGGTCGATTTTGAGCCGATATTCAATGCGATGAAATCGCTTCAATCCAAAATCCAGATTAGATTAGTCCTAATCGGGGAGGAAGACGACGAAGGGAGAGTGAGGGCACAGATCGAGAGGGCCGGGGTGACGGCACAGGTCTCCATGTTGGGCACAGTGTCACATGACATGATACGAAATTATCTTGTCGCATGCGACTGTGGGATCGTACCCTTCGTCATGTCCAGCACCTCTGATTATGCATTGCCGCTGAAGGTGTTTGAGTACCTCTCAGCTGGATTGCCGGTAATATCCACGCCGATCAAATCCGTGAAAGAGAATTTCTCTGATTCAGTTTGGTTCTACGAAGATACTGTGCAATTCGTTAAGGCAATCACGGATATTACATCTAACAGACAGGCAGCAAAGAAGAAGGTCGAAGACGGAATGAAGAAGGTAGAATCCGAATTTACATGGGACCGAATCATAGACAGACTCGAAAAGTTGATTGTGGATCTCGCAGGGCAGGACCAATAGGTTGAAGTGGTTTTTTTGAAGATATTACAGATTACCCCGACATTGCATCCAACAATCTCCTTCGGAGGGGGCAGCATCGTTGTTTGGGAGCTCAGCAGAGCTCTTGCTCGGAACGGAAACCGCGTAACGATTATCTCAACAGATGCGGGTGACGCTGGCAGAACCACCTCGGGAAGATCCACCCAGGACGAAATCGAGGTAATTCGGGTCAGAAATCTGAGCAATTCATTGGCCCATCAATTCAAATTGTTTCTTCCCGTGATTAACCCGACTGCCATCCGCAAAGAAGTACGGACTTCAGATGTTGTTCACCTACACGATTTTCGTACAGTTCTGAATCTTCTGACTGGTCAGATAGCCATCGATGAAGGCATTCCGATAGTTGTCCAGCCTCACGGTATGATAAGAGCGGACTATGCCGGAAGAAGGGCACTCAAAAGCATGATTGATTCAATAATAGGCAATAGGATCGCATCGAGAATAGACGCCTGGATAGCGCTCAGCGAGACAGAACGAGATTACCTGATTCAATTCGGCATCCACCTCTCTAAGATACACATTCTGCCCAATGGCATAGAAACGGGACAGTTCGAGATGGATACGAGCAAGGCGATGGCGAGGAAGCAGATGGGTATCAACGAGAACAAGAAAATTCTACTCTACATCGGCAGAATCCACCAGATAAAAGGAATAGACCTTTTGATCGACAGCATGGCCGATGTCCTGAAACAAGAAAAGGAATCGATAGCCATCATCGCTGGTCCGGACGATGGCGCATTGCCAAAATTGAAGGCCAAAGTCCGAGAACAGGGGCTATCGGGCCATGTCATTTTCAAAGGAATCGTTGTCGGCGAGGAAAAAAATAGATTACTAAGGGCAGCCGATATGTTCGTGTTGCCGTCGAAGAAAGAGGCATTTCCGATATCGTTGCTCGAGGCATGCGCAGTCGGTCTGCCGATAATTACAACCGACAATTCCGATGTAGCAAGAGGGATAAATGGCATCTGCGGATTGACGGTCGGTGGAGGCCAAAGTGAATTCACGGAGGCTATTCTAAGGGTGATGCGCGATAGGGATTTGGCTGAAAGATACTCGTTGGCCGGGAAGAAACACGCCTCAATTTATTCGTGGAGCAAAGTTGTCACCAAATACATCGAGTTGTATCAAACACTGATGAGGTAGGGGGGGATGTCGCACATTAGGATCTGTCTGATAGGTAACTTTGCACCTAACCCCGATGAAGGGATGAGGAAGTTCGCTGTCAATATGAGAGACGAGCTTTCAAAAAGGGCCGAATTGATGTGCGCAAATCCTCGAAACGCAATGAGGATGAATGATATTGTAGCTTTCAGACCAGATATCATCCAATACATACCAGGGCCGTCCCCCGTCAGCCTATTGATTCTCAGATTGTTGAAAAAGAAGATACCGAGCGCAAAGACCTGCTCGATCATAACTCATCCATATTTCTTTGTCAGTAATCCGTTCTTCTGGATAGTGATGCCTCCGGATATCATATTGACTTTCTCGCATAGCTGGAAAGACTATCTATCCCGGTTCACAAGAGCCCCGTTCATAGTTCCGGGGGCCGTCGACTCAATCAGGTTCAAGCCCGTAGCGCCGAGCGAGAAGAAATCCATCAGAAAGGAGCTGGGGCTCCCGGAAGATGCATTCATCGCGCTCCACGTCGGACATCTCAGGAAGGCCCGAGGGCTTTTGAAGATGACATCGCTTGTCCCCAGGAAAATTACTCCCGTAATCATTGTCGCTAAGAGCACCGGCAGGGACTTCGGAATCAAGGAGCAGCTCATAAAAGCAGGGTGTATAGTAATCGACGAATTCGTGCAAAGTATCGAATCTTACTACCAGGCATCGGACTGCTACGTATTCCCAACGCATAGTGCGCTAAGGGGGATGGACCTCCCTCTATCAATCCTCGAAGCGATGGCATGCAATCTTCCGGTAGTGAGTTTCGACTTCGGCTGCATTTCTAAACTGTACGGAGGCACCGCCGGTATTAAGATAGTTTATTCTGACGAGGAATTCATCGGAGGCATAATGGAAGTCAAGGACCGCCCTCCTATCATTGAGACTCGGAAGGCGATTGAAAACAATGATTGGAACAACCTCGCCAAAATCATATATTCCATTTACGAGGGGGCCGCCCCGTGAAAGAAACCTCGAGAGCCGGAGCATTGGCAGTCATAATCGGGCCTGACGGATCGGGAAAATCCTCGATATCCAATATGGTCGTGGAGAAGCTGTCGCCGACATTCCCGCAGATCAGATATGTTTGGTGCCGATTCGAGTCGAAGCTGCTTGGATTCCTGCTCAGAGTGAATTCCAAGGTGGCGGGGTTCGAGGGGGATTTCCGAGAGAGCTACGAGGCTAGATCAGAGAGCAAGAATAGATTGTTGACGAATTCCCCTTTGAGATGGCCTTATCTGGCATTCGTTGTCATTTCATATATGATGGATCTGCGTAAAAAGGTCGTCCGGCCCCTCAGGGCCGGCTATCTCATCGTCTCAGACCGGTATGTCTACGACACCATAGTCGACCTATGGGTGGACTTTGGTAAGAAAGACAAGAGCCTGGTGTTCTTGACACCGATGCTCATAAACATCGCACCTCCTCCGAAATACGTTTTCTGGGTGGATGTGCCAGAGGAGATCTCGATGAGCAGGAAGAACGACGTGCCGAACATCGAATATGTGGCCATGCGCAGGAAGGGTTACGAACTGCTCTCGCGCAGAATCTCGACAATCAGGCTTGACGGAACCCAACCGATTGAAGCGAATGCGGATCGTATCTGCGATGTGATTAGAGGGTTCCAATACTGAGCAATCTATTCATATAGGTTAGTTCAGTAATAGGCTAAATGTCATAAACGGACTCATCGACAAGGGATGTCTGGATGCAGAAAAGAGTATTGATGATCGGTTTCGATTCTATGGACCGGCTTCTCGTGGATAGGTTCATAGATGATCTCCCAAACATAAAGAAATTCAGAGAGAAAAGCCTGAATATAAAGTTCCAAGGAGTGTTCCCGCCGGATTCTCCGACTTCATGGGCTAGCATATACACAGGTTTGAATCCGGCAAAACACGGGGTTGTTCTGTTCGTCGATCCGCTGGAGAAGTCAGGGAAGCTGCTAACCGAAGAGATCGGTAATTCAACGATTCGAGAGAGGACTTTCTGGGACATAATCGGCAAGGCGGGAAAGAAGGTGTTCATCACCTTCCCGCTGCTCGGCTATCCGACATGGCGGGTGAATGGCACCATGGTCGGCAGAGCAACAACGAAATTAGACGTCGAAATGAACCCGCCAAACGAGAGCAAGGGAAACCTCCTACTCCTTCACGGCGTAAAAGGCCTCCCCGGTAGGAATCCTATGACGTTCGTCGAGAATGGCCGTGAAATCCTGAGGAAGGAGAAAGAATTCGGGCTGAAGTACTTGAAGAAGAACGACTGGGACTTCTTCTTTTTCTATTCCTCAGTTCTGGATCCGATGGAGCATAATTTTTGGAATTGCTTTGATACAAAAGATCCGACCTACGTGAAAGGTAACAGATTCGAGAATGTCATCCTTTCTTTCTATCAGGAATATGACAGGGTCTTGGGAGAATTCCTTGAATCAATCGGCGACGAGACGGCGGTAGTCCTTCTGAGCGACCACGGCCATATGGGCAGACCAACGAACATCGTCAATGTCAACAGCATCCTGATGGAGAAAGGATTCCTCGCTATGAAGAAATCGAAGAAATCATTCAAGAGCTTCCTCTACAAGAGGAAGGACAGGATCTTCGAGATGGTATCGAACAGGAGGCTCGGAGGGCTCGCTGCAAAGGTCATGCGGATAATCCCCTCCGCGAAATCCGTCTTCACCACTCCGGACTACATCGATTGGGATCAGACGATCGCGCACGTGTCGGACCTCTCAGGTATCAAGGCCTATACCTATGGCGGAATCGTGATCCGAAAAGGAAACCTGAAGCAAAGGAATTATGAAGATGTCAGGGGGGAAATACTCTCGATTCTCAAGGACATCAAACACCCTGAATCGGGAGTCCAATTGATCAAGTGGGCGAAGAGGCGGGAGGAGCTGTACGACGGCGAATATATCGAAAGATATCCTGACCTCGTGTTTGAATTCCACGAAGGCTACGGGGCTGGCTGGTCGCTGAAAGAGGGGCTGCTCTCGAAATCGACCGCACATAACCTGCATCCTGGGAGCCACCGTCAGGATTCCCCGATACTGATGCTTTACAATTTCGATTCTATCCGATGCCTCAGCGAATCTGCCACTTTGATGGATTTCGCGCCGACTCTCTTGGAACTGATGGGTATTGATGCAAAGGGCATATCCTTCGATGGACGGAGCATAGTGCAAAGGACAGATTCTGCCGCGAAATGATCAGCACGCCGTATCAGTTCTTATGTTGAGCCAAAGAACCTAGCACTATGCCTGAGAACATCGAGGTCATGCCGAGGAAGAATGACAGCACCGCAACGAGGCTTGGCAGAAATGGCAAGAATCCTGCTAAATTGTACTCATATAGGGCATATAGTCCGATGGATATGCCAGTGACAGTAAGAATCATGCCGCCGACGCCGAAGTAGAGCATCGGGTGCTCATCCCTGACGGTCCGGATTATCGCTGAAAGTATCCTCATCCCGAGCTTGCCAGGCGACAGTTTGGAGGTTTGGAGGCCATGATATTTGCAGGTTATCGGTACTTCCACTATCCTCATCCCGAGCTTCGCTGCGTCCATGAATATCTCAGCCTCTATGCCCATGTCCTCCTCGGTGAGTTCCATCTGGAGCACTGTCTTCCGAGCCATCGCCCTGAATCCGCTCAGTGAGTCCTTGATATCGTCGTAATTCCTATTGCTGACCTTAGCGGTGCGCGTTAGAAGGGTCTGTCCGAACTGTCTGTAGTCAGGCATCTCCTTTGTCCCATCGCGGTCCATGTATCTCGATCCAATTACTAGGTCGGCTTCCCCTCTTATTATGGGCAGGGCCACCCTCGGTATCTCGTTGGGGTCGTGCTGCCCGTCTCCGTCAAGGCACACAATCACATCCGAGCCATTTATCGCCGCTGAGTAGAGTCCTATGGCCAGAGCGAACCCCTTCCCCTTGTTCTTAGGGAGCCTGATGACCTTCGCTCCTGCAGCCTTTGCGACCAATGCGGTGTTGTCTCTGCTGCCGTCATCGACGACAATTACCTCGTCCGCAAACCTCAGAGAACCTTCAACGACTTCGGCGATCATCTTCGCCTCGTTGAATGCTGGGATGATGACGCTCAGCTTTGCCTCTTTGATCTCAATCTCATCAGTGACCTCATCTATGGTCCCGATGATGTTGCTGACAGCGCGCACATCATCCCTTAGCATTCTAGTTTTCAAATCGCAACCTCTCCTCGATTAAATGATAAACCTAGGTACATCTCAACTGAACCTTGGGGCTTTCCACAATCCCCTGACACGATTTAAATCTTACTAAATCTCGCCAAGTAGAATCTCTTTGCGGTATTACTGAAAAAGCGAATACATGAGTCCAATTAGCCAGCCACTGCTGATTTGATCCAAAATTATCCGACCGAGAAAAGGCGGCATTGACTTCTGTACGCAATGGCTTTTAAGCTCAGCTCAGCTTTCACTCATTCCATTGGATGATAAGCAAGCGACGAAAAAGAGCTTGGTCCGAGGCCTCGGGCGCAATGTGATACTTCTGGGCATAGTCAGCCTCCTGGCCGATGTATCGAGCGAGATGATCAATCCACTCATCCCGATTTACTTGACCACTGCGCTGCTCGCGACCCCTGAGATAGTCGGTTTGGTATCTGGGGCAGCGGACAGCACGGGCAATCTCTTCAAGGTGATATTCGGGTGGTACTCGGACAGGATCCGCAAGCGCAAGGAATTCATAGCGATCGGCTATGCGCCCACTGCGATCGTGAAGCCGATAATGGCATTCATCACGACCTGGCCAGAGATGCTCGCCATAAGGATAACGGACCGAGCAGGCAAAGGCGTAAGGACGGCGCCCCGCGACGCGCTTCTGATCGACTCAGTGTCGGTTGAGAATCGCGGAGCGGCTTTTGGCCTCCACAGGGGGATGGACTCGGCCGGCGCGATAATCGGGACCGCGATATCGATCATCATACTCTTGTTCCTGGCCAGCAGTGCCACAACCAACGACACCATCAAGATGATATTCATCCTGTCATCGATTCCGGCTTTCCTCTCGGTGCTCGTCGTTATTCTCTTCATAAGGGAGAAGGAGCCTAAGGTCGCCGCAGTGGGCAAGAACAAGAAATTCATGGAGAGCCTTAGGGCCGCGGACCCGAGGCTCAAACGCTTCCTTATCATCGTGGCTTTGATTGGGTTCGCGAATGTCGGTTACACCTTCCTGGTACTCAGAGCCTATGATTTCGGCGTAGGGCTGATGGATGTGCTTTTCATATATCTGGCAATGAACATAACCTACACCGTATTCTCATTCCCGGCCGGCATAATATCGGACCGGATAGGCAGGAAGAGGATGATCGCAATCGGCCTGGTGATATTCATCGCGGGCGCCATGATAATGGCTTTCGCAACCAGCGTTCTAATACTGTTGGCCGGCTTCCTAGTCTACGGCACATTCCTTGCCGTTATGGACGTCAACCAGTCTACCTTCGCATCAATGCTCTCCAAGAAGAGCGACCGCGGGACGATAATGGGCGCCTATCACACTGTGAACGGCATCGTTGCGTTGCCTGCAGGATTCATTTTCGGGCTGATATGGAGTGCGTTCGGAAGCGACGGTCCACTCGTGGCCTTCAGTTATGTCTCCGTCGTGGCGGCAGTCTCATTGATCGTGCTGCTAATCTTCATTTCTGAGCCGAAGAGCGAAACATCGCCGACATGAGAACCGCACCAAAGCTGATATCTACCAGATTCGGAGATAGCTATGCCGAAGCTAAATGGCAGAGATCGACATTGTAATTGATCTGGCCATCGTTATGATCGTCGCGGCCGTAGTCACCGTCCTTTTCAGCAGACTCAAGCAGCCGCTGATACTCGGTTATCTCATCGCAGGGATCATCATCGGCCCTTATAGCGGTCTGCTGGTCAGCGTCTCGGACATGTCCCTTATCGGCTCCCTCGCCTCGCTCGGAGTCATCATGCTGATGTTCACGCTGGGACTCGAATTCACCCTCGGCCGGCTGAGGGAGATAGGGCTTTTCGCGATTGCGATAGGCACCATTGAAATGATCATGATGATTGGCATCGGGTTCTGGACAGGGATCCTTCTAGGTTTCTCGGAGGGCGAGTCCATCCTGTTGGGCGCGATACTTTCCATAAGCTCGACCGCGATTGTCGTCAAGGCGATGCAGGACCGCGGACTGCTCTCGAAGCAGCACTCGCAGATCGCCGTCGGGGTATTGGTGGTCGAGGACGTCGCGGCGATACTCATGCTTGCAATGATAACTGGCCTGAGCGGGGCCGGCGCGCCTTCCATCGGGCAATCTCTCCAGATCCTGTTCTCCATGGTTCTCTTCTTCGTCGCTAGCATAGCCATAGGCTACATCTTCGTCCCAAGAATAATCACGCGGGTCGCCAGGATAATGCCGACCGAGGTGCTTCTGATAGTCTCCCTCGCGTTCTGCTTCGGGCTTTCGGTCGCTTCGTATCTGGTATTCCATTTCGAGTCTTCTCTGGCAATAGGCGCCTTCATCGCGGGCATGCTCATCGGCGAATCCGAGGACGTGGACCTCGTCGTGCTGAGGATGACCCCTATCAAGGAGATGTTCGTCGCCGTCTTCTTCGTCACGATGGGGATGCTTTTCAATCCGACTCTGCTCCCGACAGTAATTCTGCCGGTCATCCTCATACTGGTGGCGTTTGTCGTCGGCAAGTCGCTCCTTATCGGCACCGGCACGCTGATGTTTGGCTTCCCTGCCAGGACGGCCTTCCTTGCCGGCACCGGAATGATAGCCCTCGGCGAGTTCTCTTTCATCATCTCCCGGGCGGGAGTCGACTCAGGCATGGCGGGCGAGGAGCTCTATTCGATAACTGTGATGTTGGCGACGATCACCGCCTTCCTGCTCCCGATATCCGTTAAGAACGGCGATAGGATGTACGCATGGCTCACAAGGCACGTCCCGGAGTCGATTAAGACGACTGCGAGCGCGCTTCAAGGCTCTCTCGTCTTGGCTAGGAGCCATACGAAGCAGACCCCAGAGGTCACCGAGGAGTACCATAAGAGGGCGCTGTACAGCCTGGTGGACGTCGCCCTGATCGCGATAATCGCGCTAATCGCAAGGATACTGCTCGGGATCAGGGACTCGATAGCAGATTACCTCGGTTTCCAGGACACGGCCTTCGCCGGGATACTCATTTTCATCACTTCGGTGGCGTTGCTGCTTCCGCCCGTTTTCAGCCTTTCGAAGAATCTTGAGAAAATAATCGAGCTCGTCTCGAGGCACGCCCCCGACCATCCCGGGGAGGCGTCCAAGAGGAAGGGAATACGCAGGGCGCTCGCGGGCGTTGTCGCGGTCGTGATCGGGATCGGTCTCCTTCTCATCGCCGTCCCCTTCGCATTGGACAGCAGAGCCATGAGCAGCCTGTCGCCGGCGATTTTCCTGATGGTAATCGCCCTAATCGCGGCGCTCTCATGGTATCTGAATAAGACCCTGTATCGCGCCTTCTCCCACCACCTTCAGAGGGACATAATTAAGGAACATGTCACCATTGCAGAATCCGGCAGAGCCGTCCATGCGGCTAGCATCGTGGAGGCACAGCCGGCCAAGAATGCGGAGATGGTCCTCCTAGAAGGAAAGGAAGATTAGGCGCGGCTAGAGCACGCTTACCAAGAAATGCAGCTCTCCGTAGAACTCTCCGTCGATGAAGACCCTCGCTTCCACCTTCTGCTGCCCCTGCTCGGAGAAGATCAGGCCGAAGCTTTGCTGAACCGTATCGTTGTCATCCATTGAAGCGACGTAGGTATTTTCGGGCGATTCGGTGCCGTTGTAAAGTCCAGTGTTGTTGAATATCTGCACCCGGAATTCCGCACTGCGCCCCTCGCCGTTCTTCATGACCACGGTGAAATTCACCATGCTTCCTACCGTCGCATTCGCCGGCATGTTGTCATCCCCGTTCTGCGACAAGAGGTTGATGTGCGTATCCGAAGGTGGATGAGCAGTTATTATGAGGAATGCAAACACCCCGGCCAGCACCAGGCCGAAGACTATCGCTACGGCGATCACCGGGTCGACATCTTCCTTCTTAGGCAGCTGGATGTCCACCTCGTACTTGCGGTTCTCATCCATCCTCAGGTAACCTGCGAGCAATGCGAAAAAAGTCAGACCTACCAGCGACACAAGCAAGCTCTCTTGAGTCAGCCTGATAGGGGATAACGCGAGCCCTGTCGCTATCAACATGGATGTCACAACGCTCATCGCGATCGACGACAGCAGGAAGACCTCGAACTCCAACTCGCGCTGGAAGATCAGCTTCGATAGGGCGTATCCAGGCAGGAAGAATAGGAAAAGGACCATGAAAACGAAGGTTATCGGCGACGCCGGAAGCACGAGCGACGACAATGCCGCTAAAGCTGTCAATGCGCCTGCAGATAGCAGCATCGTACGGTCGGACAGCCTTATCTTCAACTCGAACCCCCTCAAGATGTGTCGCCGCTAACTCAGTAGCGACGCTTCCCACAATGCTGAGAAACTATTTATCCGTATTTTAAGCTTAAGTAGCTGGCTCAAATGATAGCACTGGATTTATTCCGATTCAATTCGCGCCTAAAAGCGCTAACATTCGCAATCGGGATTTGCGTCGCTTTCACCGTCGGCTCATTCGCTTTCACTAACGGGCTGAGCACGACCGTCAATAACATCAGCGACAAGTTCGTCGGAGAAGGGCTGCTAGTCTACTCCGGACAGAACCTGACGGAGAGCGTCGTCGATGTCGGGGGGGTGCAATCCACTGTTGCTTTCGCCTCCGTGGGGATATGTTCCGCGAACGTGAACGGTTCGATCAGGACGCTCTTTGCGGTGGACGATCCGACCGGCGTTCTCGGCGGTGATCTCTCCCCGCCCACGGGCCAGATGTATAGCGGGGAATTCGACCCGGTTAGCGGCCAGCTGAACATAACCACCGATCTCGGTTCGGTATCTCTGACGGCGGATATCACGTATTCCTCCAACGTTTTCCCTTCCTACTGGCATCTCATAAGCTGGGACGACCTCGCGAAGATAAGACCCGAGATGGCGGGTCATGCCTCCTTCCTGCTTTTCGATTCGGCCGATAAGGATATTCTCCTCTCCCTCAGCTCTCAGGGGCTGACCGTGCAGGAGATGACCGGCATCCTTGCGTTCTTCGATGCCGGCAGCAACGAAGTCGCCAACGACCTTTGGCTCATCGTCCTGCCCTCATCATGCATAGTCGCGCTCCTGGTCTATTCCGCGATCTCCATGGAGACCAGCGACCGCGCCCGTGATATCGCTATACTGAAGTCGATGGGGGCCAACAACAAGCAGATCGGCAGCATCTTCCTGTTCCAGGCAATCATGCTCGCGGTCATAGGGGCCTTCTTGGGGGTAATGATCGGCATAATAGTCTCCTACGCGATCTCGACATCATCCTCCATCGTCATCTCCAACTCGCTTTTCTATCTCAAGGTGACGGAGAGCTCGATGCTGATCGCGTTCGCGAGCTCAGTGTTCGCCGGAATCTTAGGTTCGCTACTGCCTATAATCCGCGCATCGCAGAAGAGCGTCAAGGAGGCGCTGAGGTGAAAAGGACGGCCGCCTTGTTGGTGAGGAGAAGGACAATAGTGGCTGCCTCGCTGAGCCTCATAATCTTCTCAGCGACAATATCGGTGCTGTTGGGTATAGGAGCCGCTCCGAACTCGCTGATCGGCAATCCTGATGCCTATGTCATAACCAGCAAAGGCAGCGAGAGCCTGCTGAACAGCCTGCTCGAGACGAAGTTGTCGGATCAGCTGCTGGCCAACGGCTTTGTTGACGACGTGAGCCCGGAGATATTCGCTTTTGCGGACATCGAAGGCAGGGCGGTCGTGATCAGGGGCGTGGAATTCGCCCCCTTCATGGCAGTGGAGGGAGCGACGTTGATCGCGGGCGGGAGTATGCCGGATGAGCCTTCCGAGGGGCTGATCGGCAGCAGGCTCGCAGAGCGCTTGAATGCGAAGATCGGCGACAGATATCCGCTCGTTGGATCTTACGCCCTATCGATCGCCGAGGTCACGATCACCGGGATGATCGAGAGCTCCACATCCGTCGAGGACGAGATGATGGTCTCCCTTCCGCTGGCTAGATGTCTTTCCGGAACTCCTGACGGATCTGTGTCGATAATGAGGGTCACGGGCAACGCCAGCGAGCTCGACAAGATTTTTGGCTCGAATGCTGCACGGTTCAGCATGTACGACCTCTCCTTCGCAAACGGGATCGTCTCAATGGGGTCGAGTACAACCATCGGAATCAGTCTCAAGAACTGGGGGGACATCTCCGGTACGGCCCATGTAACGATCAGAGACGAGACCTACAACATAACGATGATCGATAACTATTCCGCTCTATCGGCAGGGGCGACTCAGAAGATTTCATTCGAACACATCTTCGACGCTGCCGGCAACCACACGATCATCGCCCACCTGGACGGCCTTCTCCCCCAGACGATAACCGCGAATATCGCTGTTCGGGTCCCCTATCTCAACGTCATAGCGCAGAGGAACGTGGTGGCGCTCCATAACTTCTCGGTGCAGGTCTTGGATGGAACACTTTCACCGGTAACCGCGGCGAATGTGAGTTTGGACGGGCACCACTATTCGACCAACGCCTCCGGAAAATGCATCGTCAACGCGACGCTACCGGGGAACTACACCATCGTCGCCAATCTCACCGGTTTCGAGGATGGGCTCGCCCCCGTCACGGTAGTCAGCTACTCAGACCTTCAGCCGACGGCGCTCCTCCAAGTGTACAACCTCGTCCTGACGCCCTCGACCGTAAAGGTCCGCGAGAATTGTACCGTCTCAGTCTATGTTCAAAACTTCGGGAACAGCACGGGGCTGAGCGCCATCCAGCCATATTCTCAGGGGACGCTCTTCAAATCGCAGTCGGTGGTCCTCCAACCTCTCGAGTCGAAGGTCCTCTATTATTACATCTCCTTCTCCTCGGCTGGAGATAGGGAAATATCCAGCGGCTCATTCACAAGGACATTGGTCGTTGAGTCCACCTACCAGGTCAACCCGGAGATCGTGCAGCTACTCCTGAGGTATGGGGGGACCAGCTCCCTCGACCCATCGCGCGGCGAGCTGCTGTATCACACCGCCAAAATATCCGAGTCGAACATAATCATCGTACTCGTCTCGCTAGCTGTCCTCTCCGGGCTGCTTGTAACCCTCGGAGTGTCGATCAGCTTCATGAAGGAGATACATGACAACCAGAAGGTCATCGGCATACTCAGGTCGCTCGGCGCATCCTCGAAGCAGCTGATGTGGATCATATTCAAGGAGACGACGCTGGTCTCGCTGCCGGCCGCCGTTATCGGGGTAGCCGGCGGATGCCTGCTCGCACTGCTCATCCAATCGATCAATAACCTCGTAGCCTTCGGCCATCTCATTACACCAGTGCTCGATCCCACCTTCTTCATCGCTGCTGTGGCGGGCTCCATCACCATCTGCATAGCATCCGGCCTGATGGCCGGTCTGAGCGTTTCTAGGAGGCGGGCCATAAGGATGATAAAGGGGCTGCAAGAAGCCTCCGCAAAACAGGTGACTCTCAAAGAACTGCTCGGGGAGGACTGAGGCTTGAAGTCAAGAATCAAGTTTGTGTTGCCGTTGCTCGTCGTCTTCCTGCTGGCGCTCGCGATACGACTTTTTCCGCTGGCGTACTCCCCTTACCCGTACAACATAGACGGCCTCGGGGAGGCAATGCTTTCCGACGGGATCTATCGGACCGGCACTTTTGCAGTTCCTGCAGATGCGGGATACGCGGGCAGCTACATCGTGCAGATGCCGTTGATGGCCGCCCTTGTCGCGGCCGCCGCCTCGTTCGTAGGCACGGAACCGCTCACGCTCCTGCAGCCCCTCATCGCAGTGATAGGGGCTATCTCCTGTGTCGTCGCGGCCCTAGTCGTATACATGGTCACTGGCAGCAGGAGGATAAGCACGATGTCCGGCATGTTCCTCGCACTGCTCGGGACCTATGTGTTCTGCACGACATCCGCCTGGAAGGAGGCGCTCGGGCTTACGATGATGCTAATCATAGCAGGCCTGTATCTCAAGCGCAGCGACATGCGGTTCCGCATTCTCCTGACAGCAGCCCTCGTAATGATGATATTCGTGCACCATCACAGCGCTATCCTCACCTTCATGATCGTAACATTCGCCGTGGCAGCGGAGGGGTACAAAGCCATTAGAGGCAGGCAATGGGGTCCGGGGAACATCGTCGACTCCGCAACCGTGTTGGCTTTGTGGATAATGGCGCTCAGCTACTACGCTTCCATCGACCTCCCATACTACCGCTTCCTCCGGCCAGACACGGACCTATACCTCTTCATCGCGGTCGCCTGCGCCCTCGCGCTATTCATGTTCGTCTCAATGGCGAGGAAGCCAACCGGGTCGAAGCGCCACTACCTCAAGATTCTAATCCCCGTTGTCGGGGGCGGGCTGATGCTCGTGAACTATTTCAGACCCATATTCCCCGGCATCCCTGGTCCTGAATCCTCGATGATGATATTCGTCCTGTCCTACCTCGTGTTAGTCATTCCGATGTGGTTCGGCTCGGAGAAAGCATTTGTCCAGGGACAGGCCTCGACGCCCTTGCTTTTCGCGACGCTGTTCGCCCCCCTCTCGATGATACTGTTCGGTTTCCTGCGCGCGCTTGATCCGACCTCTTTCACGGTCATCTACAGGACGTTCGACTTCCTCGCCCTCGGGCTGGCAGTGCTCTTCGGCGCAGGTCTCATAGTCATGATCCACAAAATGCGCAAGTGGGCACCGGCCGTTGCTGCAGCGTTTCTCCTCGTTCTCGTATCAACTACGCCAATAGCATTCCAGACTGAGGGGCTGTTCGGGGTACAGAACTACACCTACGGATACGAGGTCGATACCTATGATCTGATTCACTCCATCTCGACCACGGATTCCGTCGACAGCGACCAGAGGATCAGCACTTCGATAGGATGGCTGTATGATCTGAACTGCGATCCCTACCTCGCCTACAAGATAGACGCAGGGTCTTCAATACAATCGGGACACTGGTTGCTGGTCGAACGCGGGTGGACTACCGATGGAGCGCAGGAATTCCCCCTTAAGCCGAGGGTGCTGAACGAAACCGATCTCTCCGCCTTCCTATCCGAGCAGAATGTTCTCATTGTCTCAGGGCCGCAGGAGAACCAGCTGATCGCCGCTAAGAGCCCCTATTGATTACGGCGAACCTTTCTTCCCCCCGTATCGAAGAATCCTTCGCAGGAAGAGCTTCATTGCCGCCGCCGTCTTGCGGATGCATTTCTTAACTCCGTCCCTGTAAGTGAAACCGAGGAGTCCAACGAATAGGATGTAGGCGATCGTCAGGCCTGAGATCAATCTGTATTCAGTCGCCGGCAAGAGCGGGACGACCCCCCAATCGAAGTAGAAAGCGAAGTGAACCGTCGGGGCAGTGAAAAACTCGAATACAGGGATGAACTTGTATGCGTTCGCATCTAGCGGATAGAAGAACGCGACCCCATCCAGGTCGAGCAATGTGTGCGAGCATAGGTAGAAAAGCACTATCAACCCAGGCAGCACGAGGTTAGGCTTTCTTAGCCTAGCGAAGGCAATGAAAGCTAGCGGGATCAGGACTATCACGAAGACATTGTGAAGCACCATGCGGTGCGGCCCGAACAGAGAATCGAAGTCGGGGAGTATGGCAAATACCGATAGCAGGACAGCCATCCTCACGTTCTGCTTCGCCGCCAGCAGGGCGAGCAGCGGAATCACCAGATGCGTTACCGGGTCCACGGATTCAGCCATCGTATAGCGGATATTCAATCATTCTCATGCCGACATGCCTGTACAAATGGAGTCGCTTTGCGGTATATTTGAAACAACTGGCTAAGCTTATCGAGGCTCTAATGGGGGGTAAGTTATTTGTATCGGATGTCTCATAGCTTAGGAGGTACCAATAGGTCACTCCACTACTAGTCGTCACAAGCGAAAGGAGGAGACGCCATGTCACCAAAGGCACCAAAGGCACAAAAGGCACCAAAGCCACCAATCGAAAAGGTCGAAGCCGAAGTCAGCTGCCCGGTGTGCGCCGGAACCGTCACTCTAGATGAACCATTCTGCCCCCACTGCGGCGCAGAGTTCGAAGCGGAGGAAGTGGAGGAGGTCATCGAAGAGGAGATTCCGACCGTGGAGGCCTTGCCCGTAGCTCCAGAATCGGAGGAGCTAGAGATCTCCGAAACGATGTTTGATGACGATAAGATCGACGCGTTCCCATCCGACGCCCCAGAGGCGCCAATTGAACCTGCTTTCGAAGCACCCCCTGCGGAAGAGATTCATCTCGAGGAATTCCAGTTCGAGCCTGAGGTGGAGACGGAACACTTTGAGGAAGTCGATGGGGATATCGCAGCATGCCCCCCTCCCAAAGTCGAGCGAGAAGTTGCTGTCACCGGCCTGACCGACCTCAAGGTCATCGGCATCGCGATGCTGCTAATAGGTATAATCGGCGCAGTCGTTATGTTCAACATCAAGTGGTTCTGGCTATGGGTTCCTGCGATTCAGGGGAACATACTGCCATATGCCCTGATAGGAGTCGCCATAATCCTCGTATCTTTCATATTGTTCAGGAAGATGGCGGGCGATTCCAGCAAGGGAAAGGCTCCACTGCACCCCATGCTCCCATCGATCATGCTCGCGCTCATTCTGTTCGGCTTTATGACCGTCGTGCTGTTCATCCTGTCAAAACAGATTACTGAGGCACTTAAGGCTAGCCAAATTGGCGTTTCAGTTATCTTCGTCGTTATGGTCGTCGTTGGACTGGTGATATACATCCTCGGCTCCGGGACGAAGAGCGAGACACCTGCCGGAACTGCCTGATTGCGGTTCGGAACCCCTCCCTCCTATTCTAATAAACACCAGCTAGCTAAGATTATCGCCCATTCAACAATTAATATATAGAGCCGAGGCCAATATATTGCCCAGAGCGGAAGGGATGGGCGGAGCGGCAGCTCGGCGTTGTCGCCCCTTTTGGATCTCCTAATGCTCTTAGCGGATGCGAAAGGTGTTGCAAATGATAGAAAAGAAGACTTTGCTCCTTGTAGGAGTGCTTGCGATAGTTGCGATATTGGTGCTCGCAGTAGGGCTCATCGGTCCATCGATAGGCGGTACGGGTGGATCGAGCTTCTCAGTGCTGTTCGACAAGATGGCAGCGAAGGGCAACAACACCACTGCTCTCGTCATTCCTAATGGTACGTACAAGGCTGGCGATACGATCAAAGTCACCGACAAGATTGTCGCAATCGATTCGCACAATGCGCAATCTACGACTCTCTATTTCCTCTATCAAGGATCCAAATGGGTCGATGAGACCGATGGCACTTCATTCAATGTGATGACCGACGAAGGCGAAATATCGGTAGTAGCTGCAATGTTCCACATTCATATGGGGACCGATCTAAGCGTAGCATTCGACGTTGGGGACACGATCACGATACAGAGTCAGGTGGTATCCCACGATGGGAACATAGTGCTCAGTCACGACTGGGCCCTAGTTAGCGTCTGAGCTAGCTATCCAATCGGTGAAACACATATATCGGAATCCGCTTCGACCGACCGGATCCCCGGGAAGGGGTGGAATTGTCGGATTCCGAAATGTTTCTTTAGCAATTTTGATGCAGGCGCATCCTTACATTTTTATAGTCGTCAGGCAACTACAGAAGGCTCATCGCCTGACGAACTCCTAGGCAACTAGGATGAAAGGATACGAGGAGCGGGGGGATAGCTATGGAATCCCAACACATCGGGATTAGAGAGACGAAGAGAGCCATCAGGAAATGCCAGGTCGTGAAAGTTCAGCCTCGGCACAACCGCAACGTCAAGGACGAAGCTTCAGTCGCACATATTTGATCGCATTCGATCGCACTGTCCTGCCAGCATTCAAGCATCTTCATTATGTATGTTTTACGTTCATCAATAAATGAAAAAGGGTCATACGCTCATATGTCATGCTTGGTTCCTAGCAATCTTTACTCCCATCTCCCGATGCAACATTCTGTTGTTTTCAAGCAATTTTTCCGAGGCGATAATCATTCGACTGTAGCATCCCACCCTTGACAGCTATTTCTGTTCATTGTCGTACACTTACCATGTTTAATTATGGACAACTTTCTTGATAGCAAATCAGTGATTCTCTTCAAAGCCAGCAATCACTATTGCACGGTTTTATAATAAATATGAAATAGTGTCACCTATGGGAAGCCTTATAATCATGGATACCAAGCGTTAATATACTGGATAAAACTAAAAAAACCATCCATAAGTGAAAGTCAGCATTTGAGAGCTTACACCGGCATAAGCTCATTCGGGGGACCAAATCCTATGAATGTTCTAACCAAGGTAAAGAAAGGGAATAACCGCTCGAAGATAACGACGCTCACCGTAGAGCACCTCGCGAATGCGATCAGGAGCAGTATCGATAAGGAGGGCATGCCGGAGGAAGAGGCGCTTTCGATGGCTAGGCACGTCATGAACTTCTTCGGTTATAGTGAGAGGATCATCGACAACGTCCTTGAGCCCGAGGATCGCGATGCCTTCTACATGCTGGAGGATGCTGGCATCCTGACCACCGAGCGGGAGGAGACCACTCTATATGACGGTCGCGAGTGGAGGATTCATTACTGGATTTTCAGAAAGGAGCGCATCGCTGAGCTTCTGAGGGGCGCATCCGGCGAAGGCAGCGGCGGGCTGGAAGGGGCCGATGTCTACAACGAGATACCTCAGGAGATCTGGAGCAGGGAGTGAGCCGGCAGTTCGGCACTTCCGACCTCCAAATGCCACAAGCAGCTTCCTTGCCGCAGTTTCTTACACCTATGCGGAAGTCTAAACTCATCCATCGAGCTTAGCATCAGCAATGGCGGTAGCTTTCCCTTACTCCCCGAGGACGGGGCAGACGGGCATCGTGGAGGCGCTGAGCGAGCATCTGGCCGGCAGAAGGCACATTGTCATTCAGTCCGGGACCGGCACGGGCAAGACGGTCTGCGCGCTCTCCGCGGCGATAGACTGCTGCGTCGGCAGCGACCGCCGGATACTATACCTGACCCGCACGAACTCGCAACAGAAGCAGGTCATGTCGGAGTTGAGGGCGCTCTCCGCGATCACCCCGGTGTTCGGCATCGCGCTTCAGGGGCGCCGGAACATGTGCCCCTACATCGAGGTCAACGAGGAGCTGCGCCACGGGACCCATGAAGAACTCTCGCTTCTTTGCGCCCAGAAGAAGACCAAGGTCGTAAACGGCGACCCATCGGCATGCAGCTACTACCACACGCTGATATCCACCGACCACTCCGCCATAGACAACTGGGCGAGGAGGACCCTGCCCACGGCAGAGGAGTTCGCATCCTACTGCTCCGAGCGCGGCTTCTGCCCTTACGAGCTAATCAAGACTCTCGCGGAGTCCGCAACTGTCGTCACCGCCCCCTACGTCTACTTCTTCAACCCGTTCATCAGGAAGTCGCTGCTCGATTGGATGGGGTGCACGCTGGACAACCTTATTGTGATCGTCGACGAGGCCCACAACCTCCCGGAGTTCGCAAGGGAGCTGCGCACGGCGGAGCTGTCGCTCGGGGCGCTCAAGGCCGCAACGAAGGAGGCCCACGAGCTCAGGGATCCAGAAGTGACAGAAGGGACCACCGCATCGGACTTCATCGGGATGATCGAGGAGACGCTGCTGGGCGCCGTCGAAGAATTCATCCTGGAGGAGGACGGCCTGGTGCCATCGAGCCTTATCGATGAGGCCCTGATGGGCAGGCTCAGGGTGACGAGCAGAGGGCTTCTCAAGGTCATAGGGGAGATCGTCAATCTCGGAGACATCATACGGGACAGGCGAAGGAAGGAGGGGAGGCTGCCGAGGTCGCACCTCTTCGCGGTAGGAGCATTCCTCGAGGCCTGGATGTCCATCGACGAGGAGGAATATGTGAAGCTCGTCGTCGGGGGAGAGAACCCGCGGTTCGAAGCGTACTGTCTCGACCCATCGCTAGCATGTGTGCCGCTCAGGGAGCTTCACGCATCGATCCACATGTCCGGCACTCTGGAGCCGCTCGAGGAATACCGGGACAGCCTCGGTCTCCCCGACGGGTCGCCTCTTCTGAGGTTCCAATCCCCGTTCCCTCCAGAGAACCTGAAAGTGATGTACGCCGAGGACGTCACCTCAAAGTTCGAAGACATCTCCAAGGACGTAAAGAACCTCACGAGGATGCAGGGTTATATCTCCGGCATAGTCGCCGGGCTGGGCCGCAACACTGCGGCTTTCTTCCCCTCATACAACCTGCTTGAGCGCTTCGCGGATGATCCGTCCATTAGGGGAGCCGGCCACCCGATATTCGAGGAGGAGAGGGGCATGCCGCAGGATGATCTGATGGAGGTTGTCGGGAGGTTCAAGAAGAGCCCCGACGGCGCCCTAATGCTCGCAGTGACTGGAGGGAGGATATCCGAGGGAATAGACTTCCCCGACAAGGAGCTGGAGGTGGCGATACTCGTCGGCATACCGTACCCGAAGCCGAACGCGAGGACGAGGGCTCTGCAGCACTTCTACGAGGTCAAGTTCGGCAAGGGCTGGGATTACGTCGTCAAAGCTCCGGCGACGAGGAAGATGCTGCAGAGCATAGGGAGGCTCATAAGGAGCGAGAGCGACCGTGGCGCGGCGCTGATACTCGACAAGCGCGCGGTGCATTTCAAGCCGCACATACTCGCCGTGCCGACGAATGACCCGGTGGGCGACATGAAGGCGTTCTTCGCGCGCGATTCTCCAAAGCCGAAAATATCGATCGCTCGCAGGAAGAATCCACGGCACGGAACGCAGCGTTAAGAAAATATGCTGATTAGTGCGCCTTCAGCTCGATGGTCGTTCGGCTGCCTTTTCCAGTCAAATTCTTCGTGCTCTTTATGATGAGCTGCACATCCGAGCAAGACTTCAGTGTGTCGGAGATCAGGTCGAATATCATTCGCCTCCCCTCCGAATCGTCCTTGTCGCTGAGCACGACCCTCTGCTCGATGACCTTCTTCGGGGCCATGACAATCCGCGGCCTGTTCGCGACGCTTGCAACAAGGTTCTTCAGCTCGATCCTGTGGTCTTTACCCTCCGCCACGGGAGTAGCGAGCGCGAAAAGCCCCCTGCCCCGCCTTATCACCTTCTTCTCGTTTACGAGATGGGTCAGGTGCCCGGAAAGGTCGTGCAGGCTGAGAACCCCCTCATTGCCCTTCTGGTCTTTGAGGGTGCGGACAATCATCTCTTTCTTCGTGACCCTCTTCAGCCTTCTCTTTGGGGGAACAGCCTGTATCTCGTCATCCTTCATGTAGTAGTGTTCCCAGAGTGCCGAACGCGCAGTACTGCTCAAATCTGTTCCATACTCCGCTTTCTGACTGTCCATTTCGAGAGCCGCTCACTAATTACGGCGTATCCAATGATAAATGTTTGCTATTTCTTGGCTTTGGAATGCGAATTAACCATCTCAAAATCTATTTAGTTGCACGATTGATTTCTCACCGTGGAACTGATCGAGATCCTGACCATCCTTGTACCCATCTACCTCATGCTACCCGCTCTGCTGCCGAGCTCGTTCGCGGTCCTGTTCGGCGGCGGGAAACCGATGGATTTCAACAGGTCTTGGAAGGGCAAGAGGATACTCGGCGATGGCAAGACCTGGCGCGGGTTCTTCGGAGGGGCATTTATCGGCCTTGGCTGGGGTGCCCTCGAACTCTTCCTTCACGACGCATACCCATCGGCGCAGTGGTCGCTGCCGGAGTACTCGGTCACTATTCCAATAATACTCGCGCTATCATTCGGTTCGCTGCTCGGCGACCTCGGCGGAGCGTTCATAAAGCGACGCCTCGGATTGGCAAGGGGCGCGAAAGCCCCCATCCTGGATCAATATGACTTCGTGATAGGGGCATTCCTGCTCTGCATAATCGTTGACGCCAGCTGGTTCTCAGAGAACATTCTATCCGGAGACAGGTGGATCGGCCTGGTCATCTTCCTGATAATAGTGCCCCTCCTCCACCGCCTCTTCAACATAATAGGCTATAAAATGGGAAAGAAGAATGTCCCATGGTAGGCAAGGGGTGAGTGCACTTGTTGAAGGATATGCTCAAATCGGTCCAGGTCGTCCAATACGGGGACTTCGTTCTGTCGTCGGGAAAGAAGAGCAACTACTACGTCAATGTGAAGAGGGCGTCATCTGACCCCAAGATACTGCGGGAGATGGCAAAGGCGATATCGAGCCACGTCGGGCATGAGAAGCTTGCTGGCATGGCCCTGGGGGCGGTCCCCCTCGTCGTCGCGGTCGCACTTCAGACCGACCGGCTATACGTCATAGTCCGGAAGGATCAGAAAGAGCACGGGACGATGGATAAGATCGAAGGAGACGTGCGCCCGGGAGAGGAGTTCATCGTCATCGAGGACGTCGCGACTACAGGCGCATCCGCACTGAGGGTCGTAGAGGCGCTTAGGGCCAAGGGAGCGACTGCAAAGAAGGTCGTGACCGTGGTCGACAGGGAGGAGGGAGCCGGCCCGTTCCTCGAGGGAAAAGGCGTCGAGATGATATCCCTCTTCAAGGCGAAAGAGCTGGTCTGACCGACGGTGATCCAACGGCAACTGAATGCACGAAGTGCGGATTGAGCCGGGGGAGGAGCCATATCGTGAACGGCTGCGGCCCCAAGAATGCAAAGGTCCTTTTTGTAGGGGAGGCCCCGGGCGCCAAGGAGGATGACACCGGTACACCCTTCGTCGGCAGGTCAGGCAGGTTCCTTGACTCCGTCCTTGCGGAGCTGGGAGTCGACAGGGATGAGGTATTCATCACAAACATCGTGAGGTGCCGCCCGCCAGGAAACCGAAAACCGAACAAATCGGAGATCGACAGCTGCCAAGAGAACCTCCTACGTGAGCTTAAGGAGGTCCGTCCTGAGGTGGTCGTGGCTCTCGGCGCGACCGCAATAAATTTTCTGACCGGTAACTATGGCAATCTCGGTATTATGATCGGGAAGGAACTGCAGGTCGACTTTGCAGGAACATATCTCACCGTGGTGCCATGCTATCATCCTTCTGCTGCCATGCGGAACCGCCAAATGAGGTCTGCATTCGAAAAAGCCGTATCGAAGGCGCTGTCGATATCGAAGTGAATGTCACAGGGAACGCCTCGTTAGGGAATCTTTTTCTATAACTATTCAAGTCTAATCATCGGTCGAATCGACCGCTTGATATGATGGAAATGAAAAAGTTGTCTATTCTGGCCATGCTTATCGGCTTGGCATCTCTGCTGATGTGCAGCTGCATTCCACAACCGATCGGAGCCACGACTTCACAAGGATTCGAGCCTGCATCAGCCGACGCAGTGACCAGTCACACCGTCAATGTCACCGGCTTGGTTGTGGACGCGGAGGGCTACCGGATCCTATCGGATTTCATCGCCGTCGCAGTCAACAACGCGACTGGCAAGCGCGTGCTGTCCGATCCGTTCAACAACGGCAATTTCCTGATAACCCTCTATGTCCCAGGGTTCGTAGATGACAACCAGACCATCTCCATCCAGATTATGAGCGTCGATCAGAAGACCGTGTACGGAAGCGCATTGTTGTTTCTAGCCGACCTAAACAACACCTCCTCGTATTCGTTGGTAGTTGCGGTCGCAAATCCTCCGCCTAACTACAATTGGCCGATCTTAATAGCCGCCGTTTTGATTTTCTCAATGATCATCGCAGGATACATCCTGTTCACGAAATGGCTCATCGGCCAGGCAGTGCTCAGAAGGACCGATGAGATACTGATCAAGAACAGGATGGGCGAAGAGAATCTCGATGAGAACGCGACAGACGAGGCAGACGACGCCGACGAAGACAATACGAGCGGCGAAGACGAGAAAGTCGATGGCTGAAGCGCATTTTCAAAGAGGACGTTCACACTTTTCCGAAGCGCTTCTTGAAAAGGAACTTGAGATTGTTCTTCCCGTCCCGCCATGTGTTGAGCTTAACCTCTCCGATTCGAGGCGAGTACTTTATCGGGACCTCTTTCGCTCGGAGCTTCTTGAAAGCTTCGATCTTGATCTCCTCGGACATCGCCATCCCGTCTGATGCGATGCTGAGCACGGGCAGCGCCGCTCTCCTGAAAACCCACATCCCGCTCTGCGAGTCTCGTAGCTTGACACTGAATAGCAGCCGGGCCGAAACGGCGAGGATCCAGTTCCCGAATTTATGGGTGAAACTCATCGCGCCAGGCTGCATCTCGGCGAACCTATTCGTCGTTATGAAATCAAGTTTCTCCGCTTCGAGCATGCCGACCATCTCCGCGATCCTGCCGGCGGGGTATGTCCTGTCCGCATCCAAGGTGGCAACGACCTCCCCTTTAGCGTTCTCGAACCCGGTCTTGTACGCGCGGCCGTATCCTCTCCTCGGCTCTTCGATCACCCTCGCCCCCTTCGAAGTAGCTATCTCTCTTGTCCTGTCCTTGGAGTTCGTGTCGACGACCAAGACCTCATAGTCAATCGTTGAGGGCAAGCTGCCCTTTATGTCGTCGATAACGAGGCCTATGCTTCCCTCCTCGTTCATCGTGGGGATGATAATGGACAGTTTGGTCATGCTGCTTTCGGAATGACTTCCGTATGATAAAGCTGATTCCTCAGATGAATCAAGAATAAAGGGATTTGAAGAGACCCGTCGAGGTCTCTTCTTGAGGTTTCGACTAAACCCCTATCTTCTTCCGCTTCTTGAGCACGAAGAATGCGCCTATCGCTGCAACTGCTATTATCGCACCTGTCAACAGGCTTATAGCGAGCATATCTAAGGTGCCAGTGCTCACCGGAGGGGAAGGCGTAGACGGCGCAGTCACCGTTATGCTCGTCGTCCAATTCCCTATGTGCGATGCGGAGTCAGTCACCGTAACCTTCACGGTATAATTGCCTGCCGCTGCATAGGCGTGGATCGGATTCTGCGATGTGCTCGTAGTGCCATCTCCGAAATCCCAGGCATAAGTGTACGGTTCTGTCCCACCGCTCGCAGAGTAGGTGAATGAGACGTTTAGCGGCGATGTCCCGGAGGTCGGCGATGCAGTCCCTGCGTTCGCACAACCATAGACCGCCAGCTCACCCATGTAAGCGATCGTCGGCGCGTACATTCCAGTTCTCCTGTATGAGTCTATGGAGAAGTTCAGGAAGTCTGTAGTTATGGCTGACATGGTGAAGTTAAAGCATTTTGTTTCTCTTGCATCTAGGGTTATTATTTGACTGCCACCACGATAAGTCATATTGACAGTCCCTATTTTTCCGATGTATTTACCTTCTGCCAGGTGCGACCAAAATGCGAGCTTGCTGATTGTGTAATTCTGCATGCTCGATTGGACGCTGTTGAATCCGTGCTCGAATGTCTCATTCGCCACCACACCATTCCCCCAGGTATTCCAGTGTATCCCATCCCCGTAATCGTATGACGATTTCAATGTCCAGGAAGTGCTGCCTGCTAGTGCTGCTGCGATATCCACGATTCGGACATAATCCGATGCCTGAGCTCTAATCCAGGTATTTGTCTCATTCCAGGTATTCCGCTGCTCGGCATCGAACCAAATGCCGCATGGTGTGAGGGTAAACAGGATTACTTTCGTGTGATTGGCAGTAGCTTTTGTTATCATCTCAGTGAGATTGGCGATAATCGGGGCACTATGTGAGTGATAATATCCGATGTCGTTGGCGCCACCGTGTATTATGACATAATCAGGTCTGTAAGCCAGTACATCGCTCTCGAATCTTGCTTTCAGCTGAGCAGTCGTGTGCGAAGGCTTCGCCTCGCATAGTATGAATTGATTCAGGTTCAGTCCCAGCAGATAGCTGGGTGATTCGTTGAACATGTCAGCTGCACCATATACATCAGGGTTGATGTTGTGACGGGGATGCCCAGCCATCACACTGTCCCCGAACATGATTATGGTGCGATTTTTGAAAGTCAAATTGATGTAACTGCCCCTATTATAGGTGTGGTTGTTAGTAGCATAACCACGCGACCCGCCACCTCCTAGATTGGATTCCGTCAGCCCATCATTTAGTTGCCATTTTGAGGCGCGATAATGATTGGTGTTGTTATAGTAGCTGGAACTCAGGGAGATACTGGCACTCAGCTGTATCTGCCGATTGTCGATGTCCGTGCATATCGGGCTCACGCTGACCGTCTCAAGCCTTGCGAACAGCGTGTAGCGCCCTGATTCATTGACCAAGGATCCGCTTGTGTAGAACCATGTCTGAGCGTTGTCTGTCTCCGCAGATGTGTCGAATCCGAAAGTGCAATAGTCCCAATTACCGCTACCGAAGATCTTCACCCCGACCCTTTTCCCGCTTTGTAAGAATGAGTCCGCATCATAGAACCTGAGCTTGAACCAGCGAACATCGGAGGTATCTGTATGGATCTGAATATATTTCGTCTCGGTCGCGCCGGTGAAAGTGCTGCCTGAGTTGTTTGCCATGTTGCCGACGGTAACGGCAATATCGGTCCCCCATGTCGCATCCTTGGCTCCTCGGGACCATACCCATACGATCAGATCCGTCGAGGGGATAATAGTGACGCTCGGGAACGATTTAACTACATACTTCGAGGTGTTGTAGATTATCGTGCTACAGATGGTCGAGGGGTCATTGTCGTCGGTCCTATAGAGCGTTTGACGATTCGGAGGGCCCGTTGCTTTCTTGATATCTTCCATTGGCAGAGCGCATAGGATACCTGCAAGCATTACTGCCATCAAGAGTAGCGCAATCAAGGCCCTGCGAGTCATTGCTTACCAAACCTCTTGGTTGGCTTTTCGAGAATCACGAAATAGGCGATAACGCAAACTATCAGGATGATCGCTCAAAGAGCACGACGGATACTTCCTATTCATTTAACTCACCGACTGCGAAATTCATACCCAGCCTAACCCACGCACTTGTCTATCTATTAATAATGATATGTATGGCGAATGGGTCAAAAAGTTAAGAAGATTGACAAAAAATGTACGTTGAAGGAGGCCTAAACAACCATCTTCAATCTAGGGTTTGGGGACACGGCAATCTTGACCGCTTCATGGCGAGCTAGTGGAATTGTCATGCGGATTTCGACTCTGTAAAACTGTTTGTCAACGGATCCGCTTCGCTTCCTGGTCTATTGCATCAACTAGGCGGCGTAGGCGCTGGCCCTTGTTCTCGATTTCACTCTGAGTCAAGGTATCTGCATCGGGGCAATCCTCGTCCACAACAATTCTCCCTTCGGCGGTCAGGTTGACAGGGTAGAGCACGCAGCCGAGCGGTCGGCGCGCGTATTCCTTGCATCGCTTCAGGTCGCTGTCATAGAAGAAGCATCGCTCTCCAACATTGCGCAGCCTCGTTATGCCGTCGGCGTCTGTCTGCGCGAAGTCCCCCTTCCTGTAGCCGCGCCTTTCGAGCCGCGCGATATCCGTTTCGCAGAGCTCCATCTCTGTTTTCTGGCAACACTTCCCGCAATGGGAGCAGCGCATAAAATCACCTACGTCAGCGTGATAATTGAATCTTTTTATAAAAACCGCCGCGACGCCTATTCTTTCTTCGGGAGCTTTGCATTCACCTTTGCATAGCCATATCCAAGGAACGCCGCCACTAGCCTGACCAGCCCCCAGAACTCCAGGTTCCGGTCGAACATCTTCCTCGGGTCGTAGTTGGACCAGAGGCTCCCGTGCTTCATGGTGAGCTGCTTCCTGCCATACCCATTCCAGAAGGCCTGCTTGACGAAGCCCCACATCGTCCCCCTGGTGCGGTGGTAGACGACCATGTCGTCGTTGTATACGATCTTGTATCCGCTATCTACCGCCCTGAGGTTCAGGTCTATGTCCTCAGCGGTGATGAACCAGGGATCGAATTCCCTGACCGCCTCGATGACCTCTCTCCTGTATCCCATGTTGCAGCTCGGGTAGCTTATGTCTGAGTCTTTTCTGTAGAGCTCGATTCTGCCCATGTCCTCGAAGGGCTGGTATCCCATGTTGAGCGTCCTGCCCGCGACAATCTTTCCATTTTCCAGCGTCTTCCTCATCTCGCGCAGCCAGAAAGGGTTCGCGATGCAGTCTCCGCCGATGAAGCAGATGATATCTCCGGTCGCTTGCTTGAGCCCGAAGTTCGTGCTCTCCCCGCGCGTCCCCGGGTGGTGGAATAGCTTGATGTATGACCCGTATTTGTTGACATAGCTGGTGACATATTCGACCGTCTTGTCCCAGCTTCCCGCATCGACTACGATGACCTCGACCGGCGGCTCCTGCGTGACGAGGCTGTCCATCAGGTCCCTTATGTTCCTCGCCTCGTTCAGGATGTTCAGGACCACGCTGACCTTCTTGCCAGCCCCTTTGTCGGCATTCATCTCCGCACCACTTGTCTGCGCTGTCTGTTACCGAGCCCCGTGCCCCTTAATGTGACGCCATATTTCTTAAGCTTGGTAGGGGAAGTCACCCTCCTACCATCTACTACTATCTTTTTCCTCATGAGGTCGAAATCCCTGCCGTTTAGCCGGGCGAACTCCTCCTCATTGGTCTGGATGATGCAGGCATCCGCGTCGAGCAATGCCTCCTGCGCCGAAGAGGCGTAGGATATGCCCGGAAGAACCTTGATGAAAGACCCCTGGGCGTTCGGATCGTATCCGACGACCTTTGACCCCCGTGCCAGCAGGCCGATCACTATCGGAAGCGCTCTGGAATTCCTGACATCGTCAACCCCGGCCTTGTATGCCAGTCCGAGTATCGCTATCCTCCTGCCTCGAAGGCTGCCGAGTTCTTCCTCCAGCACACTTATCGCCCAGAGCGGCTGCTCTTCGTTGATCTTTCTGACGGCTTTCAGAAGCTCAGGCTTCATTCCCGCTGCCTTAGCAGCAGATATCATCGTTGCGAGGTCGACAGGCAGGCCCGAACCTCCGAACCCGAGCCCTCCGCTCATGTAACCGGCCCCGATGCGCGGGTCCAGACTAGCTACCTGCAGAACCTCCTGCGAATCGACGCCGAAGCCCTCGCAAAGGTTCGCGATCTCATTGGCGCAGCTTATCTTGGTCGCAAGGAAGCAGGCGGACGCGAGCTTGGCAGTTTCTGCGCCCTTCAAATCCATGATGAGTTTGGGGGCGTCTATACCGTCATAGAGCCTCATCACATCAGAGGCGGTCTTCACGTTCGTCGACCCGACGACGATCCTGCTCGGTCTGAGGCAGTCCTCGACCGCCCTGCCGCCCGTAAGGAACGCAGGGTTAACGGCAATGCCGAAGTCTTTTCCCGCCTTTAGCCCGGAAGCCTCCTCGAGCAGTGGCACGGCCAATTCCTCCGTCATGCCAGGCCGCGCTGTCTTTCTCATGACAACGACCTTGCCCTCTACGGGGCACTCACCGATGGATCTCAGCGCCTCCCTCAGGTCGGATAGGTTGGCCGATCCGGCTTTGGAAGGCGGCATGCGCACTGCGACCATTATGTAATCAGAAGGGGCGACAGATTCGCCGATGTCATCGCCGAGGTATATCCTCCGCGCCCTTATCCCGCGGGCGAGCATCGTCGGAAGGTCTGGCTCCTGGAATGGTATCTCGCCCTTGGCTATCGCCGAGAGGCGGAACTCATCGGTCTCCACCAGGCGCACCCTGTGTCCGAGATGTGCAAGGACAACACCTGTCGTCAGGCCAGCGACTCCACATCCTATAACACATATTCTCTTGTCAGCCACGCCACTCACTCCCTCATCCGACCCATTCGATTTAGACTTTCCGAGCCAGGCTGCTCTCGAAGCGTGGATTCCAATGGGGAAATTATTATAAATAGGGCGTCAATGGCCATCGAGGAGGTCAGAAGGTGGAGCTCAAGGCGAAACACTACATAGTCGACAACTGCGATATCGGCGACGGAACAGTAGTGCGCGATTATGTCAACCTCTTCGGATGCAAGATCGGCAAGAACTGCAAGATAGGGGCATACGCGGAGATCGGAAAAGGCGTCGTCATAGGCGACAACTGCAAGATCGAGGCCTATGCGTTCATCCCGCCAGGAGTGACGATCGAGGACGATGTTTTCGTCGGTCCTCATGCGTGTTTCACGAACGACCTCCATCCTAGCGCTGTAGGCGAGTGGGAGGTAACCCCGACCCTAGTCAAGAAAGGCGCCTCCATAGGCGCGAACGCCACAATAATATGCGGGAACACAATCGGGGAGGGAGCTCTAGTCGGGGCCGGATCGGTGGTCACGAGCGATGTGCCTGCCAGGACGATAGTCGTCGGATGCCCCGCAAGGGTTTTAAGGAAGCTCGACAAAGCTAAACCCGCCAAGAAGGCAAGCAAGGCGAAGAAGAGCAAGAAGAAGTAAAATGAAATCCGGAGTGTGAACCAGATGAAAGTCGCTATTACAATACCCGCGATGACGCAGGAGATGATCGATGCCGCCGTGAACGCCCTTCGCAACGAGAGGATGTCGCTCGGAGAGAGCGTGTTCAAGTTCGAGCAGGAGTTCGCAAGCATGGTCGGCGTAAAGAGGGCGATATCAGTCAGCTCCGGGACGCACGCCCTGCAGCTATCGCTCGAAGCCAGCGGCGTTAAGCCCAGGTCCACGGTCATCACCTCGCCCATGTCGTTCATAGCATCGTCCAACTCCATAGTGCACGCCGGCTGTGTGCCGAGGTTCTGCGACATCGACGATAAGACCTACTGCATGGACCCGAAGAAGCTGAAGAAGAAGATAACCACCAAGACCACCGCGGTCATACCAGTGCACCTCTACGGATACCCTGCAGCGATGGACGAGATAATCTCGGTCGCCAAGGAGAAGAACCTCCTGGTCGTCGAGGACGCATGCCAGGCCCACGGCGCAATCTACAAGGGCAAGAAGGCCGGCGCAATCGGCGACATCGGATGCTTCTCGTTCTACGCGACCAAGAACATGACCGTCGGCGGAGACGGCGGCATGATCACGACCAACAACGACGCGCTCGCCGACAAGCTGGAGAGCATGAGGCACTGCGGCAGGATGAAGGGGAGCAACTACGACCATGACGTAATGGGCTACACGATACGGCTCAACACCCTGAACGCCGCAATCGGCCGCGTCCAGCTCAAGCACCTCCCAGAATGGAACGACAGGAGGAGGGCGATAGCGGCGATATACGATCAGAAGCTCAAGGGGATAGGCGACCTGAAGCTGCCGCCGGCGCCCACCGCCGACATCACACCCGTGTATCACCTCTACGTCGTCAGGAGCAAGAGGCGCGACGACCTCGGCAACTTCCTGAAGACCAAGGAGATACAGACGGCCCTCCACTACCCGGTGCCGATCCACCTGCAGCCGCTCTACAAGCAGATGTACGGCTACGCGGAGGGAGACTTCCCCAAGTCAGAGAAGGCGTGCAAGGAAGTCCTGTCGCTGCCGATGTACCCAGGACTGACCGACGAGCAGGTCAAGTTCACATGCGATTCTGTCATCGAGTTCTTCAGCAGGTGAGCACAGTTGTCAAAATTCAACGTCGGGATAATAGGAACTGGATACTGGGGACGCAAAGGCGTGGAGGAATTCTCCAACCTGCCCAACGTGAACGTAGAGGCGATATCCGACCTCAGCGAGGAGAACCTGAAGTTCTGCGCGGACAGGTTCAAGGTGCAGAGGACAATGAAGGACTACTCGCAGCTTCTGGCCATACCGGACATAACCGCTGTGTATGTCGCCACTCCGAACGCCCTCCATTACCCGATATGCAAGGAGGCGCTCGAGGCGGGAAAGCATGTGCTAGTCGAGAAGCCTATAACACTCGACTCGAAGCAAGGGTGGGATCTCGTCAAGATCGCCGAGCGCAACAACCTCACACTGGCGGTCGGCCACATATTCAGGTTCAACAACGCTATCATCGAGGCGAAACGCCTGCTGAAGCAGAAGTTCCTCGGGAAGCTTTTCCTGATGGATTTCAACTGGGTTAACCTCGAGAAGCCCTTCTCCGACAGGGATGTAATAGTCGACCTGGCGCCGCACATGTTCGACATGATGAACTTCCTCACGGACACATGGCCTGTGGAGATTTCCGCCGTTGCGACCGAGCACCGGGGCAAGGTATTCGAGACCGCGAACATCCAAGCGAAGTTCGCCGACGGGACCCTTTCCAACGCGATGCTCAGCTGGGTCATCCCGAAGAAGACCAGGCAGGTATCGCTCGTCGGGGAGTCTCGGTCGATGTTCATCGATGCGGTCGGCCAGGAGATTACGGTCTTCGAGAGCGGGTACACCTACAAGCTCGGCATAGAGCGGAACAACACGATCAAGGACGAGCTTCTACACTTCATAGACTCAATAGGCAAGCCGATGATTGAGACGAAGAACAGCGGTGCCATCGGAGTCAGGACGGTCGAGCTCATCGAGGCCGCAAAGAGGGCCGCCGTGGAGAAGAAGGTCATCCAGATCAACATGGCCTGAAGGCTGGTGTTTGCAGAGCCCGCTTCCAATGGTTGCCTCATGGAAATGGCTTATTATCTCGCAGATAGGTTCGGGTTTATGGGATGCAGTCATCGGAGAGTGATGCGTATTGGGTGATGGTTTGGACGCGTCGCTGAAGCCAGAGCTCGTCTCCAAGGTCGCTTTCCTCTACGCGTCAACAATAGCGAGCGCGGTTTTCAGCTACATAGCCCTGTTCTTCGCCACCCGCTTCGTCGGCGATACCGGGTACGGCATACTCGCGTTCGCGCTGAGCTTCTCCGGTGTTTTCCTCTTCATAACGGATTTCGGGTTGGCCACCTCTCACATCAAGAAAGTCTCAGAGGGGGAAGATCTGCAGTCGTGCCTGTCTGTTTTCCTTTTTATGCGACTTGCGCTTGTCGCGGCGTTCGCCATCATTGTATTGTCGGCACTATTCTTCTGGCAGGAAATACTTGGCCAGGGATTCGAGACTGCTGACACGCAGCTCGTGATCCTTATCATCCTACTCTACTACGTGCAATCATCGATAACCTACGTTTTCACGCAGACGTTCCTCGCCCAGCGCGACGTGATCAGGGCACAAGCAATCGCCTTAGCGGATGTAGCGTCTAGGGCGATAGCGACCTTGCTGGTCATAGCCTTGAACTGGGGCATAGTCGGATTGGCATGCACCTACGCGGTCGAAGGATTCGTCGCCTTGGCGGTCGCCCTGTTCCTTGCAAGGGGCAGGCTGCCGAAGATCAGGCTCAGCGCAGTGAAGAAAACCTTAGTGAGGCAATACGCGAGGTTCGCAGCGCCTATTGCCGTGACAGGCGTATTCGGGACAGTTGTTCTCTATGGCGACAAGATATTGATCCAGTATTCGTCCATCAGCTCTGCCGAGACAGGTATATACTTCGCGTGTCAGCGGATTCTGTCGTTCTACGTTGCCCTGAGTCCGGTCATAGCCTCGGTAGCCTATCCGACTTTCTCCCAGCTTAACGGCAAGAATCAAGGGCGGGAGTCTATCTCCATGGTGACGACCTCTATGATACGGTACCTGTTGATAGCGACAATCCCGATAATGCTCTTCTTAATCGCGTTCTCTGGCAATGTGCTCTCGATATTCCTCTCCTCCTCTTTCGCGGCGGGAGCAACGGCATTCGCGATACTCGCGATCGGATACTCCCTCAGCCTGACCATATCTCCGTTCTTCTCGCAGACCCTGGGCATGGGGATGTCCGGAACCTACGGGAAGTACATGATGATTTCCTCCCTTGCTATGATAGCCCTTGATATCATCCTGATCCCATCAAGCTTATTCGCGATACCGCTCATGGGCTGGGGGATGAACGGAGCAGCGGTATCATTCCTGGTCGGGATGGTGATACTCGCGATACTGTTCTATTCGAACGCCAAAAAGCTATTACAGCTCAAGGCCCCGAAGGGCATGATCGCGACAGCATGCGCCGCAATCTCAGCCATAACCCCCGTGTACGCGCTCAGTATATACGTCGAGTTAAGCAGGTTCTACGAGCTCATCGCAATATTCTTCCTGTATGCTGGCATATTCATCGCCTTTGCCGTGCTGTTCCGGGCGATTTCCGTGATGGAGATTAAGGACATGCTCAAGATGCTCCGTCAGAAGAACCTGCTCCACAGGCCGCATCATTGAATTGCGCTGGGCATTTTCCGCCGCACCATGCGGTGAATTAAATAATGACTGCGGCGATGAAGCCACCTGATGAAAAACATCCTGATGCTCCTGTCCAAGCCATACTTCGGCGACACCCGCGTCAACCGTGAGTGTGAATCGCTAGCAGGTGCGGGATATTCGACGACCGTCCTCGCATGGGATCGGGATAAAAGCCTACGCACGGTCACAGATGACGGGCCGTCCATACACGTCGAACTCATCGGTCCGGCATGCCGAAGGCGCAGCTTCTTCGAATTCATCGTTAAACTGCCGATATTCTGGAAGGCCTGCCTCTTCGTCGCAATGAAGAAGGATTTCTCGGTCGTGCACGCGCACGATTTCGACACGCTGCCGGTCGGATGTCTCATAAGCCGACTGAAGGGGTGCCCGCTGATATACGACTCCCATGAATCTTATGCGGACATGATCGCCAAGGATGTCCCGCAGGTCGTGACGAAGCTCGTGCGTAAGCTCGAGAAGCACTTGATGCGTCGCGCTGCAGTCATCTTCGTCGCGAACGAGAACGTCGCGAAGCTTATCGGCGCGGAGAAGAGCGTCGTCCTGCTCAACTGCCCCGCCGAATCAGAGGTCCCGATCAGCTGCTCCGCCCCAAAGGTCGTTACGGCGGGTGGACCGAAGAAGCTCGGCTACTTCGGGAGCCTCGAGCCAGGCAGGTTCATTTTGGAATCAATCAGGGCGGTTACCAAGGCAGGCGGCTGGCAGATCATCATCGGCGGAGAGGGCACCCTTGCTGAGGCAGTCAAGGATGCCGCGAATGGTTCCCAGTCGGTGACATTCCTCGGGCACATCCCGCACAATGAAGTCATGGGGCAGTCCTCAAAATGCGATGCGCTTCATGTCATGCTCGACCCTTCCAACGTCAACTACAAGATATCAACTCCGCTGCGCCTTTTCGAGGCGATGTCACTCGGGATCCCTTCCATCGTCAGCAAGGGAATCTATCCTGCGGAAGTTGTCGAGAAGGAAGGGTGCGGCTTCGTATGCGATTTCGAGGAGGAGGCATTCTCCGATTTGTTGGCCCGCCTATCCAAGTCTACACAGGAGATGATGGAACGAGGGAGCAAGGGCCAGCAAGCGTTCCACAGGGAGTACAAATGGGAGAAGCAATCTGTCAAGTTGCTACTGGCCTATTCCGAGATTCTCGAGACCGGGAAAACGGGCGCGCCCGCGCGGGAAGTATCTTGGCAGACAGTATAATAATCGCGACTGACTAGTGGCGTGGCCCCCGAATAATATTATAGAAACAGTTATATTCCCATACACATATTCAGGAAACCGTCTGACACGCGTCAGACTCAAGGGATGGGATGCAGAAAGTGACACGGCCAGTTAGTATCACTAAGTCATTTTTTCGCGTCCTTTAGGGGATGTCTGGGATGCACTTAAAGGAGATCGAGCTTGAGAACTTCAAGTCTTTTGGCAGGAGAACAAGGATACCAATGCTGCCAGGGTATACCGCGATAACGGGCCCGAACGGCGCTGGTAAATCGAACATATCGGACGGCATACTATTCGTTCTTGGGCCTAAGAGCTCCAGGGTGATCAGGGCCGGGAAGCTCACCGACCTGATATACAATGGCGGCAAGGCCGGCCATCCCGCCTCGGAATGCAAGGTCAGCCTCTTCTTCGACAACACGGACCGCCTGATACCGCTAGATTCAGACACGGTGAAGCTCACGAGGCTCGTGAGGAAGTCTGACTCTGTAGAGGGCTACTATTCCTACTACTACATCAACGACAGGAAATCCACCCTCGGTGAGTTGGAGTCGTTCCTGTCCCACGCCAGGATCTCCGCCGACGGGTACAACTTCGTCCAGCAGGGCGATATCACTAGGATAGTCGCAATGGGCAACATCGACCGCCGCCGGATTCTCGACGACATCTCCGGCATAAGCAGATTCGACGACGAGATCAACCGCGCGGACAAGGAGCGCACCGAGGCGGAGGAGAACGTCACCAAGCTCGACATCATCGTTGACGAGCTGAGGAAGCAGATGAAGCAGCTCGAGTCCGACAGGGAGTGCGCGATGAAGTACAGGGACATGCGGGACAAGCTCCTGCTCTCGAAAGCGCAGCTCGCGACGAAGAAGAAGGACGAGGTCGAGCGCGAGCTCGCTTCGATACAGGAACAGATCGTCACCTACGACCAGGAGAAGACAAAGCTTCTGGATCACATCGATAAGCTCAAGGAAGAGATGAAGTCGCTCGACAACAAGATGGCCGAGAAGGATGCGGAGATCGTCGAGAAGGGCGGGGAGAGCGCCAACGAGCTCAAGAAGAAGCTCGACCTGATACGGCTCGAGCTCGCCCGCGCTGGCGACGTCATCCTGACTTCCGATGATGCGCTGAAGACGCTCGCGGAGCAGGGTAAGAACCTCAAGGCCGAGGTCAAGAAGGTCACCAAGGAGCTCGAAGAGCTCAACGAGAAGCGGAAGGAGCTTTCAGCCGAGGTCGAGAAGAAGACCAAGGCGCACGAGAAGCTCAAGTCAGAATTGACAGGCAGGCAGGACATCGCCGCCGAATCCGACGCTAAGATCGGCAAGATGCAGTCCAGCCTGGACGCCCTCGTCAAGGAGATCACCGCCAAGGATGATACCGTCAGGGCGCTGGCGCTCGAGCAGGACACGCTCACAGGCAAGATCGAGAGGATAAGGAGCGAGATCTCCGAGATAGAGGAGACGAAGAAGACCTACGAGTTCGAGCTCAAGGACACCGAGTGGTCTGCGAAGCAGCTCACCGGAGACAGGAAGGACTCCGTGGCGGAGAAGAAGAAGCTCCAGGAGGAGTTCTTCGCCAAGCGCAACGAGGAGAAGAAGCTCCTCAAGGAGTCGCAGGAGCTCGAGGAAGCGATAAGGACGCTCAACAGGGAGTACAGCAAGCTCAAGGCCGAGGCCGATGCGGTCAAGATGGTCTCGGAGGGCTACAACTCCGCGGTCGGCAGGGTGATGGAGGCCAGGGACAAGGCCGAGGTCAAAGGGATCCACGGCACCGTATCCGACATGTGCAAGGTCGATCCGAAGTTCGAGACCGCGCTCATGGTCGCGGCCGGCAACAGGATGCAATCGGTGATCGTCGACACGGACGAGGCCGCTTCGCACTGCATAGATATTCTCAAGAAGGAGCGGAAGGGGCGCGTCACCTTCCTCCCTCTCAACAGGATGTTCGAGGGCAAGGCCAGGGGGAAGGCGATACTCGCCTCCAAGAAGTCCCTCGGATACGCGATAGACCTCGTCGAGTTCGACGAGAAGTACCGCGCCGCGCTCTGGTTCGTTCTCAGCGACACGATCGTCGTCAGCAACATGAACGAGGCCAGGTCGATGATGGGTGGCATAAGGATCGTGACCTTGGACGGGGAGCTCATCGAAGCTTCGGGGGCGATGATCGGCGGCATGCTCGACAGGAAGCAAAGCAAGTTCGGAGCCGCCACGCCATCGATGATCGAGAAGGTCTCCAAAGAACTCAGGGCGGCGACCGATCAGGCCGAGAAGATTGGCTCCAGGCTGTGGGAGCTCAAGGAGGAGCTCATCAAGATCGAGGACAGCCTGAAGGCCGCAAACGTCAGCGACGGCGGGCAGGACGGCAAGCTCGCGACGGTCGATGTCAAGAAGAAGGAGTTCACCCAGAAGATTGCGGCAAAGAAGGCCGAGCTCGACTCGAAGGGTAAGGAGCTGTCCGAGAGCCTCGACTCGCTCGAAGAAGTCAAGAAGAAGTTCGAGGAGCTGTCCGCTTCCGTCGATAAGATGAAGAAGGACAGGGACGCGCTCGTGGAGAAGATCCAGAAGGCGACCCCGAAGGAGATCGCCGACGGGTTGAAGAAGATCGAATCCTCGATAATGGAGCTAAGCGCCGAAATATCCTCGCTGACATCGCAGAAGGAGACCGCCGCCAAGCAGATCGAACTCATCGAGACGAGGAAGACCGAGGTCGAGGCCGCGCTCAAGACCTGCAACGACCAGACCAAGATGAACAAGGAGCGGATCTCCGAGAGCGGCAAGAAGAAGGAGGCGCTCGATATCGAGTTCAATGCGCTCAGGAAGATCGAGGAATCGATGGGCACGGCGGTCGAGAAGCTCAGGAAGGAGCGCGACGAGATAGTCAAGAAGCATGCAGATTGCGAGGCATCGGTCGACAAGAACCAGAGCCAGATCCAAACCAAGTACGATCTCAACTTGGGACTCAGGACTAAGCAAGGGGTCACCGAGACTGTACTGGCCGAACTCACGACCGAGCTGTCGACCTACACCATCGACATCACCAATGAGAAGATGCCGCCGATGGGAGAGCTGAAGGAGTTCATACAGAAGGCGGAGGCGCAGCTCAATTCGATGGGCGTCGTGAACCTCAGGGCCATAGAGGACTACGATGAAAGGAAGCAGCGGTTCGAGACGGTCAAGACCGAGATATCGCAGCTCTCCAAACAGAAGACCAACCTGATGAAGCTGGTCGAGGAGCTCAACGACAAGAAGAAGTTCGGGCTGCAGAAGGTATTCGTGTCGATCAGGGAGAACTTCCAGAAGATTTATGCGGACCTGTCGAACGGAGGGGAGGCCGACCTCATGCTTGAGGTGCCAGACGACCCGCTCACCGGAGGGCTGATAATACACGCCCGGCCGAGGAACCAGAAGGAGCTTAGGCTCGAGGCGCTCAGCGGCGGCGAGAAGAGCCTCACGGCGCTCTCGTTCATATTCGCGATACAGGCGTACCAGCCTTCGCCGTTCTACCTGCTCGACGAGGTCGACATGTTCCTCGACGGCGTCAACGCGGAGAATGTCGCCCGCGCGATCGCTAAGAACGCGGCGAACGCGCAGTTCATACAGGTATCGCTCAGAAAGATCACGCTGAAGGAGGCCGACCATATGATCGGAGTAACGAGGCTGCCCTCCGGATTGTCTCAGGCGATAATCAGGCCGAACATCGGGGACGAGGTCTTCGAGGGCGACGACCCGAAGCCTGCAGAGGAGGCTGGATCCGCATGATGAACGCAGAGTGCGAGCAGATACTGGGCCACCTGATGTTCCACCGTTCGCTGATAGGCGAGAAGGACGACGACGCGAAGAGCGCCCAGCTCGGGGAGTACGTCAAGATGGTCGAGCAGATGCAGCAGGGCATCTATCTCATGTCCGAGGATCCGTTCGAGAGGAGCGTCTCAATGGCGTTCGAGCTCGTCATCAAGAACCAGCTGAACCCGTGGGAGATAGATCTAATCGAGTTCTCGAAGATGTACATGCAGAAGGTCAGGAAGACCGAGGAGGTCAACCTGCTCGTCGCCGGCAAGATCGTCTTCATGGCCTGGAACATCTTCCGGCTTCAGACCGAGGACCTGCTCGGCAGGGTCGACGAGCCGGAGGTCAGCGAGAATTTCTACGATTCCTGGAACACAGATTCGGTCGAACTCTATTCAACGATAGAGTCGCCAGCGGCCGCTGTCACGATCATGCAAGGGTCGGTCGAGCTCAGCTCTGCGGCCAGACGTCCGTCCTCCCAAAGGCACGTCTCGCTGTTCGAGCTGCTCGACGCCTTCGAAGAGGCGAAGCACGAAGCGGACGTGAAGGCCGAGATCTCGAAATACCTTGACAAGTACAAGCACAAGGAGTTCGACGACAAGGCCCACAGGGACACCCTGGAGCAGGACATCGCCGACACCTGGGAGCGGATACAGGAGATCGGCGCCGGTGCGATACCGTTCTCCGACATCGCGCAGGGGGACAAGGATCGCCGCGTCGGCGTGTTCATGAGCATACTGTTCCTCTCCAACATGGAGAAGGTCGTCCTCTGGCAGGACAAGCTTCCCTACGGCGAGGTATTCATCGAGATTGCAGCAGCCAAGAACATCGCGTCGGTCAGGGACGACGGAACCATCATCGACCTGACGTCGGTCACGAGCACGAGGCAGCAGGCCAACGGTTCAACGGTGGTACAGTGACCAACGAGAGCGAGAGGCTGGTGGAAGCGGCCCTGTTCATTGCCGGCCAAAAGGCGATCACCGTCAAGGACATCGAGGAGTCGATAGGGCTCGACCCTCGCACGATAAGGGCCGCGCTCGACAAGCTGCAGAAGCAGTATGGGTCAGATGAAATCGCGATTGAAATCATCAAGATGGGAGCGAAGTACTGCATGCAAGTGAAGGGCAAGTACAGCGAGAAGATGGAGAATCTCGAGGCACCCGACATGCCGAAGGAAGTGCAGAAGGTGGCGTCGCTTATCGCCTGCTACCAGCCCATAATGCAGAGCAAGCTGGCCGATCTGGTCGGCCCGATGGTATACGACGGCGTCAAAGTCCTCTCCGACGGCGGGCTCATCACCGTTAAGCCGAAGGGCAGGAGCTTCGAGCTTACGACGACCCAGAAGTTCATCGAATACTTCGGTCTCGACGCCCGCACCAGGGAAGATGTCAAGCGCATATTCGAGAACAAGACGAGAGCCATCCCCGGCAAAGATTAAATATGCCAGCCATAATGCTCAATCGTGATTTAGATGGTGATGCCACTTAGCCTTCTAGAGAAATCGGTGAACAAGAAAGTCTCACTGTTGCTCAAGGACAACAGGATGTTAGAGGGCACGCTGACGGGATACGACGACTACCTGAACATGGTCCTAGAGAACACGGAGGAGACAACACCGGAAGCCGTCAAGAGGCTCGGCACTGTCATCCTCAGGGGCAACAACGTCGTCAGCATAACCCCGATGTCCTGAGCGCCAGCAGAGCTCGAATTTTTTGTGCAACGTCACTATACTCAGCCTCGGGGCCGGACCATCCGCTGCCCGAAACATTATTGTCATTGTATGTGCAATACCTGGCATCATGCAGGCAGTGATGTTGGTCGGCGGGCTTGGCACAAGGCTCAGGCCTCTGACATACAGGATCCCGAAGCCGCTGGTCCCGATCATGGGCAAGCCGATGGTCATGCACGTCATAGATTCGCTGCCGCCAGAGGTGGACAAGCTCATCATCCCGGTCAGCTACAAGCGGGAGATGATGGACGCATTCATCGAGAAGCAGAACATCCCGATCGAGGTGGAGATCGTCGATGAGCCGGAACCCCTCGGCACGGGGGGCGCCGTCAAGAACGTCGAGAAGCACATCGACAGGAGCGAAACCTTCCTCGTACTCAACGGGGACATCGTCTCGTCTCTGGACCTTTCCGAGTTCATCGAGTTCCACAAGAAGAAGAAATCGTTCGCATCGATCTCCCTGTGGGAGGTCGAGGACCCGACGCCGTTCGGCGTTGCGCAGATCGACGGCTCCGGGAAGATACTGAGGTTCCAGGAGAAGCCCACCAAGGAGGAGGCCTTCTCGAAGCTGATCAACGCAGGCGCTTACGCCCTCGAGCCTGAAGTGCTCGACCACATCGACTCTGGATTCGTATCCATGGAGCGCACAGTGTTCCCTAAGATACTCGATAGGGGGATGTACGGCTTCAGCTTCAAGGGGCACTGGGTCGACTGCGGGACTCGCGAGGGGGTTCTGGCCGCCCACTTGGCTCTTATGAAGGAAGGCGGTTCCTACCTCGCAGAGAGCGCCTACACCTACGATACCAATCTCATGAATCCTTTCTGCATAGAGCCGGACTGCAGGATAATCAGCGCAAAGATCGGTCCGGGGGCCTACGTGGGACAAGGGTCCGCCATTCTCGATGACAGCGAGATCATAAATTCAGTCCTTCTGAAGGGCGCTAGGGTCGGCAGGTACTGCCGCCTCGAGAACTGCATCGTTGACGAGAACTTCCAGGTGCCTCAAGGCACGAGCATAAAGGACAACATCTTTGCCTTCGAAGACAAAGAAGAGCCTGAAGGCGATTGATCGGATTCTACATCAGGAAATTCAGGTAGGACCAGAATATTATCCCTGATATCGTTGCCGCGGCAGGGATCGTCAGGACCCATGCGTAGACTATCCTTCTACCGATCCCCCATCTCACCGCAGACGCTCTCTTCGCAGATCCAACGCCCATTATCGATCCTGCTATCGTGTGCGTCGTGCTTACTGGAATTCCAAAATGTGCTGTCGTAGCGAGCATGACGGCCGCACCTGTCTCGGCGGAGAACCCCTGGTATGGCTCCAGCTTTGTTATCCTGGATGCCATGGTCTTGACGATCCTCCAGCCGCCGAAGAAGGTGCCGATCGCAAGGGCGGCGTAGCAAGAGATTGCGACCCACATGAACGCCTTGTCGTCGTATGCAGCCGCCCCAGACGCAAAGAGTATCAGCATTATGACCCCCATACCCTTCTGCGCGTCGTTGGCGCCGTGTGTTATCGAGTAGGATGCGGAGGAGGCTATCTGCAGGTGCCTGAACCACCTATTGGAAGCCGTCCTGTTGGTCTTCCTCATCGACCTGGTGACCAGCGCGACAATCAGAAATCCTGCCACGAAACCCGCAATCGGCGAGGCGATGATGAACACCACGATTTTAATGACCCCGTCCCAGTTGACCGCGGCAATGCCCACTGCCGCTCCCCCGGCCCCGAGCAACCCTCCGACGAGAGCATGGCTACTGGATGTGGGGATCCCCAGCCACCAGGTTATCAGATCCCACACTATCGCCCCCAGCAGCGCGGCGAAGACAAGCTGTATCCCAAATGTCGATGTGGCCGGATCGATCAGGTCCCCATGTATTATCCCTGTCTGTATCATTGCCGCGACTGCGCTCCCCAGCACAAGGAATCCGATGAAATTGCAGACGGCTGCCATCGTGACCGCCTGAACCGGGTTCAGAACCTTGGTCGCAACAATCGTCGCAATGGAGTTTGCGGAGTCGTGGAAGCCATTGACGAAGTCGAAGCCCCAAGTGAGCAATATCGCCCCGATGGCAAGGAGACTCAATCCGAACAGGTCCGCCATGGATGCCCCTCCGTTACGAGTTCTTGATTATGACATCCTTGATGATGTCCGCAACATCCTCGCACCTGTCCGTCGCCGTCTCGAAATGCTCGTAAATCTCCTTCAGCTTCATTATCATCTTGATGTCATCTAGCTTGAACAGGCCTGCAAGAGCCCCGTGAGTAATCTCATCTGCCACGTTCTCCAGGCGGTTCACCTCGACACACCTCTCAAGCAGCTTGTTCCTCTCTTTCCTGTCCTCCAGGAGGTGCATGCTGTCGTGGATGATCTTGACCTGCTTTGTCATGACATCTATCAGTTGCAGCATCTGAGCAGGGACCTCTTTGACTTCGTACAGGCGAAGCCTGGTCGCCCCAGCATCAATGTAGTCTAGTATATCGTCTAACCTCGAGGTAAGCTTCGATAAGTCGTCATGGTCTATCGGCGTCACGAAGGTTTTGTTAAGCAGTTCAGCGATCTGATGCACCATCGCATCCCCTTCGTTCTCGATCTTGTGCAGCCACCGCGCTTTAACCTCGATGTCCTTCATGTTGTGGACAAGGTCGTCTAGGGCCTCTACGCCCTTTTGCACGATGTCTGACTGTTTCGAGAGAAGATCAAAAAAATGATGCTCCTGGGGAATAATCCACTCTTTGAATCCCGTCTTCCCAACCCCCTGTCAATTGCATCGAAATAAATCTCCCGGTATTAAGGATTCCCCCCATAACAAAATCTTATCTTCTTCTTACATCTCGTAGCGCGCGTCCGATGGCATTCGTCCCCAGGTCGCAGTTGAAGCAGCGCGCTGCCGCAATCGCAAAGGACTACCTGACTAAGCCGAAAAGATCATCAGGCGTTCCAGTTGACACTCGTTGCGTGGGTCGCAGCTACAACATTCGCAACAAGCCTCGCGGCAAGAATCGATGTCACCCCGTTGTCCAGCGGAGGGGAAACCTCCACGACGTCAAAGCCGATCATCCTAGGGGCCAGCGAATCTATGATCCTCTTGACATGGAACGGGTTCAACCCGTACGGCTCCGGGGTCCCCGTTCCAGGCGCATAGGCCGGGTCCAGCCCGTCGATGTCGAGTGAGATGTAGATCTTCTTCTCCGGCGGTAGTTTCCGGTGTATCTCTGATATCGTCCAGTCGATGCCGTTCTTGAGGATCGTGAACGAATCTAGGATCTTAGCGGAGCTCTCATGCTCGAACCGCGCCATCGACCTCACGGCGACCCACATGACATTTTCCTCGCCGAACTTGTCGACCATCCTCCTCATGGCGCAGGCGTGGTTGTTCCTCTCTCCCAGGAACTCGTCCCTGAAGTCTGCGTGGGCGTCTATCCCCAGGACCGCTATGTTGTCGAAAGCGGTCGCGCAACCTGGGGAGGTGCTGTGCTCGCCGCCGAGCATGATCGGGAACTTTCCGTCAGAAACAAGCCTCTTCGCGAACGCGTTCACGCTGGAGACCATCTCCGCTGGAGGGAGGTCGGAAATCGGAAGGTCGCCGGCATCGTGCACCTTTGCCTCGTCGAGATCGACCCTGTGGTCGTGCTCATACATCTCGAAATCGTGCGAGGCGTCCCTGATCCCCGCCGGTCCGTAGCGCGTGCCTTTCTTGAAGGTCGCGGTCCTATCGTAAGGTGCGCCGAAGACAACGTACCTGGAATCCTCGTAGTTCGAGGTAGCAAAGAACATCCTCGATGATCTTGGTCCGAACACTCTCTAGCCCTCTGTACTGAATCGTAGATGCCGAGCAGGATTAATATGCGTTGTCTATGTCTCAAACAGGAATAACGGGCTACACGGATACCAAGTTCACTGGCTTCTCAACTTGCCGAATCATGAAAGCCATTATTTTTTCTGTGCATTGCGACAGAGTGATTTGCCCTTTCAGGCATTTTACCAAAGCGTCTATCAGTTCTGGTGGTACTGAATCAGTGACTTCCATCTTCGGACAGGCAATTCCTATGGGTCCAAACGGAATAAGTCTCTCCTGCTCTTCAAGGATTTCAATATCCTGGGGATTGTCATAGCGCCCCCTCATATTGCGACTATTGCATTTGTGCCCCTGCATAGCATTTGCAGCTGGGTCTGATAAATTAGCTTTCCTGCAAATTGTCGCAACCCAGTGGCGAAAATATACTGGGGGGATATGCTTGAGCTTATGCTTCTTCTCGAATCTGTCCCATTGATTGTTGAATAGATGAGTATTCAATGCCTTATCGTGCTCAAACTCTCCGTTCGGTTTTCGATGTGGTAGGATCGGGTCTTCCTGCACGACGTTTAGCACATTTCTCTTCAGCTCGACCAATGCTTCTGCAAGGTCCTGTGGCAAATGTGTCTTTATCGGTACCATCCTCTTATTGCCTTCCTCCCTGCCAGTTGTTATTATCGCTTCTGGTCTCTCATCTTGACCAAATCTCACATGCTTCCATCTTATTAGACAAGCCTGACTTGGTCTAAGACCAGACTGGACGCACATCAAAACCAATACCCTCAGATATGCTTCCTCTTCATGTTCAACCGCTTTGATGTGAGGCAATACATCGGAATCCCTTGGACTTTGCCGAGTTTGTACATCGGGCAACTCCCCAAGATGTCTTCTTACGCTCACTGGGTAGGGAATTCCTAATCCCTCTTCCCAGACCGTCTTCAATGCTGCATTCTGAGTTCTCCGAGACGGTTCTGGGCACTTAGTCCTATCAAGTAGATAACTGAGAATCAGCTCCTTGCCTTTGTTACTCATGAGTTGCTTTTTGGCATACTGTTCAAGTTTAACTGTCTCAGCAAATCTCCGAAATAAGTGCTCATAAGTATTGGGCGTGGACCCACGAAGTCGCAACCCTGCCAGTCTCTTGAAGTTCTCTATTATATGGTCGACATTCACCAACGGATCGCCATCAATGACGAAATCGACCTTACCAACCGATTCAATAGCCCCGTCTTCCCCGAGCTGGGTGTCTGGTTCGGGTTCATTTATATTTCCCTCTGAAAGCGAGTTGTCCCCATCCTCGCTCTCAACCCATGTATTGTCGCTCAATAACGTTAATACTTTTCCTTCGTCAGTTAAACGGCGGAGGTAAACGGTTTCACTCGGCATTGTCACAACTTACCTGTCATGTTCATTTTCTTCTCTACAATCTACTTCAGAATCCGAGACACTCTTTATCGAATGGATATTGCTACCAGTTGCGCTCAAGCAGACTGTCTGACCAACAATGCCATCTGGCGTATACCCAAGCCTATTGGCGTCCCATCCATCAAACCCGATTTCAATTAAGGCTCTAATGGGCATTCTTCTCTGGGTTTCCGATCCATATAGGGTGCCAATCCAGCAATGGGCAATGTACACCGAGCCCGGATACAAGTTGTACTCTATTCTCTTTATGCCAATGTACTTCTCAGCCTTGAAAACGAGTGTTTCGTTTCTTGGGGCACGACTAAAGTCTACATGGTATTCTTCCATCAATTCTTTCTGCGTCCATATCTCTTCATCTTTTGTCATATTTTCCTTCTGGACTAAAATGAAAGACGAATGGAACATGCTGCAATCAATAAGAAAGCATAGTCCATTATCCGAGTCTTTCGTCAGTCCAAATATGTACCGTGTGAGCGATAATACTTAACTCTTTCGGGTCGTTTTTCATATTACTGGCTATGAATGAATAACATTAATTCCTAACGTTAGGAAACCCATTATATGTGGTGTTATGGATTAAATTGTAAGAACGGCGGGTAGCATCTCAAATGGTGAGGCAAATCACCCAATGGCGTGATTTTCAAAATCCCAAGATTTTCGTCTATCTATTCCCAAAAGACCTATTCGCAGAATCTATTGATTTTCACCCTATAACAGTATAATCAAACAGTACAGTACGATATAAACAGTACAGAGATGTGTGAAAGGCAATTACAGTACAGTAATAGGGTCGTAATAGGACGCTCGGCAAAGGGGCAGGCGTTAATTCTAATCGCTAAATTCGAGCGGAAAGGTGTCAGAGTATAGGAATAAGGGAAATGCCTCACAATTGAGTTTCTACCGTGTTTCCGCCCGTTCAAATGGGATGTTCTTGACCGAGATATTGGACTCAATAGGCAAAGCCATTGACCACCCTAATATAGACCTATATTAGCCCCCCCCAATTTGAGAATGAATGAAAAGCCCATTTGATAACAATAGATCAAGGGGGGATATGAATGAAAAGGGCAATCTGACCCTATAATAAAGACCGATAGGTTAGAACCCTCATGTTCCGCCTCCGTCAAAGCATTTATCTCGGCTGAGGGGATTGACAGACGAGAGAAATGCCCTCAAAGATTGGAAATGAATCAAATACTGGAAACGAAGGCAATGAAGATCAAAAACATATTGCCAGTTTGGGCGATGGTTGGTTTGTTCATCTAGATGACAATGGTAATTCTATAGGGAAACCGACAAAAGACAATAGGAGCGATGCACAACCCACCCAAGATGGGACAATCGAGTTCGAGTCCCTATCTAATGGCATGTCAGCAGACGCCACAATTATGACAGGAATCGTATTGGCTGTAATCGGATTGTTCCTATGGATTGTTCAACAGATGATGGGCTATTCTCCCCCTGCGGGTCTATCGCAATACCGAAATTGGATAGATCAAATGAGAATTCTTGGCATTGGTACGGCTCTATGTGTAATATCTGCAATCATTGTTGTTGGAACCGGGGCGTTAAAAAAGAAGGATTAAAAGGATGGTATGTTGAAGTGGTCCCTCGCCTATTCGATGTTGGTGAACAACGATGCGGCAAGAGACCATGGTATATGTCGGCCTGGACATACATAAAGAATTCTGTCAGGCGTGCGTGATGAACG
>Ga0315281_10000610_pt1 | contig 50325 bp, 44 predicted proteins | sample YL17G07_0_MG_FD_204540 | JGI IMG/M metagenome (GOLD analysis project Ga0315281, IMG submission 204540) | Sediment microbial communities from Yellowstone Lake, YNP, Wyoming, USA - YL17G07_0 | ecosystem: Environmental > Aquatic > Freshwater > Lake > Sediment | place: USA: Wyoming | collected...
GCAGCAGCTGGATTATCCGCTGCTGGAGGATTCCCTTCCTCCATACGAACCGCGCGGCTGTCAACGCGGGATTTCCTTCTCCTGGTACCTGTACAGTCCGCTGCGGATCAAGTATCCCTTGATCCGGGGCGCGCTGATCGACGCCTACCGCGCGGAAAAGGAAAGAACCGGCGATCCGCTCAAGGCGTGGGAATCGCTGCAAGACAACCCGGAGAAGCGCAAGAGCTACCAGACCGCCCGTGGCAAGGGCGGATTCAGGCGGGCAAGCTGGGACGAAGTCCTGGAGCTCATGGCCGCCGCCAACATCCATACGGCGAAGAAATACGGCCCGGACCGGGTGATCGGTTTCTCGCCGATTCCCGCGATGTCCATGCTCAGCTACGCGGCCGGCAGCCGCTTCCTCCAGCTTTTCGGCGGCGTGAACCTCAGCTTCTACGACTGGTACTGCGACCTCCCCACCGCTTTCCCGGAGATCTGGGGCGAGCAGACCGACGTTTGCGAGAGCGCCGACTGGTACAACGCCAAAATGATCGCCGACATGGGCGCTTGCCTGAACATGACGCGCACGCCCGACTGCCATTTCTTCGCCGAATCGCGGCACAACGGCACCAAGACGGTGGTGTTCTCGCCCGACCTGAGCATGGTCACCAAGTATGCGGACCAATGGGTGCCGCTGCACGCAGGCAGCGACGGCGCGTTCTGGATGGCGGTGTCGCACGTCATTCTGAAAGAGTTCCATCATGAAAAGCAGACGCCCTATTTCCTGAAATACGGCAAGCAGTACACGGACAGCCCGTACCTGGTCGTGCTGAACCCGGAAGGCGGCCATTTCAAGCCTGGCCGCCTGCTTCGCGCCAACGAGCTTGCCCAGTTCAAGGACATCGAGAACGGCGACTGGAAGTTCCTCAACATCGACGCAAAATCCGGAAGCCTTGTGGTGCCTAAAGGCGCCATGGGGCATCGATACGGCAAGGAAACCGGAAAGTGGAACATGAAGCTGGAGAATTCCAGCGACGATAATCCTTACGATCCCGCGCTGACGCTGCTGACAAACAACGATGGCGTGCTCAGCACGGAGTTCACTGAATTCGGCATGGACAAGAAGGCGCTCAGAGGCGTGCCGGTCAAGTACATTGAAACCCTTCATGGCAAAGTCGCCGTGGCCACGGTCTACGATCTGATCATGGCGCAATACGGCGTCGGCCGTGGCCTTCCCGGGGATTATCCGAAAGATTATTCCGACAAGGACGCGGCCTACACGCCGGCCTGGCAGGAAATCCTCACCGGTGTCGATTCCAGGACGGTGCTTCAGTTCGCCCGGGAATGGGCCGATACGGCGGCCGTTACCGAAGGCAAGTGCATGATCATTATCGGCGCCGGGATCAACCACTGGTACCACTCGAATCTGATGTACCGGGCGGGCGCGATGGCGCTGATGCTTTCCGGCTGCGTCGGCAAGAACGGCGGCGGCCTGAACCACTACGTGGGCCAGGAGAAGCTGGCGCCCCAGGACTCATGGAGCACGATCGCCATGGCCAGGGACTGGGTGGGCGCCGTCCGGCTACAGCAAGGTCCGCTGTGGCACTACATCAACACCTGCCAGTACCGTTACGACGGCCAGTACTCCGTCTACAACACCGTTCCGAAGAACGAGATGACCGACAAGCACACGGCCGACAGTATCTTCACCGCGGTGCGCAATGGCTGGATGCCGTTTTATCCGCAGTTCAAGCAAAACACGCTCGAACTCAGCAAGGAGGCGGTCGCCAAAGGCGCAAAGGATGACGACGGTATCAAGAATTACGTATTCGAAAAGCTGAAATCGAAGCAGCTGGAATATTCGGTCGCCGATCCGGAGGCGCAGGAGAACCATCCGCGCGTCTGGTACATCTGGCGCGGGAACGCGATCATGGGCAGCATGAAAGGCCATGAGTACGCCCTGAAGCACTATCTCGGCACCCACTCCAACGCCATCGGCGAGGACTCCGACGAACACACCAAGGAAGTGAAATGGCACGATGTCGCGCCCCGGGGAAAGATGGATCTGGTGGTGGATCTGAACTTCCGCATGGATTCCTCGGCGCTGTATTCGGACATCGTTCTGCCGGCGGCATCCTGGTACGAGAAAGCCGATATCAACAGCACCGACATGCATTCGTTCATTCATCCCTTGTCGGCCGCGATCGCGCCGGTGTGGGAATCGAAGACGGACTGGGACATTTTCAAGGAACTGGCGCGAGTGACCAGCGAGGCAGCGAGGAAGTACCTGCCCGAGGTTCAGGTCGACATCGTGGCATCACCGCTGTCGCACGATTCGGCGGACGAGATCACGCAGCCGCGCGTGAAGGACTGGTACAGGGGCGAATGCGAGCCGGTCCTCGGCAAATCCATGCACAAGTTGGCTGTGGTGCGTCGCGATTACACCAAGATCTACGAGAAATTCATCTCACTCGGGGAGAACGTGAAAACCCAGGGCTTGGGCGCGCATGGCAACCATTACCTGTGCGCGGATGAGTACGATCAAATGACCGTTTCCAACCATTTCCCGGTAGAGAAAATGAACGGGAAGGTGTATCCGTCATTGAAGGAAGACAAATCGGCCATCAACGCCATTTTGCATCTGTCCACCCTGACCAACGGCGTGCTCAACGTGCGCGCCTATCAGAATATGGAGAAAAAGACCGGCCTGAAGCTGGTCGATCTGGGCGAAGGCAACAAGGACGTGCGCATCAACTACGCCGATCTTCAGGCGCAACCGCGCAGGTACAACACTTCGCCGCTGTGGTCCGGGCTCATGAACGACGGCAGGGCCTACGCTGCTTATACCTACAACGTGGACCGGCTCATCCCGTGGCGGACGCTGACCGGACGTCAGCACTTCTACCTCGATCACGACATGTATATCGCTTATGGCGAGAACCTACCGACTTACAAGCCGTCACCGAAGCCCGAGCTTTACGGCGATCTGAAACAAACCCTGAAGGACGGAAAGGCGAAAGTGCTGAACTGCCTCACGCCTCACGGCAAGTGGCATATCCATTCGACCTACGGCGACACGCTGCGCATGAAGACGCTCTCGCGCGGCTGCGAGCCTTGCTGGATGAGCGAGAAAGACGCGGAGGATCTTGGCATCAAGGACAACGACTGGGTCGAGGTCTACAACGATCATGGAGTCTATTGCACCAGGGCGTGCGTCAGTTCCAGAATTCCGCTCGGCGTTTGCATCGTTTATCACGTGCCGGAACGCACGGTGGATATCCCCAAGTCGCAGGTGCGAGGCAATAAGAGGGCGGGCGGGCATAACAGCTTCACCCGCGTTCACCTCAAGCCAAACTTTCTCGCCGGCGGGTACGGGCAGTTCTCGTACCACTTCAACTACTGGGGACCCATCGCTCCAAACCGGGATACGCACGTGACCGTCAAAAAAATGGACAAGGTCGTATTCTGAGCAGACGCCAAGGAAAACAAATCATGGATATCCGTTCACAAGTTTCGATGGTGTTTCACCTGGACAAATGCCTCGGCTGCCATACCTGCTCGGTCGCCTGCAAGAATACCTGGACCGATCGCAAGGGCGCGGAATATATGTGGTGGAACAATGTCGAGACCAAGCCCGGCACCGGCTATCCGACGAAGTGGGAGGACCAGAGCATCTATAAAGGCGGCTGGGAAAGCGTCGGCGGTGCGATATCGCTCAAAGGCGCCGGCAAGCAGAAAGGCCTGTTGAATATTTTCCACAATCCCAACATGCCGGTGATCGACGACTACTACGAGCCTTTTACCTACGACTATCTCAATTTGATCGAGGCGCCAGCGGGGGATGATCAACCGACGGCACGGCCTCTTTCCCTGATCACGGGAAAGCCGATCGATATCAAAATGGGGCCCAACTGGGACGACGATCTGGGCGGAACCCTGGATTACGCCCGCAATGATCCGAACCTCAAGAACCTGTCGGCCGCCGACCAGGAAGCCATGTTCCAGTTGGAACGCATGGCGTTTTTCTACCTGCCGCGGATCTGCAATCACTGTCTGAACCCGGCTTGCGTCGCCTCCTGCCCGTCGGGCGCGATTTACAAGCGGGGCGAGGACGGCGTGGTCCTGATCAACCAGGACGTCTGCCGTGCCTGGAGGATGTGCGTCACGGCTTGTCCGTACAAGAAGACTTATTACAACTGGCACGCGGGCAAATCCGAAAAATGCATCCTGTGCTATCCGCGCCTCGAGGCCGGCCTCGCTCCGGCCTGCATGCACACCTGCGTCGGCCGGATTCGCTACCTCGGGGTGATCCTGTACGACGCCGACCGCATTCACGAAACGGCATCGGTTGCGGAAAAAGACCTGGTTGAGCATCACCTGAGCATGCTGATGGATCCGTTCGACCCGCAGGTCATCGCGTCCGCGAAAACGAACGGAATCGCCGATTCGACGATAGCAGCGGCGCAGAATTCGCCCACTTACAAGTTTGTGAAGGAGTGGGGGCTGGCCTTGCCTCTGCACGCGGAGTTCAGAACTCTGCCCATGCTGTTCTACGTGCCGCCGCTGCTGCCGGTAATGGCTACGGTCAAGCAAGTCAACAATAGCGAGCAAGCGCAAAAGTTCGGATCCATCGCCAAGATCTGGGATGACACCTGGCTCTACGACACCAGCACCGACGAGTTTTGGGGCGCCATCGACCAGGCGCGATTCCCGCTGAAATACCTCGCCAATCTGTTCAGCGCGGGAGACGAGGGCAAGGTCAAGGACAGGCTGATCCGGCTGTGGGCCATCAGAATCTATCGCCGCTGGAAGACGGTTGGTGATATCTCCGAGCAAAAAGCGAACGATGCGCTGAAGGCCGCCGGTTACACGCCTGAGATGGCCGACGCCATCTATCAACTCACGTCGCTGGCCAAGTTCGATGACCGCTTTGTCATCCCGGCGGCCCATCGCGAGCATGCGATCGAGATGCTGGAGTTCACCGGCGACAGAAAAGGCAGCGTCGGTTTCGGCTTCAGCGCAGGAACTGCGCAAAGGGGGTTGTGAGCCAGCATGAACTACGCACATTACGGCAGGATGGGTGAGTTACTGGATTTTCCAGGACCGGGGTTCGCCGCCCGGGGGCAGGCGCTGCTGGGCTTTCTGCGCGAAAACTATCCCGATGCCGCGGTCGAGCTGGAACGTTTTCTCGACGCGATTCCGGAAAGAACACTCGACCTGCAGGAACTGCACACGCGCACCTTCGAGGTGCAGGCCCTGACTACGCTGGGCACCGGCTATGTTCTGTTCGGAGACGATTACAAGCGCGGCGCGCTCCTGTCCAATCTGAATCGGGAGCACAACGACGCGGAAAACGACTGCAGGGGTGAACTGGCCGATCACCTGCCGAACCTGCTTCGACTGATTCCCAAGCTTAAGGACCAGGATCTGCTGGAGGAATTGGTCGAACAGATCCTGGTGCCGGCGCTGATGCTGATGATCCGCGAGTTCGACCCGAAAAGGATAGCGAAGAAAAACGCGAACTATCAAAAACATTTCAAGACCATCATCGATCCTGCCGGCGGCTGCGATGCGACCATTTACCGCCTGACGCTCGAGGCCGTGTTGAAAGTGCTGGCGCGGGATTTTCCCGTGACCGAGACCATGACCAAATTGTCGGATTGGAGCAGTCGGCCGCAGACGGTGGATTTCCTGCGGCTGGTCGAGAGGGAAATGGACATCGAGCGGGACGCAAACCCGATCAACAGCGGCTGTGACGCCTGACCGCGAGGAGAAGCAGAAATGGATTTACTCAACAATTTCCTGTTTGGCGCATTACCCTATGCCGCCTTCGCCGTGTTTCTGGTCGGGTCTATTTACCGCTACCGGACGAACGGGTTCAAGTACTCGTCCCTGTCATCGCAGTTCCTCGAAGGCGGCGGTATCTACATTTTCGCCGTGCTGTTTCACTGGGGAATATTGGTCGTATTCCTTGGACATCTGATCGCCTTCCTGTTTCCGGGCTTGACACTGGCCTGGCACAGCAGCGCGGCGCGCCTGATCGCCGATGAGATAGTGATCTTCACCTTTGGGCTCGCCGTCCTGATCGGATTGGTCGGCCTTGTCATCCGGCGAATCTCGCATCCGCGCATCCGCGTGGTCACCACACGGATGGACATCGTGATCGAACTCCTGCTGCTCGCGCAGATCGTCCTGGGACTTTGGATTGCCCTGGGGTACCGCTGGGGATATTACTGGTTCGCTTCGGACATGTCGCCGTATCTGTGGTCGCTGGTGAAGCTCGGCCCGCAGATCGACGCAGTCAGCGCCATGCCGTTGGTGATCAAGTGCCATATCGCGGGCGCTTTCCTCATCCTCGGGATACTTCCGTTCACGCGCCTGGTGCACTTCCTGGTGGCGCCGTTTCACTACACCTGGCGCGACTATCAGCAAGTTATCTGGTATTGGGACCGCAAGCGGGTGCGAGACCCGGCGACGGCATGGACGACCACCCGCCCGAGGAACACCTGATCATCATGGAAGTACACAAACTGCATCGGATCGACCCCCTGCACAAGCAAGCGGAGAGAGGCTTGGACATCGCGCAGGGTTTGTCGCCCATGGATCCCCCGGATGCCTACGCGCCTTCAAACATCGAACCAGTGCCGGCGGAGGCCATGCATCCGTTCCTGAGGAAATTCAGGGACGAGCACGTTCCATTCATGGTAGAGCTGGACGCCCTCGAAGCGGCAATCCTTGTTATTCAAAAAAGCGGATACACCAGGGAAGCCGACGCCAGGCTGAGGCATTTTTTTAATTATCTGGATCAAGAGTTCGTCCCTCACAGCCGGCGCGAAGAGGCGAGCCTGTTTCCCCTGCTGCGCGAGCGGCTGATTGCGAGCGGAGAGCATGGCAGCGGGAGTGTTCCCGCAACCGCTACCGCCGTGATGGAGGATGAACATGCCAAAGCGATGCAACTGGCCGCGGTGGTGGTGAATTTCCTGGGACTCGTTTTTCGTCTTCCGGACGAGAGATCCGGCATGATCGTGCTCGACGCTGCGCTGGAACAGGGCAAAAACCTTGTGGAGCTGCTGCGCCTGCATGTTTTTCGCGAGGACAATGTCGTCTTCCCGCTCGCCCACCGGCTGATTTCCCAAGCTGAGTTCGATGAACTGCAGACCGGCTCGCGCTGATTACTGCGGAAATCTGTAGTAGGTCGCGTTCAGATAGGCAACGACGTCCTCGATTTCCTGAGGCGTCATTTTCGGGCTGAGAAAATCATTGCGCCGCATCACACCGTCGCGGAGCACCGACAGCGACGTTATCTTTCCCTTGAATCGGGTGGGTTCGGTCGGTGGCAAATCGGAGAGCCCGCTCGCCCTGAGTACCGAATCGATAAAACCGGCTGCGGCGTATGTGACTGGTGCCACATAGCGTTCGATGCCGTGACAGCCAAAACATCCCCGGTGCAACGCCGCGCCCCTTGCCGGATCGCCGACCAGCGCGGGAACTGATGCCGGCACCTTTTGCGCGTTGGCATACTCGGCACGGATTTTCGCTTTCTCTTCGGGATTAGCTGCGGCAGCCATGCGGCGCCGATAGGCGTCGCGCTCGGCACTGGTCATGCCGTCAGCGCCCGGAATCACCTCGCGCTCGTCTATCTTCTGAGTCGCGCTCGCCGCCGCGGGCACCTTGTCAGCCCCCTTCGCCTCCTGACCGACCGCTCCAACCGGACCAACGACGAAAACGGCCAGTGCGCTACCCAAAACCACAGCGTTTGCTTTGAAGGAAGTCATCGCGTGTTCCCCCTTAGTTTGAGGATATTGTAATTTGTACGCTCTGCCCGCGGGCCGCATTTGACCTAGATCAACAGTGATGCGTCGAGAACATGCCCCAAATGTTTGTAGCCCATTGCGGGTCTGCAGAGCGACCCGCTGTGCGCAACAGCTGGTTGACGCCGTCGATGCGCTCCGACAGCGTGCTTTGCAGGCGCGCCGCCTGAGCCAGCCCGGATCCATCCGATCGCGTTCAGTCCACTGTGGCCAGCGCCGGGCTAAACAGGCAAAATGACAAGTTGCTTGTCCATGCGCATGCGTTGCGCCACGCCGTCCGGGAGTTAGCATCATGAAAATGGATCGTCGCTTTTTCGCCGAATCGCTGGTGGTGAGGCTGGGGATAGCCCTCGGCGCGATCGTGCTCCTAGCGCTCGCAGCCACCATCAGCGCCACAGTGTTCGCCGAATTGTCCACCGGCAAGGCGGCCGCGATCAACCTCGCCGGTAGCCTGAGGATGCAGTCCTACTGGATCACGCTGCAGGTGCTGCGCTCAGGTGACATCGGACATCCGCCGGCGGAATTGCAGCAGGCGATCACCGAGTTCGATTCGCGCCTGCGCAGCCCGCAACTCGCCGGTGGCATACCATCGGATGCGGCCGACCCGACGCGCCGTGCCTACGATCGCGTCGCAGCCGCCTGGACGAGCACGCTCAAACCCGCGATCGCGCGCGCCGTCACCCAAGGCGCGCCGGCCCGTGACGCCTTCGTTTCGCGCATGACGGCTTATGTTCTCGATGTCGACCGGCTGGTGTACCTGCTCGAGCACGATCTGGAACGGCGCATCCAGGCGCTGCGGCTGATCCAGGGCGCCGGCCTGTTCGCCATCGTCGTGGTCATGTTCATCGCGCTGTTCCTGATGCACGCGCAGGTCATCATTCCCCTGGGCGACCTGCTCCAATGTGCCCGCCGCGTGCGCGTGGGCGATTTCAGCGTGCGCGCCAGACACTCCGGCGAGGATGAACTGGGCCAGCTCGGGCAGTCGTTCAATTACATGGTGGAGGACCTTTCGCGCAGCTACGCCACGCTCGAGGCGCGGGTGCAGGAGAAGACCGAGCAGCTGGCGCGGACCAACGTGTCGCTGGAAGTTCTATACAACACCACGCGCACGCTGGCCGAGAATCCGCTCACGCAGACCACGCTCGACGGCGTGATGCGCGACATCGAGCGCGTCATCGGACTCAGGGCGGGCGCGATCTGCGCGCGCGAGGAGAACGACCGCCGCGGCTTTCCGGTCGCTCTGCACGCAGGCAGCGAGCAGGCCAAATCCTGGTGTCAGCAGGAACGCTGCTACGAATGCCTCGGTGCGGGCGCCTCCGAGCCCGGAGTGCGCATCGTCGGCAGCGGCGAGGAGCGCATGCTCTCGGTGCCCTTGTCCGAGGGAGGCAGACCCTACGGCGTGATGCTGCTGCAGCTGCCCCCGGGAATGGAACTGGAGCAGTGGAAGATGAAGCTGCTGGAGTCGATCGGCCACCACATCGGCGCTGCTTTCGCCACCGCCAAGCGCAGCGACGAGCGGCGCGGCATCGCACTGCTGGAAGAGCGCTCGGTGATCGCGCGCGAACTGCACGATTCCCTGGCGCAGTCCCTTACCTACCTCAAGATCCAGGTAACGCGCCTAAAACAGCAATTGAACACGAGAGACACACGCGAGCAAGCCCTGGAGGTGGTGGAGGAGCTCAAGCTGGGAATCAACAACGCCTACCGGCAGCTGCGCGAACTGCTCACCACTTTTCGTTTGCGCATCGACGGGCGCGGTCTGTCCGAGGCGTTGCAGGAGACTATCCTGGAATTTTCGCAGCGCGCGGGAATCGAAGTCCGGCTGCACGACCGGCTGCTCGGCCATGAACTCGACTCGAGCGAGCAAATCCACGTCTTGCAGGTGGTGCGCGAGGCGCTGACCAATGTGGAGCATCATGCGCACGCGCGCCACGCCGACGTGCGGCTGGGGATCGAGCAGGGCCGCATCCGGGTGGCTGTCGACGATGACGGCGTCGGCATCAAGGACGCGGAGCCGCCGACGCACCACTACGGCCTGGCGATCATGCGCGATCGCGCCGCGACGCTCGGAGGCACGCTGCAGGTCGCCAGGCGCACCGAGGGCGGCACGCGCGTGCAATTGGAATTCTCCCCCCGCGGTCCGTTCCAGGTGGCGGCCAACCCAGCCGTGGCGACGGCGTGAACGGGATCCATATAGCATGAGCGAAGGCAATCGCATCCTGATCATCGATGACCATCCCCTGTTCCGCAAAGGGGTGTCGCAGCTGATCGCCATGGCCCCCCACCTGCAACTGGTCGGCGAAGCTTCCAGCGGCGAACAGGGTTTGAGCAGGGCGCGCGAACTCGACCCCGATTTGATCCTGCTCGACCTGCACATGAAAGGCATGAACGGCATCGATACGCTCAAGGCAATCCGCGAGGCGGGCCTGGATTGCCGCGTGGTTATCCTCACCGTGTCGGACCATGCCGATGACCTGGTGGCCGCGATCCGCAGCGGTGCCGACGGCTACCTGCTCAAGGACATGGAGCCCGAGGACCTGCTCGCCGCCATCGACCAGACCCTGAACGGCAGCACGGTGATCGGCGAGCGGCTGAACGGCTTGCTTGCGCGCGCCATCCGCGAAGAGGCCACCGCGACCCAGCGCGACAGCGCCACGCTCACCAACCGGGAACAGGAAATATTGCAGGGGCTCGCGCAGGGGCTATCGAACAAGCTGATCGCGCGCAGCCTCGACATAACCGAGGCCACCGTCAAGGTGCACGTCAAGAACCTGCTGAAGAAGCTCGGTTTCCGCTCGCGCCTGGAGGCCGCGGTCTGGGCGGTTGTCCGCGGCAATAGCTAGGACCTGACTGAACCATGGCAAACCGGGTAGTCGAATTCACCACCGACAAACGCTTCATCCGCCGCGCGCGTGAGCTGAAAACCATCGAAGCGATGCTGCGTCTGTACTGCCGCGGGCACGGGCACCAAGGCGGCTCACCGCTCTGCTCCGACTGTGCCGCGCTGTTCGAGTACGCCACCCGCCGCCTGGAGCGCTGTGTGTTCGGCGACGCCAAACCCACCTGCACCAACTGCCTGGTCCATTGTTACAGCGCGGACATGCGCGAGCAGGTCAGAGTCGTAATGAAATGGGCCGGTCCGCGCATGATGTGGCGCCATCCGGTCCTCGCCTTCTTCCACCTGCTTGACGGACACAGACCCGCGCCCAAGCTGCCCGCCCAGCCACCGAAGCGCCTCGAGGAACCTTCCGCCAGAACAGAATAGGACGGCGGCCGCCGCTTAGCTGCTTTTCCGATGGAAATGCGGATACAGCGTGGCGACCACTTCCCCGTCCGACGCCCAAGCCTTGCAGCCGTCGACGAAATGGGGCCGTTCGGTCGTGAAATCGGGGTCGGGCGGCGGAGCCGGCTGCCCATCCTCGGGCCAGCTGCCCAGCGTCTGAAATGCGACCGTGGCGGCCGGCAGCAGCAGCTCGCGCATGTGGGTGCAGCCCTTGACCCCGCCGACGCACTCCTGCACTGCACGGCGCCAGCCGGCTCCGATCTTCCTGCCGATCAGGCCTTTGAACGCAGGCAGTGCGCTAGCGCAAGGCGCGTAAGGAGCCGCTAGCATGGCAACTTGGATGTCACGCACGACCATGTCGTTATCTATGGTCAGTCGAATCGCCATGTCATGCACCGGCTCGCCCGGCTCGCGCAGTCCGCGAAACGGCTCGCGGTAGCGAAACGTCTTGGTGTCAATGATCCGCGCCTCAATGTCCCACAGCCCGTCCTCGCGCTGGTAGCCTTCGCAGCTTATACGTCGGGTGTGCCTGTGGCTGCGTGGCGCCGGCGGCGGCAGATTCATGGTCTTGTTCCTCTAATCATGTAGTCAATACGCCCGGGAAGCGGACGGCCGTTTGAAAAGCGTTCGTTCATCCGGCCTTCCGGATCTCCCCCTCCGGGGTCACCACGCCGAACACGGATTTCTTCAACTGGGCAAGCTGGTCGCGCGCCTCGGCGGCGTTTTCGAATTCCAGGTTTCTCGCGTGGTCTAGCATCTGCTTTTCCAGGCGCTTGATCTCGCGCGCGAGCTGCTTTTCGCTCATCGCCCCGTAGCGCGCCTGGTCCTGCGCCGCCTTCAGGTCGAACTGCGCCTGGTCGCGGTCGTAGAAGCCTTCGATGATGTCCTTGATGCGCTTCGAAATGCCCACCGGCGTGATACCACGCTCGGCGTTGTACGCGATCTGCTTGGCCCGGCGGCGTTCCGTTTCACCGATGGCGCGCTTCATCGAGTCGGTAATGCGGTCGGCGTATAGGATGGCCGCGCCGTTGATGTGGCGCGCGGCGCGGCCGATAGTCTGGATCAGCGAGCGCTCGGAGCGAAGGAAACCTTCCTTGTCCGCATCCAGAATTGCCACCAGCGAAACCTCAGGCAGATCGAGGCCCTCGCGCAGCAGGTTGATGCCCACCAGCACGTCGAATTTGCCCAGGCGCAGGTCGCGGATGATCTCGACCCGCTCCACCGTCTCCACTTCCGAGTGCAGGTAGCGCACCTTGATGCCGTGCTCGGCCAGGTATTCGGTCAGGTCCTCGGCCATCTTTTTGGTCAGCGTGGTCACCAGCACCCGCTCCTTTTGCGCCACCCGCAGACTGATTTCGGACAGCAGGTCGTCCACCTGGGTCGAGGCCGGGCGCACTTCGAGCAAGGGGTCGACCAGGCCGGTCGGGCGCACCACCTGCTCCACCACCTGGCCCGAATGCGTGCGTTCGTATTCGGCCGGCGTCGCCGAGCAGAAGAACGTCTGCTTCATCATGCCCTCGAACTCATCGAAGCGCAGCGGCCGGTTGTCCAGGGCCGAGGGCAGGCGAAAGCCGTAATCGACCAGGTTCTCCTTGCGCGAACGGTCACCCTTGTACATGCCGCCGATCTGGCCGATGGTGACGTGGCTCTCGTCGATGATCATCAGCGCGTCGCGCGGCAGGTAGTCGATCAGCGTCGGCGGCGGCTCGCCCGCCTTGCGCCCCGACAGGTGGCGCGAGTAGTTCTCGATGCCCTTGCAAAAGCCCATTTCGTTCAGCATCTCCAGGTCGAACCGGGTGCGCTGCTCGATGCGCTGCGCCTCGACCAGCTTGTTGGCCTTGACGAAAAAGTCGATGCGCTCGCGCAGTTCCAGTTTGATCGCCTCGATCGCACGCAGCGTCGTGTCGCGCGGCGTGACGTAATGGCTGGAGGGATAGACGGTGAAGCGCGGCACACGCTGGTGGATGCGACCGGTGAGCGGATCGAAGATCGCCAGCGTTTCGACCTCGTCGTCGCTGAGGCTGATGCGCACCGCGGTCTCGGAGTTCTCCGCCGGAAACACATCGAGCACGTCGCCGCGCACGCGGAAGGTGCCGCGGGCGAACTCGAACTCGTTGCGCTGGTACTGCATCGCCGTCAGGCGGCCAATGATGTCCCGTTGCGACAGCTTCTCGCGCTCGCGCAGGTGCAGGATCATGCCGTGGTAGTCGACCGGGTCGCCGATACCATAGATGCAGGACACGGTGGCGACGATGATGGCGTCCTTGCGCTCCAGCAGCGATTTCGTCGCCGATAGGCGCATCTGCTCGATGTGCTCGTTGATACTCGAATCCTTCTCGATGAACAGGTCGCGCGAGGGCACATAGGCCTCGGGCTGATAGTAATCGTAGTAGGAGACAAAGTACTCGACTGCGTTGTCGGGGAAGAACTCGCGCATCTCCGAGTACAGCTGCGCCGCCAGCGTCTTGTTCGGCGCGATGATCAGCGCCGGCCGGCCCTGGCGCGCGATCACCTGGGCCATGGTGTAGGTCTTGCCCGAACCCGTCACGCCGAGCAGGGTCTGATAGACAAGCCCGCTTTCCACGCCCTCGACCAGCTTGGCGATGGCCTCGGGCTGGTCGCCCGCAGGCTCGAAATGCTGGTGCAGCCTGAACGGGCTGTTGGGAAAAGTGGCGATCAAGGGTTACAATTGGGGTCGTGATCAAAAACGTGAAAGTTTAGCACGATGAACGCCCCTCACTCCCCTTCCCTGCTCGGCGGCGTGGAAATGGCCCCGCGCGACCCGATCCTCGGCCTGACCGAAGCCTATAACGCCGACAAGAACCCGAAAAAGGTCAATCTCGGCGTCGGCGTCTACACCGGCGACGACGGCAAGGTTCCGCTACTCGAATGCGTGCGCCGCGCCGAACGCCAGCTGGTGGAGCAGCCGGCGGCGCGCAACTACCTTCCCATAGACGGCCTCGCCGCCTACGATAAGGCGGTGCAAAGCCTGGTCTTCGGCGCCGATTCTCCGGCGCTGAAGGAGGGCCGCATCATCACCGTGCAGTCCCTGGGCGGCACCGGCGGCCTCCGGGTGGGCGCTGATTTCCTGCGCCGCACCGCACCCAAAGCCGAGCTGTGGATCAGCGACCCGAGCTGGGAAAACCACCGCGCCGTGTTCGAAAACGCCGGCTTCAAGGTCAATGCTTACCCCTATTACGACGCGAAGGCACGCGGCATCGACTTCGACGCCATGCTCGGCGCGCTCAAGTCCATGCCTGGCGGGGACATCGTGCTGCTGCACGCCTGCTGCCACAACCCGACCGGCGTCGATCTCAGCGAAGCGCAATGGGCCGCCGTTGCCGATACCATCGGCGCACGCGGCCTGGTGCCCTTCCTCGACATCGCCTACCAAGGCTTCGGCGATGGTATCGATGCCGACGGCAGCGCGGTGCGCTTGTTCGCCAAGGCGGGCATGCCTCTGTTCGTGGCTAATTCTTTTTCCAAGTCGTTCTCGCTCTATGGCGAGCGCGTCGGCAGCCTGAACGTGGTCACCGCAAGCAGCGAGGAAGGTGCACGCGTGCTGTCGCAGATCAAACGCCTGGTGCGCGCGAATTATTCCAACCCGCCGACCCATGGCGGCCAGGTGGTAGCCACGGTACTCGCTTCCCCGGAACTGCGCGCGCTATGGGAGCAAGAGCTCGCACAGATGCGCGAACGCATCAAGGCCATGCGCAAGCTTCTGGTGGAGAAGATCCATGCGCGCGTGCCGGGCGCCGACTTCAGCTTCGTCACGCGCCAGCGCGGCATGTTTTCCTATTCCGGCCTGACGCGTGAACAGGTCGTGCGCATGCGCGAGGAATTCGCGGTCTACGCGATCGAAAGCGGGCGTATCTGCGTGGCCGCGCTCAATACCAGAAACATCGACTACTCCGCCGACGCTATCGCCAGGGTCATCGGCTGATCGCGCCGCAAGCACACGCCGGGATGCCTTTCCCGTCCTGATTTGCGCTGCAATATCAATTGACCCAGGCTCCCCCAGCCCGTAAAATACGCGCCTTCCCGAACCCGATTCAAACGGGTTCTCCGTTCCCCGATAGCTCAGCTGGTAGAGCGACGGACTGTTAATCCGCAGGTCCCAGGTTCGAGCCCTGGTCGGGGAGCCACCCAGTCCAATTCCAGCAGCACGGCAGCGACCTAACCGCGCCTATTTCCCGGTTTTCATGACCGTTAGGTGACCTCCACGGCTACGGTTCTAGCTGATCGGTAAACAAAAAAACCGCCACGAGGGCGGATCTGTAGGCTGTATGCGCCAGAAGAGGGCCAGGACGCGTTGCGCGCCATGCGGATTAATGGGTATTGCAAGCGAAAGGATCAGCCAATATCATGTTCTCTCGCCGATGGGCAACCCTGGGGCAACCTAGGCCACGGTAAACCACGGCCAAATCGGTAAGGCGCATCTGTACCGCAAATTCCATCAGGGAAGGACCCAGGATGGTTGACCGCATCAAGCGTTTTCCCATTAAAGACGACAGGGAGGTGGTTTACGCTGATCCTCCGAAGATCCGCGCCTGGGCTGTTTGGGGGTATATCGCCATTGGGTTTCTACTACTGCCCCTATTCGCCCTCTACCTAATCGTCTGGCTGGTCTTGTATAAACTGAGAATCATAAGGCCGGCACGCAACCCGCCAAAATGGGGCAGCCGGCGAGCCTAGCTTCGTGGCACCAACTCATGCGCTGTGGACAATGGCGCATTAGTCGCCGTTGTCTAAGATCCGAATGCGCCTGCTTAGACCTGCCGTCAGCCACGCGGCCCATCTGCCCTTTAGTCTTATTGCCGGGCAGACGCCGCAACTGTACCTTGTCTTATGCGTAGGTGACATGGATAGGGGAGCACGAACATGGCAAGCTTTAGCAAGGGCGCGGTCGTCAGAGACGAAAAAGTGGTGATTTACGCCGATCCCCCGAGCGTCAGTTTCTGGTCTTTTTGGGGACTGATCACCCTAAGCTTCTTGTTGTTACCCCTATTTGGCATCTGGTTAATTCTTTGGCTGGTTCTGCACACACTGAAGACCAGGAAGCCGGCGCACAATGCGCCTACGCAGGGCAATCGGCGAGCCGCCAGAGGATCACTGATCTAAGCTTCTGGGTTCGCTAGATTGATGCGCAAGCTAAGCGCTTGTGTTTTTCCGATATTCGTCAGATAGTTACTAGATATTCCTCGACTGATTCTAGCTACCTATAAATAGGTAGTTGGTGGTTTCTTGGACGTCGCCGATGGGATATGGTTTGCCACCTGCACGCTACCCCGCCGGCTCCAGCACGAAGCAGGCCACGGGCTGGCTGAATCCTTTCAGTTGGAGCTGCGGTCCGGGCCGCAATTCGCATTTATGTGAAGCGGCTCGCAATATTTCGGTGGTGCGCGCGTCCACCACGACCTCGCTGTGCGCCGCCTCCGCGCACAGACGCGAGGCCAGATTCACCGCCGGGCCGACCGCCGTGTATTCCAGGCGCGAAGCCGAGCCGATGACCCCCACGGTGACATAGCCGCTGGCAACGCCCACTCCGATGCCCAGTTGCTGCTCGGCGTCCGAGCACCGGGCGGTAAGGGCGATGCCATCGATGCGAATGCGCTGCGCCAGATCAAGTCCGCGCTGGGCGTGATCGGCAAACGGCGCCGGCGCGCCAACCAGTATCAACACGCCGTCGCCGGCCTGGTCCTTGATGGTGCCGCCGCACACCTGCGCCGCGCTGCCCACGGTGTCATAGTATTCGCGCATGATCTGGATCACCCGGGTCGACGAGGTGGCGGCGCTGAAAGCTGTAAATCCGCGCAGATCGCAGCACACTACCGTGATCTCCAGCGTCTGCTCGTCGGTCGCGCTCTTCAGTCCGCGTTCGTTCACCAGCTCGGCGACCTGGGGGGCCAGAAAGCGGGCCATGAACTGGGCCCGCCGCCCCTGCGTGACGTGATACTGGACCGCGCCCACGAGGAAAATCAGCAGGCCGATCGCCATGGAGAGCGGCGCCAGTTCCAGTGGCAGCATCATGCCGGACGCCATGAAAGGCGCGGCGATCACGAACGCCTTCAGGCGCAGCGCCTCGGCACGATCGGGGCGGCGGTTCAGGGTGAACAGGGTCGCCGTTATACCCAGAGCGAGCGAAACCCCCAGGGGCACGACGAACAGCCAGAATCCCGGTTCCAGAATGTCGATCGATCCCGCGCGCAAGCCGGCGAAGTGTTCGCTGCGCAGGGCCGGAAACGCAAGCGAGGTGACGCCGTAGAACGCCGCCAGACCCTGCGCCACGCGCAGGCCGATATCTGCGCCGCGGGTGCGCAAATTTCGCGATGGAACCGTGCGCCGCACGCGCAGCGCCCATTCATACGCAAACACGTAGGCCATTGCCTCGGGCAGCGCGAACACGCCGTCCCACGCCGGTATCCCGTACCTGAGGTGCAGAGGCAGCGCGACCAGCGCCGCCGAAGCGACGGAAACCCCGATGCTCCAGAAAAACCATCCCAGCACCCGGCTGGTCTGCGATTGGCGGTCGGCGACCACGAATGCCAGCGCCATGCCGAGCGCAAGCAATGCAGTAATGCTTTGCGCGGCAATGCTATGGATCACGGCGCCATGCCACACGGGCCGGCTGCAGGGATTCGACCACGCACTTACTTGCGCTTCGCCTCGCCGCTGCGCGCGCTGAGCAGCTTGTCGCTGGTGTCGCGCACGCGCGCGCTCATGCCGTGCAGCAGGCCGAATGCAAGCTCTGGGTAGCTCGCGATCAAAGCCCGCAGTTTCAATTTGTCGATATACAAGAGCTGCGAATCTTCGATCACGTGCGCGGTGCCCGAGCGCGGCGCGTTGTCTATCGGCCCCATCTCGCCGAAACAGCCGCCTTCCTCCACTATGCTCACATAGTCCTCGACTTTCGGGTCGGGGTTGATGGAAATGCCGATTTTGCCGCTGAGCACAATGTACATGCGATCGCTCGGATCCCTGATCTCGAACACGCGCTCTCCCTTGACAAAGCCCTCCTCCCGCATTTCTTCCACCACCACGCGCAAGTCATCGGTCGCAACTTCGCTAAAAATCTGCGTGCGCTTCAAAATGACAATGCGGTCAAAAAAATCAGCCATGCTGTCGCTGTATTCCTGCGTTTGGCGGCGCGGACACGTGCCGGGCGCCTGTCGGGCAACCGGAAGTCTACAGGATTGCGGCGCCGTTTAAGCACAACGATCGGACTCCTGCGTCACCGCCCCCCGGCCCCATGTCCACCGCCACCGCCCCCGACGGATCCGGGTCCCGGCCGCCAGCCCGGCGATCGACCGGGTTCTACGTCGAACGCAAGGGCTGTCAAAGCTGGCCGGCGCTAACCCGGTATTTCTCGGACCCGTCCGTCGCGCGGATCCGCAGTCCGCGCCGCCTTGGCGACGGTTTATCACATTGCCCTCGAAATCTCGAAATTCTTCTTCTAAAGTGCATTCCGAGGCGCAGATGCGCTGCTTGACGGGAGTAAGCAATGAACTCGGTGATGACGATACGCAAGCATACAAGGCGCGCTCACGCTTTTGTCGCCTTCTTCAAACGCACGGTATTCGCAATCTGCCTCGGCGCGGCAATGGGCGCATCCCCGGCGGCCAGCGCCTGGGATTGGGGCCTGGGTTTCCGGAACTCAGTAACCGGGTCGGGCACGATCAAGTCGGAAACCCGCGCGGTGTCCGGATTTACCGGCATTGCTCTTTCCCTCAGCGGTGCGGTGGAGATCCGGCAGGGTGCCACAGAAGGCGTGACCATTGAAACGGATGACAACCTGTTGCCGTTGATTGAAACCGCGGTCGAAAATGGCACACTGAAAATTCGCGCGGCGACACGTGGTACTTCCTTCGCCACCCAGAAATTGAAATTTGTCGTTCATGCGAAGACGATCGACAGTCTGGCCGTTGCCGGATCCGGTGAAATGCACGCGGAAACGCTCAAAACCGCCGCGCTGAAGACCAGCATTGCCGGCTCGGGAGACATACGGATCAGGTCGCTCGATGCGGGCGTCCTCACGGTGAAGATTGCCGGCAGCGGCGATTTCTCGGCAGGAGGGCGCGCCGCGAGCCTGGACGCGAGCATTGCCGGCTCAGGCGACATCGACACCGCAAACCTGGATACCGGATCGGTGGAAATCACTATCGCCGGTTCCGGTGACGCGAGGGTTTGGGCGCGGGAGACCCTGGACGTCAAGGTGGCTGGATCGGGGGAGGTCGCCTATTACGGCGATGCCAAGGTGAAAAAATCTATCGGCGGCTCGGGCTCGATCAAGCGCCTGGGCGCGTCGCCTGCCGGGTCATGACTGGACAGACGGAATGGACCTGTGCCCGGCTGCTGATACCGCCTTCAGCCGGCGTGCCCTCCCCGCATCAGCGGTTTCCCGGCTATCAGCGCGCGGCGACCGCTCAGCCCAACCCCGGCGGAACGTTCTTACCGCAAACAGGCGTTTTGCCGATCACGACGCTACATAGGCATTGCGCGAAAACCGGTCTGACACTAAAATGTGCGACTTTGCGCGTCGTTCGGGATCAGGCGGTCCTGTACCAAGGGCAAATACGGGGAGTATTTAGAGATGCAGGAAATCATGCAGTACCTGAAAGCCCACGGCGAGCTGCTCGACTCGGAGATTGCGTCCGGGACGGGAATCTCTCTCGCGAAAGTGAGTCGGAGCGTATCGGACTTGTCCGCAAGAGGGGAAGTTATTATGTGCCGCCTGACCCGGTTCATTGATGGTAAAAAGGTCGAGGGCATGCTCTGCCGGGTATCGGGCTATGTGCCTCCGGCGGCGCCAGGCAGGAAATCAAAAGCGCAGATGTAGCCCGCCTCCCTGCGTCAATTCGTCCTTCAGCCGGCCGGCAAGCATGGCCGGATTGAGAAAATCGGTGTTTGGCCGCGCGTGCTGACCGAGAAACAGCGTTTCCGCCGGAACAACCTTGCCTTGGACGCGGCATCGAACACGGACTGCCCGCGGTGTTTGCGGCATTTCTGTAGGGACAAGGACAGACAACTATGACCAAACGAGCAGAACTCGAAGCCGCCCTCGCCCGGGCAGAAGGTGAATGGCGCAGGGCAGGCGAGGAACTGGACAGGGCGGAAACGGCGCGCGCCAAGGCGCACGCAGACTGGGACAAAGCGGTCGCCGACCGGCGCAAAGCCGATACCGACCGGCGCAAAGCAAGCACAATATGGGACAAGGCATTCCCGGACCGGCGCAAAGCAGTCGCCGACCGGCGCAGCCCAGATGCAGCCAGGGACAGGACAAACGCCGAGTGGGACCGTGCGCGCGCAAACAGGGCGAAGGCGCGTGCCGTTTGGGACCAGGCGCGCACCGCGCTCGACGATCTGGACCGGGCAACGAAGAAGCCTTAAGCACCGGCGCGCTTTGGGCGCCGAGACCGGTCTGAACAGGCGACAGGCCCGCGCCGGTCAGCCTAGCTGCTCCAAGTAGCTCACGATCTGCTCGCGCATCCTGGCATCTGGGAGGCAGCCGCGCGCCGCGTTAAGATTGTCGATCGCGAATTCCGGGCGGTCCGTTCCCGGAATGACCGTCGTCACCGCCGGATGCGCCAGCACGAATTTCAGGAATAGTTGCGCCCAGCTGGTGCAGTCGATTTCCGCCGCCACCGGCGGCAACGGACGGCCGCGCGCCTTGCCGAAAAGCCGCCCGCGGCCGAATGGAAGGTTGATCATCACGGCCATTCCGCGGTCGCGTGCGAGGGGCAGGATGCGCTCCTCCGCGGTCCGATTGTCGAGGGCGTAGTCGATCTGGATGAAGTCGAGCTTTTCGCGGCGCATAATACGTTCGTATTCCTCGTAGCTGCCGCGAAACGAGGTGGTAATCCCGGAATAACGCACCTTACCCTGCTCCTGCAACCGGCGAATCGTGCGCAGATGGACATCCGTATCGCGAATATTGTGGACTTGCAGCAGATCGATTCGATCGGTTCGCAGATCGCGCATCGAGGCGGCGGCGCTGTCGATGCCCGCCTGCTCTCCGGTCGTGCTGATCTTGGTCGCGAGGAACGCCTGCTCGCGCGCGCCGATGCGGCTGAAGATCTCTCCAAGGCTTATTTCGGCGCGACCGTAAGTCGGCGAGGTGTCGATGACGGCGCCGCCATTCGCAAGAAACGTTTGCACGGTCTCCACCAGGACCGGAAACTTCGCGTCGGCCGTGCCGAGCTCATAGGCGACTGCGGTGCCGACGCCGATCACCGGCAGCATCTGTCCGGTGGACGGAATCGGCCGGCGCGCAACCGGCGCCCGGACGGGTTCAACTTCGGGGCCGAGTGCGAGCGCGGCGGGCCCGAGCACGCTGCCGGCGGCGCAGACGCCCGCCAGCCGCGCCGTAAGCCTCAGGAATTTGGCACGGCTCATGGCAGCAGGCGTCGCCATGGAGCCGGCCCTTCTATCAGTTTCTTTCATGACGGTCCTTTGTGCCTTCCCCGGTCCTTCTGCCGCGACTGGCCCTTGCTTGATTTGTATCGTCAACGATGACCGCCGACGATGCGCGAGGCTGGTCTTTTTCCAATGGGCATTCCGCCTGCCATAATGGGCGCATGTGGCGGCCGGGCTGACCTGGGCGCGGATCGGGCATTTTAACCCCCGAAGGCGGGCGACTGGAATGATTCGTGTGTTGCTGTGGTTGAACGAAGCCGACATCTACAGGCGGGCGCTCGAGCGGGCCGGATTCGGAAACCGGCTGGAGATCGAGTCACTTCGGCTCGACCAGCAGCCAAGCGCCGCACAGCTTCAGTGCACCGAACTCATGCTCGCGCGGCAAGCTCCGCCGGGACTGTTGGCGAAAATGCCGGGACTGCGCTGGATCCAGGCACTCACTGCGGGTGTCGAAGGCTGGATTTCGCTCCCGGACCTGCGTCCGGAAATCGCGCTGACCTGCGCCCGGGGCACACACCGTGTGCAGATGCCGGAGAACATCCTCGGCGCCCTGTTCCATCTTACCAAGCCATATGCCCAGGCGACTCGGGACCAGCGCGAACGGCGTTGGACTAAGCGGATTTCGGAGCCGCTCGCGGGAAAAACGCTGGGCATCCTCGGGCTGGGCGAGATCGGCCGGGAGCTGGCGAGAAAGGCCGCAGCGCTTGAGCTGCGCGTGATCGGCACGAGGCGCTCACCGGAACGGCTGCCGCACGTCGAACGGATCTATCCGCCGACGGCAACCGACCAGGTTCTGGATCAATCGGATTTTGTGCTGCTGCTGCTGCCGCTCACCCCGGAGACCGAAAAGATCATGAACGCGCAGCGCTTCAGGGCGATGCGCAACAGCGCCTATCTGCTCAATTTCGGCCGCGGCGCGCTGATTGTCGACGAGGATCTGGTCGAGGCGGTGCGATCGAAGACTATCGCCGGGGCGGTGCTGGACGTCTTCCGCACGGAACCGTTGCCAGCCGACCATGTCTTCTGGGGCACCGATGGTATCACTGTGCTGCCGCACATAGGCGGCCTGGACGTACATCGGGACGAGGTCGTCGCCGCGCTGTTCGCCGACAATATGGGCCGGTTTCTCGCCGGCGAGCCGCTGGTGGCGCTGGTCGATCGCGCCAGGGGATATTGAAGCGATTCCATGCTTGAGGCAGCAAAGCAATCTTAGCACTGGCCGGCGCGCGTATCCCCCGATGACCTGGCGCAAGCGCCGCTGGACAAGACCAGTCACCCTGTTTAACCTTTGCAAACAGCGATTCGCTCTTCCGGAAGACTTTCATGTTCAAACACATCTTAGTACCGACCGACGGTTCCGATTTTTCGAATAAAGCGGTGGCGACAGCCGCACGCCTCGCGCATTCGCTACAGGCGAAATTGCTCGTGCTCCACGTGAGATCTCCGATCGACTCGCCGCACCACATCGAGGGTGGCGCCCTGAGCAAGCTGGGCGGGAAGATCGTGCTGCAAGAGATCGAAGACGAAGAGCGCAAACTGCTCGACGCCGCCTTGGCGAGAGCCATGGCGGATGGCACGGAAGCGGAATCCGCGTTCATTGCCGGCCATTTTCCCTACGATGCCATTATCCGAGTCGCCAGGGAACAGCAATGCGATCTCATCGTGATGGCATCCCATGGCCGCAGCGGCCTGTCCGGTTTTCTGGTCGGCAGCGAGACGCAAAAAGTGCTGACCCACTCGACGATTCCGGTGCTGGTGGTACGATGAATTGAAGGGCCGGCGCCTGTCGGGGTCGTGGCGCAAACGGCATACAGGCAAACCCGCACACGATCGCGGGCCCGGATCCGAGGCGCAGTTTCAGGGAACAGCGTTCTCCAGTTGCACCGGGTTTCTTCAGGACCGGACTTACCTTGTCCGGGTGCTCAATTTATGATCTCCCCCGACTTCTCTGCGCTGGCTCTAAGGGTGCGCCATTTATTGCAGGAAGAGTCCACAGGCTTATCCACAGAATCTGTGGATAGTTGTTGGCGTCACGCGATGCATTAACTTGTGTGAGAAAGGAAACCGAGAATGAAACTTTCCGAAGCACTGCTGCACGCCCTCAGGGAACACGGCGCGACCCTGCGCGGCGGGTCACTTCTTCGTGTGCGCCTGCAGCCACTCTTTCGCGCGCTGCTTTGCTTCGGCAATCTGTGCCGGCGTCATCAGGCGCTCGACGATGTTGCGGCTTTTCCTCGCCCTTTCTTCGCCGCTCGCCGCGGCGATGTTCCACCATTTGTGCGCCTCGACATAATCCATGGGGACGCCCTCCTGGCCGGTTTCGTATATCCGGCCCAGGTCGAATTGCGCCATGGAGTCCCCGGCTTCCGCCGCTTTACGGTACCAGAACACCGCACGTTTGTAGTCTGCCGCAACGCCTTGGCCGGTCTCGTGCATTAGCCCCAGCGCGGACTGGGCCCATGTGTGGCCCTGTTCTCCTGCCTTCTCGTACCAGGAAGCCGCCTGCTTGTCGTCCCGCGTGACACCCTGCCCGGTCTGGTACATGCGGCCCATATTGAACTGTGCCTCCACCAATCCCTGGTCGGCCGCCTTACGGTACCAGGACAGCGCCCGCCCGAGGTCCGGCGCAATGCCCTGCCCTTTTTCATACATCGAACCCAGGTTGATTTGCGCCGCCGGGTATCCTTGATCTGCCGCCTTCTGGTACCAGGACATGGCCTGCTCATTGTCCCGCGTCACGCCTTCCCCTTTCTCGTACATATACCCGAGGGTGAACTGCGCCGGCGCGCTACCCTGTGCCGCCGCCTTGTTCCATGAGGTCATCGCACGCGCATAATCCTTGCCCTGATAATATTTCAGGCCATCCTCAAAATCACCTGCAAAGGCAGGCGCGGCAGCCAATGCCAAGATGATGCCAATCGCTGCCAATATCATCTGACCCTCCTCGCATAAGTGCCGCACCGCCGCGTGCTCCCGGCGATTCGGACTTGCCAATTATCAAACGGACGATAATCCGTCGGCCGCAGTATGCAATCCCGCGCCACTACGGCATGGATGTACGGAAAAAGGATTTCATCGGCCAGATCTAGCGCGCGGGCATGCCGCCTACGGCGGTCAGCATGCCCAGAGACCCGGCCTCATATCCGTCCACGGCGAACGTCATGGTCTCGCCCTCGGCCTGCAGCCCAGCGATATAGAGCAGTGGCAGAAAATGCTCGGGCGTTGGCACCGACAGGCGCGCATCCTCGCCCAGCCGATCGAAATCGATCAGCACCGGGTGGTTTCCGCTGGCCAGCGCCTCGCGTACCTTGTCGTTGAATCGCTTCGCCCAGTCGAACGCGGTCACGTCCTCGCCGCGCCGCATCAGCGCCAGGTTGTGAACGACATTACCGCTGCCGGCGACGAGAACGCCCTCCTCTCGCAGCGGCGCCAGGCGCCTGCCGATATCGTAATGAAACAGCGCCGGCTTGGTGCCGTCCATGCTCAGCTGGACCACGGGTATGCCGGCATCCGGAAAGGCATGCGCCAGAACCGACCAAGTGCCATGGTCCAGGCCCCAGGACTGATCGAGAAGCACATCCACGGGGGCAAGCAGCTCGCGCACGCGCGCGGCGAGCCTGGGGTCGCCCGGCGCAGGGTACTCGACGTCGAACAGCACCTGGGGAAAGCCGCCGAAATCATGGATCGTGCGCGGCCTGGCCATTGCCGTAACCGCCGTGCCGCGCGTGAACCAGTGCGCCGAGATCGCCAGAATCGACTTCGGCGTAGGCACGCTTGCGCCAAGCTTACGCCAGGCGTCGGTGTAACGGTTGCTGGCAAGCGTGTTCATCGGGCTGCCATGACCGAAGAAGATGACCGGCATGCGTTCGCGGGTTGAAATGCTCATCGTCAGTGCCTTTTCAGCCGAAATTCAGGAACGAGGAGGCGCTGGCGCTTACGCCGCGTACTTCTTCACCGCCCGCTCGTCCCAATGGACGCCGGTACCCGGAGTCGAGGGGATAAGCACGTGGCCGTGCTTGAGCGCCAGGGGCTCGGCCAGGATCGGTTCGGCCCAATCCACGTATTCCAGCCAATGACAAGTCGGGGTGACCGCGAGTAGGTGGCAGCTTACCTCGGCGAACAGGTGCGAGGACATCTCCAAGCCCGCAGCCTGCGCCAATGCCGCGGCCCGCATCCAGCCGGTGACGCCGCCGATCCGCTGTGCGTCCGGCATTACATAGTCCGAGGCGCCCGCAGCCAGCGCCTGTGCCATCTGTTCCGGCCCCATGAAGTTCTCGCCAATCTGCACCGGCGTGTCGAGCGCGTCGGCGATACGGCCGGTGCCCTCGAAGTCGTCAGCCCGCGTCGGCTCCTCGATCCAGTACAGCCCGCCCTCTTGGTCGAGCATGCGGCCGCGAAGGATTGCATCGTTTACCGTGAGCGCCTGGTTGAAGTCGCACATCAGCGTGACATCCGGGCCGATCGCCTTCTTTACCGCGCGCAGCGCGGCGAGGTCGTCCCGCGGGTCCGGCCGCCCCAGGCGCAGCTTCACCGCGGAAAAGCCCTCCTTCAACAAGCCGTCGGCCTCGCGTGCCAGCAGCTTCAGCGGCATGATGCCCAGGCCCTTTGAGTTGTACGCGCGCACCGGACGCGGGGCGCCGCCGAGCACCCTGCATAGCGGTTGGCCCAGCGATTGCGCATACGCGTCCCAGGCTGCCATGTCGATCCCTGCCAGCGCGAACAGCACGATGTTGTGCACCCCGAGCAAAGTATATTTCTGGCGCAGCTTGCGCTCGATCTCGAACGGCGCCACCGCATCCCCGTTGATCATCTCGCCCATCGCCTCGACCAGGGCGACGATCGGCCGCAGGTGCGGGCGACCGATGGCAAACAGGTAGGCGTGTCCGGTGATGCCGGCCGAGGTTTCGAGGTCGATCAGCACCAGCGGCGCCATGCCCACGGCGCCGGTGCTGGTCTGCAGCGGCAGTCGCATCGGCACCACCACTGGCCGCGCGCGCAAACTGCGGATATTGAGCATCGAGTCTTTCACGCAGGGTTCCCCTCGAATGAATTTTTTGGGAGGCTGTAATTATCGCACCGGCAGCCGCGCGCGGCGCTCCTGGCTTCGCCCGAGCACTAGGGCCAGCACGAGCCAGGCGCCCGCCACCGGCACCGTCGCGAGGGAAATCGTCGACAGTTCCAGCCCGACTCCGCGTAGCACCGCGAACAGCCAGCCGCTGAGCGCATCTGCGCCGCGGAACACGACGATGTCGATCACATTCTTTGCCTTGTATTTCTCCTCGCGTTCCAACACCGTAAACAAGACCTCCCGCGCTGGATTCGCGATGGCAAAGTTGGCGGTCCGCTGGATCGCCTGAAACGCGATGACTACAAGCAGCATGGGCGAAAACGCCAGCGCCAGAAAACCCAGGCCGAAGACCAGCGGTAGGGCCGCGGCCGCCCGCCCGACGCCAAAACGCGCAATCAGCCGTCCGGTGGCGAGAAACTGAACGATAATGGTCAGAATCCCGATAGCGAGATCGATGGCAGCGAAAATGCGCGTGCGCACGGCCGGATCGTCGGACGCTGCCGCAACGATGTTAGCCTGCTGGAAATAGAGAAACGTTCCCGCGAGAGACAGCAAAGACACCCACAGGGCGATGCCGGCGAGATAGGGCGAGCGCAGTACCATCGCAATGCCGGCAAGCCAGCCGCCGCCTAGCGCCGTGTACTCTGGACGCGCACCGAGCGCGGGCCCGGTAGCCGCGGCGACGGGCGCGCTCGTTGCTTGCGGCGTCGACGATTCCAGACGGTGCGCGCACAGCACGGCCAGCTCCAGGAACAGCGCCGCGACAAAAAGCAGATTGACCGGACCGAGCGGCTCGGCCAGCCCAACCGTCAGTGCCGGGCCGAGCAGCGCTCCTGCGGAGCCGCCGGCGGCAATGAAACCGAACAGCCGTTTGCCCTGCTCGCTGGCAAAAAGATCCACCATGAATGACCAGAACACCGACACCGCGAACAAGTTGAACACGCTGATCCAGACGAAGAACACCCGCGCAACATGCACCTTGCCAGCGTCGAAAGTCAGCAGCAGCCAGAAGACCGCAATGTTGGCGACGAAGAAATGGTAGACCAGCGGAATGAAACGCCGGCGCGGCAACCGCGCGACCATGGCGCCGAACACCGGTACCGCGGCAAGCATCGCGACAAAGGTTGCCGTGAACAGCCATTGCAGGTTGCGCACGCCACCCGCGATGCCCATTTCGTCGCGCAAAGGCCGCAACACGTAGTAGCCGGCAAGCAGGCAGAAGAAATACGCAAATGACCACGCCAGCGCCCGCCCCTCTCCCGGTCGCAGCGCAACCATCCGCTCCAACCAGCGTTGAACAACCGCGTCGTTTACCATCGAGCTTTGCGCAGCGTTCTGTTTCCGGCGTTGTTTGCAATGCGATGCAACATCGTCGCGACGAACCGACGCCGAGTGTCCGGCGCAGCGATGAACGCCGAACCTATTTCTTCACCAGCGGGCAGGCGCTCTTCGACAGCGGCTGGAACGCTTCCGCGGCCGGGATGGTGGCGCGCAGCTTGTAGTAGTCCCACGGGGATTTCGAATCCTGCGGCGACTTTACTTCGAACAGGTACATGTCGTGCACCATGCGCCCGTCCTCGCGGATGCGCCCGTTCCTGGCGAAGAAATCGTTGATCGGCAGCTCCCGCATTTTCTTCATCACCGCGCCGGTCTCGTCGGTTCCCGCCGCCTTCACCGCTTTCAGATAATGCGTGGTGGACGAATACACGCCGGCCTGGCTCATGTTGGGCATCTTCTTCATGCTCTCGAAAAAGCGCCGCGACCATTTGCGCGATTCATCGTTCAGGTCCCAGTAGAACGCCTCGGTGAGCAACAGCCCCTGCGTCAGCTGCAGGCCCAGGCTGTGGATGTCGTTGATGTAGACCAGCAGCCCGGCCATCTTCTGCTTGCCGCCTTTGGTCAGGCCGAATTCGTTCGCGGTCTTGATTGAGCTGATGGTATCGCCGCCGGCGTTCGCGAGGCCGATGATTTTCGCGCCCGAAGCCTGCGCCTGCAGCACGAACGAGGACATGTCGGAGGCATTGAGCGGATGCAGCGAGTGCCCCAGCACTTTGCCGCCGTTCGCCTTGACCACGTCGGAGGTGTCCTTCTCCAGCGAATGGCCGAACGCATAATCGGCAGTAAGGAAGTACCAGGTATCGCCACCCTGCTTCACCACCGCCTTGCCGGTGCCGTTGGCAAGCGCGAAAGTGTCATAGGTGTAATGTGCCGTCACCGGTGAGCAACTCTCATTGGTGAGCCGCGTCGAACCAGGGCCGTTGAACACCGCGATCCGATTCTTCTGCTTCGCCACTTCGACCACCGCCAGCGCAGTGGCCGATGCGGCCACGTCCATGATGGCGTCCACTTTTTCCGTGTCGAACCACTCGCGCGCCTTGTTGGCGGCGATGTCGGCCTTGTTCTGGTGGTCGGCGTAGACGAGCTCGATCGGCTTACCCAGCACCTTGCCGCCGAAGTCCTCGATCGCCATGCGCGCGGCGGTGACGCTGCCCTGGCCGGTGATGTCCGAGTACAGGCTCGACATGTCCAGGATCAGGCCGATCTTGACCACGCCGTCGGAAATCGTGTCTTTCTGTTGCGAAGCGGCGGACAGCGGCAGTCCGCAGACCAGCGCCGCTAGGGCAATTGCAAGGGATTTGCGCAACATGATGGCTCCTGCTCGGATAATGCGAACCATGTTAGCAGACTTCGGCGCGGGCCGGAATCGCCCGCCAGCATCGATTCCGCGCTAGGATAGCGGCAATTGCAAGAGGAAAACGTCGCGCGCATCTCGTACCAGTGTTGCGTCCTGCCCTGCTGCCCGCCAACTAGTCCGCCGTACAACCCATAGTCACCGGAGATCAACATGACCGCGGCAGCCGACATTAACATGGCACTGTTCTGCGATTTCGAAAACGTCGCCCTCGGGGTGCGCGAGTCCAAGTACGACAAGTTCGACATCACCAAAGTGCTGGAGCGGTTGCTGCTCAAAGGCAGCATTGTGGTGAAAAAGGCCTATTGCGATTGGGAGCGCTATCGCGAGTTCAAAGCCGGCATGCACGAGGCCGCATTTGAACTGATCGAGATACCGCACGTGCGGCAGTCGGGCAAGAACTCGGCCGACATCCGTATGGTGGTCGACGCGCTGGACCTGTGCTACACCAAATCGCACGTCGACACCTTCGTCATCATCAGCGGCGATTCTGATTTTTCGCCGCTCGTCTCCAAACTGCGCGAGAACAACAAGACGGTGATCGGCGTAGGAGTGAAGAACTCCACCTCCGACCTGTTGATCGCCAACTGCGACGAGTTCATCTATTACGACGACCTGGCGAGGGAAAAGGCAAAAAAACACCCGCGCAAAAAGCCCGCGGCCAAGGCGGCCCCCGGCGCGGTCGCCAAGACTTTGCCGCAGGACGAGAGCGACAAGAAACAGGAAGCGCTGGACATCGTCATGGAAACTGTCGAGGCGCTCATCGCCGAGCGCGGCGAGGAGGAAAAGATCTGGGGCTCAATGGTCAAACAGACCCTGAAGCGGCGCAACCCCGGCTTCAACGAAGCTTTCTACGGATTCCGCTCGTTCGGCAAACTGCTCGATGAGGCCGAAGCGCGCAAGCTGGTGAAACTCGAGCACGACGATAAATCAGGCGGCGTCATCATCCGCAGCGTCAGCACGGACTACTGAAGTGGTGCCTGCCCTGCTTCTGTTGCGCCCTGAACGGCAGCGGCCGCCCGCGCCGCCCCGGCATTGCGCTGGCATTGATTTTGGTCAAATTGAGGGGAAGACAACGATCTAAGCTAGCGTCAAAACCGTTTCGCTGCAACAGCGGACAGCTTGGTTTGCGCACCAGCAGGCAGCGTCCGACCAATTGGAAAGGAGATACCATGTTCAAACATATCCTTGTTCCTACCGATGGCTCAAAGCTTTCGGCCAAGGCGGCCAAACAGGCGGTCAAACTGGCCAAAGCACTCGGCGCCAAGGTCACTGGCTTTTACGCCGCTCCGGACTACAATTCGACCTACTATGGCGATGGCTACATCCTGCGTGCGCCGTCGGCCAAATCCCAGGCAGAGGGCGTGGCGAATCAGGCACGCCGGTACCTGTCCGCGATCGAAGTCGAAGCGGGCGTAGAGAAGGTGGAGTGCGAGGTTTTCCACATCGTCAGCGACAGTCCCTACGAAGCCATCATCGACGCCGCAAAGAAGAAGAAATGCGATCTGATCCTCATGGCGTCGCACGGCCGGCGTGGATTGTCCGGGCTGGTGCTGGGCAGTGAAACGCAGAAAGTGCTGATCCACAGCAAAGTGCCGGTTCTGGTCTGCCGCTAGGCGCGGACGCGCGCCCCGGGGAATTATTTTCCCTTGAAATTGGGCTTGCGCTTTTCCATGAACGCGCGCCGGCCCTCGCGATAGTCCTCGCTGTTGAAGCAAGCTTCGATCATGCGCGCGGTCTGTTCCAGATCACGCGCAGCCGGGTCCAGCCCCGTCTGGCGAATGGCGAATTTGGCGGCCGCCATCGTAAGCGGCGCGTTTTCCGCCACCAGTTCGCAATACGCCGCGACGTCGCGGTCCAGCTCGGCGACGGGCACAACGCGGTTGACGAAACCCATGCCAAGCGCGTCCGCAGCGTCGAATTTGCGCGCCGAGAAGAAAATGTCCGAAGTATTTGCCGCGCCCAGAAGCTGCACAAAGCGCTTGATGCCGGTGAAGTTGTAGCCCAGCCCCAGGCGCGCCGCGGGCATGCGGAACACCGCGTCGGCGGCAGCAATGCGCACATCGCAGGCCGCGGCGAGCCCCAGGCCACCGCCCATGCAGATGCCGCGGATCTTGGCCAGCACCGGCTTGCTGCACAACACCGGGGCTTCGTAGGCGTCTACGACTGCGCGATTGTAGATCGCCTGCGCTTCGGCGCTGCCGCGCGCCTTCTCGAACTGCGATATGTCCGCGCCTGAAATGAAAGCCTTGTCGCCGTCGCCGGCAATTACGATCATGCGCACTTCGGGATCGGCATCGAACGCGGCGATCGCCGTGGGCAGCGCCATCCACATTTCGTGGCTGACTGCGTTCATTTTGGCGGGGTTCGAGAATATCACCCAGCCGACGGTGTTTTCCTTGCGTGTGATGAGTTCAGCCATTGCTCTCCCTAACCAGTCAAAAAAAGAGCGGACACGCTCCCCTCGCGCTCCACTGGATCAGGTGCCCGACGAGATTCGGTCAGGCACCCTGCCTAGATTACCTTGTCCTTGCGCAACACCGCGATCTCTGCGGTGCTGTAGCCCGCTTCCGCCAGCACCTCGTCGGTGTGCTGGCCGATCTCCGGGGTGGCGCTCAGCATTGTTGCCGGCGTCCGTGACAGTCCGACGGCCTGGTTGACCACGCGAATTTCGCCCAATGCCGGATGCTTCACTTTCGCTGCGGCTTGAATATGCTGCACCTGCGGATCGGCGAACACCTGATCGATATTGTAGATAGGTCCGCAGGGCACGCCCGCGTCGTTGAGAACGGGTATCCACTCGTCGCTGGTCTTCGCCGCAAACGCAACATTCAATTCCGCATTGAGCGCGGCTCGGTTCCTGGCCCGATTGGCGGCGCCTTCGAAATCGGCGCGCGCAAGCAAGTCCGGACGCGCCAGCGCCTGGCACAGCCGCCTCCACATGCCCTCGCCCGAGGCGCCAATATTGATGTAGCCGTCGGCGGTGGTGTAAGCCGAAGTCGGCATACTGGTCGGATGGTCGTTGCCGACCTGCCGCGGCACTTCGCCGCCCATCAGGTAGCGCGCCGCCTGAAAGTCGAGCAGCGCGATGCCGGACATCAGCAGCGACGACTGTACCCACTGGCCCTGGCCGGATTCTTCGCGCTCCAGCAGCGCGGTGAGGATGCCAAGCGCCGCGAACAGGCCCGCGCTGACGTCGGCGATCGCCGCGCCCGCGCGCATCGGTCCCTGGCCCGGGAAACCTGTGACCGACATCAGGCCGCTCATGCCCTGCGCGATCTGATCGAACCCAGGCCGCTCGCGATAGGGGCCATCCTGACCGAAACCGGAGATGCTGGCCAGGATGATGCGCGGATTGACCGCCTTGAGTGACTCGTAATCGATGCCGAGGCGGAACTTGACGTCGGGACGATAGTTCTCGACCACCACGTCTGCCTGCCGTGCCAGACGGGCGAATACTTCGCGGCCCGCCGGCAGCTTGAGGTTCAGCGTCATTGCGCGCTTGTTACGGTGTAGATTCTGGAAGTCCGGGCCGTTGCGCGGCCCGCCCATGCCTTCGTTTGCGTCCACCCCCGGAGGCGACTCGATCTTGACCACGTCGGCGCCGAAATCGGCGAGCTGTTTGACGCAGGTCGGGCCGGCGCGGACGCGCGACAGATCGAGTACACGAAAGCGCGAAAGTGCAGTTGACGCGGCAATATGGGTCATGTGGGGTCTGGATGAATTTCGGGGCAGAGGCTGCGCGCCCCGGATTATCGCGTTGCCGCCGACACACTGCAAGTCTTTCTGTCTGCCGTTGTCTTTCTGTCTGCCGTGCGGATAGGGCGGTGCCAGCTCCGGCTGCCTTGATCGCCGACCCAAGCTTCCTGCGCTGCTTGTCCGGATCAATCCACGACCTTGGCCCGAGTGCGCTTGACCGTGCTGCGTTTGGTCTTGCTGTCGAGGCGCTTTTCCTGCGAACTGCGTGTCGGCTTGGTCGGTTTGCGCCGCTTGGGGACCACTGCGACGCTTCGGATCAGTTCCTTCAGCCGCCGCAATCCTTCTTCGCGGTTTTTCTCCTGGCTCCGGTGTTGTTGCGCCTTGATTACGACTACGCCTTCCCTAGTGATGCGCTGATCGTTCAGCTTGAGCAGCCGTTCTTTGTACTGATCTGGGATCGACGATGCGCGGATGTCGAAGCGCAGGTGTATCGCGCTGGAGACCTTGTTTACGTTCTGCCCTCCCGCTCCCTGGGCGCGGATGGCGCTGATCTCGATTTCCCTAGCCGGGATCGTTACCTTGTCGGAAATGTGCAGCATGCTCGCCGCCAACCTCAGCGCAGTTTCATCGGGGCCCGTGCCGCAGGCCGAATTCGCGCTTTTCACGCGGGGACAAATGCTTGATTTGATACTCCGCGCGGGATGCCGCCGACCGGTCGGGATATTCTATGGCCGCGAGCAGGCGCCGCGGCGGATGTGACCGGGTGTAACGCGCCCCTTTGCCGCTCGTGTGCATGGCATAGCGCGCGTCGACGTCCACGGCGATCCCCGTATAGATGCTCCCGTCCTTGCACTCAATAAGGTAGACAAACCAGGCCATACGCGCCCATTCAAATTATGCATGGCGCCGCAAATCGCGCGCCCCGCGGTTGCGAAGTTGCAATCAAGATGCCGCATGAAGGCGCTCAGACCGGGTCTTGAAAACTTCCCTCCAGCAGCTTGGCCTGCGCCGATGCCAGGCGCGCGATGGGCACCCGCGGACCGGAGCAGGACACATAGTTGATCGCGATGCTATGGCAGAAATGGATCGACGCCGGATCGCCGCCATGCTCCCCGCAGATGCCTACCTTCAGGTCCGGCCGGGTCTGGCGGCCGCTTTCGACCGCCATTTTCATCAGTTGCCCCACGCCTTTGATGTCCAGCACCTCGAACGGATTGTCCTGCAGAATGCCGGTCTCGAGATAGTCCGGCAGAAACTTGTTTTCCGCATCCTCGCGGCTGAACGAAAAGGTAGCTTGGGTCAGATCGTTGGTGCCGAAGGAGAAGAACTCCGCGTCCTGCGCCATGCGGCCCGCGCGCAGGCAGCCGCGCACCACTTCCAGCATGGAGCCAAACTTGTATTTCACGCTGATGCCGTGGGTCAGTTCCACCACCTTGTGGATGCGCTGCACTTTGCTATGGATGCGCATAAGCTCTTCCACCGTGGCGACCTGCGGCACCATGATCTCCGGATAAATTTCAATGCCTTCGCGGGCGCACAGTGCCGCGGCTTCGAGTATCGCCTGGATCTGCATCGAGTAGATTTCCGGATAGCTGATGCCCAGGCGCACGCCCCGGTGTCCCAGCATCGGGTTGACTTCAGCCAGCGCGCGCACTTTTTTCAGGGTCACTTCCTTCTTTAGGATCACGTCTTCTTCCAGATGCGACTCCTTGAAGTCTTGCAGCCCGCCCATGAGCTTGTCCAAGCCGTCGGAATATTGCTGGTACAGCTTTGGGTTAAGCAGTTTCAGCGTGTCCGGCAATTCCTCCAGGCCCTTGATCGTGTCGCGAAGATGGTGCAGATGTGCGATCTCCAGCTCGAGTTGCGCCGCGGTTGGAAGGAATTCGTGCATCGGCGGATCGAGCAGCCGTATCGTCACCGGCAGCCCTTTCATCGCCTTGAAGATTCCCTTGAAATCCGAACGCTGGATCGGCAGTAAACGATCAAGGGCAGCCTGGCGTTCTTCCACGGTTTCCGCCAGAATCATTTCCTGCATGATGGGCAGGCGATCGGTGCTGTTGAACATGCGCTCGGTGCGAACCAGCCCGATGCCAACGGCGCCAAATTCTCGCGCGCGCGTCGCGTCTTCCGGCGTGTCCGCATTGGCCATCACCTTGAGTTGCGCTTCCTCGTCTGCCCAGCCCAACAAGGTGCCCATTTCCTCGGAAAATTCTGCTTCCACAGTCGGCACTTCGCCGGCATAGACGTGACCGGTTCCGCCATCGATGGTAATAACGTCGCCTTCGTGCAGGGTGGTTTCGCCGATAACGGCGCTGCGCGCCTTGTCGTTGATTACGATCTGCTCGCAGCCAGAGACGCAAGGCTTGCCCATGCCGCGCGCCACCACCGCAGCGTGCGAGGTCTTGCCGCCGCGGCTGGTCAGGATGCCCTGCGCGCGGAAGAATCCGTGGATATCGTCCGGTTTGGTCTCTTCTCGCACCAGGATCACTTTCTCGCCGGCGTTACCGCGCGCCTCGGCGGAATTGGCGTCGAACACGATCTTGCCGGAGGCCGCACCGGGCGACGCGGGCAGGCCTTGCGCCAGAGACTTGCCGTGAAAATCCGGCGACAGCTGCGGCACCAGCAATTGTTCCAGCATCGGCGGTTCGATGCGCAGCAATGCGCGTTCCTTGGAAATCAGACCTTCGTTGAACATCTCCACCGAGGTGCGCACCATGGCGCGGGCATTCATCTTTCCGTTTCGGGTCTGCAGGCAGTACAGCGTGCCGCGCTCTATGGTGAATTCAAAATCCTGGACTTCCCGGTAATGCGATTCCAGCCGATTGTGCAGCTCCGTCAACTGACGATAGATCTCCGGCATTTCCTGCTCCATCTCGGCGATCGCCTTGGGTGTGCGGATACCCGCCACCACGTCCTCGCCCTGAGCGTTGACCAAATATTCGCCGTAGATCATGTTCTCGCCGGTGCCGGGATTGCGGGTGAAACCGACGCCGGTGCCTGAATCGCTCCCCATATTACCGAACACCATGGTGCAGACACTGACCGCGGTGCCGTTGGCCATATCCTTGGTGATCTTGAACTGTTTGCGGTAGTCCACCGCGCGTTTTCCCATCCACGAATGAAACACCGCGCCTACTGAAATTTCGAGTTGCTCGTAGGGGTCCTGCGGAAACGGTTTACCGGTGTGGCGTTTGACGATTGCGAGGAATTCACCGGCAAGTTCCTTCAGCTGCTCGGTCCCGAGGTCCAAGTCCAGTCGCGCGTCGTACTTGCGTTTCAGAGTCGCCATCTTGTCATCGAAATGTTCGTCGTCGATGCCCAACGCAATTTTTCCGAAAAGCTGGATGAAGCGGCGGTAGGCGTCGTAGACAAAGCGCGGATTCGCGGTCTGCTTGATCAGTCCCTGCAGGGAAGTTTCGTTGAGTCCGAGATTGAGAATGGTGTCCATCATCCCGGGCATGGACATCGCCGAGCCCGAGCGCACAGAAATCAGCAGCGGGGTCTTGCTGCCGCCGAATTCCTTGCCCGACTTCTTTTCCAGCGCCGCCATATGGACCTTGATCTCCTCCATCAGGCCGTCGGGCAGCCGGTTGGTGTCGAGATACGCGAGACACGCCTCGGTAGTCACGGTGAAACCGGGCGGCACATTCAGGCCGATCTGCGTCATTTCGCACAGGCCGGCGCCCTTGCCGCCCAGCAGGATCTTGTTCTTGCCATCGCCCTCTTCGAAAGAGTAGATGTACTTTTGGGTGGTCATAGTGACGCCTCTAAGATATTTGCCGACTCTGAATTATCCACGAAAAAGACGGAAGAAAGATCGATGCCGCGCAAAAACTCCGTCAGCGCGTTACTCCCTCGAAAGGCCCGCTTCGCTGCGCCAAGCGACGAAACCGGTAAAAGGCGCAGAAGGTTTTGAGAGCCGGATCGGAGAAACTTCGGATAGCCGAAGGCACGAGCGGGGGCATGCCGCTGCGCCGTCGCCGGCAACGCCGGGCATAAGGGCGGCCGCAGCGTTGTCGCGCGGGTCTGGATCCGCACGCTCTGTCAGTGCGACATCAGCACCGGCGCCGTCATCGATTCCAGAATCGTGCGGGTAGCGCCGCCCAGCACCCACTCCTTCAGCCGCGAATGGCCATAGCCGCCCATGACGAGGAGATCGACGTCGAGGTCCGCGGCGCGCGACAGCAGTTCGTTGCCGACGTCGATCTCGGCGCCGTGATCCGTCTTGACTTCGACGCGCACACCGTGGCGCGCGAGATAAAGCCCAATATCGGCGCCGGCAACGGCGCCGTGTTCACCGGCCTTCGGATTCACCGCCATGACATGCACCGTATCGGCCCGCTGCAGGAACGGGATCGCATCCGTCACTGCGCGCGTGGCTTCGCGGCTCGGACTCCAGGCGACGAGAATCCGCTTGCCCACGGTGGCAAACTTGCCGACGCTAGGCAGAATCAGCACCGGCCGGCCAGCGGCGAGCACCAGCCGCTCCGGGAAATCCGCCGCCACATGCGAGTCGTCCGATGCTTCCCTCTGGCCGATCACGACCAGATCGGCATAGCGCGCGTGCAAAGTCATCGCATCGACCGGGTCATCGATGGCTGCGCGCCACTCCACGTTGCGCAGGCCCGCCGCCGATACCTGCTTGGTAAACTCGGCTTCGCTTCGCGCCATGTCGGCCGCAGCCACGGCCCGCTGGGCCTCGATAATCGCAGGACCCATCTCCGCAGCCACATAACCGGGGGGCTCAAACGGCGCCAGCGCATGCAGGGCAACCAAATGCGCATCGTACTGACGCGCAAGGCGAATGGCGGTTTCGACTCGCACCGAACTGCGTTTCCCCGCATCAATATGAACAAGGATCGTCTTATAGGTCATTGGTACCCCTTCCATTTGCACGGCCGGAAGCAAGAGCGGCCTTTCCGCCATGCATCCGCCGGCCGTTACAGGTCTCCCGCGTTACCGGTCAGGCTGATCGCGCGCCTCACCATGGCGCTTACCGATCGGTTCCCGAGTCACGCCATCACGCTCGCACCATAACGCGGAAACGAAGCAGAAATGTTGATGAAAGTCAACCCCGCGTCCGGTTCGGGACTGCCTGGCAAAATCACGGCCCAGAAAGAAAAACGGACACTCGAATTTAGACAATCGAGTGTCCGTAAGAGCCCTCTTGCCCAGAAGGATGGGAGGAAATCAGCAAAAGGGTGAGTAAATGTAACTTCCGCCCCAGGCCGGCAATTTGATTCAGGTCAAACACGGCGCCGATTTTCATGAAATAAATATTCGAGGGACCGACTTTGTCACCTGAAGCCCAGCACAGAGGCGGCTCCAGCAATCCTGAATCCAGCACCAAGGCGCTACGAGCGCCGCTCCGGCAGCGTGACCGAAAGGCTGGTCCTGACCTCGATAAAATGGGGTCCGTCTCCGGCGAGGCCGCTTTCGATAGCGCCCGCCACTTCTTCGGCGCGCCCGACACGCTGCGCGCGCATGCCGAAAGCGCGCGCTATAAGTTGGAAATCCGGATTGAACAGGCTGGTGCCGACGGTGCGCCCCGGATAATGCAATTCCTGCTGGATGCGGATCGAGGCGTAGCTGGCGTTGTTGGCGAGGATGAAAAGGATCGGAAGCTTGCGCTCGACCGCGGCAATCATCTCGTTGCCGGTCATCATGAACCCGCCGTCGCCCACCATGCAGATCACCTGCCGTCCGGGAAAACGCAGCTGCGAAGCGATTGCGGCCGGCGTGCCGTAGCCCATGGTTCCGGATAAGGGTGACATGAGCCGTTGCGGCGGCACGAAACCGAAATGCCGGTAGACCGGAGCCGCAAACGTGCCTGCGTCGAGGCACACAATGGCGTCGGCGCTCGCCTGCTCGCGCACCGCCTTTACCACCTGCGCGAAGTCGATGCCGTCATCGGCCTGCCGTTGCGGCCAGGCGGCGTGAAATTCGAAGATCTTTCTGAGCCGTCCGGCCCAGGCGGCGCGAGCCTGCGGCGCGACCGGCGCTTCGGCGGGAACCAGCGCGCGCGCTAGCTCGATCGGATCGCACACAAGGCCGAAGTCCGGCGCAAAATGAAGCCCGACCACGTGATCGTCGGCATAGGCGTGGACGAACGTCTGCGCCGGCCGTGGTAGATCGGGAAAAGTGTACCCCTGGCTGGTAATGTCACCGAAGCGGGTGCCCAGCGCGAGTATCAGGTCGCTTTCGCGGAAGGCGTCGATTTGAGCCTGCGGATTCGCCAGCCCGAGTTCGCCCGCATAAAGCGGGTGCCGATTCGAGAACAGGTCGTGGCGCCGGAACGACAATGCGACCGGGATGTGCCACGTCTCGGCCAGTGCGCGGAGTGCCTCGCGTCCTCCGGGCCGCTCGAATCCCCCGCCTGCGACAATCAAGGGACGCTTGGCCGCTTCCACGCGGCGCAGCAATTGGCGCAGGGTCTGGTCGTCCGGTTTCGTGCTCGTCGGTGCGTGGGCAATCCAAGCCGGCTGTGCGACTTGCTGCTGCTGCACGTCTTCCGGCACCACCAGCACCACCGGCCCCGGGGTGCCCGAGGTCGCAATGCGGATCGCTTTGAAGGCGGCTTCGGCGAGCTGCCGCGGGTCGGTGATCTCGAACACCCACTTCGCGATCGTTCCGTACATGCGCTGATAGTCGATCTCCTGGAACGCCTCGCGGCGCAGATCCGCCCGCGGCACCTGCCCGACGATCAGGATCATGGGCACCGCGTCCTGCTGCGCGGTGTGCACGGCGATCGACGCATTGGTCGCGCCGGGGCCCCTGCTGACCAGCGCCACACCGGGCCGCCCGGTGAGCCTGCCGTCCACCTCGGCCATGAACCCGGCTCCGGCCTCATGGCGGCAGGTCACTGCGTCGATGCCTGAAAAATCGTATAGCGCATCCAGAATACCGAGGTAGCTCTCGCCCGGAACCAGGAACACGCGGTCGATCGCATGCGCCTTTAACACTGACAGCAGTGCCTCGGATGAGCTTTTCACGTTGATCTAACCTGACGATGGTTGAGAGCCGGCCCCGCGGGCCGGCGAGCGAACAGGGCAATCCCCGGCATTAATGTACCAGCTATCGCTTCGTCGATTGTCGCCGCTATTCGCTGCGCAGCGCTTCCAGCGGATCCAGAAGCGCCGCCCGCCGGGCGGGCAGAACCCCGGCGGCCAGTCCGACCGCCAGCGCGACCAGTTCGGCCAATAGCGCATAGATCCACGGTGTATGCACCGGCAGCGCCGGCAGCACGACATGCAGCGCGTTTGCGGCCCCCCAGCCAAGCAGCAGCCCGGCCGTGCCCCCCAGCACCGCCAGCAGCGCCGCCTCGCCCAGAAACAGTATCAGTATGCCTTGCCGCGTCGCACCGACGGCGCGCAACAGGCCGATTTCGGAGGTGCGTTCGGCGACGGCGATCGTGAGTATTGTGAGTATGCCGACGCCGCCGACCACCAGCGAAATGCCGCCGATGGCGGCGACGGCAAAGGTGATCGCGTCGAGCACCGTGCCGAACACCTCAAGCATCTTCTGCTGCGGCGTAACCGTGAAATCCTCCGCGCCGTGGCGTGCTATCAGGATGCGCTTTATGCCCGTCTCGACTTCCACCAGCGGCGCGGTGGGATCGTAGACCAGGTGTATCTCCTGCAGGCTCTCGCGGTTGAACATCTCCAGCGCCCGCCCAACCGGGATGAACACGGTATCGTCGAGATCGAAACCGAGCACCTGGCCTTTCGACTGCATGACGCCGACGACGCGATAGCGCTCCCCACCTGCGCGGATGCGGCTGCCCAGGGGATTGTCGCTGCCGAAGAGCTCGCGCGCCACCTTCGAGCCGAGGACCAGGAACGCCCGCGCGCTACGCGGGTCGTCCGGCGGCAGAAATTCGCCGCTCGCCACCCGCATCTGCAGCGCGCGCGCGAAATCCGGGCCGACGCCGTAGAGCGTGACGCGGCGGCTCTTGCCGGCATGCACCACCTCCGCGTTGCCCTGGACAAGCGGGTCTGAGAGCTGCACATAGGGGGCACGGCGCAAGGCGAGGGCGTCGTCGATGCTAAGCGGCCGCACGGTGTTTACCGCGCCGAGCGACGCCCCATGGGTCTGCACCCGTCCAGGGGTCACCGCGATGATATTGGTGCCGAACTGGGTGAATTCCGCAATGACGAAGCGGTGCAAGCCTTCGCCGATCGAAGTTAGCAGGATGACCGCGGCGATGCCGACCGCGATGCCGAGCGCGGTCAGCGCCGATCGCAATCTCTGCGCTCTGAGCGAAGTGTAGGTGAAGCTGACGAAATCGGCGTAGCGCATGATCACCTGCGCGACAGCGCCTGCACCGGATCGAGCCGGGCGGCTCGCCGCGCCGGCGCCACCGTGAACAGCACCGCGGTGATCAGCGCAATCATGGGCGCCGCGATCAGCGCCCACCACGGCGCCTGGAACGGAATCGCCGGGTACATCCGGGCGACAACGCTGCGGCCAAGCTCGCCTACCGCAAGTCCCGCCGCTGCGCCGCCCGAAGCGAGCAGCATCGCCTCGGTAAAAAACGCCAGCCGGATCTGCCGCCCGGTGGCGCCGAGCGCCTTGAGCAGGCCGATCTCGCGCCGCCGCTGCGTTACCGCGATCAGCATTACGTTCATGATCAGGATCCCCGCGACCGCCAGGCTGATGGCGGCGATGCTGCCCACGGTCAGTGTCAGCGCGTTCAGTATGCGGTCGAAGGTGGCGAGCACCGCGTCCTGGGTGATCACCGTGACGTCGCGCTCGCCCTCGTGACGCAGGCGAATGATCTCCTCGACATCGGCTTTGGCATCCTGTATCTGCTCGCGACTCTTGGATTCGACCAGAACCCGGAACAACGCCTCGGTATTGAACAGGGCCTGGGCCGCGGCCAGCGGCACGATGACGATTTCATCGCTGTTGAAGCCGAGCGACTCGCCTTGCTTGGCCATAACGCCGATCACCCGAAAGCGGCGATCGCCGATGCGCACCCACTCCCCCAGCGCCGGGCGGGAGCCGAACAGTTCGCTCGCGACTTTGGCGCCGATGACGCAGACCGGCTGGCCGTGGCGCGGATCGCCTTCGGGCAGGAAGCGCCCCTGGGCCATTTCCATGTGCCTGATGTCCATCAGCGCCGACGTCGATCCGAGCACCGGCGTCTCGCGGCTGCGCGCGCCCGAGCGCACGTCGCCGGCGCCGATGATCAGCGGGGCGAAACGGCGGATCGCATGGCTGCGCCTGAGCGCCAGGGCATCATCGAGCGTGAGATCGCGCGGTGTTTTGCCGATCAGAACCCCGGGCATCGCCCCCGCGGTTTCGCTGCGGCCCGGCAACACGATCACCAGGTTGGTGCCGAGCGCGCCGAACTGGTTCGCCACGTACAGCCTCGCCCCCTCGCCGAGTGCAGTCACCATCACCACCGCGGCGACGCCGATGCCCATGGCGAGCAAGATCAACAAGGTGCGCGGCACCGACCCGCGCAGTACCTGCCAGGCGAAAGCGAATAGATCCGCGATGCGCATGATCAGCTTTTTTCGTCGGCGACGATGGCGCCGTCCAGCATGCGCAGCCTCCGTCGCGAGCGCGCGCCGATCTCCGGATCGTGCGTCACGATCACGACCGTGCCGCCCTTATGGTGCACATGCTCGAGTACGCTCAGGACTTCCTGGCCGGTGTGGCGGTCGAGGTTGCCGGTCGGCTCGTCGGCGAGAATCACGGTCGGCCCCATGGACATGGCGCGGGCAATCGCCACCCGCTGGCACTGCCCGCCGGAGAGCTGATCCGGGCGATGGTTGGCGCGCTCTTCCAGCCCGTATTCCGCCAGCAGGCGCGCCAGTCTTTTCTCGCGCTCGGCCGGATCGATGCCCGCCAGCACCATCGGCAGCTCGATGTTCTGCGTCGCGGTCAGGCGCGGCACGAGGTGAAAAAATTGGAACACGAAGCCGATCTTCTCACGCCGCACGCGCGCGAGTTCGTCGTCGCTGAGCGCGGTGACCTTGCCTCCGTCGAGTTCATAGGTGCCGGCATTAGGCCGGTCGAGCAGACCGATGATGTTGAGCAGCGTCGATTTGCCGGACCCCGAGGGACCCATGATGGACAAGTACTCGCCCCTGGCTATCGCGAGGTCTACCGAGCGCAAGGCGTGAACCTCTTCGTCGCCCACCAGGAAATTGCGCGCGATGCCGCTGAGACGGATCATTGCGGTTTGGCCCTGGCGGCCTCCTTCTGCTCCGCCACGGCGCGGGCGCCGGCCTTCACGCCCTCCCGCTCAAGCGAGGTGACGACCTTGTCGCCTCGAATCAGGCCTGATTTAATTTCGGTGAACTCCCAGTTGGCCAGGCCGGGCTCGACCTTGCGCTCTTCCAGCGCGCCTTCTGCGCCGAGCACCAGCACCCTGTTCCCCGGCATCAGCGCAGGGGTCGGTATCCGGACCACGTTGTCACGGCCGGTGACGACGATCTCGATGTCTGCGCTGTAACCGACCAGCAGGTGTTTCGCCTCGTCCGGCTGATCGAACTCGACCTCCACTTCGACCGTGCGCGCCTGTTTTTCCACCGCCAGCACATAGGGTGCGATCCGGCGCACCTTTCCGGCGAATTGCCGGCCGCGGTAGGCGTCGAGCGTGACGCGGCCGGTCATGCCGACCTTGAGCTGCGCCCCGTCAACTTCGTCGATCGGAGCGGAAACGAAAAGACAGGAGTCGTCGATGAGGTCCACCGCAGGCAGGGTCGGGATTCCCGGCGGCGACGGTGTCAGGTATTCACCGACCTCGCCATTGACCTCGGCGACAATGCCGGCAAACGGCGCCCGCAGCACTGTACGGTCAATGTCCGCGCGCGATGCCTGGATTCGCGCCTCGGCCTCCGCAACCTGCGCCCCGGTCGAATCGCAGCTCGCCTGCTTGGCCGCGGCGTCGGCATCGGCGCGCTCCACCGCCTCCTGCGAAACGAAGCCGCGTGCCCGCAGATCGCGTGCCCGCCGCGCATCGCGGGCCGAGGCCCTGGCCAGTTCGCATACCTCGCGCACGTGCGCCTTGGCGGTTTGCAGCTGCTCGCGCGCCATGCGCTCGCGCGCCGTGAGGTCGTCGCTCCACAGCGTCAGCAGAACCTGGCCGGGGCGCACCCTGTCGCCTTCGGTTACGTTGAGCCTTTCAATGCGGCCGCCTGCGGGCGGCGCAAGCTTGGCGCGCCTGCACGCCATGACCGACCCCGCGCGCGTATTGGCTACGGTGGTCTCCACGCGGCCGGTATCGGCCAGCGCAACGGCGACCGTGACCGGTTTCGGACGCGTCAGGTACCATGCCGCTGCGGCGAGCAGGACGGCGGCGATCAGCGCCAGAGCGAGGCCGATGGCTGCGCGCCCCGGTTGCGCCCTGCGGTTCATGCCCAGGGAAGTAGTCATAGATCGCAATTATGCCTGCCGCGCACGGGCTGGTAAAATCAATCGCTCGCGGCGCTTGCGATGGCGCGCCAAAGCGCCGCAGCCGGCTCACGACAAAGCCGGGTCAGTTGCCGCCACGCCGCTTCCACATGCGCCTCGGCCGTAGCGCTCAGCCCGTCTCCGATATCGAAGCGTTCGCCGCGCACGCACAGCACGAACGACGGCGGCGGTTCGGCCAGTGCGACTTGTCGATAGATATCCAGCACTCTCTGCGGCGGCAATTGGTGCGTGCCGGGTTCAACCGGCGCTCCCGCCGGGCTTACGGCGTAGAACTCGAGCGGCGCGGTGGTTCCGCATCCGGCGTCGATGAACAGCGCCAGCCGCCTGCCCTGCAGGTCGAGCGCGTGCTCGATTTGAAGCTGGTAGTCTTCGATCAGTTCGAACTCGCCGGTCTGCCCTTCGGCTGCGAGCCAGGGCGCCAGGCGGTCGAGCAGCAGCGGCCCGATGGCATCGTCGCCGCGGCTGCGGTTACCGGTGGCAAACACGACCACCCCGCGCTGCATCAGACCGCCGGAGGTCCGAGTGAACCGTCGCCGTTCCGGTTCAAGGCATGCACCAGCGCCCCCCCGGCGTCGACGAGTTCGACCGCGAGCGGCATCTGGCCGATTGCGTGCGTGGCGCAGTACAGGCACGGATCAAAGCAGCGGATCGCAACCTCGATATGGTTCAGCAGCCCCTCGGTAATTTCGCGTCCGTCGAGGTAGCGCCTGGCGACGTGCCGGATCGCTTCGTTCATCGCCTGGTTGTTGTGGGTGGTGGACACGATCAGGTTGCACATGGTCACAAGATCATCCTCATCCACGCGGTAGTGATGTATCAGCGTTCCCCGCGGCGCCTCGACCACGCCGATGCCTTCCAGCGCCCGCGTCCCGGTCCGCACCAGATCGTCGCCCAGGATATCGTCGTCGTGCAGAAGGTCCTTGATCGTCTCCGCCGCATGCAGCATTTCGATCATGCGCGTCCAGTGATAGGCGAGCGGCGCGTGCGTGGGCACCCCGCCGCAGTAGTCCACGAATTCGCGCCGCTCGGCCTCCGCCAGCGGCGTCGGGATGTGATTGCAGTTCTGCACCCAAGCGAGCGGCCCCACCTTGTACCAGCCGTTCTTCTTGCCAAACGCGGTGAAGTACGGAAACTTCATATAGCTCCAGGGCTTGACCTCCTCCTGGATATGCTGCGAGTAGTCCCGGTAGTCGGCGCCATCGAAGAGGATGCCGCCGCTGGCATCGCGGGCGCGCAAATTGCCGTGATAGAAGTCGAGATCCCCGCTGGGCCCGACCAGGGACATCGTGTTCGATCTGCAGGTGCCGAAGCTGTTATACAGCGCCGGGTTCTGCACATGCAATTCCTTTATCATGCGCACCGCATCGCGGCACCAGCCGACGACTTGGTAGATTTCCCGCAGCAACCGGTCGCGCTCTTCCCGCGTCAGCGCTTTGTTCATCCGCCCGGGATCGAACCGGTGCCGTGCACGCGCTTGCCGGCGGTGACCCGTATCACCTCTTGGCCGAATTTGCGCAGCAGCACGCCGCGCCGGGCGGTATCCGGATGAGCCGCCGCGACACCGACGATGTTGCGCCTGGACACCTCGCTGTCGAAGCCGAACAGCAGATCCGGTGAACCGAGATAGAAAAAATGCAGCGCGTGCGATTGCAGCATCTGGCCGTAGTGCATCAGCCGGCGTATCTTTTCTGCCGTCGGCGTGAGCCGGGCCGCGCCGACGACCTGATCGAGCGCTTTCGATACCGCCAAGTGGTGGCTTACCGGACAAATGCCGCACAGGCGCTGTACCGTCACCGGCACTTCCCAAAACGGCCGACAGGCTCGACGCGGCGAAGGTCTCGACGTTGTTGACCACGGTTGGCTGATCGAGATAGCCACGGGTGACCGGAAACGGCGGGCGGTTGCGCGGCGTGCCGCGTTTGCCCTCGAGCGACTCGATCAGTGCCGACTCTTCACCGCATACATAGGCGCTGGCCCCCACGTGGATCTCTAGGTCGAAGTCGAATCCGGCCCGCCCGAGTATGCCGGTGCCGAGCAATTTGCCGCGCCGCCTGCGTTCGAGCACCGCATGCAGGTGGTCGAGCAGAAAGCGATATTCGCCGCGCAGGTAGAGCATGCCCTTCCCCGCGCCGATAACGAGCGCGCACAAGGTCATGCCCTCGAACACCATGTCGGCATGCGATGCAAGCAGCACCCGATCCTTGAACGTCCCGGGTTCGCCTTCGTCGGCGTTGCAGACCACATTGCGCGCCTTGCCTTGCGCGTTGCGGCAGGCCTCCCATTTCTGGCCGGTGGCAAAACCGGCGCCGCCGCGCCCGCGCAGATTCGACGCCTTGATTTCTGCGAGCAGGCCCCCGGGCCCGCGCGCGCGCGCAGCGGCGAGGCCGTCGCCGCGAGCGAGCCCGTTCCCGAGCAAAATGTCCTTGCGCCACACTTGGTCCTCGACGCGGAAATATTCGCGCGGCCATTCCGCGAGCGCGACCTTGCCGCGGATCAGCTCGCATATTTCATCCACGCGCTGTCTGGTCACGCGGGTGATCGCCCAATTGTTCACCAACAGCGCCGGCCCCTGGTCGCACATGCCGGTGCAGGAGGCAGTATCCACGCTGACCAGACCGTCCTCCGAGGTTTTGCCGCGCTCGATCCACAGCTGTTTGCACATGTGCTGCAGCAATTCCATGTTGCCGAGCATGCGATCGGTGATGTTATCGCTGAACAGTACGCGATAGCGCCCGCGCGGTCGGGTGTAGAGGAAAGCGTAGAAACCGGCGACCCCTTCGATCTTGGTTCGCGGCGGGCAGAGCGTTTCCTGCAGGCGATCGATGGCCTCGGGAGAGATCCAGTCGCAGACTTCCTGGATCTCGCGCAGCATTTGCAGGATGTAATGCGGATTGGCGCCGTAACGTGCGACTGTGGCGGCAACCGCCGCCGCGACCGATTCCGGGGGCCCGGTCGCGACCGCCCCTGTACCCGCCTTGCGCCGCGCAGCATCCTCGACGATCTGCAGCGCGTTTTCAGCCGGCGTCATCTCATGCATGTGCGAACCCCACCTCAGGTAAGTTACGCGCAACGCATTCGGGGAAGTTGATTTTGGTCAAAAGAAACAGAACGACGAGGATGCCACGGAATGACCGACTGCGCCGGAGCCTGGCACCCGAAACGCATGGAAGGATGGCGCCGGCCGGCACCGCGTGGGCTTACTTGCTACGCGTTCGTGTCCTCAAAGCCGTCACCGGAAGTGACGGCGGCGCAAGTAAGCGGCAACGGCCCGCTGCTTACCACACCCGCAGCTTGATCTGTATCGCTACGGCGCCGTCGAAGCGGCGTGCAACCGTTGGAACCAAGCTGATATTGGCGCCGAAAGTCTTTCCCTCGATGGACAGCAGCGGCAAAGGTGCGACAAACCACCCGCCGTCGCGGTAGTTCGGATAGCCGTCAAAAGCTCCGATGGCGATACCGGCGCCTACGCGGAAGCCCGCCACGTTCCAATGCAGCGGACGCCACTGGTAGGCTCCAAAGTGGGTCCTGGCGCGATTGCTGTTGACAAAACTGCCTGCCATCAAGGCATGATCATTGGCCAGCAGAACCTCGGCACCGAAGCCGATATTGTTATTGCGCAGACCTTTGCTCGAGTCGAAGTGCTGCGAGTATATTCCGGGATTAAGCCAGACCTGCGGCAGAGTATCCTCCGCTGCGTTGCCCGCTTGCGCCGTCGCGGCGAACAAAATCAGACATACCACAAAAAATCTGCGCCAGTGGTTTCGAATTGCGTCGGTCGGGCGGCCGGCGACCGCCGCTTGAGTGATTACTGGCATGTTCAATCGCGTTCCTTCTCCCGAACATTCAAGCGGGATCTATGCGTCGATTCGTGGGAAATCAGTCCCGGACAAACCGGAGCCAATATGCGCACAGCCTACTGCGGCGGCACGGAAATGTCGATAGCGTTTGCACTGTCTGGTGCACTGACCGCCGCGGCTGGAATCCTTACGTCACGGCCTCGCGCAGGGTCACGAATTCCTCGGCCATGGTCGGATGGATGCCGATGGTGGCGTCGAACTGGCTTTTGGTGGCACCGCACTTGAGCGCCACGGCGAAGCCCTGGATGATCTCACCGGCATCGGCGCCGACCATGTGCACGCCGAGCACGCGCCCGGTCTTTTGCTCCACCACCAGCTTCATCAGGACCTTCTCGCCACTGCCTGTAAGCTGATGGCGCAGCGGGCCGAAGCTGGTGCGGTACACGTCCACGCCGCTGTGGCGTACCCGCGCCTCGGCTTCGGACAGGCCGACCGTGCCTACGCTCGGGTTGCTGAAAATGGCAGTCGGGATGCCCTCATAATCCAGACTGCGGCCGCCTGCGCCGAACAGGCTCTCGGCCACGACCATGCCTTCGGCCAGCGCAACTGGCGTCAGCAGCATCCGGTCGATGACATCGCCCACTGCATAGATCGAGGGCACGCTGGACTGAAAGGCTCCGTCCACCATGACCGCACCGCTGCCGGCCAGTTTCACGCCGGCCTTCTCCAGGCCGAGCCCGTGCGTATTCGGGGCGCGGCCGGTGGCGTACATCACGCAGTCCGTTTCCAGCGCAGAACCGTCATCCAGTGTGACCTGCAGCGCGCTATCGCGAGAGATGCGCGCGATGTTGTTGCGATAGCGGATGCGTACACCCTTGTGTTCCATCTGCGTCGCGAGAAAGGCGCCGAGGTCGGCATCGAACCCTTTCAACAGGCGCTCACCGCGGTAGACGAGCGTGGTGTCGACGCCGAGACCGTTAAAAATGGACGCGAATTCGACCGCGATATAGCCGCCGCCCACTACCAGCACACGCCGCGGCAGTTCACCCAGATGAAACGCTTCGTTCGAGCTGATGGCATGCTCCGCGCCTGGAACCGGCGGCACCACCGGCCAGCCGCCGGTGGCGATCAGGATGTAACGCGCACTGATGCGCCGGCCGCCGATTTCGACGGTGTGCGCATCGGCCACGATGGCGTGCCCTTCGATGGTGGTGACCCCGGCCTCGGTGAGCAGCTTCGCGTACACCGCGTTCAGGCGCTCAATTTCACGGTCCTTGTTCGCAACCAGGGCCGGCCAGTCGAATGCGGGCGACGCTACGCGCCAGCCGTAGCCCGCCGCATCTCCGATGTCTTCGCCGTAGTGCACTGCATAGGAGAGAAGCTTTTTCGGAATGCAGCCGACGTTGACGCAAGTGCCCCCGAGGTAACGCTCCTCGGCTACGGCGACGCGCGCTCCGAGGCGGGCGGCCCAGCGGCTTGCGCGCACTCCGCCCGAACCAGCGCCGATAGTAAACAGATCGTAATCGTATTGCGTCATGGCCTCGCTCCCTGTGGACGTTCCTCGCCTTGCCGGTCACGGCAGCCGGCTGCGCCGATATCGAGATCGCCACCCCTGGTCGTTGCGTCCGAGCCGACCAAACGCGCCGCAGTCGGGCTGTGCATGGTAGCGCAAAGAGATGCGCTTAACAGCCTGCAGCAACGCGATTCTGCTACCCTAGCGGAATTTAAGGCCAACGGGAATGCCTATGGGTCGAATACAGGAACGGTTACGCATGCTTTCGCGCGAGGTGCTCACCGGCATACGGCGCGGCATCGAAAAGGAAGGCCTCCGCGTCAGACCCGACGGAACCCTCGCAACGACGCCGCATCCGGTCGGGCTCGGGTCGGCGCTCACGCACCCGCACATCACCACCGATTTCAGCGAATCCCAGCTCGAGTTGATCACCGGCGTCCACACCGATGTCGACCAATGCCTGACGCAACTCACCGAAATCCACCAGGTCGTCTACCGCCACATCGACGACGAACTAATGTGGTGCACCAGCATGCCCTGCGGATTGCCGGCCGATGACGACATTCCCATCGGGCAGTACGGCAGATCCAATCTCGGCCGTGCCAAGACGGTATACCGGCACGGTCTGGCACACCGCTACGGC
>Ga0315281_10000611_pt1 | contig 50295 bp, 45 predicted proteins | sample YL17G07_0_MG_FD_204540 | JGI IMG/M metagenome (GOLD analysis project Ga0315281, IMG submission 204540) | Sediment microbial communities from Yellowstone Lake, YNP, Wyoming, USA - YL17G07_0 | ecosystem: Environmental > Aquatic > Freshwater > Lake > Sediment | place: USA: Wyoming | collected...
AACCTATAAGCAGTTTAAAAAACTAGTTGAAAAGTGGATAGACCTATCCATTGAGCACTCAAAAATAAGGGTTGATTTGTCTAACCGATTTCAGCTAAAGTAACCAAAGAATACCGTACTCTCAAGTGTCTTTCTAAAGTCGCCGATATGGCGATGCCTGCTGAGTATAATAGTTTTTTTCTGACCCGGAACAGGGTGGCGGCGGCCTCAGTGTTCAACCGCTCCCAGCTTTATGTCCGTCAGGGTGGTCATGATGGACCCGATGGCGATGGTGCTCTTCATGAGCACCGGGATCTTCCGGCTGTCATCGGTGAGCCAGATAAATATCTCCCCCTTGTTCATAAAGACCCCATCATACCTGGGAAAGGTCTTGACCTTGATCGTAACAAACTCCCCGGCGGGTGTTTTCACCTTCTCCCGCGCCAGGGTTTGGACCTCGACGGACCAGGTCTTGCCGCTGTCGTGGACGTTGATCACATGGGTCTTGCCGATAGAGAAGTCTTCCCGCGTGCGGAGATAGAAGAGCGACGACAAGGCGTCCTGCACCGGGTCCGGGACAGGCAGGGTCTGCGGCGGGTCGTCGTTCAGACTGCCGATAACAGTCCTGTTAGTATGGTCAAAGGTCAGAGTGCGGCGTCTCTTTTTGCTGCCGTGGCTCTCGCTGAGGCTGAACGAGAGGCTTTGCATGATCTGGGGGTCAAAGAGACTCTCGACCCTGTCGTTCACCGGATAGACCGCGTCCACCATACCCACGGAGTGGGACGATGCGATGAAACGGAGAACCTTCCGGCCGTTTGGCAACTTTTCCCCTTTGACCTCCATGACCGCGGTCCCTGCCGTGACGATGTTCGACCAGCTGACCTCGTAAGTCAATGTCTCGCCCGGCATGAATGCCAGGGCGGGCGGAGGGATGGCTGCGCTCGTTCCTTCTTCCACGCTGAACACGCGGGGAACGAACATCAAACCAAGGGTCAGGATGCACAGCACTGTTGCCGCCGCTCGTCCCCGCCTTCGATATGAGTGATACACCGTTGCGATCATCACAGGCGCCACCTCATTTCATTATACTCAGTCGCTTCCATAAAGGAGTCCGGAATGTTGATTGTCAGTCTGAAACAAAGTCGCCTGTGGTCCATGGTCGTCCTGAGCGGCAACAAGTTGCTTCGTGTCAAAACCGTTGAGTGCGGCGCTCATCGCGGGTCAGTGTTTCGCGTCCTTCAGTCCAATGGACACCCTTGCGATGCTGTCGGCTATGAAATCTTCCAGGTCATCAATCAGCTCTGTCGTTGTCTTCAGGTCGGATGTTTTCTTCGATTCGATTTGTTTCCGCAGCAGGGTTGCCGCCTCCGCAAGGGCGTGCATTGCGTCTATGGCGTCATCATCAAAATCGTCCTCTTCTGTCCCGCCCAGTTTGAGCCCGGTTATGAAGTAGTGGATCAACAACAGATCGTCGGCCATGCGTTGCCGCAGGCCCTGGGTCGTGGCCGGATACCCCATGTCGGGAAAGTAAAAGGGCTCCTCGTCAGGCTTCCATCGGGCAATGAAGTTCCAGAGCGACATCAGGTTGTCCTCGACGCCGGTGGCCTCCGCCGCTGATGCGGCGGCATGGTCATCATCGAAGATCGTCGCCATATACTGCGCAGGTTCGGCAACGTTCGGAGCAGCCATGCACCCGTAAAAGAGACCGCAGATCTCATGAAGCGTTCTGTCCGCATTGACGTTGTTAAGCGCTTCGCGCAATGCGTTATCATCTGAGTAGTTCGTTGATGTATTCACCATCGGCTTTCGTCCTCTTTCATGCATGTGTAAATACGCATATCCGATTCTAACCTGTCGCACCGTAAAAAATATTTTCCGGCATACCCCGTCTTCAGGGGGCGTCCTGGCTGGGACGAGGCCCTTTCCGCAGCAGGTCAAAGAGGTGATCGAGCATCTCTCTTCTTTTTTCGATGAGAATCTCTTCATGTTTTGTCTCGTCGCCGATGTCGGATGCCGGTAGCTCAAAACGGCAGTCATGGGTGAGCGATACCAGTATCTTTTCCGCCTGCATGAAGAGTTTCAGATCCTCATCATAGCTGGCGTGTTTTTTGCGTTTGATCTCGCCCATCACGAGATCGAATTCCCTGGACGTCTTCTTGCTGTATTCGTGGATAGCCTCGTACAGCTGGGCCAGCATGTAACCGTCTGACCGCAGGAGGTCCGAGGTCCGTTTCAAGAGGTCGGCAACCTCTTCCTTTGCCGCCGCGAGCTGCTCCTTCGTGATTGTGCCCTGGTGAAGGGCATCCCGGAGGCGTTCCTTGAACTGCATCTTGATGTCCTCGATCAGGTCGGTCTCTTTCTTTTTGCCGAGCTGGTCGCTCACGAGGATGACGATTGACTCCTCGGAGAGCTTCTCGATCCTGGCAAGATTGTCCCTGATGTACGCGATAATGTGCCCCATTTCTTCGGCCAGCGCGTACCAGCGCTTCTTCAGAGCGTTGATTGCCGATTTCCGCTCTTCGACCATTCCCGACAGCCGTTCTTTTCGCGCAGCTTCGTCCTTCTTGTTCGGATTGAGCCTGGCGATCTCGTCTTCAGCCGACTTGATGAACGCGGACGGTTTTTTGAAGTCAATCTCTGACAGGGTATGCACATGAAATTTATACTGCTCCACGGCCAATCTGAGATCGGGCTTGACGAGGTGGGATTGACCGAGCGCGCCGTAGAGCATTCTGTCGCGGAAGCCCCCCTGTCGGCCGCGTTCGAATGACTCGACGGCCTTGAGCAGCTCGCGGTATGCAGCCAGGTCGTCGCTGTGCAGCTTTCCCTTGTCTTCCTTTTTGGGGTTGTCGAGGAAACTTCTGAGTTCCTCGAGCGAAGGCTGGAGTTGTTCGTTCGAATGGAACCTGAGGCCGAATATGGTTTTGTCTTTTGTCATGAGAATGCCTGCATGGTACACCTGATTATTATAATACCGATTTGGAGGGACGGGGTCAAGGAGATTACCGGGCATCGGGGGCTCGCCAAAAAAGAACAGGCCGCATTATTTTCTTCACATTATTTTCTTCACTCTTGACCGTTTTTCTGATATAAATGACACAGGCAGGCATAGGACGCTCTCGTGGAGGACGGATTTTCTTGACTGAGAATGAAGGCAAAAGGAGCCGGGGAATCCAGCGGTATCGTTTCACCTCACAGCGCGCCTTTTCCATGGGCGTCATTGCTTTCGCCCAGCCCACGCGGACGGAACATGTTGTCCGGATCGTGGATTTCAGCGTGGTCGGCTTGGGGATAGAGTCGGCTGAGCGGATAGAGCCCGGCCTGGTCTATTTCAAGGAACCAGTGGTTGGCCAAAAGTTCGGCGTGCTGGTCTGGGGCAAGCAGCGCGGAAACCGATATCGGGCTGGCATAAAATTCGTGGTCCTGTCCTCCGAAGAGGAAGTGTGCTTCCTGGAGCAGGTTAAACAGCCACCTCTCGACACGGCGCCCTGGGTTGCTGATAAGATCATAGCATCGCTGCTCGAGTCCATCCAACGAGAAACCGATAGCCACTTGCTGCGACCATGAGAGGGTCATTTCCTTCTCCGCTTGGGCTGCAAAAACTCTGGATTGTCTGTTCTCTCTCCAATGTTGCGACAATCGTCCATCAACTGATCTTATTCCACGTCTGACCTTGTTCGGTAGAAAGTTATTTGCGGGTCACGATTGGCTAAATGAAGGTAGACCCCCCCTGAATGCCGGATTCTACAGCCAATGAATTGGTCGCAATATGCTGTAAGATTGGATCTTGAATCAGCCGTCCTTCGCGCGAGCAGGGGGAAACCGCTATTTATTATTAATAGTTCTTGACTTCCCGTTCCAGAAGTGTCATTATATTGCCAGAAGTTCCGGATGTATTTGTAGGGTGACCGCAAAGTACGTTAGGCTTTGCGGATTTTTTTTGCCTTTTCCGTGAGCTTCAATTCCAAAGAAGGAGGTAGCTCACCATGGAAACAGGCACAGTAAAGTGGTTCAATGATTCCAAAGGTTTTGGATTCATTACCCGCGAAAAGGGCGGCGATGTGTTCGTTCATTTTGGCGACATTCAGGACAGCGGCTTTAAGTCGTTGGCCGAAGGCCAGCAAGTGCAGTTCGACGTTGTCGACTCACCCAAAGGCCCGAAGGCATCCAACGTTGTAAAGCTCTAAGCCTACGCGTTGACCTATTAAGCAGGCCCTGTTCATTCAGGACCTGCTTTTTTATTGTCTCTCTCCCCGTTCTCCTCGCCTATCGCAAAACCAGCGAGATCGCTCCGGTGCTGCATGCACCCGCAACAGACCGCAGCCAAAACACTGGTCCGGGATAGGGTCCTCATGGCAAGACACTCCTCGGGAGAACAGTTGCAGATTGTTCCGATGAACGGCGGCATCATGGTCCAGATGGTATGGACCGACCCGTCCGTTTCCAAATGCCTTCATCTGCTCGATAGCAGTGTCCGGAGAGAGCGACTCAAGGTCCTCATCCGAGGCCAGCCGAAAATACCCCGTGTCGATGTCTTTGTACCAGGCCTCGGGCCCATAGCTGACCGCGTAGCGGCAACGCGCTCTACTTTCTTCCCGATGTTCCGGCGGCAGACGCAGGGCAATTCACTTCTCGCGCGGCGTCTGCCGCCAGCCACGAATAATATGATATACTTAAATAGAGAGGTGTGAGTAATGAACGGCATGCTTATGAACATCGGTGTGGTCGTATTTATCGTGTTTGCCATCGTGTCAATCGTGTATCAGGTGAATTCCTATCGCACTGCAACAGTATTGCGGCGGTTCATAAGGCGGTCTTCGGAGGATATGCGGAACGCGCTTGCCGAGCTCAGGGTCACGCTCGAGAACTTCAGAAAGATTACCGACAATGTTAACGCGGTAACAGAAGACGTGCGGGAAATCACGAAATCGGTTGCCGATCTCCAGCATGATGTAAGAACGCTGTACAGTTTCATCAGGGAAACCGTGGGAGGCGCCGTGAAAGCCGACTTTGCGGGCCTGAAGGCAGGTGTCAAGACCGGAATGGCGACCCTGGTGAAAAATCTCAGAACAGAAAGGAGTGATCATGATGAGAGAAAAACCTGAAAAAAAAGAACCATCCGTGTTCGTCCCCTTTGTCCTCGGCGGACTGGTCGGAGCAGGGATAGCGCTCCTCCTCGCGCCGAAATCGGGCAAGGAAGTCAGGAATGACATTAAGGACCTTGCCGAGAATACCAGGGAAACGATAACCTCGACCATCCACAAGGGCAAGGAGCTGATCGAGGAGGGGAAAATCGTCGTCTCCAGCGCCATTGACGCGGGAAAAGCCGCGTATGTGCACGAAAAGGAGCGGTATCTCAAAGCAGTTTGAGACCTTCGGGCAGGGCGCTCACGGGTCGGCCATGCGTGAGCGCCCTTTTCACTGAGCGCTTGACCTGTACGGTTCAAGCCCGCCACTGGCCCCCCGGACCCTGCGCGTATTACACCGCAACCTTGACCACGATCTTCATGACCCCCAATGACGCACCGCTTGCCAGTTTGGGTGCATGGCCGTCTTCCGGCCAGAGCACTGTCAATTGACCTGCCTGCAGATGCACTGGCGTCCAGATTCCCTTTGCCACGGCGCCGAAGCAGATGTCCTTGTCCGCGTCATAGGCGTCGATGACGGTCATTCGCGCAACCGGCGCCCAGCCGATGACCTCCTCGCCGGACGCGATGAACTGGACGTCAATGTACTTCCGGTGGAATTCGAACTTCGGTGCGTCGGTCACCATGGTCTCATACCGCTGGACCAGGGCAAACACCCGGTCCCCGTCGATCTCGACCCTGCCGTCAGGCAGTCGGCGAATACCGGGTGAACGCAAAAAAGCAAAGGCCTTCCGCAAGCCGGGGGCCCCGGCGATCTGATGCTCGAGGTGGTCGAGGTCCGAGACTATCATGCCGTACTCCTAACATAGGGGTGGGACGCGATGGAACTCAGGATGGTGAAAAGATTGCCGTATGCAAATGGACGCGAAACCCGATTTCCGGAGAACTTGACTGCAACCCCCCGCGGAGGGTCATCTCTTCTTATCAGACTCCTTATTTGCCCTGTGCAATATCAAGCCGATGTATTTGTTGATCGGGTTTGAACGATCGAGGAACGACACGAGAGCTTTTCTCCTTGACCCCAGGCCCCGCAATTCCATCAGGATATCATGGTTGCCGCTGTCATACATCAGCCCTTTTTCAAAAGAGTCAAGCGCGTCTTTTTTCTTACCCGCCGCAACGTAGGCCCTGCCGAGATTAAGATAAAATACCGGGTAAAGCATTTCCTCGCCGAACGACGACTCCCTTTTTATCATGGAAAGGGCCTGCTTGCATTTCTCAACGCCGGCGCGGTACTTTCTGCCCACCAGGGCCTGAAGACAACCGTAATAGGAGAGGATAAACGGGTCGTCAGGATGCTGTAGAGCGGCATCCTGAAGAAGATTGAAAGCCTCCTTCTGGTTCCCCTTCCGGAGACTGACCTTCACTGCCCGCAGATAATCACCGGGCTTTATTACCCCGGTGGAAGGACCGGGCGCCGGCCTGTTTTGGTTAACTGCTTTTTTTGTATCGTCCTGTTCTCTCATGTCTTATAAAAGGCGCCGCTATTCTTTTTTATCAAAGTACTTCGGATACAGTTTTTTGGCGCAATCGGGACAAACCCCATGACTGAACTCAGCCTCCGAATGCCTGCTGATATATGCTTCTATCTGCTCCCAAAATCCCCTATCATTACGTATTTTTTTACAGGACGCGCAGATCGGGATGATCCCCTTTAATGTCCTAATCTCGGCAAGGGCATCCCGCAGTTCACTGATCAGTTTTTCACGTTCCTGTTCCAGTTTATTCCGCTCGGTGATGTCCCTGGCAATGTGAACAAACCTGACAATGTCTCCGGTCTCGTCCCTGACGGGATAGGCGCTTACTTCAACGATCCTCTTACCGCCGCTTTTATCAACATGTTCATGCACCACGGTTATGGGCTCCCCCGTTTCAAGGAGTTCGCAGACAGGACAGGGATCGTCAGGAGATTCGCAGACCGTCTCCCTCCCATGAGTGGCCTTATAACAATAGTTGCCTATCAGCTCATTCATCGCAAGACCCGTTTGCTTTAATGCCGCATTGTTTGCCCACACAATCTTATAATCTTGTGACAGGAGAAGAATGCTTTCGGTAACGCCGTGGGCGATGTCCTCAAGCATGCTCTTTGTTTCCCTCAATTCATTGTCGGCCTGAATACGGTCGGTAATATTTCTAACAACTTCGATGCCGGCTATAATGTTGCCCTCCGCATCCTTGACCGGGGATGCGGTAACTTCAGCAAGGATAACCCCTTTCTCCGTGTCGGCGGCCTTTATTGCGGAATGAACACTGCCGTCCCGGAAGCTCATAATAACGGGACAGTCGTCACATACGGCATCCCGACGACGAAGGCCCTTATAGCAGTAACCACCAACATGCTCTCCAATCAGTTTTTTGTGGGCGTCATTTTGATACAACACTTTCAGATCAACGTCCTGGATGCTGATTGCATCGCCTATGCTGCCGATGATCGCTTTTAAAACATTGCCATCCTTGCGTAATTCTTTGATAAGACGATTTTTCATGGTGTAGCCCTGCTCCGGACACAGGGGAAATCATATTCAAGGCATTATAAGGCGCATAGATCATCAGTGGTTATACCTACATTGTATAACAATACTATTCGTATAGTAAAGAAAATAAATCGGGCATTCAGTAAGGCGCGTGAAAGAGCGTCCATTCCTTTGTAGTGCCAGGGAAAAATCCGTTTATATCCGACTCTTATCCGCATTATTCCGTGTCAAAGACTTTGACCTGTTTCACGTGGTTCCGGCTTGTCCGGGTCTTTGCAGATTGTGCTGGTCTTTCGCGAAGCCGGTGTAAAACCACTGGTGGGCCTCATCATCACAATAGAGTTTGTGAAATAAGCCGTCGCTCCCCTTCAGGAGAAAGAACCGCCTGCGCGTCCGTGCGGGCCCCGCTTCTTCGACCCACATCTCCAGGACCTTCATGACCGTGATCTTCTCCCCGTGCGCGAAGAAGACCCGCGGACTTTGTTCGCCCTGATATCCGGCATAAGAACCCACCTCTATTTTGATATCCGCCATTGTGCTTTTCCTCTATAAGAAAGTATTCCGGGACCCTGCCGCAGCAGGGGAATGATGGTCATAGAGAAGGCCTCGAGAAAGCGCCGTCCTTCAATGGGCATATATCCGGTCGTGCCGCGCGAAGCGAGCAGAAGGAGGATGAGCAGCGATATTTTCAGTTGTCGTACGGGGTCCATGGTCTGTCCCAGCATGTGCATTTCCGCGCGGCTACTCGCCGGCTTTTTGTATTGCTTCCTTGATCTTCTCCGCGGTCGGATTCTGTTTCAAGGCTTTCTGGAAAAGGGCCATCGCCTTAGCCTTCAGGCCGAGCTTTACATATAAATTCGCGAACTCAAGGTAATACTCCATTTTTGACGGGTCCATTTTGACCGCCTTTGCAAAATATTCTTCCGCATCACGACCTCTCCGCGGCATATGAGAGAGGGCCATCGCCCTGCGAAACGCGTATTCGGCGTTGGACGGATCAAAGCGTTCAGCCCACTCGAAAGACTCTTCCGCATCCCAATAGTTGCGTACGGAAAAATACTTCATGCCCTCGTTGAAATGGGCGATCGCGGCGGACGCGTTGGCGTCTTTATCCGCCCCGGCGGTTGTCTTCACCTGCCGCTGTCGCGCGCCTGCGGCGAGCTCCAGGTCATACTGGTCGCGCCGGTCCGGACTGCCAAGCGTCTCATGCGCCCCATGGATGGCGTTGAACAGCGCCTCAAGCTCCGCTTTCATCTCATTCAGCGGCGGGCCGAAATGCCTGTCCGGGTGGTAACGTTTGGCCAGGGTGAAGTACGCTTTTTTGATCTCCTGCGGCGTGGCGGAACGGCCGACCTCGAGCACTTCATAATGGTCCTGCTGCGCAAGCCTCTTGTGGGCTTCAAGAAGCGCCGCCACGGTCAGCGGCGCCAATATCGCCGCTCCCGGCGTTTTCGTTTCGTTCACCTTGACAGCATCGCGCGCCGCCTCGCGGACCCGCTTCGTCTCACCGGCCTGTTTGAGGGCCCCTGTCTCCGCCAGACGGAGCGCCAGCAGAGCGTAGATCGCCCTGAGCGCGTTAAAGTCGCCGATGCCGGACCGTGTACAGATCTCCTCGATGCTCGTATTGCCGTCGATGAACGTAAGAACGGTCCGGTGGTCCGGTTCCAGCTCCTCGCCCTGCACAGGAAGCGAGCGGTCCGCGGCGGGCAGGAGAATTGTCCTGAGCGGCGGGAGCGACCTTCGTACTACCGACCATTCCATTTCGCGGAGACCCTCGACGATCAGGGCTCCGGTGAGTATTATGAGCGGGTCGATATCAAAATGGGGCGCCGGGCTGTCGTCGAACACGTAGTTGCCGTTACGCCAATTGAAAAGGCTGACGACGATCTGCCTGACCTGATACCGCATGCCGTTATCCAGGACTTCGGGCGTGATGTATCCGAGCTCCACGAGAACCGCCCCCTGTTTTTTGCCGGTCCTTTTGACCACCTCCGCCGCTGCGTCGCACTGCCGCCTGGTGATCGTTCCCGCGCGAAGCAGCCATTCGCCCAGCCGGTCTTCGCTCAGGCTGGAAGAGGCGAAGAAAACATCCCCGTTGGCCACGTAGACCTTTTTCACCACCGGATCACGCGAAAAAACAATAGTGCCGGTCTTTTTTTCCGCAAGCAGGCCCTGAAACAGCAGGGGCACGGTCATGTTTGTTATCTCTCCGCTCGATGATACAAGGTCGCTCAAAGGGCCTCCTTGATGGGACCGAGGGTCCCGCCGCGCCGCCGTCGCAATGCGGTCGCTATGCGTTTTTCACCGGCTTGACGCCCCAGATCCTGTCAGCGTATTCCTGTATCGCACGGTCGCTCGAAAACTTTCCCAGGCCCGCCACGTTCAGAATGGCGCGTCTGGCCCACTCTCCGGGGTCGCGATAGAGCGCGTCCACGCGCTCCTGGCATGCGATATACGATTCGTAGTCCGCGAGCAGCAGGAAGCGGTCTCCGTACCCGGTGAGCGCATCGAAGATCGGGCGGAAGCGGGACGGCGCATCGGGCGAAAAGTAGCCGCTGTTGATCATATCGAGCGCCTGTTTGAGCTCGTCATTGGCATTGTAATTGTCCCAGGGGTTGTACCCGTTCTTATGGAGCGCGGCAACCTCATCGACGTTCATGCCGAAGATGAAGATATTGTCCGCGCCCACCTCATCCCGCATTTCCCTGTTCGCCCCGTCCAGGGTGCCGATGGTCAGAGCGCCGTTCAGGCCGAGCTTCATATTGCCCGTGCCCGAGGCCTCGGCGCCCGCTGTGGAGATCTGCTCCGACAGCTCGCAGGCGGGGATGATCTTCTCCGCATTCGAGACGTTGTAGTCGGGAATGAAAACGACCTTGAGCAGGCCGCCGACAGCCGGATCATTGTTCACGATGTCTCCGACGTCGTGGATAAGTTTGATGGTGAGCTTGGCCATGGCGTATCCGGGCGCGGCCTTTCCCCCGAAGATCACCGTGCGTGGAACGGGGTCCCTGGCCCCCCCCTTCTTGATGCGGTTGTAGCGGGTCACGATATGCAGCACATTCAGGAGTTGTCGTTTGTATTCATGGATGCGCTTGATCTGCACGTCGAACATCGAGGCGGGGTCGACCGTGAGCTTCAGCCTCATCATGATGATCTCGGCGAGCCGCTCCTTGTTCGCGCGCTTCACCGCGCGGAACTGCTTTTGAAATTCCGGTTCTCCGGCAAGGGGGGAGAGCTTCTTGAGCTCCGACAGGTCGCGGACCCAGGTCTTTCCGATGCGCGAGGTGATCAGGGCAGACAGCCCCGGATTGGCCTGGCGCAGCCATCGCCGGGGCGTGATCCCGTTCGTAATGTTGATGATCTTGCCGGGAAAGCACTGCTCGAAGTCGGCAAAAATGGTCTTCTTCATGAGGTCGGTGTGGATCTGCGACACGCCGTTCACCCGGTGGCTCCCGATGATGGCCAGGTGCGCCATGCGCAGCCTGCGGCCGCCCGCCTCGTCCACGATCGACATGCGCCTGAGCCGCTCCACGTCGCCGGGGTAGCAATGGCGCACTGCTTCCAGAAAACGATGGTTGATCTCGTAGATGATCTGGAGGTGGCGCGGCAGCAGCTCTTCAAAGAGGCCCACCGGCCAGGTCTCGAGCGCCTCGGGCATCAGCGTGTGGTTGGTGTAGGAGAACGTTCGCTGTGTGATCGCCCAGGCGCGGTCCCAGTCCAGGTGATGGAGATCGACCAGCACGCGCATGAGCTCGGGGATGGCGATCGCGGGGTGGGTGTCATTCAGCTGGATCGCCACCTTGTTCGGCAGCTCGTCCAGGTCCGGGTGATATTTGGTGAAGCGCCGCAGGATGTCCTGGAGCGATGCGCAAACAAAAAAGTACTGCTGCCTGAGGCGCAGCTCACGGCCCATCAGCGTCGTGTCGCTGGGGTAGAGCACCTTGGAAAGGTTTTCCGATGCGTTCTTGTCCTCTACCGCCTTGATGTAGTTGCCCTCGTTGAAGTACTTGAGGTTGAAGTCGCGCGAGGCCTTGGCCGTCCAGAGACGCATGTTGTTCACGGTGCTGGTATTGTAGCCCGGCACGGGCGTATCGAAGGCCATTGCCATCACGTCTTCAGTATCGATCCAGTGAAAGTGTATCGTGCCCTGATCGTTTTGGAACTGCACCACACGGCCGCCGAACTTCACCGAAAAGAGCACCTCAGGGCGCGGAAAATCCCAGGGATTGCCGTAGCGCAGCCAGTTGTCGGGGTGCTCCACCTGGTTGCCGTCCTCGATGCGCTGGGTGAACATGCCGTACTCGTAGCGGATCCCGTATCCATAGCCCGGCAGGCCCATGGTCGCCATGGAATCGAGAAAGCAGGCCGCAAGCCTGCCGAGGCCGCCGTTGCCCAGGGCCGCGTCCATCTCCAGCTCGCGGATGCGGTCGATGTCGAGTTCGAGATCGGAAAGCGCGCCGCGGCATTCTTCATAGAAACCCATGTTCAGCAGGCTGTTCACCAGCAGCCGGCCCGTCAGAAACTCCATGGACAGATAGTAGACCCGCTTGGCGTCGGTGTCGTAGTAGCTGCGCATGGTCTCCATCCAGCGCTCGATAAGGCGCTCGCGCACGGCGTATGCGGTCGTGTGGAACCAGTCCCGGTGCGTGGCGGTGATCGGGTCCTTGCCCAGCGAGTAGATCAGACGGTTGGCAAAGGAGTGCTTGAGAGACACCCGGTCCTGGCCGCGCTTGGAGTATTCGAAACCTTCCTTCTTATTGGTGGTCATAAAACCTCCAGAAAGGGTGGGTGGAGCGTGTTCAATATTTCATTATTTTACCTGAAAATGAAACAGGATGGGGTATTTTTTATTTTGCGGACCGGAGGATCAATGTAAGTTTATCCATTTCCGCTGCAGTTCACGAAAGTGCATTTGTAGCTCTTTCCGTGGGCCGGGGTGAAGAATGTCCACAGAAGGATCGTTACTGCTGGCAGATATCATGGCATTGTTTGTTGATCCCGGCGCTTCTTTGCTCTGATTTTTTCTTCAACTGGCGTCCATATAGAGATGAAACTTATACAAGAACGGCTCGGCTGAGGGGCGCGGTTTTCGCGACCCTCTCGAGCCGATTTGTTAGAATCAAATTATCAAAACAGAAAAACTCCTTATCCGATAATTATTTGGTATATACTCTATAACCATGATATGTGGCGCCAAGTGAATCACTGAATGCCATCAACCCGAGAACAAAATCCTTTGATAGCTCGCTATATTTATCGATGATTATGAATTTATTTGATCGAGATTCTTTCTGACAGATTGTGATTATCTCGTCAAGGGATTTATTTGGGTCAATTTTAATAACATGAACATCCTGCAATCCATAAAAAGGCACGTCTATATCGGGGATCTGCTTGAAACGATATTTCGGCATTTTACCATCATCGAAACCGAATATGTCTGCCCACTCGTCTTTGCCATCTATATGCGCGGTAGACGACATCCCTAAGGAGTGAAAGAGTTTAAAAGAATTTTCTTTTATTGTTTGGTCAGGCAAAACAAAAATAGAAACAGCAGGAACATTTACCGACTGAGATGACTCAACAAACTTTTGTAAATAATTTATGAACAACGTAAGTTTCTCAGTACGAGCATCAAACAGATCAACATTATAGTCGGACGCTATTCCAAATGCGGCAATTCTGTCTGCGATAAAGGCATCGGTAGCAAACACGTCAACATATGGCAAATAAGTCGATATCACATCAATATCGGTAGGGTCGCTTTCCTTGATGACCCTTTTTTTAAACTGAGTTAGCAAAGATGACCATAACTTGGCGTAAATCTTTACCACGGGAATATCATTAAACATCTCCGATCCAATAAAATCAGATATTCCTTCTTTATCTCCATTAAATAGATGCATCAAATACTGGTAGTTATTTTCTAAACAATATCGCCTTTGCGCCTCCATCTCGACTTTGAATTGTTCTTTATAAGAAATATTGGACTTAATTACCGTCTGTCGAACAGCCTCAAGAGCTTGAGCCGTTTGAACACGTTTACCTTTAAAATCAAAATGCTGAAGTTGAGAATCAACTGTAACGTTAAACATCCGCTTCCGTTTGTCGGGGTTATCATTAAAAGCAGTACTAATTGAAAATGGATCGACGTGTGAATCTCCCCTGAATTTAGAGGCAAAAGCCAGAACCTGAGCACGCTGGACGCTTTCGGGGAAGTTTAGTCTAACTTGACCCAGATAGTTTTGATATGAAACTATTTTTTCTTTTACTTGGATGGACAGGCTTGTCTCGACATCGTGGAACCATGAAGCAGGAACAACTAATTTTTCATCTAAGAATCCTTTGTGAAGTAATTCATATATATGCTTAAACTCTGGCTTTATGCGCTTGTTTGAATCAGCCTTAGCCATTTCACTGATGAAATTCTGATCCAAATAAACTATAAGCTTTTTCGTTCTTTTCGGCATGGGTAATCGTGTTCGTGACGTGGCCATTTGGCCTGCGCTGAGAAAACTAACCAGTTGTTGAGCAGTTAGGTCTTGGTATCTAATATTAGATGCTGGCATATAATACTATATCCAAGCATCTAATATTATATGCTTTGCAGGTTTATAGTATTAGATGCTTTTTACTTTTTCGGTTCAACAGGCCCGGCATCTAATATTAGATGCTTTCCTAAACATCATATCTCCATGATGATCGGCAGGATCATCGGCCTGCGTTCCATGCGTTTGTTGATGAACTTCTTAAGCGCGCTCCGGACCCTGGCGGAGACGAACGACCAGTCTCCCTTGGCCTCGGGGATCATGAGGGTGAGCGTGTCCAGTACCACGTCCTTTACCTCGGCCAAAAGCTCCTGCGATGCATCCTCGAACACGAAGCCGCGCGACACGATGTCCGGCCCCGATACCACCCTGCCCGTTGCCGTCTCGATCCCGAGGATCACGATGACCACGCCGTCATGGGCGAGCTTCATCCGGTCGCGGAGCACGACCGTGTCCACGCCGGCATCCGCGGTGGATCCCGCGGTCCTGCCGTCGATATAAACCCTGCCCACATTGACGCGCCCCGCGCGGCGCGCCGATTCCGCCGTGAACTCCATGACCTCGCCATCCTCGATGATGAAGATGTTCTCTTCGGGGATGTTCACCTTCCGCGCGAGCTGGGAGTGGTACACGAGGTGGCGGTACTCGCCATGGACGGGGATGAAGTATTTCGGCCTGATGAGGCTCAGCATGAGCTTGAGCTCTTCCTTGGACGCGTGGCCCGAGACGTGGATCTCGGACACCTTTTCGTAGAACACTTCCGCGCCGTGCTTGAACAGGTGATTGATGATCCGCGTGATGCCGCGTTCGTTCCCCGGGATCATCTTGGACGAGAGCACGATGGTGTCGCCTTTTTTTATCTGGAAATGCTTGTGCTCGTTCGCGGCCATGCGCGAGAGCGCGCTCATGGGCTCGCCCTGGCTGCCCGTGGTGATCATGACAACCTGGTCGTCGGGCAGGTTCTTGAGCGCTTCGATCTTGAGCCACGTGTCGGGCGGCATCTTGAGGCAGCCGAGGTCCAGCGCGATCTGGGCGTTCGCGATCATGCTCTTGCCGTTCAGGATCACCTTGCGGTTGTGCATCACGGCCACGTCGATGATCTGCTGCACCCGGTGGATGTTCGAGGCAAAAGTCGCGACCACGATTCTGCCTTTGGCGTGGTGGAAGATGTCTTCGAGTCCGCGCCGCACTTCCTTTTCCGAGAAGGTGTAGCCGCCCTGGCCGGCGTTCGTGCTGTCCGACATGAGCACCAGGGTGCCCTTGTCGCCGTACTCCGCGAAGGTGCGCAGGTCCATGATCTCGCCGTCCACCGGCGTGGGGTCGATCTTGAAGTCGCCGGTATGCACCACACGGCCCGCGGGCGTGGTGATGCCGAGGCCGCAGCCGTCCACGATGCTGTGGGTCACGCGGATGAACTCGACCTGGAAGCAGCCGAGGGAGACCGTGTCCCGGGGCTTCACAATCATAAGCTCGGCCTCGGCATCCAGGCCGTGCTCGCGGAGCTTTTCCTTTACAAAACCAAGGGTGAGCTTTGTGCCGTAGATGGGGACCTTCAGCTCTTTGAGGAGAAATGGAAGAGCGCCGATGTGGTCCTCGTGCGCGTGCGTAAGCACCACGGCGCGGACCTTGTTCCGGTTCTCAAGCAGGTAGGAAAAATCGGGGATCACGATGTCCACGCCGAGCATCTCGGCATCGGGGAACATGAGCCCCGCGTCGATCACGATGATGTCGTCACCGAACTCGAGTACGGTCATGTTCAGCCCGATCTCGCCGATGCCGCCGAGCGGGATGATCGAGAGCGCCGGTCCGTTCAAATCAGGCGGTACAGGAATGTCGGGTGTCTCTGTCACGGGGATCACTCTCCCTACGGTGGGATGCCTCGGCCCGTCAGGACTGAAGGTAGCGCTACTATAGTATTTTTGAAGGCAATCGTCAACCAGGGAAGTGACTTGATTGTGGCGGAAGGATAAATAATATTTCCGTATTACGGCACGACGTGATACCCGCTATTATTCAACCGTGAGATACTTAAAATCGTATACTTCGCGGATTAGCTTAAAGTCCTTTTCGTTCTTCGTGATAAGGACTGCCCCGGTATTCCGGACTGACACCGCGATCAGGATGTCCGCCAGGAGTCCTTTAATCCGCTCGCTGTCTATCTTCTTGTCTCTTCTCAGCTTCATCATGATCTCTCCGCAGAGGAACCATTGACGCTCGCTGACTGATAAAACGGTGAAGTTGCGGGCGATCTGATCAATAAGTTTCTGTTCCTTAAGATCAAAAGCGCCGGCAAGCAGTTCCATAAGAACCACGGAGCTGAAAGCAATATGATAGTAGCGCGTGAGATTTAAAAAAGTTTCTTGAACAGCGCCTTTTCTGAAATGTTCAACGAGGAAGGAAGTATCGGGAACTGCTTTCGGCTTCATTCGAGCCCCTCGAATTTGAACTTACCGGCGGTTTGTTCGATGAACTTTCTAATCTTCTCCTGGTAGACAACCTCGGCTAATGCTGTTTCGATTGCCTCGGTCGCTGTCTTGGCGCCGAGTATCTTCTGAGCGCTCTTGATCATCGTATCATCCAGCCTGAAATGCTTGGCGGTTTTCTTCGTTGCGGTCCGCATGGCCCCCTCCTTTCCACCCGTATACACAGTATACTATCTCGTGGCTACGTGTCAAGATGAAATCTGTTTCATCTGTTGCCACCTATTGCCGTTAAGGGCAACATATTACCCGCCATCGCAATCGGATCAAAAATCGATAGGCCTGCCGAAATTGTTACAATTAATCTAATGAACTCCGCTTCCTTCCTGAAATGATGTCTCTCCTCACTCAGTACGGGAACTGCGCCGTCATGCATGGACAGGCGGCCTGACGCTGCTACCCTTCCCTGCGGCAATCTCCTCCGCACCTGCATGCGAAGCTCTTTGCTTTTGCCTTCTCAAACGCTTCTCTCCCTTCACGGAAGCAGAGGGCCGCGATCACGAAAGTTCCCACGGAATCTATTCCGCCGATATGCGTAAGCTCGTATCCCACGCTCGCAATGAGCAGCACGATTGAAAGCTGCAAACAAACGCGGGTGCATGCCGCGTCGGAGAGGATGGCTTCAGAATTGAGTTGTTTTCCGACCTTGACCTTGTAATGGATCAATAGCCACATCGTGGCTATCGAGATTGTCGAGACAACTATGCCCCAGAACGTCGTCTCCGGCTTATGTCCCCGGTAAAGATCAACGGCAGAGGTGATCGCAAGCCCTGCGGTAAGCGCATAAAATCCCGTCCCGGTGATCTTGAGGGCTGTTTGCTCGAACTGATCGAGGTTCTCGCTGCCGTTATTTCTAATCCGCCGCACCATGTGCCAGATGCCGATGCCCGAGACCACCTCAACAAAGGAATCGACGCCGAAGCCGAAAAGAGCCATGCTCCCGTCTTCAAGTCCGAAAAAGACGGAGACCACGCCTTCAATGATATTGTAGGCCATGGTGATAAGCGCCAGAGCGGAAGCAAAAGAGTACAGTCTTCTTTTTTCCTGAGTTGCTCCAAGATTGATTATTTCCATCATTCCTCTTCCTTATTAATGCGGGAACCGCGTTTATAACGCGCTTTGTCAGAATAACGGATGTTCAAAAGAAAGATACAGGAAGGCCCCGTATTCTCCATGCGATGCGCCGATGCCGATAGGGAAAGCCAGCCCCGGCACAACCTGAAGACCGGACTTATAATTCATCGCGAAGCGCATGCCGGGATTGACGAAGAACGTCTCCTCCCACAACCCGCTGCCGTCAGGCTGAACGGCCTCCACCCTGTTCCATGCAAGCTCTGTCATCAGGTTGAAGGTTTCCGATGAAAGCCAGATAATGCTTGCCCCCAGGTTGTATCCGCTTGTGCCGGCCGTAACGCCGCCCGCCTCTTTGGCATTGGGGGTAATGGTCATACCGGCATTCCAGTGGCTCACCAATCGTTCAGACAACTCCGCACTAAACGGTATATTGACCTGATACCCCAGGGCCCCATTTCCCATCCCCTTCTTGTAATCGCCCGTTGGCAAAAGCAACGAGAATCTCGGAGCGAGCGCATAGGGGCCGGCCATGAACAGTTGATAGCGATAATTGAGGGCAATATCGCCGAGGCCCGTCGCCGACTGCTCATCGGTTACATGAACAACAGGAATGGTATAGGAAAACTGGTGCGCCTGTTTCGGCGCCGGCCATTCCTGGGTGAACGTGTAAAGCCATGCCCTCGTTTTCCTGATGTATTGGAAAGCCTGGATATGTTGTACAACGCCGTCTTCCTGGTTGTACGCTTCCTCGATAAGGAACGAGTTATCCTGGATCTTCCTGACCTCGTCAGCGGCGGCCGTCATTGCCGACGCAACAAACCATCCGGCTACAGTCATGATGAATATATATTTTCTCAACGGGAATCTCCTTTCAGCGCATCGGAAGCGGGCTCTCTCTCCACCGGGGGCCATCCTGTCGTTCCCGCATCAGGAAAGCAAAGCGGACCCGCGCTGCCTATGCCGGGAGTGGAAAGACCAGCTCCTCAGGCTCTATGACGACGAGAGCAAAACGGCGACCCATCGTCGGGTCTGCGAGAAAACGTAAATGAGGTATCAAAGCTCCCCGCCTGTCCCCTCCCGTTCAGGAGAGGGCAGGCGTGGTGCAGCCTCATCTCTTCCGTTCATCAGAAGGGGATACCCATAAGCAAACGGGCCTCCCTGTCTTTCGTTTTGGCATTCAAGCCGAAAACAGCTCCGATATTCGCCCAGATCCTGCCTCCGCTCCAGGCGAGGGTCGGTCCCGCAGCGTACGTGCGGTCCTTGAAATTGCCCTTGGACTCCACGCCCAGCCTGAAGGCAGGGGTCACCTCGTAGCTGACGCCGGCCGCATAGGCGTTCTCGGCGCTTGAACCGCGCTCGTACTTCTTTTCGAAGATCTGGTTGTACGCAATGTTCAGCCTGCCGAGGTCCTTGGCCAGGACCAGTTTGCCTTCGAATTCGTTGTCTTCGGTCGTATTCTCGGCATGCTCGGCATAGAGAAGGACATCCACGGGAAGGCTGTTCTTTTCAGCGACCCGGTACCGGAGCCGCACCTTGAAACCCTCATAGTTGAAGGCCCCCCCTGCGGGCTGTTCGAAGACCTGGTAGAGCGCGGCGTCAAGATGGTCCGTGATGCCGTACTCGAGCTCAATCTGCTGCGTCCAGTCGCTTGTATCGCTTGTCTTCCGGTCCCGTGTCACCGATGTCTGGTAAAGCTCTACCTCCGCGCTGTCCCTGGCCAGGGTGGAGTAGTCGTAGGTCCAGACATAGCCCTTCTGGTCCGCCGGCGCGGTGGTCGCCCATGCCAGAAGCGCCGCTATTGCCGTGATCGTGATGGTTCTCATTCTTTTAAACATGCTTCCGTCCTTTCTTGACGCTTCCTGTGCGTCGCCCTGCTGTCCCGCCCCTGTTCGAAGCGGGGCGCGGCGCCGGGTTTGTGAATTTGATAATCATTATCAACAAGTGCGAGATAATACCACCTCGCCGGCCTGGTGTCAATGCCTAATTTCGGACGCGGCAAAAATGCTCACTGGTCGGGCAGTCCGATGGGCTCTGCGGCTTGGTCCTCGTGCTCTGGTGTGATTTAATGTAGGCCTGACCGTGGCTGGGAGCGGGGCGCCAACGAAAACATAAACGGTCTCACTCGCCGGCGCTTGCCGAAGGGACCGAATTCAGCAAGCTTGATGAGGAACTCATAACTCGCATCGGGCATCTGCTTGACAGCCGACCGAGAAAGCGCCTCGGTTATAAAACGCCATTGGAGGTTGCGGCCTCAAGCGTTGCGCTTCGAGATTGAATTCGCGCCCTTTGAAAAAGGGTGGTGTGGGGCGGCGAACAGCAACCTCGCCCAACAGACTACCGCGCGTCATATTGCATCTCTTCCTCTTTCATTGGTTCTTATCTTTACTGTTTCTTCCACGTTTGTCACAAATATCTTCCCATCGCCCGTATTTCCCGTATGGGCGATTTTCTGGATGACGTTGACGACCTCTTCGGCCATCTCGTCATGGACAACAGTTTCCAATTTTATTCGCGGAACAAATTCCACCATCTCATATTCGATCTTGTCTTCCGCATTCCTGGCCCTGCATTTGCCGAATCCTTTTATTTCCGATACCGTTACACCCGGCAACCCTTTAATTTTATGAAGTTCTTCCGTTACTTCCCTCAATTTGAACGGCCGTATTATTGCTTTTATCTCTTTCATAATTATTCTTCCTGTCCTTTCATTGAATTGATGGAGGAGACTTCATTCCTTACATTTCTGCTTCAACCGTTCTCTTTTCAAACCAGCTGTAAACCGAAGGAATAATCAACAACGTAAGGAGCGTTGAGGTAAGCAATCCGCCAACAACGACCGTAGCCAATGGTTTTTGTATTTCAGAACCGGCTCCGCCGGCCAGCAGCATCGGCAGTAAACTGAAAATTGCAATTGATGCCGTCATCAATACCGGTCTCAATCGGTCAAGGCTCCCCGTTCTGATCGCCTCCTGCAGAGCAAGTCCTTCTTTCCGCAATTGCGAGATGCGCGATACCAGCACAAGCCCATTCAAAACCGCGACGCCAAAAAGAACGATAAAGCCAACTGTCGCCGGCACGGACAAATATTGCCCGGACAGGGTGAGAGCAAAGACCCCGCCGATGAGGGCAAACGGCAGGTTGGAAATGACCAGCAGCGCCAGGCGGACCGAGCTGAACGATAAATACAGGAGAAGCATGATCAGGCCTACGGTGGCGGGTCCGATGATCATCAGTTTGTTCATCGCCCGCTGCTGGTTCTCAAATTGCCCGCCCCACGTAAGATAATAGCCGGCCGGCAGTTTGACCTGATCCCTGATCTTCTGTTTTGCTTCGGCCACAAAACCGCCGATATCCCGGCCCGTGATGTTCATCTCGATGCCGATCCGGCGCACCCCGTCCTGGCGGCTGATCTGGACCGGCCCTTCGATCAGCTTCACTTCAGCCAGATATTCGATCGGGACATTGATGCCGGTTTTCGTGGTAATCATCAGGTTCTTGATCGCCTCCAGGGAATTGCGCTTCTCCTCCGGCAAACGGACCGTGATGGGAAAACTGCGGTTTTCCTCGTACAGCTGCGAGGCCTCCTTGCCGGCCACGGCGATCTCGATCACCTTCTGTACTTCACTGATGTTCAGGCCATAGCGGGCGATCTTCGAGCGGTCGATGTTGACGGTCAGGTAGGGCTGCCCGGAAACCTTTTCCGCGTTTAGATCGGTGCCCCCTCTGATCGTGGAAAGAACCCTGGCGATCTTCGCCGCTTTTTCGCTGAGTATATCAATATCGTCGCCAAAGAGCTTGAGGATCAACTGCGCCCGGGTGCCGGCCACCAGTTCGTCGATGCGGCACTGGATCGGCTGGCTGAATCCGAAATTGATCCCCGCGATCGACTCCAGCGACTCCCGCATCTCGTTTGTCAGTTCCTCTTTTGATATGTCCCGTTTCCACTCGCTCTTCGGCTTGAATATCCCCACGTAGGCGGTCTTGTCCGTACCCCGCGTGTCTAAGGCGACCCCGGTCTGACCGATCCGTCCCACGACAGTCTCCAGTTCCGGGAACTCTTTTAGTTTGACTGCGACCTGCTGATTCACCTCCATGGCTTTTGCCAGGGAAACACCGGGGAGCATGGCCACATCCATGTCGAAGGCGCCCTCGTCCATGATCGGGATGAATTCCGTCCCCAGCCGGGTTACCAGAAGGAGCGAAACGACCAGGAGAGCGCCCGCTATGCTCAATAGTACCCTTCTCCTGTTCATGGCATACTCAAGCAGCGGCAGATAGAGTCGTTTGGCATGCCGCATAATGAAGCTCTCCTTTTCCGGGTGCGGTTTCAGAAAAAGGATGCAAAGTGTCGGTATGACGAATATCGAAAGAAGCAGCGAGGCAAGCAGGGCGATGGCGACCGTGATCGCCAATGGCCCGAACATCTTTCCTTCGATCCCCTCCAGCGAAAGGATCGGGATGAACGTGAGCGCAATGATCAGTTCGCCGAAGATACTCGGTTTTCTGACCTCCATGACCGCCCTGAGCACCGTAAACAATTTGGGGTGTCGGCCGCCCTCGCCACTCAAGTGTCGCTGGACATTCTCGACCTGGATAATGGCGGTGTCGATGATCATTCCTATGGAAATGGCCAGCCCGCCGAGAGACATCAGGTTTGCGCTGATCCCCGTTACCTTCATGACGATGAACGTGGCCAGGAGCGACAGCGGTAGCGCGATGAGGACCACGATACTGCCCCGGATGCTATTCAGCAGCAGATAGAGCACGATCAGGACCAGCAGGGAACCCTCGATCAGCGCCTTGTTTACCGTGCTGACGCTCGCTTTCACAATATCGCTTCTGTCGTAATAGGGGACGATCCTGGTCCCATCCGGGAGCACGTTGTTTTCGTTGATCTCCCTGACCTTTTCCGCGACCCTGCGCACCACGTCGCGGCTGTTTTCGCCGCGCAGCATCATGACGATGCCGCCGACAGCTTCATCCTTGCCGTTCTTTATTGCGGCGCCCATGCGGACAGCCTCGCCGATCCTGACCTGGGCCACGTCACGGATAGTGGTCGGCGTACCCCCCGTTGATTTCAGGACGATGTTCTCGATGTCGGAGACATCCTTGATCAGTCCTACACCGCGGACAATGAACTGGTCCGCGCCCCGTTCGAGCAGGTTCCCGCCGACGTTTTCATTATTATTTCCGATCGCCGCAAACACCTCTTCCACGGTTATGCCGTGCTGCAGAAGCTTTTCCGGCGATACGATTACCTGGTACTGCTTGAAATACCCGCCGAAGGAGTTGATCTCGTTCACCCCGGCGACACTCTTCAGCTGCGGCGTGACGATCCACTCCTGAACGGTCCTCAGGTTGGTCAGGTACGGAATCTTCTTCCGCGGGTCATCCGGCATATCGCCTTCAAGGGTATATTGATAGATCTCCCCCATGGCCGTGCCGATAGGCCCCATGGCGACCTCGACCCCTTTCGGTACCTTTTCCCGCGCCTCCGCCAGCCGTTCGAATACTAGCTGCCTGGCAAAATAGATATCAACATCATCCTTGAAGACGATCGTTACGATCGAGAGCCCGAACTTGGTGACCGAACGCATCTGCTCGACATCGGGCAGGCCGCGCATGGCCATCTCGATCGGGTAGGTCACGTTCCGTTCAATCTCTATTGCCGAGAGCCCGTCCGCGTGGCTGACGACTTCGACCTGGATGTTCGTAACGTCCGGGAAAGCGTCGATAGGCAATTTCCAATAGGAGTACAGTCCGATTACGACGATCAGAAGCGAAAGAAAGATGACCATGCCTTTCTGCTTCAGAGTATATTCGATTAGTTTTTCCAGCATGATTGATGATCTCCTGCCTATGAAAGGCTAATTACTTGTCATGGCCATGTTAGTCATCATCCTCAAGCTCGCCTTTTTTTAGTTCCGATTTGAGAATGAACGCGCCCTTGACGGCAACCTGCTCTCCCTGTTTGAGTCCATATGTTACTTCAAGTCGCTTCCCGAGCGTCCGCCCCCCCGTTATCTCACGCATTTCAAACTTCTCCGGAGCGGTTTGAACAAAGACATAGTTCCTGGAACCGTCGAGAAACACCGCTTCCTCGGGCAGCAGGATCGCTTTTTCCGTCTGCGCGCTTTTTGCGTCAATGGTCACGGTGGCGAACATGCCCGGCTTCAGGAGACGGTCCACGTTTTTGACCACAACGCGGGCCTTCACGGTGCGGGTTGTTTCATCCATGACCTCGCCGAGGTACGAGATGACCCCCGAGAAACTCTTTTCCGCGTATGCCGTCGTCGACACCTTCACCGCAGTTCCCGACCTCACCCGGCCGAGGTCTTTCTCGTAGATGTCGATGATCACCCAGAGCCTGGACAGGTCGGCAACCGTAAAGAGCGGTTTGTCGGGGCCCACGACTTCACCCTGTGTTGCCGTGCGCTCGATGACCGAACCGCTGATCGGCGAGGTCACGGCGATGAGCGGATGTTGATCACCTTCATGCTTTTCCCCGACCTGGTCGATGTCGATACCGAGCAGATGGAACCGCTCGCGCGCAAAGGCGAGATCAGCCCCGGCCTCGGCAAGCTCCTGCCGCGCCCGGATCACGTCCTTTTCCGGGGATATCTTCTTCGAGAACAAGGTTTCCTCGCGCTCCAGGTTCCTGCGCGCGAGATCGGTCCGTCCTTTTGACTTTGCGTATTCAGCCAATGCCTGCCCAAGCTCGGGGCTGTCGAACCAGGCAAGCGCCTGACCGGTCTTTACCGCATCGCCCTGGGAAGCGGCGATCTTCACAAGCCGTCCCGACGTGCGCGCGCTGATCTTCGCAACCCGGTCTCCGTCCAGCTCGATCACGGCCGTCGCCTCGATCGGGGCCGCGAAAGACTCCAGCGCCACAGCCGCGACTTCGACGCCTGATGTCTTCTGCGCTTCTTTTGTCAGGTGAACCACGGTTTCTTCCTCGTGTTCGCCTTCCTTGTGTTCGCCTTCCTCGCGTGTCGTTTCTTTTTCGTGTCCTTCACCATGCTCTTTATTTGCCGTCAATCCATAATAAGACAGGACCGCGACCACAAGGGCGACAGCTCCAAGGGCCATGAGCGCCGCCTTCTTGTTGCGACGCGCCGTATCTTGCAGAGTGCTCTGTTCTTTCGTTCCGCTCATTTCAAGCTCCCTCCCGTTGCTTTTTCCCACGCGTTCATCGCAAGCTGCAGCCGAAGCTGTGATTCAAGATACGCGAATTGCGCATCGATGGTGTCCTTCTGCGCGAGCCGCACTTCAAAGAACCCGAATTTCCCCTCCTTGAAGGCAAGGTTCATAAGGCCCAGATTTTCCATTGCTTTGCCGAGAACATCTTTTTTGAACAGGGACAGCTCCTCCGCCGCAGCCGCAAGGTTAGCGTGTGCCGCCTCGAGCTCCCCTTCAAGCGCCCGCTCAAGCGACGCCTGTTTGATCAGTGCCTGGCCTGCCTTTGCGGCCGCCTCTTTCCTGTCCGCCTGGTTTCGGTCGAACAGCGGAAGAGGAAAAGAAAGCATAACGCCGGCTTCGTTCAACTTATCGTCCTGGTTGTAAAACCCGGATACCGTAACACTCGGGACCGCCTCGCGGCCAGCCAACTTCATGGCCGCTTTTGCCTGCATCGCCTCGGCAACTGCCGACTGTACATCAGGCCGCTGCAATACGGTCGCCGGCGGCGTGTTCTTGTCCGGGATGTCCGGCGCTTCCATCGGCAGTTCGCCTTCCACGCTGAAGTTGGGCGACGGCTTCATGCCGAGGACCTCCTGCAAACCGAGCAGCGCTTCCCGCCGTTCCCGTTCAGCACGTATGCGCTCCCGCCTGGCCTTGCCGAGTTCCACGTCCGCCAGATTCTGTTCAAGCGCCGAAATATCTCCTGTTTGGAATTTGATCGCGGCTGAGGCGACCAGTTCCTCCGAGAGCCTGACCGCTTCCCCGGACAACTCAATTTTTCGCTTCGCGGCAAGGGCCCGGGCAAAGGCGTCCTTGACCTCCGCGATAAGGACTCGCTCCTTGTTTAGAATGTCCTGGGAAGCCTTCTCCCGGCCGCTCCTTGCGGCATCGACGCGCAAGCCACGCTGTCCCGCAAGCTCGAATTCCTGGGAAAGCGCGAGCCCCCGGTTCGTCGCTTTTTCGCCGCCCCCCGGGACCGTGTCTTTCCGAGACAGACTCCCTTCGATGACTGGATTGCTTCTTAACAAAAGCCCCGCCTGATCAAGCCTGCCCTGGGCAGCGCCCTGCTCCAGCCTGACAGCTTGAAGCTCGGGATTGTTTTTCAAGGCTGTTTCAACCGCTTCTCCGAGCGTCAGGGCATACGCAGGAGACCCAACCAACCAAATACTACATATAAATATAAGCCTTCGCGTCATGAACACACCTCGTTCTGTCATGAAAATCCTGTGGAATAGGAACGTGGGCGCGCAACGGCGCCGCAAGAGTCAGTCCTCACGCGCGGCGCGAAACGGTCATTCGGATAAGAATTGGGAGATCAGTTCTGTGGCGGTTTGTTGATGGGATACGACGGGTCCAGGAGGGCGAGCAACGTCGGCATGACCGCGGCATGGACCGTCAAGAAGGGCGCGAAACATTTATAGCTCATCATTTCCGGGGTTGCATTGGAACAGAGAGGACAATGTTCCTTATGCATTCCCGGATTAGAAGGAAGGTCCTTTTCATGGTCGTCGGTCCGGGCGGTCGAGTACGAAAGGCATGGTCCGTTTGACGGATCTTTTTGCTCCACCTGTAACGATACGTCCTTATGACAATCATCGCAGGCAACCGCGTCCCAGATCGGGGCGATAATATAGGTCCCCATGAGAAGGAGTAGAAAAATATTATAGGGTCTTGCCCATGTCATAACGCGCCAATAGTACGTCTTTCGTCCATCCGAGTCAAGGGAATTTACAACCACGTTCATGATGACTTCTACGCACAATCTTCTCCCACTACTCCCACTCGATCGTGCTTGGCGGCTTGGACGAAATGTCGAAGACCACGCGGTTCACGCCCTTCACTTCATTGATGATGCGGTTCGACATCGCCCCAAGGAGGCCATAGGGTATCTTCGCCCAGTCAGCGGTCATGCCGTCCTGGCTCGTGACCGCGCGGATGGCGATCACGTTCTCATAGGTCCGCTCATCTCCCATCACTCCGACGGTCTTGATCGGAAGCAGCACGGCAAAGGACTGCCATATCTCTTTATACAGCCCCGCCTTTTTGATCTCTTCAATGACGACGGCATCGGCCTCGCGCAGGACCGCGAGCCGCCGCCCCGTTACCTCGCCGAGGATGCGGATGGCAAGCCCGGGCCCGGGGAACGGCTGGCGATCGATGATATCCTCGGGCATCTTCATCTCACGGCCGATGGCGCGCACTTCATCCTTGAATAATTCCCGAAGCGGCTCGACGAGCTTGAGCTTCATCTTCTCCGGCAGACCGCCGACGTTGTGGTGGGACTTGATGATCGCCGACGGGCCCTTGAACGAAACGCTCTCGATCACATCGGGGTAAAGCGTTCCCTGCACCAGAAACTCCGCGCCGCCCGCCTCCTGCGCCTCTTTTTCGAAGACCTCGATGAAGGTGTTGCCGATGATCTTCCTTTTTTTCTCCGGGTCCTCCACGCCTTTGAGCCGCTCCAGGAACAGGGACGAGGCGTCCACATATTTCAGGTTCAATCCCATGTCTTTGAAGGTGTGCTGCACCTTCTCGGCCTCGTCCTTGCGAAGAACACCGTTGTTCACGAAAATGCTCGTAAGCTGTTTCCCAATGGCCTTGTTCACGAGCACTGCGGCCACGGACGAGTCCACGCCGCCGGAAAGGCCGCACACCGCCTGCTTGTTCCCCACGGCCTTCCGTATCTCGCCGACGGAATAGTCGACGAAGGACGCCATGGTCCAGGTCGGCTCGCATTTACATATCGTGTATACGAAATTCCTGATGATCTGTACACCCTGCGGAGTATGCGCCACTTCCGGATGGAACTGGACGCCGTAGAATTTTTTCTTTTCATCCGCCATGGCGGCCGTCGGCGAATTATCCGTATGGGCAATGGCCGAGAACCCCGCCGGCATTTTCTCGATCCGGTCGCCGTGGCTCATCCAGACATCAGTGCGGAGTGCGGAATGCGGAGCACGGGGTTTCTCGCCGATATTGCTAAAAAGGCCGGCTTCAGCATCAACAATCAATTCCGCCCTGCCGAACTCGCGCTTGGCCGATTTGGCCACCCGTCCGCCGAGCACGTGGGTCAGGAGTTGCATGCCGTAGCAGATGCCGAGCACCGGGATGCCGAGTTCGAGGTGCGTCTTGTCGATGAGCGGCGCGCCGGCATCGTATACGCTCGACGGCCCGCCGGACAGGATCAGGCCCTTCGGCCCGAAGGCCTTGACCTTTTCAAGCCCCGCATTGTAAGGAAATATCTCGCAGTAGACCCTGGCCTCTCGCACCCTGCGGGCGATCAGCTGGGTGTACTGAGACCCGAAGTCAAGAATGAGTATTCGTTCACTGTGTATATCGGACACGGGAAACCCCTTTCGCGCTGAAAATATGGAGAATATTATATCAGGATGACGGGTGCTGTCAATCGAAGATTGGCCATTTAAAAACCTTGATGATGTCTTGAGGTCTCCGCTTTTATCCGTGTCAACGGTTTTAGTGTCTGGTTATGGATATTTCGATGCTTGACAATCCCCGCTATCTCCGTTTATTATCACTAACATGATTCATAGGGCATATCAAAAATTGCAGGATACGGCGCTGAAGCTCGCGAAAAGCCTGCCCCGTCCCTTGTTCTACGAGGAACACCGTTCACCTGTCCGGCGCGCTGAAGAGACCCTCGGAAGTAACGAGTTTATCCGGAAATGTCGCGCCTTTCTCGACGAATCCCGGCTGGAGTGCGCCCACGGGCTCTGCCACTGCGAGGCTGTTGCCCGTGACGCGGGGGCCATCGTGCTGATCGAGGCGGAGGCCTTGAACATGCGCCAATCGGAAATTGAGACCCTCTTCATTGCGTCCATCATCGCCGGCCTTCTTCATGATATCAAGCGCAAAGAGCGGGACCACGCTGTGCGGGGAAGTATTGAAGCGGAAAAAATTCTCTCGCAGCTCGGCATGGGCCTGCGAGAGCGGCAGTATATCGCCGATGCCATAAGAAATCACGAAGCGTTCCAGGAAACCTTTGATCGGGACGATATGGCCGGCAGGCTGGTAAGCGATGCGCTCTATGACGCGGACAAGTTCAGATGGGGCCCGGAGAACTTCAGCATGACGCTGTGGCTGATGGTAACAGAGCACAACACGCCGTTAGAGTCGCTGCACCGGACCTTCCGGGAGAAGATGAAGGGAATCGAAAAGATCAAGGAGACCTTCCGCACCGCCACCGGTAAACGGTACGGACCGGAGTTCATTGACCAGGGTCTTATGATCGGGAACACGCTCTATAAAGAAATGACCGAGATGCTTCACGACGGTAGTTAGGAGTGTGTTTCTCCTGACTCCTGACTCCTTTACTCCTGTTCCTTATTCTGATTCCCGTACACTTTCCTCATCACCGCATCCGCTCGTTCCTTCCGCGCGGCGAGCACTCCATCCTTGAACTTGAGGGTTTCCTCGGCGAACATGGCGGACCGGAGCCATTCGTAGGCCAGTTTCAGAAGTTCAGCGTCGTCCGTGCGGACCTTTTCGATGCGCTCGGCTGGAATATCGTACGTGTCAAGAAAGCTGCTTTCGAACACGAACGCGCGAAAGTAATCAGTATCAGTGCTTGCCATGAAGAACATCCGGTTCTTGATCTCGGGAAACTCCCGCTCACCGAAGGACTTCTTCTTGATCAGGAGCTCCATCCAGCCGCGGTTGATCTCGTCGTGAACGTCAGCCCCCTGGTCTTTGCGCCACTCGGAAATGGTCCAGTCCTTGCTCTCCTCGAACCCCTTGCAGTGGTCCTCTTTGGTCATGAAGTAGAACTCGTCCCTGCCGCTTTCCTCGTCCTTCTTCCTGAGGGTAGCCATGCCCACGGGATAATACCGGCAGATATTCGGCCGGTCCTCGTACACCGTGCATCCGTCAGGCGTCAAAAAGGGGCAGCTCCGTTTCTCGTCGTCTTTCATCTTAAGCGTGATAACCGGCAGGAGGGTCTTGGCCAGGATCTCGATCTCGCAGTACTGGTTGATGAAGTCCTCGGCGGTCATCTTGAACCGTTTTCTGAGGCGCACGAGGTCGTAGGGCGGCAGCACAATGTTGATGTTGCTGCAGCAGGCGGTAAAGCACGATACGCCCTTGTGGCATCGGAATTTAAACCTGCTCTTCCCCGTCAGCTTGACGGGCACCACTTTGTCGGGACCGCTCTTTTTCAACGGCTCGATATCATGATCAAATTCTTCCATTTCTTTCTTTTTATCTTTCATTGTGCCCCACTTGCCGCCTAGCCGAAGCCCGGCGGTTAACATTCAGTTTGTTTTCTGTCAACCCTGTTACGTTTATTTCATCCACTCCCGGATTTCGGCATGCTGCTTTGTGAATAATTCGACGCCTTCGTGGTTCGGACCGAGGATCCTCTTGAACCGGTCAAGCGCTTCATGAAACGGCATTTCCCGCACGCCGCTCACCAGGTTATCGGCATAGGAAACGAGCTTCTCTTCAGTTGTCATCGGCAAATAGCCTTTTCGAGGAAGTCCGAGACGCACAGCCTCGGCCTCTGTAATTCCCGCTCCGATGTGTCGCTCAATGATAAGCACAAGCTGTTCTGAAAGACCGAGCTCCCGCGCAATTTCAACCCCTGCAATGGCATGGTCAATGCCGTGCGTCCTGGCCCTGCCGATGTCATGGAACAGCCCGCCTTGTCTGACCAGTTCCCGGTCAAGAGGAACGTTGACACGCCCGGCAAGAGAAAGCGCTGCCGTGGAAACGGCAATACAGTGCGCCACCACATTATGAGAGCAGCCGGCGCTTACCAATACTTCACGATCACGCATAGCCTGAGGATAATACCACTTTGCGAATAAATTTCAAATGGAGAATCCTGCGCAGTAGCGCAATATGTTCTGTAACAATGAAAAGCATATTCTCCTTTTGGCGATCTCAAAAGAAATAAGGAGGAATGCACCCAATGCATCGAAAACACTTATGGATTCGTGCTCTTATGCATCGAGGGCTATGGCGCACCTTTGCCGTTTCGGCGGTGGCGCGGCCCGATATGCGGGTGCGTGTACACGAAATAATGACGATTTTCTGCATATATTTAGGGTATATGAATAAGTCGTAAGTCGGGAATGCGGGTTTCAATTACCAGGAGAATCGGATGGGTCGTATCGGCACAGTGGGCAAAGTTATTTATCCGCGGCAGGAACCAGGGCCGCTGCCGCGAAACTTATCTTTGACTTTTCAGCTGCTTCACTTCTTTTGAAGTAGTAATCAGTGCGTCTGACAAAGCATTGACTGTGACTTTTATATGAGAAATATCGCTCTTCATCTCGGACATTTCATGTTTCATATCCGACATTTCTATTTTCATATCCTTGAAGTCATCTTCCAATCCGCACACACGCCCGTCCAGGATCGAGAGGCTATCCTTGATTTCAAACTGTCCTTTTTTAAGCTCACCGATATCGGACTTGATGTCGAGCAGCATATCGATTATTTTGCTTTCCATAACCAGCGCGCTCCTATGGCACGAATACCGACATTTCGTGAGACCATCTCACGAATGGTTCTAAAATTCCATGCTCCGTCACCCGGCTGTCAAGCGTATTGCAACGAAGTTGGGCTTAAAGCGTGAAAAGTCTACCACTCCCTCTTTACAGTGTCAATACAAAAAAGGGGCTGACCATTTGGCCAGCCCCTGCTGTGTATTGGTGTTGAAGATTGTTTACTTGATCAACGGCACAATGAGAAGCGCAACGATGTTGATGACCTTGATCATCGGGTTGATGGCCGGGCCTGCGGTGTCCTTGTAAGGATCGCCGACCGTATCACCCGTAACGGAGGCCTTGTGTCCGTCGCTGCCCTTCTTGTGCACAACGCCCTTGCTGTCCGTGACGCCGTCTTCAAAGGACTTCTTGGCATTGTCCCATGCGCCGCCGCCGGAGGTCATGGCGATTGCCTGGAACAGGCCGGTCACGATGGCGCCGATGAGTACGCCGCCGAGGGCTTCCTTGCCCAGGAAGAGGCCCACAACGACCGGTACCACGACCGGAATGAGCGCCGGGAGCATCATCTCATTGATGGCGCTCTTGGTCACGATGTCAACGCACTTGCCATACTGGGGCTTGCCGGTGCCTTCCATGATGCCCGGGATCTCGCGGAACTGTCTGCGAACTTCTTCCACCACGCCGCCTGCTGCCTTCGCCACGGACTCCATAAGGAGCGCGCCGAAGTAGTAGGGGAGCATGCCGCCGATGAACAGGCCGCAAAGGACCATGGGGTTCGAAAGGTCGAACAGGATCGTTGAGCCGAAGGAGCGTGAATATTCGGAAAAGAGCACCAGAGCGGCAAGAGCCGCGGAGCCGATGGCGTAACCCTTGGTCACTGCCTTGGTGGTGTTGCCGACCGCATCGAGAGGATCGGTGATGTCACGAATGGCCTGGGGAAGTCCGGCCATTTCAGCAACGCCGCCCGCATTGTCCGTGATCGGGCCGTAGGAGTCGATCGCCACGACGATACCGGTCATGGAAAGCATGGAAACAGCTGCCAGCGCGATGGCGAAGATGCCGCCTGAGGCCGCATTCTCTGCACCGGAGAATCCGCCGCCAAGCCAGTATGCGCCGAGGATCGAGGCAACGATCACGAGCACGGGAGCTGCTGTGGACTTCATGCTGACCGCGAGTCCGGCGATCACGTTCGTGCCGTGGCCGGTGAGGCTCGCCTGTGCGATGTGCTGCACCGGGGGATACTCTTTAGCCGTGAAGTACTCGGTGATCCACACGATCAGGCCGGTGAGGGCAAGACCGATGAGGGAGATGAAAAACACGGTGTTCGCCGTGAACACGCCCGCATTTTCGCCGAGACCTGCGATAAAGCTTTTGGCCACAAAATAGAACGCTATTGCCGCGATAACGCCTGCAACGGCCAAGCCCTTATAGAGGGCGCCCATGATGTAGTTGTTCTTGCCAAGCCGAACGAAGTAGGTGCCTACGATGGAAGCAATGATCGAAACAGCGCCGAGCATGAGAGGGAACTCGATCCAGGGGCTGTCCGCGCCGAACACGGTCTTGGCGAGAAGCATGGCGGCCACGAGGGTCACGGTGTAGGTCTCATAGAGGTCGGCTGCCATACCGGCGCAGTCGCCCACGTTGTCGCCCACGTTGTCGGCGATCACGGCCGGGTTGCGCGGGTCGTCTTCGGGGATGTTCTTCTCAACTTTACCCACGAGGTCGGCGCCCACGTCAGCAGCCTTGGTGTAGATACCGCCTGCGATACGGGCGAACACGCTCATGAGCGAGCAGCCGAAACCGAGGCCGATGAGGGCAGTGGAGATCTGTTCAGCCGGAGCAAACGTCTTGGCAACAAAGTAAAAACCGGCAAGGCCGATGATGCCGAGACCAACGACCATGATACCGGTCACGGAGCCGCCCTTGAATGCGAGGCTGAGCGCAGCCTGAAGGCCTTTGCTCGCTGCTGCTGCCGTACGTACGTTAGCGCGAAGCGACACCCACATGCCGATGAAACCGGCAAGGGCGGAACCCACGGTACCGATGATAAATCCAACTGCTGCCCACATCCCGAGTGCGGGAACGAAGGCCAGGACAAGCACCAAAACTGCCGCGACCATTGCAACGGTCTTGTACTCGCGCGCCAGGAACGCATTAGCGCCTTCCTTCACTGCATTGGAAATGTCGATCATTTTCTGATTGCCTGCATCCTGCTTGTTCACCCAGATCGCGGTCATGATGCCGTAAATGACTCCGGCGACGCCACAGACCAGGGCAAATAAAATCGTGTTACTCATTATATCTCCTCCTTTAAATTGATTTATAGTGCGATAACATCAGTTTCAATATTTGCAGGCGCCGCTTCCGCCATCAGCCTGCCGGCGCCGATCGAACACTTTTACTCCTTCCGACATCCCTCCCTCATGATTTTATAGACCGGCGCTTATACCTCGAACTTGCCGCCGATCATATCTTTCAGATATATATTCTCCGCTTTCAAATTCTTGACCAGCACCCGGACCACGTCCCGCATGGACAGGAGCCCCACTAAGCCGCTTTCTTCCATAACAGGGGTATGGCGGATATTGTTCTGGATCATGATCGCCATCACATAGTCCAGATCATCGCCGGGCTTGACCACGAGGAGGTTCGTGCTCATGACGGTTTTGATGATCACGTCCTTGCATAGTACCTTGTCTCTGGCCGCGTTCTTCACAATGTCGCGTTCCGTGACGATACCGACGAGCGACCCACGGTCCATGACCAGCAGCGCTCCGATGTTGCACTCAGCCATCTGCTTTGCCGCATCGAGCAGCGAGCGTTCGCTCGTGATGCTGAAGCATTCGATGCCTTTGATGCTTAACAGTTCTTTGACTTTCATGACTTACTGCCCTCTTTTGTCATTCCCGAAGTCTCTAATCGGGAATCCGGTTGTAAACTTGTCCTCGAATTGTTCTATCGGGAACCATCTCCCCGATAGGAGCGTTCGAGGACGACAGGTAATGATTTCCTGCTGAAAAATTTACTTTTTATCACGACCGGAATTCTTCACGAACACCATGGCCGTGGTGCGGTAGAACAGATGAGCGAACTTCGAGTACGGCGCATACGCGAACAGCGACCAGACGAATACCAGGTGAAAGTAGTATACAACATAGCCGACTTCCATATCAGCCAGCCGGAGACCCCAGGAGAGCATGCCGGTGGCGCCGACGCCGAGCACGATCATGAGGAATATCCAGTCGAAATAGGAACCCATGCCCGCTTTGCCTGCCTTGGCAACACGGTTGATCAGGATGATCACGATGCCGACGGCGAAGGCGATGGAACTCGCCAGCGCGAGCATCTTCATGGGATCACTCAGGGGATAGGGCGCTTCGCCGAAGTGGAAGGTATCGGTGCCCTGAATACCGAGGAATTCCCAGCCATAAAGGTACGCGATGGCCCACGTCGTGGTCACGGCAAGACCGGCGAAGGCATAGAACAAAGCCATGTGGCCCCATTGTCTGAGACGGTTCACATTGCAGTCAGCGAACTTCGAGTGGGCAAGGATGGTCGTGAGGGAAGCGATGATGTCTCCCACGAAATTCCCGCCGGACTTAACGTCGCCCGCCTGCGCCTTCATCCCGTTCCAAAGCTTCCTGATGCCAAAAAAAGCCGATACGGCCGCAAAGATCGCCGTCAGGATAAAGACCGTGTCGATCACCGGCACGGGAACGAACTTATGGTAGGCCATAATGTTGCCTTCGGCCCGCGGTGCGGTAAAGCTGCCGTTCCCCAGTACCATCAGGATGACATACCACAATACCATCGGTATGCCGAACAGAAGCCAAATGAGCTTCGGATCCTGGGCTATCTTCGCGAACAAGGGCGCCATGGCGACATGCTTGATGCTCTGCTTCCGGATCGCGTTCAACACCTCGCCGGGCTTGGCGCCGCGCGGGCAGTAGGCCGTGCAATCGCTGCACTGATGGCAGAGCCAGACATCGGCGCTGGTGATGAGTTTGTCCTTCTGGCCCCACTGCGCCAGGACCATTTCCTTGCGCGGAAAGGGGTTCCCCTCAGGCGTGACGTTGCAAACCACCGAGCATGTGGCGCACTGGTAACATTTCTTCAGAGACTCGCCACCGCCCTTGATGATCTCGTTCACGAACGCTAAATCCGGTTTGATAACTGTTGCTTCTGACATATGCTCAATCCTCCAATTACTTTGTTAGGAGCGATTTCTCTTTCGTCTACTGCGCATGGCGCATAGGGCATGGTGTCAAATCTTTACGCTATGCGCTATGCGCTCTGCCCTTTGCGAATCTCCGAACTAAAAACTCTACATGGTCCTGAACGGATTCGGTCCAATCTCTCTGATCCTGGCGGCAAACGCATTGAGCATGTCAGGCAGTTTCTCATACTCGTTGATGGCCACCTGCATAAGCTGGACGCGCTCGGACTCAAGCTGGAGCCGGTTCAGGGTCTCACTCACCTTGCTGAAGCGGGTGTTCGCGAGCTCGCTGCCCTTAACGAAGTGGCATTGATAATTCTCGCCAAACTTGCATCCCAAAAGCAGCATACCGTCGGCGCCCTTGGACAGCGCGTCGGCGACCCACACTAAGTTCATACCGCCCAGGCACCGCATGGAAATGAAACGGAATGCCGGATCTATCTTCTTTCCGGCAATGGCCGCTGTGTCGAGCGCGGGATAGGAGTCGTTCTCGCAGACTAAGCAGATGATCGTCGGCTTGTCCTCATCATCGGAGTATTCCACCGCCTTGAGCATGGAGCCCACAATATCAACGCTGTAATCCTTGAAGGACACGATGCGCTCGGGGCAGGCGCCCATGCAGGTGCCGCAGCGACGGCAACGGTTAAGGTTATATTTCGGGATGCCCTTTTCGTCCTCGTCGATGGCGCCGAAGGGACATTCTTCCGTGCAACGCTTGCAGGCCGTGCATTTGATGAGGAGCGGATCAGGATATGTCACGTCCCAGGCCCGGGGATGGACCGCAATGCCGCGCGAGGCATGATCGATCGCCTGGATCGCTTTGAATGCAGCGCCTGCCCCGTCCTCCATGGCCTCGGCCATGTTCATGGGCTGGTGTACACTTCCTGCGGCGTAGATACCGGTCCTGCGGGTCTCGTACTGGAAGCAGATGAAGTTCGAATCCGCAAAACCCGACGCCCCTTCGAGGGTCGGGATTTCCGGGCCCTGGCGGTAGCCGAGGTTCAGGATATAGTCAGGCTTCGGAGTTTTTTCAAGGTAGTTCTTTTTGGATTCGTCTCCGCCGCCGGCAGCCGCGGTAAGGCCGTCCGCGTATTCCTGGGGACCGCGCGTGGTCGGGACCATGCCGGTGGCCAGGACCACGAGGTCGGCTTCCACCTTCACTTTTTCGCCGGTCTTGGTCCCGAAGAGGGTGTTTTCCATCTCGACGAACATGTTGCCGTTGCCGGCATCGGAAACGCCGGTCACATCGGCCTTAGTGAGCATCACGCCGGGATTGTTCTGGGCTTCTTTATAGTAAAGCTCGGTCCTGCCCGGCGTCCTGATGTCCTTGTAGAAGATCATGGCAAGGGCATCCTCGTTCTGCCGCACGTACTGCGACTGCTTCAAAGACGTGGCGCAGCACATGGACGAACAGTAGGGAAGATGGTTCGGATCGCGCTGGCCGGCGCACTGGATAAAGGCAACTTTCAATGCAGGCTTACCGTCGGAGGGACGAAGCAGCTTGCCGTTGTTCTTCTTTGCGATTTCTTCCAGCTCGAAGTTCGTGACCACGTTTTTCATTTTACCATAGCCGAGATAATCGAGCTTGTTCGCATCATAGGGCTTCCATCCGGAAGCCATGACGATGGCGCCGATCTTCACGGTTTCGCCGTTCGAAAGCGTCACGTCGTACAGGCCCGGCTGGCCGTCGGTCTTGGACACGGTCGTGGACTTGTACACCTTGATATTCGCGTTGTTCTCGACCTCTGCGACCGTCTTGTTGATATCGGTGTCAACGATGAGCGGTTTGTTAATGTAAGACCCTGTAGGAATCTTCTTGTAAAGCTTGTTTACGAAACCACCGAGCTTGGCGTCTTTTTCAACGAGTACGACTTTGTTGCCCGCGCCTGCTGCTGAAAGCGCAGCCGTCATGCCGGCGATGCCGCCGCCGATGACCAGGATCGTGCTCGTGAGGTCCGGGAGGATGTTCGGTTCCGGCAGTTCCGACTTCTGGGTCTTGACGATGCCCATAGTGATATAGTCGTAGGCGGCATCGTTCGTTTCGTCGGTATTCGGTTCCATGGTCCAGGCAACGAACTCTCGGATGTTGACCCGCTCCACCAGCGCGCCGGGGAAGGTGAACTCAGCCGCTTTTGCCCGGGGCGAGCAGGCGGCGATGACGATCGTGTTCACGCCGTCGTTCGTTATGTCGTTCTTGATCAGCTGAACGCCTTCGGGGCTGCACAAGGCGTCGTGCGTCTTGAAGTTCTGGACCTTCTTGGCTGCGCCGGACACTTTATCGACATCCATTGCTTCCTTGATGCCGCATCCTTTGCAGATATATACGCAGTATTTCTTTTCCATCCCTATTTCCTCCTCAAGCTCTGGATGCTCTTCATCACCACGCCGGTGGCATCCTGCGCGGACCGCGCCACATCAACGGGGGTCTTGAGCGTCCCGGTTGCGTAGATCCCCTTCGGAAGCGTTGCCTGATCGATAAAACCGTCGTCCGTCGGCGTGACCCCTGCGCCCGTAAGCGCCTTCGCATTGGCCTCCATGCCTGTTGCGAGCACAACCATGTCGAAGGTTTCGGAGCTCTTGCTGCCGCCCATGATGTCCTCGGCGGTCAACGTGACATCGCCGTTCGGCGCCTGCTCGACCTTGGCGACCTTGCCCTTGAGGAAGGACACGTTCTGATCTTCCTTGATCTTGGTGTAGAACCGGTTCTCGTAGAGCCCGGGAGTGCGGATGTCGATATAGAATATTTTCACCTTTGAATCGGGGTAGAGTTCCCGTACATAGCTTGCCTGTTTGAGCGAGGCCAGGCAGCAGATGTAGGAGCAATGGGCCAGATGGTTCTCATCGCGAGAGCCGGCGCACTGCACGAAGGCGATGTTCTTCACCTCTTTGCCGTCGGAGGGGCGAACGATCTTGCCGCCCGTGGGACCGTTGGGGGCCGCGATGCGCTCCATCATCATGTTCGTGATGACGTTCTGGACCTTTCCGAAACCGAGGTTGTCCATCTTCGTCGCGTCATAGGGGTTCCAGCCTGTCGCCATGACCACGGCGCCGACCTTGACGTTCACGGTCTCGGCCTTCATATCGAGGTGGATTGCGTCATACTTGCACGCTTCAACGCACTTGGCGCATGACGAGCCTTTACATGCCTTGACGTCAACGACATACTGCAGGGGGAACGCCTGGTTGTGCGGGAGGTAGGCGGCCTTGGTCTTGCTCATGCCGAAATCGAAGTCGTTCGACCGCTCTTCAGGACACGCTTCGGCGCACTTGTTGCAGCCGGTGCATTTTTCGTTCACGAACCGGGGCTGCGTTTTGATGGTCACATCGAAGTTCCCTTCGGCGCCCGAAATCTTCTCCACTTCGGCCATGGTATAGATCTTGATCTGACCGTTGTTCTTGATCCGCTTGTACTGGATCTCGAGACCGCAGTTCGGGGGGCACATCTTCCAGAAGTACTTGTTCAGTTGCGTCACCCTGCCGCCGAGGTAGGGGTTCTTTTCCACGATGATGACATCGGAGCCCGCTTCCGCGGCCTCCACCGCTGCCGTGAGGCCGCTGAAACCTCCGCCGACAACCAATACCTTATTTTCCGACATGGTATCTTATTCCTCCTTAAGGCTGTAAAACCGAGAACGCTGGAGACTGGAATTGAAGATTGGGAATTTTAAATTTGCCGTCTGATGTCTTCCGTCAATTTACAATTTTCAATCTTCAATAAAATCTCCGGGAAGGGCAAGGCCCTCCCCGGAGTTGTGAATGTTATTAATGCTTCACAGGAGCTGCGTCCTCAACAAGCTGTACGTAGGGGACCTTCTTGACTTCCCACTTGTCAGTCGCAATGTCGTACTTCGAGTTCACAAAGCACTTCCAGTTGGTATCGTCAACGAGATCGAAGTCGCCGCGATAGTAGTAGCCGGGATACCGCGACTCCTCACGGAACAGGATGTGGCGCGCATGGGCTTCCACTGAGAGAATGCGGTGATAGTTCTCCCAGCAGCGCATCAGCTCGTGCAGGTTGCTTGCCGCCATCTTGGAGGCATCTTCCTTCAGGACCTGGAGCTTCTGGAGGCCTGCGTCAAGCATGGTCTTGGAGGTCATGTACCAGGTCGAGATGCCGCCAAAGTACTCGTCGGAGATCTTCTGCAGACGGGTCTGGAGCATCTTCGGCCTGATGTAATTCGGGTTGATTAATGGGTCCGTGGTCAAGGTCTTGTACTTCTCATAGACCTCGAAGGGCAGATAGAGCTCTGCCGCCAGATGGTCGGCCGTCTCGTTGATCGTCGGCTTGTAGTTCGGGTTGTCGAGGATGAACGCGATCGCGCTCTTTGCCGCAATGCGACCCTCGGCATGCGAGCCCGAGGAGAACTTGTGGCCCGACGCGCCGCAGATGTCGCCGCACATAAAGAGACCCTTTACCGTGGACGAGCGGTTGTAGTTGCCGGCAACCCACTTCTTGTTCCACTCTTCCGGAGCGCCGAGGTCATCGGGACCGCAGCACCAGAAGCCCGCACAGCCCGCGTGCGAACCAAGGAGATACGGTTCGGTCGGCATGATTTCGGACGGAACTTTATCCGGCTCAATGTTCTGCGCAGCCCAGAGGCCGGCCTGGCCGATGGCCATATCGAGGAAGTCTTCCCATGCCTCTGCCTCGAGGTGCTTCACCTTCTTGGCGCCCTCTTTATCGCCGAGCTTTTCCTTGAAGGTCTTGTTGATGGCTGCCATTGCCTCATCCGTTCTCATGAGGATCGGGCCTTTGCCCAACTTCATGTCGCGCATCATGAGGTGGTTGCGGATGGCCGTGCCGAGGTTATCGACATACTTGCCGTACTTCTTCTTCGCTTCTGCCAGGGCTTCCGGGTTGACGCAATAATCCTCACCAAGGCTGTTGGTTGCCTTGGCCTTGAAGAACAGGAACCAGGCGCCCACCGGTCCGTAGCCGTCCTTGAAGCGGGCGGGCACGAAGCGGTTCTCCATCATGGTAAGCTCTGCGCCGGCCTGCAGGCCGAGAGCATAGCCGGAGCCGGAATTCCATACCGGATACCAGGCGCGGCCCTGACCTTCCTGGGTCGACCGGGGACGGAACACGTTCACCGCGCCGCCGGCTGCCAGTACCATTGCCTTTGCCTTGAAGATGTAGATCTTGTTCTCACGAACGCTGAAACCGGCCGCTGCTGCAACGCGGTTCGGCTCCTTGGCATCATTATAGAGCTTCACGATGAATACGCGCTCGTAGTGGTTCGTCTTCTCTCCGGTAGCTGCGCGATTGCTCTCCAGGGCCTTCTTCGCGGCTTCCGCCACAATGACCTTGTAGGACTCGCCGTTGATCATGATCTGCCACTTGCCTGAACGGACCGGCTTGCCGCCGTCCCTCAGCGAGGTCTTTCCCGCTTCCTTTGCCTGGAACCCGTCTAACGAGAAGCCGTCGTCGCCCATCTTCCAGATCGGCAGGCCCCACTCCTCGAAGAGCTGCACGGAATCATCAACGTGACGCCCGAGGTCATAGATGAGGTCCTCGCGAACGATGCCCATGAGGTCGTTCCGTACCATTTTGACATAATCCACCGGATCATTATCGCCCATGTAGGTGTTGATGGCCGACAGACCCATGGCAACGGCGCCGGATCGGTCGGTCGCAGCCTTGTCCACCATGGTGATCTTCATCTTCTTGGGGTTTGCCCAGCGGGCGCCTTCAAATGCCGCGCCGCAGCATGCCATACCGCCGCCAATGAGGAGGAGATCCGTCTCGATCTCTTCGATTGCCGGCTTTGCGCAGAACGAAAACGTACAAGTTTCTTTTTCCATTTGTCATATCCTCCTTATTTCTTGATTACCGGCATGGCCTTCGTGGTGGTGAAGAAACCAACCTGTTTGAGTTTTGCAAAATCGACCTCGGGTTTTCCCTTGTAGGGATCGACCGAACCTTCTACCGTGGTCCTGATCGGGAACTTGAACCGCTTCAGTATCCCGTTCCGGAACTTGATGGTCCACATGATGGAGTCCGTGCCCCTCATCGGGATCACGTTCGCGCCCAGGGGAGCAAAATCCTGGTAGGCCCTGATCTCGATCGCCTGCTGCGGGCAGATCTTCACGCAGTTGTAGCACTCCCAGCACTGCTCAGGTTCCTGGTTGAAGGCCTTCATGAGGTCCCTGTTCAGGGTCATGAGGTCGTTCGGGCAGATATACTGGCAAGCAGTTTTATCTTGCGCCTTGCAGCCGTCACACTTCTCTGTAATCACATAACTCGGCATGTTATTACTTCCTCCTGTCTATGAAATGTAGTTGACCGCATGTGCAGTCGTTGACTCTTTTTGTACGGGCGAACAGCCGATCGCCCCTACTTCTTCTCCGTATGCGTCCCCTCAGCGTGACTGTGCAGCTTGATTTCCACCTTCGTGGTGAGGCCCGCGTAGTACTTCTTGAGGATCTCGAGCACTTCGGGGCGGCTGAAATGGTCCGGAACGTTCTCGCCCTCGGAGAGCATCTTCCGGAGCTTGGTGCCGGACAGCATGAGCCGGTCTTCCTTGCCGTGGGGGCAGGTCCTCATCGAGGCCATACCGTCGCACTTGAAGCAGTAGAACGTATGGTCGATTTTGAGCGGCTGGGTCTCGAGCGCGCCCTTCGGGATCTCGTCAAAGATCTTCTGCGCATCGAAGGGACCGTAGTAGTCGCCTACACCGGCATGGTCGCGGCCGACGATCAGGTGGCTGCAGCCGAAGTTCTGACGGAAAAGCGCATGCAGGAGCGCTTCGCGCGGGCCGGCATAGCGCATCTCCATGGGGTAGCCGCACTGGATGGAGGAGTCTTTCACGAAATACTTATCCATGAGGGTGTTGATGGCGTCGGCGCGCACGTCGGCCGGGATATCGCCCTCTTTGAGCTTGCCCAGGATCTGGTGGATCAAGACGCCGTCCATGGTCTCGATGGCGATCTTGGCGAGGTACTCGTGCGAGCGGTGCATGGGGTTCCGGGTCTGGAACGCGGCGATCGTGCTCCAGCCCTTTTCCTCGAACATCTTGCGGGTCTGCTTCGGAGTCATGTAAATGCCCTTGAAGGTCTCGGGGAAATGGGCCTCGGAGAGGACCTTCACCGGACCCGCCAGGTTCACATCAGGCTGACCCATGACCTTCTGCACGCCCGGGTGACCGGCAACATCGTTGGTGCGGAAAATCTGTTTGCATTCATGTTCCTTGTCGGACTTGGACATGGCGTATTTCTCGGTCACCTTCATGGTGGCCATGACCGTGCCCGACTCTTCGTCCACCAGGGTGATCTCTTCGTTCTTCTTAAGTGAATTGGCGAACTCAGGGGTTGCCGAGAGCGTCACCGGAACCGGCCAGAACGTGCCGTCCGCCATCTTGTACTTGTCACAGACGCCCTTCCAGTCCTTCTTGGTCATGAAACCCGTAAGCGGGGTGAACGCGCCGATGCCCATCATCACGAGGTCCGCGGTCTCGCGCGAAGAGATCTTCAGCTGCTTCAGTGTCTTGGCCCTCTTCAGTTCTTTCTGAAGGGCCGCTCCTTCCAGAAGAAGCGGCATCAGCTTCTTCTTTTTGCCATGAGGCTTTACCAGTGCCATAATACTTTCCTCCTTTTCTAATTTTATAAGTTCTATAGGTCCTATAAGTCTTATAGGACTTATGATGATTCTTTAGCCGAGGACGGCCGTCACTTTGTTGAAGATGTCGTTGATGCCGCCCACGCCCATGACGGTCTTCATGATGTTCTTTTTGGAGTAATAATCGATGAGCGGCGCGGTCTGCTGCGTGTACACTTCAAGCCGCTTCTTGATGGTGGCTTCCTTGTCGTCGTCGCGCTGGAAGAGCTCGCCGCCGCACTTGTCGCAGACGCCTTCTTTTTTCGGAGGAGAGAAATAGATATTGTACATCTGCCCGCAGCTTTTACAGGTCCTGCGGCCGGTGAGGCGCTTCAGGAGGTCGTTCATATCCACGTCGATATTGAGTGCGATGGTGAGAGGCATGCCCATGCCGGTAAGAATCTTGTCGAGGGCCTCGGCCTGGGCCGTGTTGCGCGGGAACCCGTCGAGGATGAAGCCGTCCTTGCAGTCGGATTGCTTAATGCGCTCTTCAACGAGGCCGAGCACGATCTTGTCTGATACAAGACCGCCCGAGTCCATGATCACCTTGGCCTCTTTGCCAAGCGGCGTGTTGTCGGCGACTGCCTTGCGGAGGATGTCACCCGTGGAGATCTGCGGGATCTTGTACTTTGCGATCAGCATCTTCGCCTGCGTGCCTTTACCGGCGCCGGGCGCGCCAAGCAGCACAACTCTCTTAGCCATTTATTATGAATCCTCCATGAAGAGATAAAGAAAGAAGACGAAAAAAACCTCATGACTTTTTAACCGGCATATAATGGTTGAAAACGAGTTCTTTTTCAAGTTAATAATTATAATTTCAATATTAGTTTTGTTTATAAAAGGGGTTGCATATGCAGGAAATCAGCAAGTCTTTCAAGAGCTTTACCCCTATGACTGAGCTTATCCTTCTCGTCTCCGGACATTTCGGCAAAAGTCTTTTCGTACCTGTCAGGTATGAATACCGGATCATAGCCGAACCCCGATTTTCCCTTAGGTTCCATCCCGATATGACCTTTTGCGAAACCAGAGAAGGTCTTGACTGTTCCGTCAGGAAACGCCAAGGCCATGCAACAAACGAATCGGGCGCCTCTTTTCTCGTCCGGGACATTCTTGAGCTCAGACAGTAGCTTCTCGTAATTTCGCGCGTCGCTCCCGTTGCCGGCCCCCCCGGCATACCGGGCAGAGTAAACGCCGGGAGCGCCGCCGAGGGCGTCTACTTCCAGACCGGAGTCGTCCGCAAGCGCTGGTTTGCCCGTGCTCCGGCAAACCTCGACAGCTTTTTTAACCGCATTGCCCTCGAAGGTGTCCTTGTCCTCATCCGTTTCAGGGCAGCTCGGGAAATTCTCGAGAGAAAGAATGGTTATCGGCAGATCAATGGTGATCCGCTTGATCTCTTCGATCTTTTTTTTATTTCGTGTGGCGAGTACGATGTCCATAGGTATTTCATCCTCTCCCCTCATGGTTGGTTGTCGTTCCCCACGCGGCGCAGGCTACAAGAAGAGCGCTGTTGGTCATCGAACGGGCAGGACCGCAAAATAGACAAAGAAAAAAACCTTTTAGCACGGGGCTTATGCACTCAGTTGGATTGTATGAAACGGTAGAATGGTGGTCCCAACGGGAATCGAACCCGTGTCTCCGGCGTGAGAGGCCAGCGTCCTAGGCCGCTAGACGATGGGACCATGACTGTAGTTGCTAGTGAAGAGTTTTTATTTAAAAACGAAACAGCCGGAATGACTTTGCCGGACACGAAACTCAAAACCATGAACTCATAACTCAATACCAGTATTGGTTGGGGGAGGAGGATTCGAACCCCCGTAAACAGGTTCAGAGCCTGTCGTCCTACCACTGGACGATCCCCCAGTCGGTCGCAGCCTGAGCACTATATCCAAAAGCCGGGTGACTGTCAAGGGTTAAAACCGCCTCTATTCGCCAATTGACAAACATGGGCAACATCGATACTATAACGCATGTCGAATGAGAGGTGGAAACTCAATACGGTGATGCGATTGGGCGTGGAGCTCTCCGAGGTGAAGGACGTCGATGTGCTCCTGGAGCGGGTCCTTCTCGAGGCCAGGCAGCTTACGAACGCCGATGCGGGTTCAATCTATATAAAAGAAGCCGGCAAACTGCGGCTCAGCTATACCCAGAACGATACGCAGCAGAAAAAACTCCCGCCCGGCAAAAAGCTGATCTATTCCGCATTCTCCATTCCCATCAACAACCAGACGATCTCGGGCTATGTTGCGAACACTGGCGAAGCCATCAACATCCCCGATGCTTACAAGCTCACGTCCGGACTGCCCTACTCGTTCAGCAGCTCCTACGATGAACTCTCCGGGTACCGGACGCGGTCCATGCTGACGTTCCCGCTCAAGACCAACCGGGGCGATGCCATCGGCGTGCTCCAGCTGATAAACGCGAAGGATTCGAGGGGCAAGGTCGCTCCGTTTTCGAAAAAGGACGAGCCCCTCATCCTTCACTTCGCCAACATGGCCGCGGTGGCCATCGAACGCGCCCAGTTGACCCGCGCCATGATCCTCCGGACCATTCGGATGGCGGAGCTGCGCGACCCCAAGGAGACGGGCGCCCATGTGAACCGGGTTGCGTCCTATGCCGTTGCGATCTATGAAGTGTGGGCCGGAAAATACGGCGTTCCCAATGACGCGCTCAACAAGAACCGCGACATTCTCCGCATGGCGGCCATGCTCCATGATGTGGGCAAGGTGGCGATCGCCGACGCGATCCTGAAAAAACCGGGTCGACTCGACGACGCGGAGCGTGAGGCCATGAAGCAGCACACCATTCTGGGCGCGCGGCTTTTTTCCGACCGGTATTCGGAGTTTGATGAAGCGGCGGCGATCGTTGCGCTCAATCACCATGAGAAATGGGATGGGACGGGCTATCCGGGATTTGTCAGCGTCAATGACGGAAAAGCGCTTCCGGGCTGCGAGAACGGCGATGGAACCGCGCGGCCCAAGAAGGGGGAGGAGATCCCCGTGTTCGGCAGGCTCGTCGCCCTTGCCGACGTGTATGATGCGCTTGGCTCACGCAGGGCGTATAAAGAGCCGTGGGACGAGGGGCGGATCCTTGAGGAGTTGAGGGCCTGTTCCGGCACATACTTCGATCCGGAGCTCGTCGAGACATTTTTCTCCTGCATCGAGACGGTCCGCGGCATCAGCGAACGGTATCCTGACCATTAGTCGTCACCTTACATGAAGAAAAGAAAGCCACCTGCACAGGTACAAGCAGATTTCAAAAACAACCCCTTCGGGTCCCTGAAGGGCCTTGCGCCCTCAATACCCGTACCCGCAAAAAAAACCACACCTCCTGAGGCGCGCAAGAAGATCGACAGCAACGATGATGACGCCTCGCTCTTTCTTCGCGCGGCCGAGGGCGCGAAGAGATTCGGCCATGCCCCCGATTCGCCCTCTGTCACAGGCGGGAAATGCCCGGGAAAAACCGTGGTACGCGCGCCGGAAGACAGCCGGCTTTTTCTCGCCGCCATGATGAAGATTGGGACGGCCTTTCACGAGACCTTGCCTGAACGGGAACTGGAAGAGTCCGAACGACGGTCACCGACAAGCAGAATGCGGCAGCTGAAACGCGGCGTCATCCGCATCAGCGAGGAGCTTGATCTTCATGGTTTTCTCAAAGATGAGGCCCTTGCGCGACTTGAACAGTTTATTGCCGCTGCCCGCGGCCGCGGGCAGCAGGTAGTGCTTGTAATCACGGGTAAGGGCATCAACTCTCCCGAGGGGCCGGTATTGCAAGGGGCGGTGGCAGCGTGGCTGAGGAACAACGGGAAGCGGCTTATCGCGGAGTTTTCATCAGCTCCGCGCGAGCTGGGTGGGAGCGGCGCCTTTGTAGTGTTCTTGAAGAAGAGATGATCTTCAGGCCTAAAACAACCTCTCCATCGCCTCGTCCACGGTACGCACACCCATGAGCTCCATCTTATTAATGGCCGGGGTCTTCTCGAGCTTCTCGACATTCAGCGCCGGAAGCACGCAGCGCGTGAATCCGAGCTTTGCCGCGTCCTTGAGCCGGGACTCCGCCTGGCTGATGGCCCGCACTTCCCCGGCAAGGCCCACCTCGCCCATGACCACGGTCCGGGCGTTGATAGGCTTTTCCCGGAAGCTCGAGGCCACGGCGGCGATAACGCCGAGGTCAATGGCGGGCTCGTCGATCTTGAGCCCTCCCACGATGTTCACGAACACGTCCATGCCCATAAGGTGCATGCCCACGCGCTTTTCAAGCACGGCGAGCAGCAGTGACACCCGGTTAAAGTCCACGCCGATGCAGGTCCGCCGGGGCATGGTGAGCTTTGACGGCGCAACCAGCGCCTGCAGTTCCGCCAGGATCGGCCGCGTGCCCTCGAGCGACGAAACGACCACCGAGCCGGTCGCATCGGCCGGCCGCTCGGCAAGGAATATCTCCGAGGGGTTGGACACCTCGGCCAAACCGCTCTCCTTCATCTCGAACACGCCGATCTCGTTCGTGGAACCGAAGCGGTTCTTGACCGCCCGCAGGATGCGGAAGGAGTGCCCTTTGTCCCCTTCAAAATACAACACCGTGTCGACGATATGTTCGAGCACGCGCGGCCCGGCGATGGCCCCGTCCTTGGTCACGTGGCCGATGAGAAACGTCGGCATGCCCGTGCGCTTTGCATGGATCATGAGCCTGCCTGAAACCTCGCGCACCTGGCCGACGCTTCCCGGCGCGGACGGCAGTTCCGCGGTGAACATCGTCTGGATGGAATCGATGACCAGGACTTGCGGTTCGAGCCCGTCAGCCGCATGGATGATCTCCTCGAGCTGCGTCTCCGCCAGCACATAAAGGTTCTCGGTCTTGACCCCAAGCCGCTGGGCGCGCATCTTGATCTGTGACGGAGATTCCTCGCCCGAAACGTACAGCGCCTTGCCCCTGAGTTCGGATACCTGCCTCAGCATCTGGAGCACGAGCGTTGACTTGCCGATGCCCGGGTCCCCGCCGATCAGCACCACGGAGCCGGCCACGATCCCGCCGCCGAGCACCCGGTCAAGCTCTCCGATCCTGGTGACAAAACGGTCCTCGTCCCTGGCCTGGATCTCGCCAAGGAGGACCGGCTCCGGTCCGCCGGAGCGCTTCGCGCTCCCGATGTCCCTGGACTTCTCCATCCGCTCTTCGACCATGGTGTTCCATGCGCCGCAGTCGGGGCACTTGCCCATCCAGCGGGGAGACTGAGAGCCGCAGGACTGGCAAACGTAAACGGTTTTGGCTTTAGCTTTCATCTGTAAATCCTCATCTTCTGAAGACACAACAACATATGCGTGGCCTCTCCGTTTTTAGCAGTGAGGTCTTTGATGTGTATTCAAAATTGCAGTTCCATGCTCCGTGCAACGAAGACCAATTCGCTCAAAAATTGTATCTACTCAGGTCAGTGTCAAAAAAGCATTTGTAGGGCAACCCTTCAGGGTTGCTTTTGTCCGATCGGTGTGCATTCCAACTGAGACGCAAGGCTAAAGCCTTGCCCTACAGAATCATACTGTAGCAATTATTATCTGAGCAGTTACGACGCAGGCTTGTTTTTCATTTTTTTGAGTCACTACAACTTCTCCGCCACCGCATCAATAAACTCCTCAGTAAGCGCATATTTCGCAGGCTTCGGCTCGGCGATCGCGGCAAGGTCCCTGGTCATCACGCCGTCCTCAATGGTCCTGACCACCACAGACTCAAGCTTCTTTGCAAACGCCGCCACGTCCGGCGTCTTGTCCAGCTCGCCGCGCCGAGCGAGCGCGCCGGTCCAGGCGAAGATGGAGGCCACGGAGTTCGTTGAGGTGGGGTTGCCCTTCAGGTGTTCGTAGTAGTGGCGCATGACCGTGCCGTGCGCGGCCTCATACACGTATTTGCCCTCGGGCGAGACCAGCACCGAGGTCATGAGGCCGAGGCTGCCGAAGCCCGAGGCCACCATGTCGCTCATCACGTCGCCGTCGTAGTTCATGCAGGCCCAAAGCATGCCGCCCTCGGCCTTCATGATCTGCGCCACCGCGTCATCGATCAGCATGTAGCGGTACGCGACGCCGGCCTGCGCAAAATCCGTCGCGCGGGCCGCGGCCTCGTGCTCGAAGACCTCTTTAAAAAATCCGTGATACGTCCTGGAGATGGTGTCCTTGGCGCCGAACCAGAGATCGCATTTTTCGCCGATGCTGTAATTGATGCAGGCCCGCGCAAAGCTTTGGATGGACTTTTCCGTGTTATGCATGCCCATGATCACGCCGGGGCCTTTGAACTCGTGCACAAGAAGCGAGACCTTATCCCTGCCGGAAGCGGGCGTGAACACCAGCTCCGCCCTGCCCGCCGCGGGGACTTTAAACTCGACCGACCGATAGATATCGCCGTAGGCGTGCCTGCCGATGCTGATCGGCCTTTTCCAGCTCCGGACCGCGGGCGGGATGTTCTTCACGACGATGGGCTTGCGGAAGACCGTGCCGTCAAGGATGGCGCGGATCGTGCCGTTCGGGCTCTTCCAGGCCTGCTTGAGGCCGTACTCCTTCACCCGTGCCGCGTTCGGCGTGATGGTCGCGCACTTCACGCCCACGCCGTGCTCGGCGACGGCCTTCGCCGCGTCAATCGTAATCGCATCGTCGGTCTCGTCACGGCGTTTGATGCATAGATCGTAATATCTAAGGTCCATATTGAGATGGGGCGCGAGCAGCTTGTCCTTGATCATCTTCCAGATGATGCGCGTCATCTCATCTCCGTCCATCTCCACGATGGGGCCCCTCACGGTAATAGCCACTCTTTTCCCCCTCTCAGGAATAATTGTCGTAAGCGTTGAATCAGAAGGGATTCTAATGCTGAGTAGTGGAATTGTCAACAGAACAATATGTGTCCCACGATCACGTCAAAGTCTTAAAATAATGATCGCCCGCAGCTTCGGCTACAATTTCCTGAGACTTTTCTGAATGGCCTGGTCGATCTGCTTTGACTGGCAGCGTTTTTCGGGGGAAGGAGCATCAAACCAAGACTGTTCGCCACAGCAATTCCGCAACAAAATATTATCTGCCATAGAAATCCGTTAGTTATGCCCCATCTGCGCCCTTAAGCAAATTCGCATTCAAAAAAAGCTTGACTTTTCCCCTGCAATCTTATATATAAATA
>Ga0315281_10000612_pt1 | contig 50283 bp, 65 predicted proteins | sample YL17G07_0_MG_FD_204540 | JGI IMG/M metagenome (GOLD analysis project Ga0315281, IMG submission 204540) | Sediment microbial communities from Yellowstone Lake, YNP, Wyoming, USA - YL17G07_0 | ecosystem: Environmental > Aquatic > Freshwater > Lake > Sediment | place: USA: Wyoming | collected...
TTCTACCGGCTCGCCCAGCAGTCCGTCGAAGTCGAGCCCGTCCCGTACAAAACTATGGTTGGAGGGGATTCCAAAGGCAACCTCCACAACAGCTAGAGCTTACTTGAGTCAAGTGGATAACCATTTAAATGAATAGATGCTGGAGAACACAATGAGACCGCTGACCGACAAACAGGCGCGCATCCTAGAGTTCATCCGCCGCCAGATCACCCGTCAGGGGCGCCCGCCCACGTTGCGCGAAATCGCCGCGAAGTTCCGTTTCGCGTCCATCTACGCCGCGCATTGCCATCTCGAAGCCCTGGTGAAGAAGGGCTACATTGAGCGTTCCTCTTGCTCCTCGCGCGGCATCCGGCTGAGCGCCGCGATGCTGGAGCATTCCGGGATTCCCGTGGTCGGTCGCGTTGCGGCCGGAACACCGATTCTGGCCGAACAAAACATCGAAGGTCATATCTCGCCCCAGACCCTTTGTCCGGACGATGGCAGCTGTTTCTACCTGCGCGTCCAGGGCCATAGCATGAAAGAAGACGGCATCCTCGACGGCGACTTTGTGCTCGTGCGCAAGACGGGCGACTTCGAGGACGGGGAGATCGGCGTCGTCACCCTCGACGGCGAGGCGACCGTCAAACGCCTGCGCCGCAAAGGGCGGAAGATCGAATTGATCCCCGCCAACGATGAGTTCAAAACGAGGCTTGTCGACCCGGCCGTGGTTCAATTCCGGTACGAAGGGAAGGTGATCAACACACATCGATACCCGAAGTAACGCCGCACCGACAGTTTGTCCCTAAAGGGTAGAGATACCTTTACCGCCCGTGACGCGAATTATGGTCCGCTCTCAAGGCTCTCGGCCTTGGGAGGCGGGCCTTTTCTTTTGTCGGGGAGTCCGTTCGCGCCGCCGTGGCAAGGAGGTTTTCCAATGAAGACGATGCCGACAAAAATGGCTCTCACGCCGCCGTGCAGGAGGCTGGTCGAACTCATGCAGCGGGTGAACCACGGGAAGATCAAGGGACTTCACTTCAGCGAGGGCGAACCCCTTTTCCATCCCCGGCCGCGCCTCATCCGGAAGATCAAGATCGCCGGCGCCAACGGGCCGAGGCCGGAAGCGGTTTCCAACGATTTCACGCTCAGAAAGGAGGTCACCGAATTTCTCGAACACCTCAAACGGCAAGGGACGGGCGTCGTGAAGTGTATCGACGTCCAGCACGGACTGCCGTTCAGCATGGAAATTGAGGAAGAGGACCGAGGATAGGCCTCGGCCCCTTCAGTAACACCAGACAACAGACTGGCCGCAAAGCGGAGGTCGTTGTGGGTGTCGCCGATTATCGGCGAACTCATGACGCCTCCGCTGTTTTCATTTTCGGCGCCACTGAAAGCCGGTTTTCGGCGACATCCACGCGACTTCCTCCCGGCCAGGGAGGAAGCGAATGGATTCCACAAACCGATTCGAAGGGATTGACGAGTACGCCGCCGCCCTCATCCGCCACAAGGCCCGCCAACTGGCTCGCAGGCCGGAGTTCAGCCAGACCGACCAGGAAGACCTGGAGCAGGAGATGGTTCTCGACCTGCTCAAGCGGCTGCCGCAGTACGACCCGAAACGCGCCGGGCGCCACACCTTCATCGCCCGCGTCGTCGAACACAAGATCGCCGCGCTTCTGAAGCATCGTCGCGCGCGCAAACGCGACTCCGGGAGCCGAACGGAGTCCTTGCGCGACGAAAGTCCCAACGGCGACGGAAGGATCGCCGGCGAGATTCACGCCGTGGACGAGGGAGCGCATTCCAAGCGCATCGGCAGCGCCTCCAGACTGCAATCAGACCGCTTTGAACAAACGCTCGACGTCGCAGCCACTGTCCGCGCCCTGCCGGACGACCTGCGTGCGCTGTGCAAACTCCTCCAGTCAAAGACCGTCAGCGACATTTCGGCTGAAACCGGCATTCCACGCCCGACCCTCTATGACGCGATCAAGAAGATTCGAGCCAAATTCCGCGAAGGAGGTCTTGACGGAAAGTTTTTTTGAGAAACCGTCCGACACTTTGCCGACACCGGCGGTATGTAAGGGGTAGGGAGACTCGGACCTTACGAAGAGGAGACGCGAAACGTGGAACCGAACCGATGGTGCTGCCGATTTCTGAAATCGCCGCGTATGGCGGGGGACATCCGATGAATACGCCCGCCCCGCTTCGGCTTCTGACCCACAGTGCGATGTCGTGCGCGCGGCGCTGCCTGCGCCAGTATTTCTACCGGTATGAGCTCGCCCTGCGCAGCCGGCGCGAGGCGACCGCCCTGCGCCTCGGGACGGCCGTCCACGTGGGGCTGGAATTGTGGAGCAAAGGGGCGACGCCGGAGGCCGCGATCTTGGCGGCGACGGAAGGATATACGACCTGCCCCGCCTGGGCCGAGCCGTATGACTGGCAGATCGAACGCGAGACCGTCGCCAACCTCCTGGCCGGCTATTTCTGGCGGTACGGCAACGACGCGCTGGATTACATCGAGATCGAGAAGGCGTGGGTTATGCCGCTGGTCAATCCGCAGACCGGGCGCGAGAGCCGGACGTACCGGTTGGCCGGGAAGCGCGACGGACTTGTCCGCACCGAAGACGGGCGGCAGTTTGTCCTCGAGCGGAAAACGACCGGGGAAGATATCGGGCCGGACTCGGACTATTGGCTCCGTCTGCGATGCGACCAGCAGATTTCCCTCTACACCGTGTCGGCGCTCCATCAGGGGCATGATGTGGCCGGTGTCCTCTATGACGTGATTCGCAAGCCCACGATCCGCCCGCGGCAAATCCCCGTCTTGGACGACGATGGCCAGAAGGTTGTCGTGGACGAACAGTCCGGCGAACGGGTCTTCAACAAGGATGGCAAGCCGCGCCAGAGCGCCGGCGCCGGGATGAAGCTGGCGACCCGACCTGAAAGCCCCGAGGAATTCGGCGCACGCCTTCTGGCCGACGTCGAGGAGCGCCCAGATTACTACTTCCAGCGCCGCGAGGTGCCTCGCCTGGAGGATGATCTCCAGGCGTTCCGTCTGGAATGCTGGCAGCAGGCGCAGTTGCTGTCGGACTGCCGCCGCTGGGGGCGGTGGTTTAGAAACGTCGGCCGCAACACCTGCTCGTTCTGCGAGTACTCCAACCTCTGCCTGCACTCGATCACCGTGGACCCGAAGGCGCCTCCGGGCGGATTTGAGATTGTGACCGACGTCCATCCCGAGCTTTCGGAAGGAGATGAATCGTGACCACGGGATTGACGCCCTCTGCTTCACCCTCCGCTACTCGCGGCGAGGTTCTGGTCTGGTGCCCGGTCTGCGGCGACGCGCCGGCCACTGTTGAGCACAACGGCTTCTGCTCGCGCGAGTGCCGGGCCGCGTCGCTGGATTATCACAACGCACAGGCCGTCGCGGCGGACGAGGAATACGAACACCGGGGCAGCTACGTCCATGACAAGACCCATGACCGCAAAGGAAAAGGAACCCGATCATGACCGAGAAGAAAGGAGACCGCCGGCTCATGCAACTGGACCTGTCGCAACTGCACACCGACGGCGGGACGCAGCCGCGCGTGGCAATCAACAACCAGACCGTCACAGAGTACGCCGATGCGTTGAAGGAAGGGGCGAAGTTCCCGCCGGTCGTCGCTTTCCATGACGGTGCCACGTATTGGCTGGCCGATGGCTTTCATCGCTACCACGCACACAAGCAGGCCGTCCTGGACAAGATCGAGGCAGACGTCCGCCAAGGGGCGCTGCGCGAGGCGATTCTGTACTCCGTCGGCGCCAATACCGAGCATGGTCTGCGGCGCACCAACGCGGATAAACGCAAGGCCGTCATGACCATGCTTACAAGCGAGACGGTGGCGCGGAATGACGGCGCCGAATCGTGGTCGGACAACGAAATCGCAAGAACGTGCAAGGTGAGCCAGCCCTTCGTGGCGAAGATGCGAAGCTTTGCCGCGGGCGCGCTCACTTCAAACGTTAGAAGTGAGAAACGGTCCAAGTCTCGCGCCTATAACACCAAACATGGCACCAAGGCAGTAATGAACACGGCGAAGATCGGACGATTCTCGCGCCCTTCTCTCGCTCCAAAGCCAGCCGATCCTTCGCCCGCCACGCCGCAGCCGGGCACCCGGCAGGGCAGATACTTCCCCAAGACTCCCATTGAAATGCCGCACGACGTGCGCTGGGCCGCTCGGGCGGTGCTCCATGCCATGGGGCGCGAATTCGCTGCCGGCCTGGTAAAGGAACTGACCGCCTGCTTGAACGCTCCGGAGCCGAAGCTGTGTCCGATCTGCTGCGACCCGAACTGCATCGGCGACTGCGAACGCGACGAATCGGATGCAACGTAACAATTCCGCTTGAGAGCGGAGTCAACCCCCTTTTCTAAAGGAGCAGGTCGATGAACGAATTGGTCAAGAAGAACGTCGTCGTACCCACCGTCACGAGGATGACGATTACCCCGGACATGGCGATCAACTGGCTGGAGAAGATCAACGCCAGCAACCGTCCCCTGAGCGACGCGCACGTCGAGCGCCTTGCCCGCGACATGAAGGAAGGCCGCTGGCTTCTTACGCACCAGGGCATCGCTTTCGCTCCCGACGGCGCATTACTGGACGGCCAGCACCGTCTTTGGGCCATCGTGCAGGCCAACGTGCCCGTCGAGCTGCACGTCTGGTCCAACGTCCCCCCGGAATCGCTGATGAGCGTCGACACCGGAAAGACGCGAAGCCTGGCGGACGTCCTGCACCTGGGCGGCGGTTTCGGCAAAGTCACCATCAAGGAGGTCGCCGTGTTGCGCACGATGCTGGGCGGCATGAAAGGGCCGGCGGCGCTGTCTCCGGCGGAAGCGGCCGAGGCGCTGCAACGTTATCGCGTCGCCATTGCATTCTCGTTCAGCGCGCTGCCCGACGCGAAATACATCTCCAACGCAACCACGCGGGCGGTCATGGCCCGCGCCTCTTGTTGGGCAAACCGGTCGAAGCTGGCGGAATTCGGGCACATGCTCGCCAGCGGCATCGTGCCGAATGCCGGCCACACCAGTGTCATTCTGCTCCGGCAGCACCTTCAGTCCAACACCGGAGTGACCTGGCCGGAGCGGCGCGAGCGGTACGCGAAGACCGAGCGCGCGCTGGTCGCATTTATCGAAGGCGACTCGATTACGAGGCTCTACGCCGCGACTCACGAGATGTTTCCGCTCAATGAGGACGCCAAGGAGGAAAGCCACGGGTGAACCGACTGCCGTGGGCATTCTTACCTGCTTGTCGTCAACCATGACGCAGATACCCAGTGAACCTTGAAGGAGACACGAAAATGCCGACCGCACTGACGCGCCCGGCGCCGCGAGCGCCGCAACCGCCGACCACGCATCGCCGAACCCTGTCGTTCGAGAAGCCGCAATCCAACACCGGGCACCGGATCGTCCTGTATGGGCCGGGAGGAGTCGGAAAGACCAGCCTGGCCGACCTGGCCCCGGGGCCGGTCGCCGGCTTCGATCTGGACGAATCGCACGCCGTGCTTCAGCCGAAGCACACGCGCCGGATCGGCGGCGTGGAGTCATGGGACGACTTGCGCGCCGAGGAATTTGCCCTGGCGTGGACCGTTGCCAACGTCCCGCACGAGAAGGGCAACCGGATTCAGCGCATCGAGGACTACGGATTCGGGAAAGGATACCAGCACGTCTATGAAACTTTCCTGACGCTCCTGGGCGACCTCGACCGTCACGTGCGCGCCGGGCGCAACGTGATCCTGATCTGTCACGACTGCACCACCAACGTGCCCAATCCCCAGGGCGAGGACTGGCAGCGGTACGAGCCCCGGCTCCAGTCGCCGTCGAGTGGCAAGGCCAGTATCCGGCTGCGCGTGAGGGAGTGGGCCGACCACGTCTTCTTCCTCGGCTATGACGTGGACGTGAAGGACGGCAAGGGGCGCGGCAGCGGCACGCGCACCCTGTGGCCCGTGGAGATGCCGCACTGCATGGCGAAAAGCCGGCGCCTGGCCGATCCGATCCCCGTGTACCCCAGCGACCCTGCCGTGTGGAACGCGCTGTTTGGCACTCAACAGAAAAAGGAGGAATAGGAATCATGCAAGCCGACCGAGAAGGACGTTTTCGCGCCCGTGTCATGGACGTGGGGGTCAACGAGACCGGCCCCAACAAGCTCTGCACCGTCGTGCTGCGATTCGGTTTGACCGAGGAGTACGACAACGGCGAATGGCGCAACGTCGAGTCCGAGGAACTCGACGCCGTGGCCTACTGTTACATCGAGAAACGCGACGGCGGTTTGAACGACTTCCAGGTCACGGCCTTGAAAGAAGCGTTCGGCTGGCCGGGAATGGACCCGTTCTGGTTCGAGGCGACGAAGGAACTGCCGCCCGTCCAGGTCACCCTCGAGACCGAGGAGTACAACGGCAAGGAACGCATCAAGGTCCGGTTCATCAACTCCTATGACTCGGAGCCGGGCGGGATCACCCACGCCGATACCGATACGCGCCGGGCGTTGCTGGCCAGGCTGGGGCACAAGCTGCGCGCGCATTCGGGCGGCAAGCCCGCCCCGGCGCCGAAGCCGACCGGCGCTCCCAAACCGCCGCCGAAACCGGCTGCCGCTCCGCAGGCGGATGGCACTCCCGCTCCGGCGGCCAAACCTACGTCCACGATGGACGCTGTCTGGGCGCTCTTCACCAAATGGGCCGAGACCAAGGGCGCGAATCAGGACGACCTGAACAAGGCATGGTTCGCCGCCATCAAGGAAGTCTGCGGCCACGAGGACTCCGGGAAGGTGACGCCGGAACAGTGGCGCGAGGTCGCTAACAATCTGTCGGATATCCCTTTCTGATCCTGTCGGGTGCGGGCGGGTTGCCGATGCGCTGAAGCCATGGGCCAGGCCATCGGGACCCGCCCCGCCTACACCGCCGTGGAAGGGTCTGTAATAGCACTAAGTGGCATGGCTGGGCCCGGCCAGGCATGGCAAGGCTGGGCGCGGCATGGCATGGCGAGGTGGGGCATGGTGTGGCCCGGTGCGGCATGGCATGGCTCGACGTGGTAAGGCAGGGCAAGGCATGGCTCAGATTTCTACAGACATGGAATGGAGAGGAATATGGCGAACGCGACGGCAATAGGGCCTGAAGTGACCAACGGCGCAAAACAGACGATCCAGGCAACGGCGCTCTACCAAGCGGCCGTGACCATACGGGGGTCTGCGGACCTCTTATTGCATCGCTGGAACTGCGAAGCGGTGCAGGAGAAGGCCAATGCGGCCAAAGGCAGCAAGGCGAAGAAGAGCGACGACGTCGAGAGTTACGTCTATCGCAACGCCGAGGGATTCATCTGCCTGCCGGGCGAGTATCTCCGTCAGGCGATCATCGGCGCCGCGAAATTCAGGCAGGACCCGCGTTCTCCTCGTAAGAGCGCGCAAGACCTCTACAAGGCGGGCATCGTGAGCCTGACGGAACTCGCACCGCTCGGCCCCAGGCCGCTCAAGGAATGGGAGTACCTGCACAAGTGCCGCGTCCAGGTGCAGCGAAACGGAATAACCCGCATCAGACCGGCATTCCGCGCCGGCTGGCAAATCGAGGTTGTGCTGGTCTGCCTGGTGCCGGAATACATCAGGCCGGAAGACCTGAACGAGACGCTGACGCAGGCCGGACGACTGATAGGCGTGGGCGATTTCCGACCGACGTACGGGCGGTTTCAAGCCGTTCGATTCGACGTGGGGTTTGAGAGGTAGGTTGCACGTGGTCGCTTCGATCCTGCTCGATCACCGGGAAGTCACAGGAGGTCATCGTGAACAAGCGCAGAGCCAAGAAGGCCATACGCAAAGCTCTGGGACTGCGCAGGGGACGCATCTGCCCCAAGGAAGTGCCGGTCGCCCAATTCGCCAGATATCTGTTTGGCGCCGTGGCAAAGGCACTCAACTTGCCTTTCACAATGGCGCTGGTGAATAGAAGTTTGCGGAAATACAACTACGCCCAAGGCCGACGTGATTACGAAGCCTACCGGCGTCTGGCCCTGTGCAACGCAGGCAGGGAGGCGCTCGCGTGATCCTGCGCGATTACCAGCGCAACGCGGTTGACCGGGTGAGAACCGTCCTCGACAGGCGGCCCATTCTGGTCGCGCCGACCGGATCCGGAAAGACGGTAATGGCAGTCGCTCTGGTCGAGGAACTCGCGGCACCGACGCTCTGGCTGGCGCACCGCAAGGAACTCATCGACCAGGCGGCTTCGCACCTGCAATCACTGGGCCTGTGGTGCGGCCGCATCATGTCCGGATATCCGAGCGAGCCGCTGGCGAAGGTGCAGGTCGCCAGCGTCCAGACACTCGTCCGGCGAACCATGCCGCCGGCGGAACTGATCGTTATCGATGAGAGCCATCATGCGACTGCGAACAGCTACGGGCGCGTCCTCGAGAGCTACCCGCATGCGCGCATCGTCGGCCTGACCGCGACACCGTTCCGATTGGACGGTCGCGGATTGGGCGACGTCTTCAAGGAGATCGTCGTCGCGGCCTATACCGACGAACTCTGCAAAGCCGGCGTCCTTCACGACCCGAAGGTCTACGCCGGGAAATCGCCGGACCTGCGCCGCGTGAAGATCAGCATGGGCGACTACGCCCTCGGCGAACTCTCCCGCCGCACGAACACGGACGAGCAAAACGCCGACATCGTCAAGACCTGGCTGGAGAAATCGCCAGGCCGCAGGACAGTCGCCTTTGCCGTGGACGTGGAACATAGCCGGGCCATCGTCGCGGCATTTCAGGCCGCCGGCGTTCCGGCGGAACATCTCGACGGCGCGACGCCTAAGGACGAGCGAGAGGCCATTCTGGGTCGGCTGCGAGACGCACGGACCCATGTCGTCAGCAATTGCATGGTACTGACGGAAGGCTGGGACCTGCCGGCGCTGGAGACAGCGATCATCGCGCGGCCGACCGCGAGCCTGAACCTCCATCTCCAAATGCTGGGACGCATCATGCGTGCTTGCCCCGGCAAGGACGGGGCGACCGTACTTGATCACGCGGGCAACCACCACGTCCACGGTCGCGTCACGCGGCGGATCGAGTATTCCCTCGACAGCAGCAAGCGCGTCGGTGAATGCGATCCCTTGCGGCTGAAGCGTTGCCAGGCATGCCAGCTCCTTTTCGATCCGGACGAACCGTGCTGCCCCGAAGGCGGCTGGAAACCGGAGGCTCCTGTGCAGCGTGAGCGTCTGGCGATCCACGGCGCCGGAAATCTGGTCGAGTTCGACGACGGCGATTTCGGATATCGGGCGGAATTCTGGCGGCTGATCGAGGGCCAGCGCATGGCCGCCTTGTACCAATCCGGCTGGTCGGCCTACCGGTTCAAGGAGCGGTTCGGCGTCTGGCCGGTCGTCGCCGACGGCGAACTCGTGGACGTCGGCAATGCGACGTTCGAGGAGAAACGGGCAGTGTACGTGGAGTTCGTGCGCCAGGCGGAGGCGAAGGGATTCAAGCCCGGTTGGGCGGCGTACCGATACAAGGACGCCTTCGGCTGCTGGCCGAAAGGGTTTGTCGAGGACGTGCGCCGCGAAGCGATGCGCGAGCGGGTAATGGAGAGCGCGTCCGCGTGAAAGAACGGGAAATTCAGAATGCGATTCTGCGGGAGTTCGGGACCCGGCGCGGTCTTCGAATATGGCGCGCGAATTGTGGTGTGGCCTGGATCGGCAATCGCGTGGTCCGGTTCGGCGTTCCGGGCCAGGCCGACCTGACCGGCATCCTGCCGGACGGCAGACGGCTTGAGATCGAAGCCAAGTCGCCCGACGGAAGGCAAACCGAAGATCAGCGCAACTACCACCGAATGATCGAGCGGTTCGGCGGGGTCTATGTTCTGGCACGGTCGGCGGAAGACGTCACTCGCGCACTGAAACAGGCCGGTTATGAGGTGGATGAACTGTGACCACACGGTTGACGCTCGGCAGCCTTTTCCGTGGCGTGGGTGGCTTCGACAAGGGATTCAAAGACGCCGGGATCGAGGTGCGCTGGTCGGTCGAAATTGACGATCAGTGCAACGCCGTCGCGCGGCGTCACTGGCCGCACGTGCCCATCGTCAAAGACGTGCGCGAGGCGGGGAAACACAACCTTGAGCCGGTGGACATCATCGCATTCGGGTCGCCTTGCCAGGATTTCTCGCTGGCGGGCAAACGCAAAGGACTGGAGGGTGAACGCAGTGGATTGTTCTATCAGGCAGGCCGGATTATTCGAGAAGTCCGCCCTCAACTGGCCGTCTGGGAAAACGTTCCCGGCGTCTTCAGCAGCTTTACGCCGACAGACGTGCCGCCGAGCGATCTACCGGTTGGAGCCGAATGGGAAGTGGAAGAGGAAAGCGATTTTGCGACCGTCCTCGCTGAAATGGAAAAGTGCGGGGCGCTGGACGTTGCATGGAGAGTGCTGGACGCGCAATTCTTCTCTGTGGCCCAAAGACGGCGTCGCGTGTTCCTTGTCGCGGATTTTGGAGCGCGACGCGCCTCGGAAATACTGGCTCTCGCCGAAAGCCTGTCAGGGCATCCTGCGCCGCGCCGAGAAACGTGGCAAGCAGTTGCCGGCACACTTGAAAGCCGCCCTGGGGGCGGTGGCTTCCCAGGCACCGACGGTGCCTCTGCCGGTCACGTCGTCCCCGCCCTTGCAGGCAAGCCGGCCAACTACGCGCGGGGCGCGCCCGCTTTGCCGGCGGTCTGCGGAGCGCTCAAGGCGTGCGCAGGCTGCGGCTGGCCGAACGGAGCAGAAGAAGCCAGCCGGCTGATTCCGGTGGCCGTGCGTACCGCGCAGACCGGCGCGAACGGACACGGCATTTCAGCAGGCGTTAGCCACACTCTGGATGCTGCCAACGGACAGGCCGTGGCGTTCCAGACGCGCATCGCGCGCAACGGACGGGGTACGCCGTCGGAGGTGGCGTATCCGCTGACCGCCGAAGCAGGGACGAGCGGCAAGGGCGACAGCACGAATGCCGTGTTGCTTCCGGCGTGCGGAGTGCGCCGTTTGACGCCGACAGAGTGCGAGCGATTGCAGGGGTTCCCGGACGATTGGACGGCCTGGGGCGTGGACAAGACAGACAAGCGGGTTGAAACGTCCGACTCGGCCCGCTACCGGATGCTCGGCAACGCCGTGACGCGCACGGTCGCGTTTTGGATCGGAAAACGAATTGTGAAGGCCATGCAGGGAGGATCCCAATGAGGAAGGCAAGACAAATTGGCCGCACGGCGTTGCTTGCGTATGCCGACTCGCTGGCGGCCAGGCTGGAAGAGTTGTGCCGGGTGTGCGACCAGTCGGATATCGCCGGAGATTTGCCGCTGGAGATTTCCGGGACAATGCTGAATCGCGCCCGCTCCACCGTACCGCGCTATCGTCGCGCCGTGTGCGGAGAAAACTATGAGTAGTCGCCCCAACATCTCGAGTCGGCAGGACCGTCCGATGCAAACGTACCGCCAGGAACGAGATCTGGTGCGGACGCTGCGCCGCATAGAGACCTGGCTACAGCGATTTCACGACCACGGCGACGCAGGCGTTGCCGAGGTCCCCGAACTCCTCACGGCGCTTCGGCGCGTGTTGCGACATCGGGAAGAGGAGAACACATGAGCGGATTTTCCGGTTGCCCCTGGTGTTATGGCAAGGGATGCATCTGCTGTCCCGCGGAGTTGAAGAAGGCGGCCGAGCGCGCGCTCGAGCCGCTGATTGTCGCCCGGCGCGACGATCCGGACGACATGGCCGACCTCAAGGAACTCTTTGGCATGGATGCCCTGAGACACGCCTTCGGTCCCGATGGAGAGGGGCTGGCCGAAGTTCACCGCAATGCGGCTGTGTTCAACGTGAAGCAAGCATTGCGGAAACAATTCCGTAAGCAGAACGCCGGGAAGGATCAGCGCGAAGACGGAGAATCTGATGCCTGAACAAGCCGCACCTCAATCCAACTCGTTGCTTGACGCCGCCCTCGCCTATGCCGCGCGGGGATGGCCAGTCTTCCCGCTGACGCCGGGCGGGCGCGTTCCGTTGCCCGGCACGCATGGATTCAAAGACGCCAGCGTTGACCCGGAGCAGGTACGCGCCTGGTGGGCGGAACATCCCGGCGCCAACATTGGCATCCGCACGGGTAAAGATTCCATCATCGCGTTAGATGTGGATCGCCACGGCAAGGGGGACGGCGAGGCGTCACTGGCCGCGCTTGAATTAGAGCATGGGCCCTTGCCGGGCACGTGGGAATCCATAACCCCGCGCGAGGGGCGACATCTCTACTTCGACGCCCCGACGACCGAGGTCAAGACCCGAAACGGCATCCGGCCCGGTCTCGACATCAAGGGAGAGAGCGGTTATGTGGTGGCGCCGCCCTCTGTCGTGGCCGGATTTGACCGGCCGTACACCCGCCGCAACGGACAAGCGACCTGTCCGCTGCCGCAGTGGATTGCGGACTTGGCGAATGCGCAGCCCGCCACGGCGGGCAAGCCGGAGAAGCTGCCCGCGAAACCGCCAATGAAGCCGGCAGCCCCGACTCGTTCGTCACGCGCCGCCGGTTCGCATTACGCCGACGTGGCGCTCAAGCTCGAACTCAAGAACCTTCGCCAAGCCGCCGAGGGGACGCGTAACGACACGCTCAACAAGGCCGCGTTCAACCTCGGCCAGCTTGTGGGCGGCGGATATCTCGACCGCCAGCACGTCGAATCCGAACTCGCTTCCACTGCCGCACTCATTGGCTTGGGCGAGGGCGAGGCGGCCGCCACGATCCGTAGCGGCGTCGAGGCGGGGATGAAGGAGCCTCGGACGATTCAGCCGCGTCCGTTACGCAGCTCGCTCGCATCGTCAGATGACACGCCTGCGTCAGACGCCGAAACTTCCGCCCCGGCAACAGCGACGGAGGTCATTCTCATCCCCGGCCCGCACACCGACGACATGGGCCGGTACGTCGAGCAATCCAGCAAGGATTTTGCCGATCAGGTCATCGCGGCGCTGCCGGTGGACCTGGTCTATCGCAAGAGCCACATCCCCGGCGAGCTCATCGGCCAGCCCGGACGCCGTCGCTGGAGCGAACTCATCGCCGACCGCGTGCGGCTTCTCGTGGACCAGCGTCTGAAGCTCGGCGCATGGCATCAGCGCAAGAACGACGAGGCCGTCCTGGTCTACAAGCCGTGCAACCGCGACAACGCCGGACTCGTGATCGCCGGCGCGCAGCAGGATGCCCGCGTTCGAGACCTGGACCTGCTCGTCCATTACCCGGTCTACGGCCCAGGCTTTGTGCGCGTCCGACCCGGCTGGCATGACGGGGTCTACTACGATGAACCGGAAGAGCTTTACGGCCTTGAGCCTGAAACGGACATCCAGCAGATTCAGGACGAGCTTCACGAACTGCTGATTGATTTCCCGTTCAAGGACGAGGCCTCCCGCCAGAACTTCATCGGCCTGCTGCTTACGCCCTTGCTGGCGCCGGCGATTGACGGCAACCGCCCCTTGCATCTTCTGCTGTCGCCGCTCGAACGCACCGGCAAGACGAAACTGGCTGAAGAGGTCTTCGGCGGCGTGATCCTCGGCCGTGAGACGCCGGCGTTGCAGATCACCGACCGCGACGAGGAGCGCGATAAGCGGCTTCTTGCCCTCCTGCTCCAGGGCGAGACCATCGTCCACCTCGACAACCTGCCGCCGACGGTCGACAGCGCGGCGTTGGCTTCGATTCTCACGGCAACGACCTACCAGGGCCGTATCCTGGGCGCCTCCCGCATCGTCTGCCTCCTGAACACGCTGACGGTGGTCGGATCCGGCAACAACACGGAGTGCAGCGGAGAGATCGCCAAGCGCACGGTGCCGATTCAGTTGCAGCCGCGCACAGCTCATCCCGAGGCTCGGAAGGACTTCCTCCATCCGAACCTTCGCGCGCACGTGAAGCAGAGCCGCAGGCGCATCCTCTCCGTGCTGCTCGGCATGATCGAGAACTGGCTGACCCAAGGCCGCAAGCCGCACAAGAACCGGTTCGGCGGGTTTGAGACGTGGTCGGAAACGATCGGCGGCATCCTCCACACGAACTGCTTTAACAAATGGCGCACGAACGAGGAGGAATGGCGCAAGTCGGCAAATCCTGCGGGGCAGGAATGGGAGGCCTTCGTGCAGACGTGGTGGGCGCGGCACAGTACCGCCCCCGTTTCAGTCTCGGAGTTGATGGGTATGGCCGACGAAATGGGCGTCTTTCAGGGAGCGATGAGTCACAAGACTACACGCGGACGCACGACGTCGTTCGGAACGCTTCTTCGGCGAAGGACCGGCACCCCCATCGGCTCGATCCTGATTCGGCGCGAAGGCTGCGGCACACATTCGAGCTATTACCTGGAGGCACACTGATGTGGAAATGTGGAAAACCCCGCAACCTCGCAACCTCCGCGCAACCTTTTTTCATGAGGTTGCGGGCGTGTAACTCGAATGCGTTCGGCATTTTCGGACAAGAAATCGCAACCTCGCAACCTTTTTCACTGCTTAACACATGCGTGCGCGCGCATGTGTGCGCGCGTGCACGTGTATGAGAACCCACAAAAAGGTTGCGAGGTTGCGCGAAAAGTCAGAACCACAAGTGAAGCTGCCAGTTGCGATGCGCAACCTCTGATTTCGAGGTTGCGGTGAGGTTGCGAGGTTGCGCGACCGACTCAGGAGGAATCGAAGTATGCAGTTTACGAGACCGATAAGCAGCGGCGGAACGCCGCTCGTGCTTCCCCACTCGCAGGCGTCATTGCGGGATCGTATGGCGGCGCAATTCCTCTCCCGCGCCCTTCCGACCATGACGCCCGACGAACGTTTCGCTTTCGAGGAGCGCACTGCCATCTGCATGTTCGACGGCAACCTGACCGAGACCGAAGCGACCCGCGTGGCGCTGAACGATTTCGCCGCCCAACGGGCAAGGAGTAAGCAATGACCCAGAAATCTCACGCGCCAGTTTCAGTAACCCAGGCACTTCTTGAACCAGTCTCCGTGCCGCAGGCGCCGACCCCGCCGGCATCCGTGCTGCCGGCATTCGACGGAGAGATCGAGCGAGCCGTTCGCATCTATTCTCGCAGGCTGATCGGGATCGCCGGGTTCGTCGAACACAACCTGGACGACATCCGCCAGGAAATGCGCCTCGAATTACTGGCGCGGTTTTCGTCATTCGATCCGCGTCGCGCCCAACGCAGCACGTTCATCGCGCGCGTACTCGAACATAAGGCCGGTCAGATCGTCCGACATCGCATCGCGGAGAAACGCGATTACCGCCGCGAGGAATACTCACTCAACGACGCCATCCGCGATCCCGACGGACGCAAGATCATGCGCGTGCAGAATCTGACCGACGCAGATTGCTCGGGGCGACTGAACCCTTCGGTTCGGCCGCCCGTTGATCACGGCGCTCAACGCGAAACTCTCGCCCTCGCGATGGCGCGCCTGACCGAACCGCAGCGCGCAATCTGCATGCGGTTGATGCACGTCAGCCAGAAGCAACTGTGCCGCGAGACGGGGATGTCCGTACGCGCGCTTCAGCGGCATCTGCGCGAAATACGGCAGTGCATGAAACATGCCGGACTGCGCGCCGACTTGGAGGAATAGACGATGCACGCAGCAGTGGACAACCGTTTATTCACAGACGTGCCTGTCGCACCGTGCGCGGCGCCCCACGCACGCACCGGTGCGCGTGTTGAACAATCAGGCGGGTTCCGTCTTGAGGAACTCTTCCGGCGTCAGCACTGGGATTTTCCCGCGCTTGGGGAAATCGGACGCATTGCGCGTAACGATGCAATCGGCCCCGGCCAGCGTGGCAACGGCGTACTGCAGCGCATCTTCGAAGTCGGCCATGTGACTCTGCAATGCCATGTGACCGGCCTGCCCTGGACTGTCGACGATCTGCAAGACCCGGCATATCGTGTGGACGGCCTGACGGGCGGTGTCTGCGTCGGTGCGTTTTTGGACCAGGTAAAAGACCGTTCCCAGGGATTGGAGCGATACGAGTCCCTGCATCTCCCGCGACTCGAACTTCAACCAGATCGTCGCCGCAGTGGCATAGAAGGGATCGCGTCTGAGGAGGATGTCCAGGAGAATGTTCGTATCGAGAAAAACCCGCTTCAATGTCCCCTCCTCGGTGATTCTTCCAACCCGTACTTCTCGGTCAGGGCCTCGAACAGGACATCGTCAGCAGTCTTGCCCTTCGGCAGCGTGATGATACCGGAGAGCTTCTCCAAGGCCGATCCGGAAGGAACGGTTACGGTCCGGTTCTGCTCGCTGCCAGCGAGCGCGCGAATGACCCGCGAGAACGTGGCCGACACGCTTGTGTTGTGTTTGCGCGCGTACTGCTTGGCCATCCTGACGACCTCGGGTTTCACGGTCAGCGTCAGTTTCGTGCTAGGCATCTGCCTTCCTCCAAGACACGTGCTCTACACAAGCATTATACGTGTCGCCTCTTGCCGAGTCAACCGCCGTCCAGTGCGGCGCCCACGCGCGCACAGGTGCGTTCAGTGCGCAACGGGCCGCGTCGTGCGCGTCAACGTACCACGTCGCCGCCGTCGCGCAACGTACGCGAACTGTGCGCGTCGTGGGCGAACGGTCGGGAGCGCTGCATCCTGGAGCGGCGTTCGCCATGCGCCAGTGTTCATTCTGTGAACATACTCGTCATGCGCCATTCCGTAACGCGAGAATGTTCATTCTGTGAACATTTCAATAGGTACTCCAGCGCGACGGTTTTTTCGACCCGCGCGGGAACCAGCCGCAGTATTAGTCTGTCTTTCTTCCGTGTGCAGATGTTCTCTCGTGAAGTTCTAAGGAGGTGCGTTGTATGGACTTGAAGCATGAAGGCGGATGTCGAAGCGGCGTCGCAGAGCCGCACTCGCCGCAAGACGGCAATTCTCAGCCGGCTGTCCACAACACGCCGCTATCGCCAGCGTGGGGCGCGGCCCTTCGCAGGGAACTGGCGAAGATCGGGCGAGGGTTCGGAGTATTGGCGCACCGTCAGGGAGGAAAGCCGAAGCCGCTGCCGCCGCAGACGTGGAAGGAGTGGGCGCGCCGCACCGTCGCATCGTGGAGCCGCAAGGTCAGGGCATACAAACGCTCAAGAACCCAGAATTGAAGGAGGTCGTCATGCAAATCGAGATGCGCAAGCTGAGCGAGATCAAGCCGTACGAGAAGAACCCGCGCCAGAACGACGGCGCTGTGGACGCCGTGGCGCGCAGCATCCAGGAGTTCGGGTTCCGGCAGCCGATCGTGGTGGACGCCGAAGGCGTCATCATCTGCGGACATACCCGCTGGAAAGCGGCGCAAAAGCTCGGTTTAGAGGAGGTGCCCGTCCACGTAGCGCGTGACCTGGCGCCCGAAAAGGTACGAGCCTACAGGATCGCCGATAACAAGCTCTCGGAACTCGCCTCCTGGGACATGGACCTGCTACCCGTCGAGCTATCCGAACTCCAATCCGCCGGCATGGACCTGTCGTTGATGGGGTTTGACGAGGAAGACCTGGCCAGAATCATGGAGCCGGAGGTCAGGCCCGGCCAGACCGACCCGGATTCCGTGCCGGAGCCTCCGGATGCGGCCATGTCCAAGCGCGGCGAGGTCTACCAGCTCGGCAACCACAGGTTGATGTGCGGGGACTCCGGTTCCGTGGCCGATTTGGATTTGCTCCTTGGCGGCCAGTCGATCCATCTGGTGAATACAGATCCTCCCTATAACGTGCGCGTCGAACCGCGCAGCAACAATGCCATCGCGGCGGGATTATCGTCCTTCGGCGACAACGGTCCCGCGAAGCGGCGCCACCTCTACAAGACCATGCGTGACCCGGAGCACGAGCAGGGCGCCGCAGGACTGCATCACCACCAGGCGTTCGACCTGGCGCGCGGCCACAGCAAGGCCAGGGCGACCACGAAGAAGCTCCGGCCCAAGGACCGTCCCCTTGAAAACGACTTCGTGTCCGGCGAGGAGTTCGACAAGCTGTTGAAGGCATGGTTCGGCAACATCGCCCGCGTCCTCCTGCCCGGCCACATCCTGTACGTCTGGGGCGGATACGCCAACTGCGGCAATTATCCCCCCGTGCTGAAGGCGTGTGGGCTGTACTTCAGTCAGGCGATCATCTGGGTGAAGCAGCACCCCGTCCTGACCCGCAAGGATTACATGGGAAACCACGAGTGGGCATTCTATTGCTGGCGCGAAGGGGCTGCGCACCGCTTCTTCGGGCCGAACAACGCTGTGGACGTCTGGCCCATCAAGAAAGTCAACCCGCAGAGCATGGTTCATTTAACCGAAAAGCCTGTGGAACTCGCGGTGCGCGCCATCCAGTATTCCTCTCTGACCGGCGAGAACATCCTCGACCTTTTCGGCGGGTCAGGAAGCACGCTCATCGGCTGCGAGCAGACTGGGCGGCATGCCTATCTCATGGAACTTGATGGCCTCTACTGTGACGTGATCCGAAAGCGTTGGGCCGAATTCGTTCACGGCGAAGGATGCGCGTGGCAGGAACTGACGCCCGCCTGCAACCAGTCCCACCCAGTCGCAACGGGGAGCGCTGAATGAATACCTGGCGCAAGGGGATAGCATCCTGGAAGTGCGGCGGCACGCTGTACCTGAGCGTCCCGTTCACCTGGCTACTGTCGGAAGCCGAGGCGTTGTCCAGCCAGCACAAGGGCAAGGTCATCGCCGGCGGCCCGGCGGTGGCCTTGCTGGGAGCGCCGTGGGCGGACGAGACGCCGGGAGAATGTCCGTTCGACGTACTGGCGACGCACAATCCCTGCGCCACGTTCACGACGCGCGGTTGTCCGAACCGTTGTGCATTCTGCGCCGTGCCCCGGATCGAGGGCGACTTTCGGGAGATGCCATCGTGGAGACCTGCGCCGGTAGTCTGTGACAACAATCTCCTGGCGGCGAGCAAACGACACTTCCGGCGGGTCATCAATTCCCTGGCGGCATTCCCGGAGGTGGACTTCAATCAGGGTCTCGACGCTCGGCGGTTCACCCGATGGCATGCTGACCAGATCGCCTGGCTGCGACGCGCCAAGGTGCGCTTTTCGCTGGATCACGTCGGCATGATCGGCGTGGTGGACGACGCCATCGCCACGGCGCGGGCGGCGGGGCTGAAAAACTTCGGCGTGTACGTCCTGATCGGGTTTCAGGACACGGCGGAGGACGCCCTTGCCCGTCTGGAGCACGTCCGATCGATGGGCATCCGGCCCAACCCGATGCGATACCAGCCGTTGGACACGTTGGAGCGAGATTCATATGTCGCCCCGGGCTGGACCGACTTCGAGTTGAAGCGGATGACGCGCTACTACAGTCGGCTGCGCTGGCTTGAGCACATCCCATATGAGGACTACCAGCCCTCGGACCAACCGCTGTTTGCCGGTCTGCCCATCCGTGAGGACGCCCCGGTCGCTGCCGGGGCGTCGGAAGGAGGTGCGGCGTGATGGGGTCAGGACTTCAACGAGAACTTCCCGCGTTCGGCTTTCACAAAGCGGGCGTCCTCGCCCTTCTTCTGAATCTCCCGCAAGATCGAGGAGTAGAGCGTTGCGGCGGGCGTCTTGCCGTCGCTCTTCCAGAGGCCCTTGGCCAGGACCGCCTCCACCACCTCCTTGGTGTTCATCGGCTGACCGGTCTCACGCAAGACCTGGATCGCGGCGTCCAGGAGGCCCGTCTTACGGGCGTTGCCCGTCTCTTGCGCCTGGGGCGCGCCTTCTTGCCTCGTGGCGCGTTCCGGAGCGGCGGTCGTGCCCTTGGACGCTCGGCCACGGCGTTTGGGCGCGGGCGCGGCGGGGGCGCGCTCGGCGGCATGAGGCGCGTCGGCGCCGGAGATGAGCCTGAGGCGCTCCGGGGCGGCGACCTTGAACGTCTTCTTCGTGGCCAGGCTCCTGACAGTGACCGGCCCGTCAACCGGGACCGACACCAGCGTCACGCGAACGTCGTTCCTGCCGACCTTCAGCAGGTACTGCTCTCCAACCTTCACGCTGCTCTTCGACATGGTACGGCTCCCTTCGATTCCGAGGAACATTGCAACCGCCCTGTCCACCGCCTCGTCGGTGGAGGCGTCCGCGACGACCATGTCGCGGAAGTAATGACCTTCCGAAACTCTAATCCTGCAAACGCGCGCACCTTCCCTGCACGACTGCACTCGCGCCACAACTCGAAGGCGCCTTCCGTTGACCTCGACCGTTCTTTCAATACGCATATCGGACCTCCAGTTGCCGTCTCAGTTTCCTCGTCCATCTGCCCACGACACGATGTATGGTCTGTGCGTAGGATGGATCGTGCGGTACTCGACCACGTCGCCTCGCGCCGGCTGGTCTCCGTTCAGGGAAACGATGTTGGACAGAAGAATCCCGATGCCCGCGTTCTGATCGCCGTCGGCAATCAGAACCCATACACCCTCGCTCATGCTCTCCGCGTCGCCCGGCCGCTCGAAGAGCAGCACCTTCACGATGCGGTCGGCACCGAGGCTGTTCATGCGCTTCACGATCTCGTCCTTCGTCATATGCGGCCATGCTTTCTTCATCGCTCACTCGCCTTTCGTTCTGAGGGTCACCTTGCGGACCTCGTACCGGCGGAAGGACCTGCCTGTCCTGGTGTAGAAGCCTTCAACGCGGACAAGGCCCGCCACCGCGCCCTCGGCGCGCAGTTCGCGCAGGCAGGCGAGGGCCTCCTTGCGGCTCTTCGTCGTCAACACGGTCTTCACCACGGGCATCTCCTTTCCGGCTTGTCTGTCCATGATCGCGTTTATCTGCATGATCTACTTCCTCTCCGCGCGCATCTCGTCCAGATGTTTCTCGATGAACGCCTCGTCCTGCTGGGCGAGCTGGGCCAGGACCTCCAACAAGCCTTTCCTTACGGCCCCGAGGTCTCCCGTATGCCCCCAGTGAAGGTCGCCCGTCTTCGCAAATTCAGCGTGGTGCTTAAGCTCCTGCGAAATGAGATCGAGCAGCGCCCCGATGTCGTTCTGGCGCTCTTCGTAAGCCTGTGCGGCGGTCTGCTTAGTCTTCATGGCATCCTCCTATTCCGGGATCGTAACCCACACCTCGCGGCCGTCCTTCGTGATGTGCCGGTACGTTGCGACCCAGTACTCGCGCCGGGCGAGGTCGGCCAGGGCGTCCATCGTCCCGGCTGTGGCGATTACGCCCTTCAGCGAGCGCATGGCGTACAGGCGCGTCATGCGCGCCGGACCCTTGGCAATGGGCCGGTAGATGCGGACCGTCATCCCCAGGTGGCCCCAAGGGGCACGCTGGTACTCGCCATTCACGTGCAGGTCACTCCGCGTCGCCATCGTCATCTCCTTCTTGTAAACGGGTTAGCGAATGTGGTGCTTATGAAGCGTCGTGGCCAGGGCCAGGCCGGCCTTCTCCGAAATGCGCTTGCCGTTGATACGGATCACTGTGATGCAGCGGTCTTCGCCGCGCACGTCGACCTCCATCTTCAGCCTGATCGTTCGTTTTGCGTTCTTACTCATCTGCGTCTCCTTTCTGTAATCCGCTGCGCACCAACGCCTTACATGACACATGAAGCCATTCTTTTCGCCACAGCTCAAGGGAAATCCGAGAAATTCCGCATGCCACATGTCTGCCCCTGGGCGCAACTTACGTGCATGGCGAAAGAATCCCGAAGGATTCCCTTAGGCCAGCCCCGCTCACACGGCGGGGCTGGCGTCGAACTTCTTCGCCAGGCGCATCAGTTCCTTCTTCACCGGCTTGAGGTCGGCCATATCGGCAACCCAACCCTCGACCAGGCAGGTGGGCTTGTAGTAGTCCTTGCGGCCTTTCGTCCAGCCCATCAGGTAGAAGAATCGCTTCATCGCGCCGCGCGCCCCGTTGCTCGCGTAGCGCGCGTCCGCGCCTTCGAAGTCGGCGGTGTGGTCGAGCGCGCGCGTGGCGAGCGCCAGGCACATCTGGACCCATGCGATCATCTTCCGGCTCTCCATCGTTCCGCTGAAGACCCTGAACTCCACCGTCTGCTTCGACCCAAAAAGGTTCTGGACGTTCAGCAATTGGTAGCGGTCGATCCCCGACGCCTGGAGGCGCAACTCGTCGGCTGTCATGTCGCGCTTCTTCAGGGATTCCTTCTTCTGCGACCAGCGCCCCCGGCGCAGGCTCGCGCAGTAGCGCCCGTTGTACCGGCGGCGCGCGCCCGACGCCCCGTAGAGCGCCATCTCGTGGTGGGCGGTCAGGAGGAGCAGCCTGCGCACCCAGTCGGCGACCTTGTTGTAGTCCTCGCCGGCGGCGCTCTTCGCGCCCACGTGGACGTGGAAGCCGCAGGTGGGATTCACTCGCGCGTCGAGGCGCGCCAGCAACTCGCCGACCTTCTTGATCTGCGCGATACCGTCCGCGCCCTTGAGGATCGGGCTGACGATTTCGACGGGCATGTAGTTGGGCACCCCGCTGGTGAGGCTGCCGTCGCTCTCGGCCTTCCACCCCGCCGGCCATTCGCCGCCTATCTCGATTCCGAGGTGACGGCCGCCGACTCGCATGGACCCGCGCGGCACCAGGCACTCGATTTCCACTCCGAAAGTCAGTTCGACCGCCTTGGGGTTCGGGGTCTGCGTCTGGCGGATCGCGGGCACGCTCGGTGCTGCATCGGGCGTCGTCTCAGCGGGCATCGTTTCGTTCGTCGTCATCTCGTCCGTCATGGTCTTCCCTTCTTTGTAAGTCGTGTACCATCAATGCGTTACATGACACATCAAGCCATGATTCCGCACGAAGCTCAAGGGAATTCCGGACAATTCCGCATGCCGCATGTCGCGCATTCCTTTGGAGTTATGACTCCGGCGCAAGATTCTTTTTCGGGAGTTCCGCGGCCATGACCGAAAAACTGCAACCCACGTCCCTGAGCATCGAGCATGCGGCGCGGATTCTGACCGCCGTCGGCGGCAGGCCGGTGTCTGCCGCTATGATCGCATGCGACACTGACAACGGCGCGCCGGTGAATACGGACGGCACGATCAACCTGATTTACTACGCTGCATGGCTCGTGAATGAAAGAGCGCGGGAGAGAGCGCGTGGCGATTGATTCAAGACAACTGAGACCTTCCGAACTGGTCGGCCTTCTGAATTCCACCCCCTTGGGCGAGGTCATCGGGGAGCCGCAGCTCCGGCGCCACCGCATGCAAGCGGGATTCCGGATCGGCGACGGAAAAACGGTGGACCTGTTCCGGTACGTCGCCTGGCTCGTCTGGGAGCGGCACAATCCTGCGCCGGAGAAACCGCCGCGCGACTATGAGGCGATCAAGGAGGCCGCGCGGGCGCGAAGTGACGCTCTTTCCGAGGCCGGACGCGACATCGGCGAACTGCCGGACGTGGTGGAGCCGGATCGAAGGGAAAAGGCGAGGACAGATTTCCGGTTCTTCTGCGAGCAGTATTTCCCGGAGACCTTTCATCTGGAATGGTCGCCCGACCACCTGCGCGTGATTCACAAGATCGAGGAGGCCGTGCTGCACGGCGGGCTGTTTGCGATGGCCATGCCCCGCGGCAGCGGCAAGACCAGCCTGTGCGAGACGGCCTGCCTGTGGGCGATCCTGTTTGGGCACCGGGAGTTTGTGTGCCTCATCGGGTCAGACGAGAAGTCGGCGCTGGAGATGCTCGACAGCGTCAAGATGGAACTGGACTCGAACGACTCGCTCCTCGACGATTTCCCCGAAGCGGTCTGTCCGATTCAGAAACTCGACGGCATCGCGCATCGCGCCAACGGGCAGCTCTACAACCTGGAGCGCACACACATCGGGTGGACAGCCAAGGAGATCATCCTGCCCACGATACGGCCCACTGAAACGTGGCGGGTCCGAAACGCGGCCTGGGTCAGGCCCGACGGTCAGACCTTCGCCTCCGGCGCGATCATCCGCGTGGCCGGGATTACAGGCCGAATTCGCGGGATGAAGTACAAGCGGCCCGATGGTCGCAGCGTTCGCCCGTCACTGGTCGTCATTGACGATCCGCAGACGGACGAGTCCGCGCGGTCGCCCTCGCAATGCCAGAATCGGGAGGCCGTCCTCGCCGGCGCCGTGCTCGGACTGGCGGGCCCGGGGCAGAAAATCGCCGGGGTCATGCCCTGCACCGTGATCTCCCGTCACGACATGGCCGACAACATCCTCGACCGCGACAAACACCCGGAGTGGCAGGGCGAGCGGACGAAGATGCTCTACGCCTTCCCGAAAAACGACAAGCTGTGGTCCGAGTACGAGCAGATTCGGTCTGCCGAACTGAAGGCTGAACGCGGCCTGGCGAAGGCGACCGCATTCTACGTGGCCCACAGGGAAGCGATGGACGAAGGCGCCGTCGTCGCCTGGCCTGCGCGCCACAACCCGGACGAGGCGTCCGCCCTCCAGCACGCCATGAATTTGAAGTATCAGGACGAAGGGGCTTTCTTCGCCGAGTACCAGAATGAGCCTATGGATGCCGTCATCGAGGACGGCATGCTCACCGCCGACCAGATCGCCGGGAAGACCAACGGCATGGAGCGAGGAATTCTCTCCATCGGCTGCACGCATCTGACCGCCTTCATCGACGTGCAGCAGAAGCTCCTTTTCTGGGTCGTGACGGCGTGGGACGACGAGTTCACGGGGTTCGTGGCGGACTACGGCGCGTGGCCTGACCCTGGGAAAGGCTATTTTACGCTGCGCGACACGCGGCGCACGCTGGAGCGCGCAGCGCCCAGAGCGGGGATGGAAGGCGCGATCTACGCCGGCTTGGAAAATCTGACGGATGTCATCCTCGGCAGGGAATGGCGCCGCGACGACGGCGCGATGATGCGCGTGGAACGTTGCCTCATTGACGCCAACTGGGGACAGAGCACCGACGTGGTGTACCAGTTCTGCCGGCAGAGCCGGTTCGCCCCTATCCTGCTGCCGAGCCATGGGAAGTACGTCGGTGCCAGCAGCGTTCCGTTCTCCGAATACACCCGGAAGAAGGGAGAGCGAGTCGGCCATAACTGGCGCATCCCCAGCGTTAAAGGCAAGCGCGCTGTGCGCCACGTCGTCTATGACACAAATTTCTGGAAGTCCTTTATCCACGCGCGACTGGCCGTCCCGATGGGCGATCCGGGCTGTCTGTCCCTCTTCGGCCGCAACCCGGAAATACACCGGCTCTTCTCCGAGCACCTGACGGCCGAGTACAAGGTCCGCACCGAAGGCCGTGGGCGCGTGGTGGACGAATGGAAGGCCAAGCCAAATCAACTCGACAACCACTGGCTCGACGGAATCGTCGGCTGCGCCGTGGCGGCGTCAGTTCAGGGAGTCTCGTTGCCCGGCACCCAGGAGAAAGCCGCGCGACCGAACCGCCCCATTCGCTTGAGCGAGTTGAGAAACCATAGGAGGCAATAGATGAAGCAGGAAACGGCCGACGAGACGCCTGTGTCCCGCGAGACGGGGCAGACGGACAAACGCGGACTGGAATGCCCGAAGTGCGGATGCCGGCATTTCCGAGTGCTTCACACGCGTTCCGTCACACCCAGCCGCATCCGGCGCAGGCGCGAGTGCCGCAACTGCGGGCGCCGGGTCACGACGTATGAGCGATTCTCCATGTAGTTTCTCCACCTCTGCCCGCCGCAGCCAGGCGAAACTCAGGAGATGAGGCGGGTACTACGGGCGTACCTTTTTGCGTCCCCCATGCTACCGGTGTAACGAGTTTTCCTTCCGCCCGGATTTTCCGTTTCGCCTTGCTTTCCGCTGCATATGTTCACAGTAAGAGGACAGTGTGAACGCCGATTCATCGGGAGCGACATGGCCAAGGAAACGCAGGATGCAATTTCTCAGAATCTCCAGGGGCCTTCGGAAGCATCCGGCGACGGCCAGGCCATGCGCCAGCACAACCTGCGCGACCAGGTCGTGGCGGACCGGTACCTGAGTTCCCGCGACGCCACGCGGCGCAGGCGCCGTGGCTTGAACCTCGCAAAACTGTCTCCTCCAGGAGCCGTCTGATGGTCGTTGCTGCCGACAAACGAAGGCCGACGCATTTGAGCGCCATGCGCTCACAGGGCCGCCGCGCCGTGCTCGTCCGCCGCCCGTCGTTGCGCGGGCGCGACTCTGCCCACCGAAGCCTCGGCGAAGGCGGGTGGCCAGCGGTGCGCGCCCGGTTCGATTCGGCCGCAACGACCGAGGACAACCGCCGGCACTGGATCAATGCGGACGCGCTTTCCGCCGATGCCGCCACAAACATCCAGGTGCGTCGGACGCTCCGCAACCGCGCCCGGTACGAGGTCGCCAATAACTCCTATGCGCGGGGCATGGTGCTGACGTTGGCCAACGACACCATCGGCACGGGGCCGAGGCTCCAGATGCTGACCGCGAGGAATTCCCTCAACCGCGAAATCGAGCAGGAATTCGGTTACTGGGCCGATGAAGTGTCGCTGCCGGAGAAATTGCGGACGATGCGCATGGCCAGGTGCCAGGACGGGGAAGCGTTCGCCATTCTCGTCAACAATCCGGTTCTGGATCACCCGGTGAAGCTCGACTTGCGCCTTATCGAGGCCGACCAGGTCGCCAGCCCTTTCGGGTATCTGGTCGAGAATCAGGAAGTCGACGGGATCATCCTCGACTCGCACGGGAACCCGGAAACATACCAGGTTCTGCGCAACCATCCGGGCGGAATGGTGTGGTATCTGGTGAACCAGTTTCTGACGATCCCGGCCTCGCACATGATCCACGTCTTCCGGCAGGAGCGTCCCGGCCAGCACCGGGGAATCCCAGAGATTACTCCGGCCCTGCCGCTGTTCGCTCAACTGCGGCGGTTCACCTTGGCGGTGCTGGCCGCCGCTGAAGCCGCCGCAGACTTCGCCGGCATCCTTTACACCGATGCCCCCGCGAATGGAGAAGCCGATTCCGTCGAACCGATGGACCTGATCGAGCTGGAGCGCAACATGCTCCTGACGATGCCCGGCGGCTGGAAGATGAGCCAGGTCGAGCCGATGCAGCCGGCGACGACCTACGCGGAGTTCAAGAAGGAAATCCTGAACGAGATCGCCCGTTGTCTCAACATGCCCTACAACGTCGCGGCCAACAATTCTTCGGGCTACAACTACGCCTCCGGCAGGCTCGACCACCAGGTCTATTACAAAGCCATTCGCGTGGACCAGGACTTCTTCGCGGCGAAGGTGCTCGACCGGATCCTGGCGGCGTGGCTCTGGGAGTATGTCCTCGTTCGCCAGGGCTACCCACGATACGGGCTGCCGACGGAGACAGCGTACGGCGCGGGTCGCCTGCCGGCGCACCAGTGGTTCTGGGACGGGCAGGAGCACGTGGACCCGGCGAAAGAGGCCAATGCTCAGGCGACCCGCCTGAAAAACTACACCACCACGCTGGCGCAGGAATACGCGCGCCAGGGGAAGGATTGGGAATCCGAGCTTCGCCAGCGCGCGCGGGAAAAGGACCTCATGGAGCAACTCGGCCTCGATGACCCCTACGTCTCGGAACGCGAGACGCTGACCGGCCCGGCGCCGGCGGAAAAGAAGCCCGTGGGGCCCGGCCCCGAAGCGGCGCTGGCGGTCGATTCGGAGGACGAGTGAAGGAAGAAACCCTGAGAATCGAAGCGATTGCCAAGCCGGACGGAAAGACATCTTTCCGCGTTATCGGCTTGGCCTATAACGGGGGCAAGATGTCGCTCCCCGGCTGGCGGCATCAGGTCGTGGTGGACCTGTCGGGCCTGGAGGTCCCAGAAAACTCGGTGCCGCTGCTGGCCAATCACGAGAACCGGACCGGAAGCCGAATCGGACTGGTGAAGCCGCGAATGGAGGACGGCGCCCTTCACATCGAGGGCGAAATCCTTTCTTCGAGCGGAGTCGCCGGCGGGATCGTCGAGCAAGCACAAGCCGGAGCCGAATGGCAGCTTTCCATCGGGGCGGACGTGCTCGATTCGGAGCTTGTGCCTGGCCAGCGGCTCGTGAACGGCCAGATGCAGCAAGGACCGTTCTTCCACGTGAAGAAAGCAGTGCTCAGGGAAGTATCCGTAGTGGCCGTCGGGGCCGACGGCGGGACGCATATGCGGCTGGCGGCGAAGTTCGTTTTGTATGCCCGCCTTGACGGGCAAGGAGGAGAGACGATGGAGTTCGATAAGTGGCTCGAAGCGAAGGGCATTGACCCGAAGACGCTCGATGATGAGAAGCGGGCGCAGTTGACGACGGAGTTCGAGAAAGAGTCTGAGACGCCTCGGCAAGACGTGGCGAACACGCCCCCGCCCAGGCCGCCGAAGCCGCACGTCCCGAAGCAGGAGCCCGCCCCGGCGGGCAAGCCGGCGATGCCGTCGCCTGCGCCGGCCCCGCGCATGCCGAGCAAGCCTTCAGCGCCGCCGGCCCAGCCGCCCAATGCTCCGCAAGACCCGGCGCAGCCCAGTGCCGGCGCCGAAGGCAGCACGCCGTCGAAAGCGCGCGTGGAAGCCGAGAAGGCGGTGAAGGCCGAGCGTGACCGCGTCGCGGCGATCCAGGAAATCTGCGCCGGCGAATACCCGCAGATCGAGCGCGAGGCCATCAAGGCCGGATGGGACCGCGAGCAGACCAGCCAGAAGGTCCTGAAAGCCATGCGGGGCGACCGGCCCCAGGCGGACGCCGACCTCTCGATCAACCGCGACCAGGGCCGGGAGCACGAGACGCACGTCATCGAGGCGGCGCTCTGTCTCCGAGCGGGCATCTCCGAGGACACGCTCCTGAAGACCTACGGCGAGCCGGTCCTCGAGGCCGCGTGGGGCAACCGCGACATGAGCATCCAGCAGTTCTTCGTCGAGTGCGCCCGGATCGAGGGGAAGACCCTCCCGCGCTCCTTCAGCAACGACTCCATCCGCGCGGCGTTCTCGACCCTGTCCGTGCCGGGCATCCTCAACAACGTGGCGAACAAGCGGCTGATGAAGAGCTTCGCCGCGCAGCCGATCGCCGCCACGCAGCTCTGCTCGGAAGGCGAGTTGAACGACTTCAAGGAGTCCCAGCGCTACCGCCTGACCGACGTGGGCGACCTGGAGCCGGTCGCGCAGGACGGCGAGCTCAAGCACGGCAGCCAGAAGGAGGAGAAGGCCACCAACCAGCTCGGCACCTTCGGGAAGCTTTTCACCCTCACGCGCCAGATGATCTACAACGACGACCTCGGCGCGTTCCTGAAGGTGCCCGAAGGGATGGGCGCCAGGGCCGCTCGGAAGATCGACCAACTCTTCTTCACCCGGCTCCTGCTCAACGAGAATATGGGCGACGAGTTCGCTCTCTTCAGCACGCAGCACGGCAACTACCAGGAAGGCGCCGACTCGGCGCTCGCCGGCGACTCGCTCGCGCAGGCGGTGCAGATGTTCCTCGACCAGACCGACGCGGACAAGCAGCCGATCAACGTCTCGCCCAAGTTCCTGCTCGTGCCGACGGCTCTCAAGATGACCGGGCGGGAACTCCTGCGCAGCACGATGTTCATCGCGGTCGGCAGCACCAACAAGCAGCGCATCCCGACGTACAACGCGCTGGCCGAGGAGGAGATCACCGTCCTCGCCAGCCCGTACCTGTCGAACAAGAATTACACCGGCGCCTCGTCGAAGGCGTGGTATCTCTTCGCCGACCCGGCCATCGTGGACACGTTCGAGATCGGCTACCTCAAGGGCCGCCGCACCCCGACCGTCGAGCGCGGTGAAACGGACTTCGACACGCTGGGGATAAAGTTCCGGGTGTACTTCGATCTGGGCGTGCGCGAGCAGGACTACCGCGGGATGCTGAAGTTCAAAGGCGAGGCGTAACGCTCGGCTCACGGTTGACCGGATCACAGGACAATAGTTTCCAGACAGGAGGCGCGACATGACGGTTCCATATGTGCAGGACGACGATGTTATCGACTTCACCCCCGACGCGGACACGCCCGCAGGCTCCGTGGTGGTCCTCGGCGACCTGGTGGGCGTCACGAAGTTGGACATCCGTGCCGGCAAACTCGGCGCTGTGGCAGTCGAGGGCATCTTCGACTTCCCGAAGGCGGCAGGCGTGGGAAGCGGGATCGCCGCCGGCACGAAGTTGTACTGGAACGCCACCGCCGGCGTGGCCACGGCCAGCGCCAACGACGGCGGAACGCCACCCGTGAATTACCCGTACATCGGCAAGGCCACGGCAGCGGCGGCCGACGGCGATGCGACCGTTCGCACGAGGCTGTGCCCGTAAGTGGCTGATCTCCTGGAAGACTCCAGCGCGTGGCTGGCCGGCATGAACCGCCGTTATCGGGGCCGGTCGGTGGTTTATGCGCGGGCCGGCACGTCAGCCGAAGTGACCGCCACGGTCGGAAAGACGGCGTTTGAGGTGCCGAGCGACTACGGTATTCCGGAAACGCTGGAAACTCGTGACTACCTCATCGCCGTCTCCGACCTGGCGGCATTTGGAGAGCCGGCGCCCGGCGACCAGGTACAGGAAACGTTGAACGGTCAGGTGGAAATCTTCGAGGTCATGGCACCGGCGAGCCAGCCGCACTTCGTGTTCAGCGATCCGTACCGGCAAACGTTTCGCATCCACACCAAGCATGTGGGGACTTGTCCTCCATAGCTTCAGCGAAGGCAGGACTGAATGATGAGCGTTGAAACCGAGCAGTACAAGGAAATCTGCAAGGGCGAATTTGCCGCTGTCCACGGGAAACTCGACAAGCTCGACGAGGCGATTCGTGGCAATGGCAAGCCGGGGATTCAAACGCGCCTCGACCGGCTGGAACGGTTCCAGCACTTCATCTGGTTCATCTGCGGCGCGGCGGTCAGCGCGGGGATAGTAGAGGCGGTTCACTGGATTGGAGGGAGATGATGCACGCGGTTGTCCAGGTCGCACAGGCCGTGACGGATGCGCTCAATTCGCACGAATTCTCGATGCCGTTCACGGCGCAGCGGATGGCGCTGCCAGCGTTCACGCTGGAGGAGATGAGCGCACTTCACGTGACGGTGGTGCCGCGCGAGATCGTCAGCGCCGTCTTCGACCGCGCGAACGATGAAGACGAGATCAAGGTCGACGTGGGCGTTCAGAAGAGAGTCGCGTCGGCCGCCGTGGAGGACGTTGACCCGCTTCTCTCGCTCGTCCAGGAAATCGCCGACTTCCTCAACCGGCAGGAAATGGGCGATGCGATGTGGAAGAAGACCGAGAACAAGCCGGTGTACGTGCCGGAGCATCTGCGGGAGAAACAGCAGTTCACGAGCGTGCTGACGGTCACTTACAAGGTGGTGCGTTAATGATCGGCGCGACGGTCAAGACGATGTTCGACAGCCTGACGGTCCAGCGCAAGGCGGCCGACGGCAATATTCAGGCGCTTGAACATGCCGCTGCCGCGATCCGGTTGACGGCCCGGCGCAGCATCCGGCGGAGCGACAAGTACAGCGATCCGGGCACGCCGCCGAATACCCGCAAGGGCCAACTGCGGGAGGCGATCCTCTACGCCGTGGAGAAAGAAAACGCCTCGGCAGTGATTGGGCCGACTTATGAGGCGGTCGGCGTCAGCGCGACTGCGCACGAATTCGGCGGCGAGTACATGGGGTCCCATTACCCAGTGCGTGCGTTCATGGGGCCGGCGCTTGAGGCGATCCGGCCCCGTTTGCCGGAGTTCTGGCTGGCTTCGGTGAAATGACGGAAGGCCCTGACATCCACAGAACGGAGATGGCGACATGAGCGTTCGCACAGGCATGCAGGCAAAGCTGTACTACAAGGTCGGCGGCGTGGCCGCCCAAGGCAACTGGGTGGAACTCACCGACATCAAGGACAACACCCTGAACCTCGAGAAAGGCGAGGCGGACGTGACCACGCGCGCGAACTCCGGCTGGAAGGCGACCGTGGGCGCCGCGAAATCCGGCGCAGTGGAGTTCGAGATGGTCTGGAACCCCGATGACGCGGGGTTCACGGCGCTCTGCAACGCCTTCATCGGCGACAGCGTGATCGGGCTGGCGGTTCTCGACGGGCCGAAAGAGACGGGCACCGGCCTCGTGGCCGACTTCGCCGTCACCAAGTTCGCACGCAACGAGAAGCTGGAGGAGGCTCTAACGGCCAACGTGGCCTGTAAGCCCACATATTCGGCGACGGCACCCGTCTGGATGGTGGCCGGCACGCCCGCCCTCGGCGGCGGAACGTAAACGCCACGGGGGTCAGGCAATGAGCCGGTGCTTCACGCCGAAATGTCTGGCCGATTCGGCGAGAACCTTGTCGGCGGTCACGACCGCAAGTCCATTGGAAAAGGCCACGGCCAGGTGAATCGCATCGAGCGTCCGCAACGGAGTATGAAACGTGGCGAGCCAGTCGCGCGCCAACGCATAGTTGCGCGGCTCAACAGGAATCATCCGGTAAAGGGCGTCATCCACGTGAACCTTGAATTGCGAGAGAACTTCCAGGCCATCGTCCTTCGTCAGTTCATTCATGCGGACGCGCCGCGCGATGGCGGAATGGAATTCAACCTCCGAAAGGCTGCTGATCGCGATCTCCCCGGTTCCGGAGAAAAGTTTCCGGACTTCCGCATTCCTCGGTTCGGGCAGATAGAAGGCGATGACCACGCTGGTGTCGAGGTAGGGCATCAGTATCGCGCCTCGCGGCGCATCTCGATGACGGTTTCGCTCATCGGCTTGCCTTTGAGCTTGATCGACTTGCGGAATTCCGTGAGGTCGGGGAACCGCTTGAGAGGCTTGCGTTCAATCGGTCCGATCTGGGCGGTCTCCTTGCCGTGCACCGTGATGACGACGGATTCGCCGCGCGCGGCGGCGCGCACCAGCACGCCCAGACTTTTTCGCGCGTCTTTCAGGTTGACGGGTCCCATGTCCTGTTCCTCCAATTAAGTACACTCATAGATTACACAATATTCTGAGCATCGTCAAGTCTTGGGAAAGGACTCTCGAAATGAAGACTTTCACCGACAACGCCGGCCGCACGTGGACGGTCGCCCTCAACGTCACGACGCTCAAGCGCGTCAAGTCGCTCTGCGGCGTGGACGTTCTCGACTCGGTCAATGACGGCGGAAAGCTGCTCAACCGCTTGTCGTCGGATCCGGTGCTGCTTTGCGACGTGATCTTCGCGCTCTGCAAGGACCAGGCCGTGGCGAAAGAGATCAGCGACCAGGACTTCGGCTGCGCGATGGCCGGCGACTCCATCGAGTCGGCGACGACGGCATTCTTGGAGGAACTCGTGGATTTTTTCCGGGGGGAGAAGCGCAAGACGCTTCAGCGGTCCATCGCACGGGTGGCCAGGTACGAGGAGAAGTTTCTGAAGGCGGTGCAATTGAAACTGGAGGACCCGAAGATGGACGAGGCGGTGGATCGGGTCATCGAGAGGATGAACGCGCGGATGGATCAGGCTGTCGAGCGCGTGCTCGACTCGACCCCTGGCGATTCATCTGGCAGTGCGCCGGCATCATAGGCGTCGATCCGGGGCCGCTGACGTTGCGCGAGTTGACGGCAATGGCCGAGGCGCGGGTGGACGCCGAGTGGAACCACACATCAGCGGTCCTGGCGATGCTGGCCAACGTCAACCGCGATCCGAAGAAGCAAAGCCTGTATCACCCGGAAGATTTTCATCCCTTGAAACGGTGCCGGAGCAGCAGTACCGGCATTCCCATTACGCGGGACAACATCGGTCTGTTGAAGAAGGTTTTTTGTTCCTCCGGCGGCCCGGCAATTACGCCCGGCGCCGCGAGGACAGTGAAAGGAGGAGGCGTATGAGACGGAAGGCGGCGAATCGGATTGTGGTTGGCGTCGTGGCGCTGGCGCTGGTCGGGATCGTGGTGGTGACGGGCGGATGCGCCGGCGCGCCGAGCGCGGCGCAAAGCAGCCAGGTGCAGGTGCAGCCGGCATCTGACCTCTCCGGCTCGCTGAAAGACATCCACGCGGAGATGGTGACGCTGCGCCAGCAGAACCAGCAGTTGACCGATACGGTCAACTCGATGGTTCAGGAGACCGGCAACCTGCGCGCCAGAGTGGAGGAGGTGAGAGGCGACCTGAACCAGGTCACCCAGTCCTTTCGCGCTCGACCCGGAGCGGAGGAAGGAGGAACAGGGCAACCGGATCGTGGACGTGCTGGTGCTGCTGATCGTGTTCAGCCTGGGAGTACTCCTGCCGCTGCCGGAGCAGTGGTGGGCGAAGACGCTGGTGATCGTTCTAGGGATCGTGGCGCCGCTGGCGGCGCTGGTCACGATGGGAAGACTGGCCTTTCTTGGAGGATGAAGGCGGTGTGGTACTGCATCTGTCTTGTCGCAGGATTTGTCGGCGGCGTCGTGACGGCGCTCCTCGTGGCCGCGAGGAACAAGGCCAAGGCCGACCAGTTGCTGGATCGGACTGCCGGCATCGAGAAGTCGGTTGTTGACGCAGCCGAGAACGTGTCGCAGGCGGCAACGGGCGCAAAGCAGTAAGGGCTACTCGGGGGAAATCACGATGTTCACCCGGAGTGATCGCAGGAAGTTGGACCGGATTCTCTTTTTACTCGAAGGAGCGAAAGACATGGCCGTGGACCTGACGATCCTGAAGCAAGCCGTGACCGACATGACGACCGTCGAGAAGTCGGCGGTGACGCTCATCGGCGGGCTGGCCGCGCAGATCAACGCGCTGGCGCAGCAGGACACCGTGGACCCGTCGGACCTTCAGGCGCTGGCCGACCAGCTCGAAGCGGACAAGGCGGACCTGGCGGCGGCGATCACCGCCAACACGCCGGCTTCGGCGGACGCCCCGGCCTCGGCGGATGAGCCGACGGTGCAGTAAGAGGCAGCGGATAAGGACGGCTTGCGGGCAAGGGGTTTTCTCCCTTGCCCGCAGGCGCCTTTCTTCTTTGACGGGAAATCTCACACATGGCAGCGGGCAGCAGCATTCGCGCCGGCGCCGCGTATGTCGAACTCACTGTCGACAATACGCTCCTCATGCGCGGGCTGAAGCAGGCCCAGTCGCAGCTGAAGGCGTTCGGCAGCACGGTGTCCTCGTGGGGCCGCGACTTGGCCAAGATATCGGCCGTCGCCCTTGCGCCTCTGGCGCTATCGGCGCACACCTTTTCCGAGGCGTCGAGCGCAATGGCGCGAGTGCGCGGGATCACCGGCGCGACGGCAGAAGAGTTTCAGGCGCTTTACGAGCAGGCCAAACGCCTCGCGCGCGACGGCTTCTTCTCGGTCAAGGACATCGCAGCCGGGATGGAAGCCCTGGGCAAATCGGGTCTGGCGGCCAGGGACATCATGGGCGCCATCGGGCCGGTCATGGGCCTGGCGAGGATCGCGGGATCGGAACTCCCTGAGGCGGCGGAGATGGCCACGCATGCCATGCGCGCTTTCGGCCTGGAGGCGGGCGACGTAGGCCACGTCATCGACGTGACGGCGGCGGCCGCGCGGGCCGGGAAGACCGACGTGGCCTCCGTCTCCGAGGCGCTGGCGGCGGCAGGACCCGCCGCGCGCGCGGCTGGCGCGTCCTTCGAGGACACGGCGGCGGCCATCGCCGTCCTCTCCCAAAACGGGATCGCAGGCGCCCGCGCCGGCCAGGCGCTGGCGATGGCGTACCGCAGGCTGGCGTCCGAGAGCATCCAGGACAAACTTGGGGGCGTCGATACGTCGAGGCCGCACGCGACGCACTCCGGGCACGGCGAAAGCCCAAGACAGATGGAGAGCCGGGTGGACCTGAGCGCCCCCGCGGCGGGCGCGAAGAAGGCGCTCGACGACCTCAACATCTCCGTCGCCGACACCAAGGGCAACATGCGTTCGCTCGGCGACATCCTGGCGGAGCTCATGAAGAAGACCAAGGACATGACCCAGCCGCAGCGCGCCGCCGTGTTCTCGGCGCTCTTCGGAAGGAGCCAGGTCGCCATGCTGGCCCTGATGAACGGGAAGTTCGCGGAGACGCAGAAAGCCCTGCGGAATACCGAAGGCGCCGCCAAGACAATGGCCACCAGCATGGCCGACCCGCTGACCCAGGCGTTCGGCAGAGTGAAGACGGCGGCAGAAGAGGTGCGGATCGCCATCGGCGAGGCCATCGGGCCGACCTTGGAAAAATGGTTCAACGAGCTGGTCCGCGTTCTGGAGGGCGTCCGGCGGTTCGTCGCCGAGCACAAAGAGCTTGTGGTCTCCATCCTCAAGTGGGCGGTGATCATCGGGACAGTCGCGGCGGCGCTGATCGGCCTCGGCACGGCGGCGCGCATCGCAGCCGGCGTGATCGGTGGGCTGCACAGCATCGTCACGGGCGTCATCTCGATCTTCACCACGCTCGCCTCGGCAGTCACGGCACTGGCGGTCTGGATCACCACGCCGGTCGGGGCGATCATCGCGATCTTCGGAGCGTTCGCGGTCACGATGTTCGTCGTGAGCGGACAGGCCGGCCAGGCGTTGAGCTGGTTGGGCGGCGTGTTCGGCCAGTTGGGGCGGGATGCCGAGACGACCTTCCAGGGGATCAAGGATGCCATGATCGCCGGCGACTTCGGCCTGGCTGCGAAAATCCTCTGGTTGGGCCTCAAGATGGAATGGCAGAGGGGCATCTTCTGGCTGACGGAATGGTGGGTCGCGTTCAAGGAGGTTTTCGTAGGCACGGCGACCGAGGCATTCTATGGCGCGGTCAAAGTCCTGGCGGGCGCGTGGGATGGATTGCGCGCGCTGTGGGTCATCATCGTCGGGTTTCTCTCCAACGTCTGGCAGACCTTCACCGGCGGGATCATCAAGGCGTGGAACGTCGTGGCCGGCGCGCTGTTGAAAGCGTGGACGCAGCTGAAGGGCCTCTTCAGCGACAAAGTGGACGTGAAGCTGGAGACGGCGCGCATTGATTCTGAGACGCAACAGAAGAATCAGACCGTGGACGCCGACCGCCGGAGGTCGCAGCAGGAATACGACGAGCGGCTGGGGAAGATCGGCCAGGACTACGATTCCACCGCCTCCGAGCTGGACAAGGAGAGCGCGCAGTCCAAGGCCGACCGGCAGGCCCGCTACCAGAAGCAGTTGCAGGACGCCCAGGCCGAACGCGACCAGGCCGAGCAGGAATGGCACGACGCCATTTCCAAGGCAGCCCAGGAGCGCGCGGCGGCGGAAAAGAAGGACAAGGCGCCGGAGGCGCCCACGATGCCGGCGCAGAAGAAAATTGAGGCGTCGGTGCCGGCGATGCAGGTGGCGCAGCAGCGGAACCTCGAAGCCCGGGGCACGTTCAGCGCCGTTGCGACCTGGGGCATGGGGGTAGGCTCCACGGCGGAGCGGACGGCAAAAGCGGCTGAGGACACTTCGAAGAACACCTACAGGATCATGCACGACATCGAGGACGGCGACTACGGCGCGGTGTTCGATTAAAGGGCAAGAAAAACTGTGACGGCGACATTGTCAGAGAGCTTTTCCGGGCGGCGCGAAGAGGTCCTCAGGACCCTCGAAGTGCAATACTTCGTCTTCGACGCCGCCGACGAAGACGCTGTAAGACTCACGTGCGCCCAGGCGCCTGCCGCTGGCGGGCTGCCGGCGTCCGTTGACGGGTATCTGTTCGACTACTACTCCATCGAAGAGCGGCTCAACGACACGACCTGGCGGCTCCTGGCTCATTACAAGATGCCGCCGTGGCCGAACAACCCGCCGCCGGAAGGCCACTTTTCCTTCGATACGTCGGGCGGGACTCAGCACGTCACGCAGTCGCGCTCAACGGTCGGCCGTTACGGGCCGAAAGCGACGGACAAGCTTCAGGGCGCCATCGGGTTCGACGGGCGGAATGTCCAGGGTGCGGACATCACCGTGCCGGTGTTCAACTTCACGGAGTTGCACTGGTTTACGCCCGATGTGGTCACCCAGGCGTACAAGCTGCTGCTCTTCAATAAGACCGGCTGCTACAACACCGACTCGTTCCGGGGGTTCGATCCGGGATCGGTGCTCTTCCTGGGCGCTGCCGGCGACCGGACGGGTGACGATCCGACTGATCAATGGCAAGTCACCTTCCGGTTCGCTGCGATGCCCAACCGCACGAATTTTCAGGTCGGCAATATCACCGTCGCCTCGAAGCTGGGATGGCAGTACATGTGGGTCCAATACGACGACGCGGCGGACGATGACAACCAGCAGATCGTCAAGACGCCGGTCGCGGTCTATATCGAGGAAGTTTATCAAAGCACGCTTTTCGCGGAACTGGGGATAGGCACATGAAGAAGCCGGCAATGACCGTCGGGCGTATTCGCAGGGGGAACGCGTGGGTGGACGTACCCATGCCGATGAAGATCGCGGACCTGGTGAGCGCGTTGAACCGGGCGTACTGCGAAGTGGTGGGCGTCACCGACGATCTTTCGATCACGCTCGTAGACGGCCGTATCCTCCGCGTTTCCTTGCCGCCAGAGAAAGCCGGGAGAGCGTGATATGGCCGACCTGACGAAGGTCAATAAGGGAGACGCGCTCCGGATCCCGGCCGACACGTGGAACGCGTTCGTTGACGTGGCGAACTTCGTCCGCCAGCGGATGATGAACCAGGGTTCGTCGGTCTCCGTGCCGCCGAGCGACGTGATCTCCTTCCGGAACGAAGACACGTCGAACATGCCGCAGTATGGCGTCGGCTGGCTGACGGACGCGGCGTTTCAAGGGTTGTCGGTCGTCAAGCAGCCGGCGTATCCGGGCATCTCGCGCATCATCGTCGCGTCGAAGCCGGCGGCCGCCAGCGCATTGGGCGCGGGCTGGACGAGCGGCCTGCGGCCCGTGCAGGTGAACAACTGGAACGCGATCTCGGTCGGCCAGCGGATCGGCGCACAGGCGGGTTCGTGGATCGCCGGCTTGGACCCGCTCGGCCCCATGCTCGTCATCGGCAAACTGAATTCTCCGCTCGTCGCCGCGCTGATCACCGGGCCGCGCGGCGGCTGCAAGATGATCCGCACTGGCCCTGGCGCCACGGCCGGCAGGCCGGTCAGAGTGCTCGTTTTCAGCAGCCGTTTCACGCTGACGCAGACCGCCCCGGGCGACGTGACCGTGAGCGGAGGTTAATTACGTGATCCTGCTGGTCGACAGCAACGGCAACGTTTACGAGGCCGTCAACATCATTCCCGGCGCCGGCGCGACCTTCATGAACCTCGACGGGATTCTGGACTTGTCGGCGTACACGACGCAGGACTACGGCGATGAAATCACCTATGTGGAATGATTTGCCATGCAAGCTTTGTTTCTGGTGCTGCTCATGTCCCTGAGCACTGATTTCTGGCAGCGCGTTCCGGTGCCGGCTTTCGGCGATCTGGGGCTGAACTGGACGCAGTACCAGTTGCAGGGGCAAGGCTCGTTCTTCGTGGTGGAGACGGGGACGCTGAACTTCGGCGTCGGCACGATCCCCGGCGCGCACGAGACAGTCGCGCTTTACTTCCGCCAGGCGCAGACCGGGGCACAGCATGCCGACTTCACGTCGTCCAGTCCCGGCTACAACTCGGACGGGAGCGCCGCCCCGATCTTCGGCTTCAGCGGCCCGGTCATTCGCGGCCAGGACAAGGACAATTTTTATTTCGGCGGGACGCGATGGACGTTTTCGTATTCCATGATCCAGCAGACAGTGGCCACGACATGGTCGCTCTACTTGCAGCAAGGCAGGAACGCCTGGTATCTGGGGTACAACTGCACATATCCCCCGGCTGGCTTTACCTGCTGGAACGGGCACGCCTCCCAGAATCTGAACGACCCCACGTCCGGGAACGATTTCGATTACGACGTGGACAGCGGGGAACAGTTGTATGACTTCTACATTAAATCATGGACGCCCGGAGGCCTGATCGTCAACGGCGGCTCGGTCGTCATCGGCAAGCGCTCCGATCCAAGTTTCAGCAAGACGCTGTATCAGAACATCCTTGACCCCTACGCCTATGAGGAGAGCCAGCGGAGCATAATCCAGATCCCGGGGCCGCCGACTCTCGCCATCACGTTCGAGATCTGGAAGCGCGTCGGCGGCGTCGAGACGAAGCTCGCGTCCATGCCCGCGGGCGGTGGGCAGGTGGCGACGCGGTTGAGCTACGAGGCCGGCGTCCTGAAGCTATGGATGCACAACGAGTCGACCGACACGGTCCTGCTCCAGGTCGCCGACTCTTCGCTCCAGACCGGCGACCTGGTCGGGATGATCGCGTCGCTGCAATTGAGCGCGACCAGTGTGACGACCGCGATGCTATGCACCGGTTGGGAAGCCAGCGGCGGCGACGAGCCGGTGTTCCTCGCGGTGGACAGCTATGGCCGCGCTTTCCCCGTTCAAAACCTGCGCAGCCAACCTGACATTGGCGCCCTGGCGAACGACGGCGCGGTCTTCTTCACCGAAGACGGCGGCGTCATCAATCTCAATGGCTTCCAGACGGCCGACCTCGGCGACCAGATCACGAATGTCATTTCAGGCGCCACGTTCTGCCGATCGGGCTGTCAGGCCGGATGCGAAATGGGCTGTGAAGGGACCTGCGAACTCGGTTGCCAGTCCGTTTGCCAGATGAGCTGCCAGGCCGGGGGATGTCAAAACGGTTGTCAGGCGGGCTGCGAAGCTGGATGCCAGGCGACGTGCGAGCTCGGCTGCCAGTCGGCTTGCCAACTGAATTGTCAGGCGGGTTGCCAGCACGGATGCGAGACCGGATGCGAAACAGGTTGCCAAGGAGCGTGTCAGACAGCCTGCCAGGGCGCCTGTCAGAGCTCATGCCAGGCCGGTTGTCAATCCGGATGCGAAACGGGCTGCGAGACCGGCTGCGAAGCGACCTGTGAACTCGCCTGCCAGTCCGCTTGCCAACTGAATTGTCAGGCCGGATGCCAGCACGGGTGTGAGACGGCGTGCGAAACGGGGTGCCAAGCGACCTGCGAACACGCGTGCCAGTCCGCTTGCCAACTGAACTGCCAGACGGGATGCCAGCACGGATGCGAAACGGCGTGTCAAACGTCATGCCAGGGCGCGTGTCAGGGCGCGTGCCAAGGCTCTTGTCAGGGCACTTGCCAGGGTGATTGCCAAGCCGGCTGCGAGTCCATCTGTCAGACGGGTTGTGAAGCCGCAGGTTGCGAGACCAGTTGCGAAACTGGTTGTGAAGCCGATTGCCAGACGGCGTGCGAGGCCGCCTGCCAAACCGGCTGCGAGGTTCAGACCTGTCAGACTGCGTGCGAGGTCACCTGTGAAACCGGGTGTGAAACCCACACGTGCCAGACGGCATGTGAGGTCGCTTGCGAAACCGGCTGCGAGACTCAGACTTGCCAGACCGCTTGTGAGGTCAGTTGCGAGACGGGCTGCGAAACTCAGACTTGCCAGACGGCTTGCGAAGTTGGGTGCGAGACCGGGTGCGAAACTCAAGCCTGCCAGACCGCTTGCGAAGTCGGTTGCGAGACCGGCTGTGAAACTCACGCATGCCAGACAGCCTGTGAAGTGGCCTGTGAGACGGCCTGCGAAACTCAGACCTGTCAGACGGCTTGCGAAATCGGCTGCGAAACGGGCTGCGAAACCCAGACTTGCCAAACGGCCTGCGAAATTGCCTGCGAGACTGCTTGTGAAACTCACGCCTGCCAGATAGTTTGCGAAGTCGAATGCGAAACCGGTTGTGAGACGCACACCTGCCAGACCGCATGCGAGGTCGGGTGCGAGACCGGCTGTGAGACTCAGACTTGCCAGACGGCCTGTGAGGTAAGCTGTGAGACTGCCTGCGAAACTCATGCTTGCCAGACTGCATGCGAGGTGGGCTGTGAAACCGCCTGCGAGACCCACGCCTGTCAAACGGCTTGCGAAGTCGGGTGCGAAACCGGCTGCGAAACTCATGCTTGCCAGACTGCATGCGAGGTGGGCTGTGAAACGGCCTGCGAGACCCACGCCTGTCAGACGGCTTGCGAAGTCGGGTGCGAAACTGGCTGCGAAACTCATGCGTGCCAGACGGCCTGCGAGGTCGGATGTGAGACCGCCTGCGAAACCCACGCTTGTCAGACTTCCTGCGAGGTCGGCTGCGAAACTGGCTGCGAAACACATGCGTGTCAGACCGCCTGCGAAGTCGGGTGTGAAACTAGCTGCGAAGTGGCGTGCGAGACCGGGTGTCAGGTCGCGTGCGAAACCGGATGCGAGGTTGCATGCGAAACCGGCTGCGAAGTCGCCTGTGAAACCGGCTGCCAGGTCGTGTGTGAAACCGGCTGTCAGATCGCGTGTGAAACCGGATGCGAGGTCGCCTGCGAAACCGGCTGCCAGACGCAGCCGTGCCAGACAGGTTGCCAGGTCGCGTGCGAGACCGGCTGTCAGACTCACGCTTGCCAGACCGCCTGTGAAGTAGCCTGCGAGACTGGATGTGAGGTCACCTGTGAGACCGGCTGCCAGGTCATCTGTGAAACGGGCTGTGAGGTCGCCTGCGAAACCGGTTGCCAGACGCACACGTGTCAGACGGCGTGCGAAACCCAGGCGTGCCAGACGGCCTGTCAAACGCACACGTGTCAGACAGCCTGCGAAACTCAGGCTTGCCAGACGGCTTGCCAGACGCACACGTGCCAGACTGCCTGCGAAACTCAGGCGTGCCAAACGGCTTGTCAGACTCACCCATGCCAGACGGCCTGTCAGACGCAGGCCTGCCAGACCGCGTGCCAGACTCAGGCCTGTCAGACGGCTTGCCAGACGCAGAGCTGTCAGACCGCGTGCCAAACTCAGACCTGTCAAACGTCCTGCCAGACCGCATGCCAGACCGGTTGCCAGACGGCGTGTCAAACGGCCTGCCAGACGGCGTGCCAGGCGACCTGCACAGTGGCGGGGTGCCGATGACCGAGAGAATTCCGACATTGCAGATGGTCTGCATCAGCGATTCCCGACAGTGCAATGCGGGCTGCTCGTACTGCCCGTCGCGGGGCCTGCCAGTGAAGGAGCGGCTGCCCCTGCCCAACCTGAAGCGGGTGGTCGATTACTTCGTGGCGCACACCAACCGCGCCGCGACGAAGCCCCGCGAGCTGTCGTTCGTCCTGAACACGCTGGGAGAACCGACGCTCGGGATCGACAACGTGACGGGCATCGCCGATTACGTGGCCTACATTAATAGTAGCGGCGGCTGCGCCGTCCCTGTCTACTTCTTCATGTCCTCGACCAACCTCATGGACGTGCCGGACGGCGTGGTGAACTACGCGGATCGCCTCGGATACCTGACCGTGTCATTGCACGGCCGACCGGCGGCAGAGTTCGTGGAGCGCCTCAGCCGGTTCGCCGACCGCGTCACGACGGAAGGTTCGCAGGTCATCCTCAAGCGCCCGATGAACCTCCTGGCCCGATACCGCGAGATCATGGAGCGCTTCGATCTGGCCTCGCTGTACCCGGTCAAGGCGGCGGACATGACGCTGGCGGATGCCGCTCTCTGGGTCGAGGAATTCTCCGAGTGCTTCCGGGCGCTCGAGCCGCTTTCCGACGCGGACCTTTCGGACTTCCTCTCCCGGCTCTCCTTCAACGACACGATCATGAACGAGCTGCGCCTTCTCGTCGTCGACGCGAAACTGACCCACAAGTGCGGCGCTGGAATCTTCTCTCTCCAGGTCACGCCGGAGATGGAGTTCTACCCCTGCATGTTCACGCAGTATCCCGACCTGCGCATGGGCGACATGGAAACGGGGATTGACCCGGCCTGGTTCCAGCGTTTCGAGTCGCGTCGGCGCGCCGGCGCGGAACCGGAATGCGCCGGCTGCGAGATCGTATCCGTCTGCGGCGGCTGCTGCCTGGACTGGGCGCGCAAGGACCCTCGTGGGAACGGATGGTTCAGTCCAACGGAATGCGCCTATCGGCGCGGCCTGGTCAAGGCGGCGAAGGAGTTCCTCGAGCGCGTCAAGGGCAGGCCGCTGATTATGAGCGCCATCAGGGACCGCCTCGACCTGTGTAATCGGGAATGGCACCCAAAGAGAAAAGGAGAATAAGGATGTTCAGACCGCTCAACGTGAAGTGCGAACACCGGTTGCAGTCCAGCCCCGCCGAGCCGAGGGTCGATGTCGTGAAGCTGCCCGGCCACACCGGGAGCGCTGGCGCGCCCCTCTGGGTGCTCTATGACGTGAACAGCATGGCGGCCGTCGAGGTCGATGAGAAGAGAGTTGAAGAACCGGGCTGGGTGCGAAGCCTCCACGACAACGGACTCAACTGCGCGGAGAAGCCGCAGTTTCGCTTCTTCCATCAGACGGAATACCTGTTTCTGGTTCTGGAGGCCACGCACGCCTGCAACCTCGCCTGCGCCTATTGTTTTGTGAGGAATTACTACGAGGAACAGGGCGGGATGATGACGATGGACACGGCGCGCAAAGCCGTTGATCTGCTCTCTCCCAAGCAGAGCATCGCCGTCGGCTTCTTCGGCGGGGAACCGCTGCTCAATTGGGACCTGATCACCGGCGTCACGGCTTACGTCAAAGACCTCACGGCGAAACGCGGCGTGGACAGGACGTTGCACATCACAACGAACGCGACCCTGCTGAACGACGAGCGAATTCGGTTCCTGGACGAGAACGGCTTCTCCCTGATCGTGAGCCTCGACGGGCCCGAGGAGATTCACAACCGGATGCGCCCGGCCAAGAGCCAAAAAACCCTGAACAGCCAGCAGGCCACGGTCGCCAATCTGCGGAAGTTCAAATCTTTTCCGCGACTGGCGCGCCGGACGACGCTGCGAAGCACGTTCACCGGCGCAGGGATCGACATGCTCCCGCGCATTGAATATCTCAACGCGCTGATCGAGGACGGCTGCGCTGGCCACATGAGCGTCGAGGCGTGCAGCCTGAACGAGACCGCCTGCCTCCGCCTGCCGGACGGGCACCCTCTGGCGATCACGCCGGCGCATTACGACGCGCTCGCGCAGGAGTACCATCTGGCCGCCGCCTGGTATGTCGCCCAGGTGCGCGCAGGCAAGAGGCCGTCGCTGCAGCAGTTCGCCTGGGCGCTGCGCCGCCTGCTTTACACGCAGCACTCCTGCACCGAGTGCGGCGCGGGCTGCGGATATCTGTCCGTGGACCCCGGCGGCCATCTCTTCGCCTGCCATCGCGAGGGCAAGTCCGTCATCGGCCATCTGGACACCGGCGTGGACGAGGAGCTGCGGGCGAAGTGGAAGGACAACCGCTTCTACACCCGGCCCGACTGCATCGCCTGTCCGATCAAGTACCTCTGCGGCGGCGGCTGCCGGATGAACAGCCTGGATCGCCACGACGACATCCGAAAACCCGATGAGGTCGACTGTTTCCTCAAGCGGCGGATGTTCGAGGAGGCGCTCTGGATTATGTGCGAACTGGGACCGGAGACGTTGCAGACGATCATCCCCAATCCCCATCCCATCCAGAGGAAGACAACATGAACGTCCGCATCTTGCGAGAGGCCGGTGGGATCGGCGACATCCTTTGCACGCTGCCGGTCGCCCGCGCCGTGAAGGAGAAGTGGCCGGACGCGAAGGTCTATTACTTCGGTCTCCGGGATTACCGGGAGGTCCAGGAACATTGCCCCGACGTGGACGTCCTCGTCCCCGTCGAGTGCCAGGGCCGGCGCGAGCGCGACACGCCGCCGGACCCGAAGCTGCACCCGTATTTGGCTGCTCCAGACCTGCCGGCGTTTGACCTGACGATTGACCTCTGGTGCCCTGCGGCGAGATATGAGCGGGAAAAGAGCGACCGCCTGGACCGGAGCAGAATCGAGTCCTTCTGCGCCGCCGCCGGCCTGACGCCTTCTGATTACGTGCCGCGCTACGGCGTCAGGGATGAGGAGCGGGTCTGGGTCCAATCATGGCTCGGGCCGGACGTGAAGCGGCCGATCATCGGCCTGGCGCCCTTCTGCACGAACAACATCCGGCGCGACTGGCCGTTGCCGCGATGGATCGAGTTGGCAAAAGCGCTCGAGGGACAAGGTGCCACGGTCCTCGTCTTTCATACGTGGTTCAGCGCGGTCGCCGACGTGCCGGGGCGTAAGGTCATCGGGGTTCCCATCTGGCAGCTCGGCGCGCTGACCGCCGAATGCAACGTGGTCGTCACTCCCGATTCAGGATTGTTCCACCTCTCGGCGGCCGTCCACGTGCCGGCCATCGGTCTCTTCGGCTCGACCCACGCCGACCAGATTTCCAAGCACTACCCCCTGCACAAGACGGTCTGGCCGAGGGACGCGCCGCGCGCGCACAAGTGCACGCCGCCCTGCATGATGTTCGAGTGGCTCGGCTGTGACAACCACTGTCGAACTCAGGGCTGCGAAATTCTCCAACAGATTACGGCCGGGGAGGTGCTGAATGCAGTGACAGAAAGGACACGACCGTGAGCAGAGGAAGCGAGGCGAGGGCGGCGTTGAAGGCCGAGTGCGAGGCCGCCATCGAGGACATCAAGCGCAACGGCCATCTGTCGAGTTGCAAGGCGCACGACGCCTTGGCCCGCGGGCAAATCGTGCTCCTCCGGTGCGAGATCGCCCGGCTGGACTCCGACGGCAGGTCCGAAAGCCGGCACAGCCTGACTCGCATGTGGTCCGCGATCATCGCGCTGATTGTGACGGTTCTGGTCTCGTGGATTCAGTGGCATTTTTGGGGCAAATAGCCCCGGAAGGAGGGACGTATGCGACGACTGTTTGCGTGCGTGGTGCTGGGCGTGGCGTTGGGCATGGTCATGGGCTGCGCGGGCGCGCCGGTTCAGAAGCCGACGCAGACCATCGCGCCGGACACGGCGACCGCCGCAAAGCTCGATCAGGTTTCGGCGGCAGTGCTGTCGCTCTCGCAGCAGAACCAGCAGGTGATCAACGCGGTGCAGAAGTCGGCCCAGGACGCCGATCAGTTCCGGACGCAGATCGGAGGTCAGGTTTCCAGCCTGAGCCAGTTTCAACAGCGGGTTGAGTCCTGGCTGGCAGAAGATGTTGGCGGTCATTGGCTGCTGGGCGTTCGCGTTCCTGCTTATCGTCCTGGCGGGCAAGCTGGACCTGAACTGGTGGATGGACCTGATCGTAGCGCTGTGCGTCCCGTTTCTGGTGCTCGGAGCGCCGTGGACGGTGCTCCATCAAAAGGCGCTGTTTTGAAGAAGGGAGGTCTGACGCTCATGGAGAAGCTGGAGTGGTTCGTCATCGGCGGGATCGTGTTCTCGCTCGGGCTGTCGGTGCTGTTCGGGTTCTTCCAGGCGGTCGGCGATGCCATCGAGACGAGAGAGCACAACGTCATCGTGCTCATCGTCAACTGGGTCAAGGCGGCCTGGCAGCGGCTCTTCGGCAAGAAGGCGGCCACGGCTACGCCGGCGGCCGCGCCGAATCCGCCGCCCGCGCCCACGAGCGGAAGCTGACAGAAGGCGGGTAGCGGTAGGAATGGGCGGGCCGAGCCGAAGGGTTCGGCCCGTCCTATTTCGTCGGGATCGACACTGGCCGAGGGAGCGCCGCGCGACCACAAGTGCAAGCCGCCCTGCATGATGTTCGAGTGGCTCGGCTGCGACAACCACTGTCGAACTCAAGGCTGCGAGATTCTCCAGAAGATTACGGTCGAGGAGGTTCTGAATGCAGTGCGCCGGATTCTCTGTAACCCCGGCGCCTGAAATGTTATAATCCGTGCGTCGCCTTCGGCGAGAGGGCTGCGCGAGTGGAGGGAGAAGAAGATGAGCGTCCACATAGAGCTTGACCTGCCTGAAGAGGCGTTGTCGAGTCTGCGGACGACGCCGGAACGGTTCGTTCGGGAACTGCGATTGGCGGCGGCGGCGAAGTGGTATGAGATAGGCCTTCTGTCCCAGTCCAAAGCGGCGGAAGTCGCCGGGGTGAGCCGGCAGGAATTCATGGAAGCGCTGGGGCGCTTCGGCGTTTCTCCTTTGCAGTCGAAACCGGGGGAAATCGAGGCCGAGGTGAACCGTGAGTGACGTTTGGGTGGTGAACGCCTCGCCCTTGATCCTCCTGGGAAAGATCGGACGGCTCGACTTGATCTTCCGGCTCAATTCGCGGGTCAGGATTCCGGAAGGGGTTGCCGCGGAACTCCGGGCCGGCCCGGTTGCGGATGCGGCGCGGGGCTGGATCGAGGGCGAAGGGGCCGGGGCGGTCATGCCGGTCGAACGAATTGATCCCCTGGTGGCGGCATGGGACCTGGGGCTGGGGGAAAGCCATGTCCTCACGCTCTGCCGGACGTTGCCGGGGACGGAGGCGATTCTCGATGATCGGGCGGCGCGCAACTGCGCCTCCGCGCTCGGAGTTCGCGTCCGGGGAACGCTCGCCCTGATTGTGCTCGCCAAGCGGAGAGGCGTGATCCCTGCGGCCCGGCCGCTGCTCGACGGCCTGGTGGAACAAGGCATCCGCGTTGACGCAGCCGTGACGGAGGCGGCGCTGCGTCTCGCGGGCGAGTAGTTCGACGCGCCGGCAAATCTGACCCTATCACATCCTCGTCTGACGGCCTGGACCTTCATGATCTTGAACCGTGAACGCACAGCCCTTGCGTGGCCGCACCCGAAGAAGTCGGACCGGGCCGCACTGGCCGCGGGGTGCAGAAATATAGACGTGGGTCCGGATTGTGCGGAAGACGGGCAAGAATGAGCGGCATGCCGGCGCCAGAAGCTGGCCCGAGGCATGTCCGAGTCGGGTTTGTCGTCCCCGGCGAGCAAATCATAGCAGTCGAGGCGTGGCGTTGGCAAGCGACGAAGACAGGGAGAGCCAGAGGCTGAGGAGCGCGCGCGGAGTCCGCGCGTCAGGCGGCGACGCGGTAGTACGATTTGATGAGGCCGCCGAGGCGCTTGCGGCAACGGACCGTGCCGTGGACTTGAGGACGGAAGTTCGGATCGAGGACACGGTTGCCAATACCGCGCCCCCTGTGCGGGCGCGAAGTCAGATAATGCGAAACCCAACAACCTACGATGTAATCCATCTGCCGAAGGGAAAAGATCACGAAGTGGTTGAGACATTCGTGTTTGCATTTCCCCACGTAAGTTTCCGCGAACGCGTTCGCCATAGGCGCGCCAACGGGGATACGAATGGGGCGCACGCCGTCTTCGTTCCAGAATTCCCGGAAACGCAGGCTGAACTTCGTGTCGTGATCCATCAGAATCCACCGAAACTTAATGCCTTCGTCCTGCATCCACATGGCTGCATTGCGGGCCTGTTGCATTACCCATGCCTCGTCGGGATTGAACGTGGCCGGGCTGCAGAAGACTCGGCGCGATTTAAGATGGATGAACACGAGACAGAAGGCGTCGAAGCGTCCGCGCCAGGTATAGACGCTCTTCGTGAAGAAATCGGTTGCGACCAAGCTTTCCATATGGGCGGCGATGAACTGGCCCCACGGCATGGGCGGCTGGCGGCGCTGGTTCTTCTCCGGTGTAGGGTGGATGCCCTCGTCCAGGAGGATGCGTTTGACCGACGTGGCGCAGACGGCGTAGCCGAGCTTTCTCATCTCCCCGACGATGCGCCGGTAGCCCCAGAGCAAATTTTCACTGCCAACGCGAATGACCAGGTCCCTGATCTCTCGACTCAAAGGCGGCCTGCCGGACTTTTTGGGCTGTCTCCCCTGTCTGGTCTGATTGACCCATCGTCGGTACGTCGCAAGCTTGACGATCTCCAGGACGGGGCGGACGTCATGGCCGAACTCGGCCCCGAGCCGGAGGAGTTCGGCTTTTTCAGCGGGACTCGGCACAATATGGTCTGTCGGAAGACGCTTGCGCAGGATAGCGACTTGGGCTTTGAGGAACCGGATTTGGGCGTTATGGCGCGGAGCGAAGAATTGCAGGAGCATCCAGAGGACCGTCTGAAAGGCATGATTCATGCGTGACTGATTCCCTGCTGAACTTTGGAAGATTGTCGACCAGAGGGTTCAAAGCCGCCGTGCGTATATTCTTGCACCCCTCTGGAACAATGGCAAGCGCAGAGAGGTGACGAAACCGGCTGGAGGAGCGGGTGGCGAATGCACCGGAGCGACATCTGACGGGATCGGACGTCCAGACCCTGCGTGAGCGCCTGGGATTGTCACGCAAAGAATTCGGGAATCTTCTGGGTGTAAGCGCACAGGTCGTGCTGCTCTGGGACCGAAAAGGCCCCGAAGCCCTGCAAATGCAGAAAAGAACATACGCCGCCGTTGAACGAGCGTGGGCGACGGCTTTTGGCGAAAGCACTGCTCTTGATCAAGCTCCGGCGCCGGAGAAGAAACCCTGCCCGATGCCAAAGAGGCTGGCATACAAGAAGCGACGACTGGCGCCGAGCCATCGTATTACCGGAGATCGCATCAAGGCGCTACGCCTTCGGTTGGGGATACTGCAACGCGATCTCGCCAAGCTCACTGGCGTGAAGCGGCAGTCGGTCGTGGCTTGGGAGAGCAAGGGTAGCGGGTTCGTGTTCCTCAGCAAGAAGACGCGCCCTGCTGTTCGCGCGGCCCTGAAGCTCGGAAAGCGCAAAGCTTGGCGGCTGTTGTGGAACTTCGCTGCCGGAAATGGCCGTTCTCATCTGGCATGACGTGTCGCGGCTGTTGGACACGGCGTAGCGAACTGAGACAACCGAAGCCGTCGGAACCGGCGAATCGCAGCCAAAGTGTTTCAGACTGTTACATTTCTCGGCCGGGAGTTTGAGAGAGGTTACGTTCCCTCCAGGATGTCGGAGGGCGTATTCTCT
>Ga0315281_10000613_pt1 | contig 50250 bp, 43 predicted proteins | sample YL17G07_0_MG_FD_204540 | JGI IMG/M metagenome (GOLD analysis project Ga0315281, IMG submission 204540) | Sediment microbial communities from Yellowstone Lake, YNP, Wyoming, USA - YL17G07_0 | ecosystem: Environmental > Aquatic > Freshwater > Lake > Sediment | place: USA: Wyoming | collected...
CGTATTTCCAGGCCCACGAGACCGACCAGGCCGAACAGTTGTGGTTCGCGATGGACCTCACGCCGCTCATCAAGGACGACGCCCTCGACGTTCAGGATTTCGTCCTGGGCCACATCGACAAGTTTCGGCGCGACGTCGCCGACAAGATCCGGGCCTATTCGGTCCGGAAACCCTAGCCCCCCAAGGAGGAGCCGATGGAAATCATCATCCAACCGGACAGTCAGCAGGCCAGCCTGATGGCCGCCCGTATCGTCGGCCGGCTGGTCAAAGAGAAACCCCACGCCGTCGTCGGCTTCGCGACCGGCAACAGTCCGCTCCAACTCTACAAGAACCTCGTCCGGATGCACCGCGAGGAGGGGCTGGACTTCAGCGGCGTCACGACCTTCAACCTCGACGAGTACGTCGGCGTCCCACCGGTCCATCCCTCCTCCTTCCACAGCTACATGTGGGCCCACCTCTTCAGCCAGCTCAACATCCCCAATAACCGCATCCATATCCCGGACGGCCTGGCGGCCGACATCCCCGCCGTTTGCCGGAACTACGAACAATCCATCAAGTCGGCGGGCGGGATCGATGTCCAGATCCTCGGCATCGGGACCAACGGCCATCTCGGCTTCAACGAGCCCTCTTCTTCACTGTACTCGAGGACCCGCATCAAGACTCTCACCGAAGAAACTCGTCTGAACAACTCCGCCGCCTTCGGCGGCCAGGACAACGTCCCTCTCCACGTGATCACCATAGGGCTCGGCACGATCCTCGAAAGCCGGATGGCCCTTCTCCTGGCCTTCGGGAAAAAGAAAGCCCGGGCGATCGCGATGACGGTCGAGGGCCCGCTTGCCGCGTCGGTCCCGAGTACGGTCCTCCAGCTCCACCCGCGGGCCGTCATCGTCCTCGACCGGGACGCGGCCTCGGAGCTCAAGATGGCGGATTATTACAGCTGGGTCTACGAGCACAAGCCGGACTGGCAGAAGTACTGAAGCTCAGTAGAGACGCTTCCAGGTCTTCTTCACGAGGTCGCAGCGCCAGAGAGAGTCGGTAACGTTGTCCTGTACGAGGGCATGGTTCCCGACAATGGTCAGGCCGTAAGGGGGGCCCATCCGGGGCGGAAAGGCGATCCGCTCGGTTTCGTTGAGATCCGGGCCGAAGATCCTTAGGCCGTTAGCCTCGCGGTCGAGGACGACGATCCTGGCACCGTCCCCCGTCCAGGAAGGCGCATAGAGCTGAGCCGCGCCTTCGGTTTTTGTCATCCGCCTTTCCGCGAGGCTCTTTTGCGCGGTCAGGGAATAGACGACCAAGAAATAAACATCCGGGCCCTCCGCCTGCTTTCGACGTGAAACGTAGGCGATCCGGGTTCCTTTCGGCTCCCAGGATATCTGAGAGGAAACCTGGCCCTGGGGCTCGGCTGCGCTTCCGGTGATGTCCGTCGTCGCCATGGTTCTAAAATCGAGGACGGCCAGCTGCCACGGCCCTTTTAGGCCCTTCTGGTACTTGACCGCCAGGAGCTCCCCGTCCGGGGATATGGGCGAGAGCCACGACGCGGTCACAGCATTATCAAGCAACATCCTGGCCGTCCGGCCTCCGAGATCGTACAGCCAGAGGCTGAAGCTCGAGGGGCTGGGGGAGGTCCTCTTCTCGAGAAGGACGGATGTCCCGGCCTGGACCCAGGCCACCAGGCGGACCCAACAATAGGCGCGCGCGTCTCCGAACAGGGCAGGATCGTCGGGGAGGCTCTCGAGCCGGGTCCCGTCGGCGTAGGCCAGCCAAAGCGGAGGGGACCTCCGGGCCTTCGGCTTGTTACGGTAGCTGGAGGACAGGATGGCGACCTTGGCCCCGTCGGGAGACATCAACAGATTCATGATGGACACGTCTTGAGGCCACTCGTTCTCCCGAACGCCGCGGCCGAGGATCTTCTTCCGGCCGGAGCCGTCCGCGTTGACCACCCAGAGCACCTCTTCGATATCCTTCTTACTCTTGATGTCATAGGCCGTATAGGCAATCTTGCCGCCCGAGGAGTCCATCGCCCAGCCAAAACCAAAGCTCTTCCCCTTAGCTAGCCACTGGACTCGGTCCGCCGCTGCGGAATACTTGAAGACCCCACGGTGGGTTACATAGTAGGCATCTCCCTGGGAAAACGCGAAATGGTAGAGATAACGTCCTCCCGGGACCGGGGTCAGAAGGGCCCATGCGGCGGTGCCGGCCAGGGCCAGGACGAGGAAGGGGACGAACCATCGGACGAAGCCGAAGGTCAGGTTCCGCGGCTGCGAGAAGTCCGACTTGGCAAGTGCCAGGATAGAGGCCGCGGCGAAGGCCAGGGCGACGAGGACCAGGCAAACGAGGAATGTCGGCAGCGCTCTTTCGGGAGAAAGCCATGCCATGAAGCCGCCTGCCCTGCTGTTCATGACCGCCCAGACTGCCGCCGGGAGGAAGAGGCCCGCGCCGATAGATACGAAAAGGATGTTGAATTGCCTCTCATGGAGAAGCGACAGCGAGAATGCGACCGTCAGCAGGAACACGGATAGAAGGATGCTCCACCACGGGATCACCGATTCGAGGGTGAGCCCCGCTTTGCCGAGCATGGGCCAGGCCCGGATCTCGCGGATGCCGGGCGCGGCGGCCCATAGGGCCGCGAAAACGAGCCACAGCGCGGTGAGCATGCTCAGGAGCGCGGCGAACTTCGCCAGCCAGATCGTGCCCCTGCCGACGGGCCGCGAGAAAAGGTAGGCCCAGGCCCCCTGGCGGTATTCCGCCTCAAAACCCGCGGCCCCGAGGATGAGCGCGGCGAATGGAAAGAAGAGCATGAGCACGGCGTAGATCAGCCACTCCTGGATGTCCTTCTTTTCGCGGAAGACGAATTGGGCCAGGATGAGGAGGACGAGGATCCCCATCTCGAAGAAGAAAAGCAGGGCCTTCTCTTTCCATTCCTTGAAGTACAGGGCTCGGAACATTGCGGTCTCCCTTCCCTAAGCCTTGTCGGCCACGAGGCTGACGAAGATGTCCTCGAGGCTCGCCTGGTATCGCGCCTTGACCGCCTCGAAATCCTCGTCCACGATGAGCCGGCCGCCGTGGAGGACGAGCAGCCGCTCGACAATGCGCTCGAGCTCGTGGACCATGTGAGTCGCGAAAAGGACGGTCGTGCCCGAGGCAGCTAGCTCGCGGATGATATCCCGGAGGAAGTCCTGGCGCGTTGGGACGTCCAGCCCCGAGGTCGGGTCGTCGAGGATGAGGAATTCCGGGGCGGCGGCCAGGGCCACGGCCAGCCCAAGCTTGAGCTTCATGCCCCGCGAGAGCGTCCTGACACGGGACTTCGGGTCTAGGGCGAAGCGTTCGAGGTCCGAGGCGGCCCTCTTCCGGTCCCATCGGGGGTAGAAGCGCGCGTTGAAGTCCAGCAGGACGCGGACGGTCATGCCCTCATAAAAGAACGGGTCTTCGGGGACGTAGCCGAATTCCCTTTTGTAGGCGCTGTCCCCGAACGATATCCGCCGGCCTTTGTAAGAGACCTCCCCGCCATCGGCCGGAATGACCCCCATGAGGATCCGGGCCAGAGTCGTCTTGCCCTCACCGTTCCGGCCGAGAAGGCCGTAGACGCGTCCGCTCTCGACCGTCAGGTCGAAATCCTTCAGTACCGGCTTCCGGCCGAAGTTCTTGGAAAGATGCTGGATCCGCAGCAGTTCGCTCATGCCGGCCTCCGCTTTCTCCTGTCCGCATTCCTCCGGAGCCTCTCCTCGAAGAGCCCCAGGATGGCGCTCTCTCCCAAGTCGAATTTCCGGGCCTCGGCTATGGCTTCGTCCATGACTCGGCCCAGGTAGGCATTGAGGTCGTTTTCGGCGTCCGGCCGGGCTCGACCCGCGATGAACGAGCCACGCCCTTTCTGGGTTGTGATCAGACCGTCCTGCTCGAGCTCGCGGTAGGCCCGGGCCACGGTGTTGGGGTTGACGATGATCTCGGTGGCCAGGTCCCGGATGGACGGCAAAGGGTCGTGGACCTTGAGCTGGCCCGTGGCCACGCGCCGGACGATATCTTTCTTAATCTGTTCGTAGATTGGAATGAAGCTCGATGCGTCAACCCTCATCACGGCATGTCCTCCGTATCACTGTACTATTAATATAATACAGTAAGCGCATTTGTCAAGTCTTTTTTTCGGTCTTCACTTTCCCCCCCTCTCCGTGTAAACTGTAGGCAACCCCTCCGGGATGAGGGGCCCGGACGACCCCAAAGTTCTAAGGGAGGCCATGACGATGGAATTCATCAAGCACATTCTCTGGGCCACGGACTATTCCGATGAATCTCAAGAAGCCCTCCTCTACGCCGCGCTTTTCGCCAAAACGTTCGGCGCCAGGCTCTCGGCGCTCCACGTCGTTCCCGACTTTTCGCCCGTTTTCTACGAGTCCTTGCCGGCCATCGAGGCCGAACTGACGGGAAGGCTCGAGGAGGCCACGGCCTCCGCCAAAGCCCGCATCAAGGAGATCAGCGCCTCGCATGGCATCACCTTCGACTCCGTCCTGGTTAGAAAAGGCTCCCCCGCCAAGGCCATTTGCGAGGCCGCCAACACGGACAAAGCCGACCTGATCGTTATCGGCCCGGCCGGCGCCTCCGCCAGCGGCCGGACGGCGATCGGCAGCGTGGCCAATCAGGTCCTGCGGAGCTCGCTGGTTCCCGTCCTCGTCACGAAGAAACGCAAGGGCGGCCAGGCCATCCGGAAGATCCTCGTCCCCACGGATTTTTCGGGACGCGAGGAGGCCGAGCGCGACTGGGCCTGGAAGCTGGCCAAAGGGTTCAAGGGCTCGCTCGGGTTCCTGTACGTGATGGAGCTCTTCGGTCACGATTTCCGGCTGACGGACGAGCTGTTCAAGGCCGTCCTCGAAAAACTCAAGGCCCGCCGCGCCAAGGAGCACGAGGACGTCGCCATCACGGAGGACGTCTATAAAGCGCACAGCGCGGCGGCCGGCATCGTCGATTACGCCTCGATCCACCACTACGACATGATCGTCATGTCGACGCACGTCGGGAGGGTTGCCCGTTTCCTCCTGGGCAGCACGACAGAAAAAGTGATCGCCGAAAGCCCCGTCCCCGTGTTTGCCATTCCTCCCGGCAAAGAATAATCCGCTTCCTTTGGAGCGCCCGGCCCGGCCTCAGAATTGGGGACACAATACTAATTTCCGATTTTCCCTACACGAATGGGACCGTTCTATTTCCCTAAATTCGGAATTGAGTATTGTGTCCCCAAATTGTCTGTGATATTTAGGGCTCGACTACCGGCCGGAATTCCGACATGGCTCTCATTGATTGGATCGTGGTCGCCGCCCTCTGCGGCCTGTCACTCGCCGTCGGGCTCCACTTCACCCGCCGCGCCGGCCGGGGCGGCGCCTCGGGCTACTTCACCGGCAACCGCAGCCTGGCCTGGTGGGCCATCGGCCTGTCCAACACGGCCACCTACTCATCGGGCGGCGGCGCCTTCGTCATGCTCGTCCTCGTCTTCGGCCTGACGGGAAACTGGTTCTGGTGGGGGGCCTGGATCATCTGGATGCCGCTCGTGGCCATCATTTGGGCCCGGATGTGGCGCCGGATGCAGATCGTGACCACGGCCGAGCTCATCACCCTGCGTTACGGCGGCAAGCCGGCCCTTCTCGCCCGCAAGGTCTATGCTTTCCTCCTCTTCTCCATCGCCGTCCTCGTCATCGGTTACATTACGGGCTTTTTCGCCAAAACCATTAAGCCCCTCCTCCCTCTTTCCGAGGCCCAGATCCTCCTTATATTCGGCGGAGTGGTCGTCGTCTACACGATTTTTGGCGGCCTGGTCGGCGTCGTTTTCACCGACATCGTCCAGTTTTCGATCTTCCTCACCGGCAACCTCGTTTTCTTCCTCCTGGCGGTCCCCCAGCACGGCGGATGGAGCGCCATTATCGCCAGGGCCCAGGCGGCCCGGCCCGACGTTCTCCAGCAGGTCCCGCCGACGCCGCTCATCCCCGCCCTCACGCTGGCCATGCTCGTCGTCCAGGGCCTTTTCTTCGCGGGCTCCCCCACCGCCGGCGAAGGCATGACGGCCCAGCGTTTCATGGCCGCGAAGAATGAGCGGCACGCCATGGCCGGTCAGCTCTTTAATTCCTTTCTGGCCCTCTCGCTCCGGACCATCCCGCTCATCGGCTTGGGCGTCATCGCCTTCTCGCTCTTCTGGACGCGCGACCTCGTCACTCAGGCCGGCGCGGCGCCGCCGGGCTTCAAGCTCCTGGCCGATCCTACGTACGCCTGGGGCGAGCTCGTCAGGGCCACGCGTCTTCCGCCCGGGTTCATCGGCCTCCTCGTCGCCTCGGAGCTGGCCGCCTTCATGTCCTCGCTGAGCTCGCTCATCAACTGGGGCTCGAGCCTCGTCGTCAACGATTTCTATCGTGCGCTCCGCCCCGGCGACCCCCCGCGTCGCCAGATCACCGTCAGTCGCCTGACAACGCTCGCCCTCTTCCTCTTCGCCGCCTTCGTCTCGATCTTCTGGGTCAAGGGCATGGTCAGCTGGTTCCTGTTCATCAATTCGGTCATGGTCATCTTCCTTCTTCCGCTCTCCTGGCTCCGCTTCTTCTGGTGGCGTTTCAACGTCTGGGGAGAGCTCGCGGCCTTTGTCCTTGGCCTGCCCCTCTCGATCCTGGTCTGGTTCGTCCTCGGGTACGATAAGAAACCGTTCTGGATCGGCACGGGCTTTCTCTTCCTCCTGAGCTTCGCCGTTCTGATCACCGTCCCCCTGCTCACGCCCGCCGAGTCGCGCGAAACGCTCGTCGGTTTTTATCGAAAGTGCCGTCCGCCCGGCTTGTGGAAAGGGATCCGGGAAGAGGCCGGCCCGCCGCCCGAAGGCGAGCCGTCCACCGGCCATCTCGTCGTGGACTCGGCCGTCGGCATCGCCGCCTGCCTCGGCCTTGTTTTGGCCACGAACGCCCTGTTCGCCGGATCCTGGGGCACGGCCGCCGCCGGCGGGACGGTCTTCATCGTCCTCGGGTCTTTACTCCTCCGCCGTGTTCTGATAAAAAGCAGCTGAAGCTCCACTCCAAGGAGGGTCCCATCGCCGTCCTTTTCGCGGGATACGGGGAAAAAATCATCACGCCGCCCATGGGCGTCGAGCTCTCGGGCTACGGCTTCTACCTGGAGCGCCGGGCGGAATCCGTCCTCGACGACCTCAAGGTCCGGGCCATCGTCCTCAAAAGCGGCAACACCCGGCTCATCGTCCTGAGCTTCGATCTCGTCGGATTCGCGGTCGATTTCGCCGACCGGTTGCGGAGGGTGGTGTCCCGCAAGCTCGACGTCCCTGTCGCCAACATCCTCCTGGCGTGCACGCATACCCACACGGGACCCGCCACCCAGCCCCTGCCGGGCATCGGCGAGGTCGATGGCCCCTACATGAGAACCCTCCCGGCGGCGGCCCAGTCGGCGGCCGCGGCGGCCGATGCGGACGCCCGGCAGGCCCGGTTTTCCTTCGCGGCCGAAGCCGTTGAACCCATCGGATTCAACCGGAGGGCCGGCAACTTCGACGGCATCGACCCATATTTGAAAGTCGCCGCGTTGACCAGGAACGACGGCGCGATCTTCCTCCTGAACTATGCCTGCCATGCCGTCGTCGTCGGCCGCAAGCCGGTCGTTTCGGCGGACTGGCCCGGCGCCGCGGTCCGGGCCCTGGAATCCCGAGGCCACCGGGCCATCGTCGTCCAGGGTTTTTGCGGCGACATCGACCCGGTGACGAACCTCAACCGTTGGGGCGAGGGCACGGCCGGAGACTTGACGCTCTACGGAGAAATCCTGGCCGGCCGGGCCGTCAAGGCCGGAGACTCGGCCCCGGCGATGGTGAAGCCGGCCCTGACGTCCGTCGAAAGGCGCATCCGGATTCCGCTCGCCGTCCCCCCCCGGGACGAGATCGCGGGCCGGGCGGCCTTTTTCCTGAAAAAAAACGAAGGTTTCCCGCGGGCCGACCGTTTCGCCGCGGAATGGACCCGGACGGCGCTCGAACGCCACGGCGAACTGGCCGCCCATCCCTATCTCGAAAACGTCCCGGTCCAGGCGATGTCCATCGGCGGCCTGAAAATCATCGCCCTGCCGGGTGAGGTCTTTTCGGCTTATGGCCTCATCCTGAAGAGGGAGTTCCCTTCGCTTATCACGGCTGGCTACGCCAACGGGAACGCGGGCTACCTGCCCTCCGGAAGCGCGTTCGAGGACCCGGAAGATTATGCCAGCGTCTTCTCGCCCATGTTTTACACCGTGTTTCCGTTCAGGCCGGATCTGCCGCTTCTTATCGTCGGGACGGCCCGGGAGCTTCTGTCATCGTTCGGAGGCCCATGAAGAAGGATTATCTGCCCATGGCGCTCGGTTTCTGGGGCGTGGCCATTCCGCTCATCGTTTTCGGTTTCCTCTTCTGCCGGACGACGGCGGAAGGTGTCACCGTCTTCCTCGCGGCCGCGGTCTTCATGCTCGTCGGTTATTTCATCTACAGGGCGAAGCATTGAAGCTCACGCCCGCCGACTGGATCTTCATCGCCTGGTATTTCGTCCTGTCCATCGGCATCGGCCTCTACTATTCGAAGAAGGCCGGGAAAAGCATCTCCGAATATTTCCTGAGCGGCCGCAGCCTTCCCTGGTGGCTCCTCGGGACGTCGATGGTGGCCACGACCTTTTCGTCCGACACGCCGCTGGCCGTCACGGGCATCGTCATCAAGGACGGCGTCTCCGGGAACTGGTTCTGGTGGAACTTCATGCTCGGCGGAGCGCTGACCATTCTCTTTTTCGCCCACCTCTGGCGCCGGGCCGGGGTCATGACCGAGGTCGAGTTCATCGACATCCGCTACTCCGGCAAGCCGGCCCGCTTCCTGCGCGGCTTCAAGGCGCTCTACCTGGGCGTTCCCGTCTCCTGCATCACCTTCGGCTGGGTGACCCTGGCCATGGTCAAGATCATCCAGATCGCGTTCCGGACGAGCGGGCTCACGGCCATGACCGTATGTCTCGGCCTGACGATCTTCTATACGACCTTGTCGGGCCTCTGGGGAGTCGTGGCCACGGACATGCTCCTCTTCGGCGTGGCCATGCTGGGTTCCATCGTCCTATCGGTCGTCTCCGTAGAGAAGGCGGGCGGCATCGGCGCGATCGTCGCCCACATGAAAACCCTCTTGGCCCAATCCGGACACGACTATCTCTCGGTCTTTCCGTCCCTCGGCCAGGCCATCCCTCTCGCGTTCTTCGTCGCCCTCTTCGTCCAGTGGTGGGCGGTCTATTACCCCGGCGCGGAACCGGGAGGCGGCGGCTGGATCGCCCAGCGGATGCTGGCGGCCCGCGACTCCAAGCATGCCGTCAAGGGGACCCTCTGGTTCAACATCGCCCACTACGTCATCCGGCCCTGGCCCTGGATCCTGACCGCGCTCGCGGCCATGGTGGTCTTTCCCGAACTCGTGACCGCCCCGGTGGGCACGATGGAAGCGGCCTATCCGCGAATGATCGGCTTCCTGCCGGCCGGGATCACGGGCATCGTCATCGCCTCGCTCTTCGCCGCCTTCATGTCGACGATCGAATCCATCGTCAACCTGGCCGGGTCCTACCTGCTCAACGATTTTTACCGGCCCTTTATCCGGAAGGACGCGAGCGAAAAACACTACGTGCTCGTTTCGAGGCTCCTCGTCATCCTCGTAGCGCTCCTCGGCGCGGGCTTTTCCTATGTCCTCGGCAGCGTCAGGATGGGCTGGCAGCTCATCATGGAGCTTTCGGGCGGGATCGGCCTCGTCCTCCTTCTCCGCTGGTACTGGTGGAGGGTGAGCGCCTGGTCGGAGATCGCGGCCTTGAGTTCGTCGGGGGCCATGGCCGTCTACCTCCAGCGGTTCCCGGACTCCCCGCTCGTCAAGGCCCTTGCGGCATGGCTCGAAAAGGCCGGGTTCAAGGTCGACACGTGGGGCGTGGACATCATCCTGATCGTCGCCTTCACCACGGTCGTCTGGCTCACCGTCACGTTCCTCACCGCGCCGGACGACAAGGGCAAGCTCCTCTCGTTTTATCAGAAAGTCAGGCCCGGCGGGTTCTGGGGGCCCATCGCCCGCCTCAACGGCCGGCGCTACAAGCTCAACGCCTATCCTTTCCTCGGGTGGGCCTTGGCCCTGTTCATGATCCTGTGCTTTCTCCTGGGCGTGGGGAAGCTCGTGTTCATGAATTGGGCCCAAGGCGCGGGATATATCGGGGCGGGCGCCGTCGCCGCGTTCCTGCTTTCCAAAGCCATCAACAAGATCGATTGGGAGGGACAACCATGAAGAAAATAGGGACGGTCCTGGTTCTCGCGGTTTTTTCCGCGGTCCTCTTCGGCGGAGCGGCGCGCGCCGCAGGCGCCGCGGAAGTGGGCAGCAGCACGTTCGGCTATCCGGCCGACGGCGAAGCCTGGTATTCGATTCGGGCCCCGTTCACTCCGTCCGCCGCGATGTCGGGCGTTGTCTGCAAGGTCGGCCGTGTCGAAGTCAACAAGGCGCGCTGCCGCGATTTCGTCCTCTTCCAGGACGGACAAGAGCTCAACGCCAACGAGATCAAGATGGACCGGCTCTTTGAAGTCAAGGCCCGGGCCGCCTGGCTGCCCAGGACGGCTTACACCATCGACCTGGTCCTGGAAGACGTCAAGTCGGGCAAGAAGACGCCCCTCAGCTGGTCCGGTTCATCGCCCGCGGGGAAGGGATATTGGGACGCGGCCTGGAAGAACTACTTCTCGCTCATCCTCTCGGAGGAAAACGGTTTCGAGCGGACGGGCTACCCGGTCCACGCTACGGTCGGGCTCATGAGCAACTACCTCCGCTCGGCCGACGAAATCCGCGTCGTCAGGGCCGAACGCAAGGACGGCGACGTCGTCTACCGCGAGGTGCCGAGCCAGGTGTACGATCTGGTCACCTGGAACGACCCGAAAATCCTGGGCATCGAAGAGAAGGACGCCCAGACCGGAAAGCCCGTCGTGCGCTACCACCCGACGACCTCGCTGAGCGTCGCCTTCCTGGCCGACATCAAACCTCGCGCCAAAGCGACCTATCTCGTCTTCTACAATAATCCCAAGGCCCGCAAGCCCGCCTACAAATCCGACCTGACCGTAAAAAAGGGGACGAACCTCGGGCGGACCGTCGAGAACAATTTTTATAAGATCGTCCTCCAGGAAAAAAGCGGGGTCATCTACGAAATCGTCGAGAAGTCGACGAAGATCCAGCTCGAGCACAAGCTCGAGACGAACGGCGCCATCCAGTGGAACCCCGACATCTATTCGCCCCCTCACGCCTGGTACCACAGCTCCGACTGGTCGAACCCGCAGGCGACCGAGGTCGCCGGGCCGGTGTTCTACTCGCTCAACCTCAAGGGCGCGCTCCCCTTCCCCAAGGGGGTCAACGTCGGGATCCGGTATCACTTCTACGCCAATTCGCCGGTCGTCATGGTCGAATCGATCACCGAAATCGAAGACAACCTGTTCGTCATGGCCCTCAGAAACGCCGAGGTCGTGTTCAACAAGGCGGTCTTCACCAAGGCCGCCTTCAAGAAAGACGGAGGAACGGAGATCCTGGATTTCGCGACCTCCAAGATGCACCCGACGCACGCCGCGGTCCTGCGGCCCGACACCCCGTGGGTCAGCCTGTTCGATGAAAAAAAGGGGATCGGATTCGCGGCGCTATACCTCGACCTCGCGACGCCCAACCTCCACGGCGGCCAGGCGTCGCTCGAGCAGCCCTACATCTATATCGAGCACGGGCCATGGTATTATGTGTCGCGCGGGTTCGTCTATTCGTTCGGCTCGAACAACCAGACACGGATGCTGCCGGTCAAGGCGGGGAGCCTCTATTACGACAGGAACGCCTGGATCACCTTCCCCTACCCGAAGGGCCAGACGCTCGCGTCCTATCTCGACCGCTATTACGACATGCTCAAGTATCCCCTGGCCGTGAAGGACGACATGGAGACGTACGCCGAGAGCCCCGAGGGTTGGGTCGTGCCGATCCTGACCGAGCCGTTCGAGGAAGGGGTCAAGTCGGCGCTGGGCGGAAAGGAGCGAAAAAAGTGAAAACGCTGGTCATCGAACGCATCATCGAAACCTGGTCCCCGCGGGTCGACCGGGGCCTGGAGATCTCGAAAAAGGAATACGCCGGGCGCTGGGCGAAAGTCCAGGCGGCCATGCGCAAGAAAGGCTATGACCTCGGCTACGCCTGCGGCGGCGAGCTCGACCGCTCCGACGTCGCCTGGCTGGCCGGGGTTTTCGACCCGATCATCGAGCGCTACGGCATCCTCGTCCCCGCCGAGGGAAAGCCCGTCGTCGTGGCGGGTTCGGAGGGCGGCCACGTCATCGAGGAGTGCGTCAAGGTCTCGGGCGTCGAGGTGGCGCTCCTCCGGGAGTTCCAGATCTCGGACGAGGACTACCGGTTCGCGAAATTCGGCACCGTCGAGGACGTTGTGGGACGGCTCGTCCCGGCCCGGCCCGGCCGGGCGCCCAAGATCGCCGTTTTTTCGAGCGCCCAGTTCGTCCCCCATGATCACATCGGCATTCTGGCGGGGCGGTTCGGCGGCGACAACGTCGTCTTCGACACGGACCTTCTACGGAGGATCAAGTACGAAAAGACGCCGGCCGAGCTCGAGCTCTGCGGGATGGCCAACGCCGTCGCCGACGCGGCCTTCCTCGGGATGCTGGCGGCCCTCGAGCCGGGCGTCCGGGAGCTCGACCTGGCGGCGGTCGCGGATTACATCATGAAGCGCCTCGGGGCGCGCCGGACCGGGTTCCCGACCATCGTCTCATCGGGAACACGGGGCCGGACCGTGCTCGGGCCGGCCACGAACAAAGTCATCCGGAAGGGCGAGATCGTGTCCATGGGAATCAGCCCGACCTTCAATGGCTACCATGGCATCATGCGCCGGACGGTCAAGGCGGGCGCCGACTGGACCTTCGCGGAGCGGGTTTTCATGGAGACCCTCGAAGGACTGTATCACAAGGTCATCCGGGCCACGGCCGAGGCCGCGAAAAAGGGGTTTCCCTCCTCATCCATAGACCGGGCGGGAAAAAAATACCTCGAGCGGACGCAGATCAGGAACAAAAAGGGCGAATTCATGACACCGCGGGAACCATATACGTTCATCCACAACACGGGCTGCTCGGAATGCCAGGAGGGTTTCGGCGCCGTCACCCCGTTCACGGACGAGCCGCTGGGGAAAAACGTCGCCCTGATGATCGACGTGGCCTTCATGGGTTTCGACGAACGGAAAGATCTGGTGTTCCCCGTCGAGTACGCGGTCGTCGAGGACGCCTTCTGGAAAAAGGGCCGGGCGATCGGGGTATACAATCGGCTGCCCCTATCGGTCCAGGATTTCGTCGGCGGCGAGCGCTCCGACGTCCCGAAATCCCGGCTGAACCCGTATTTCCGGGCCGTTTAGATATGTGAGAGAAACCTCATCATGCGACATGACCTGAGGAAAAGATTCTGGGTGATCGGCCTCTTGGGGATCACGCTGGGGTTGGCGCTTCCGACGGAGGCCCAGGACCTGGCGGCCAAGATCGACGCCTACCTGAAGCCCTTTGTCGAATCGAATAACTTCATCGGGATCGTGCGCGTTTCCCGCGGAGAGCGTGTGCTCTTCGAGAAGGGTTACGGCATGGCCAACTACGAACTGCGGGTCCCCAACGGCGCCGAGACGCGCTTCCACATCGCTTCTGTCTCCAAGGCCTTCACGGCCGCGGCGATCCTTCTTCTCGAAGAGCGCGGAAAGCTCGCCACCTCTGATCCCCTCTCGAAGTATTTTCCCGGCTATCCCGGAGGCGATAAGATCCGGCTCGAGCATCTCCTGACCCACAGCTCCGGCATCCCCAACGTCAACAATTTCCCGGAATACAATAGGGAGTCCTTTTTCCATCATTCGCCCGCGGATATCGTGGCCATGTTCCGTGACAAGCCCTTGGATTTCGAGCCGGGCGCGAACAACCGCTACAGCAATTCAAATTACAACGTCCTGGCGCTGGTCATCGAAACGGTCTCCGGACAGAGCTACGGCCGTTTTCTCCAGGCGAACATCTTCGACCCCCTGGGGGTTCGCTCCACGGCGCATGACGGCGATGCGTCGGCGCTCATCCCCAACCGGGCGACGGGCATGGAGCCCCAGGGCCTGCGGGATTTGAAGCTCGCCCCCCGGATCGACTGGTCCATCAAGACCGGCAACGGTTCGCTCGTCACCACGGCTTCCGACCTGGCCAAGTTCGCCCGCGCGGTATTCGAGGGCCGGCTGCTTCGACCGGCTTCGCTCGCCAAGATCATGAGCGGCGGTCCCGTATTTCCATACGGATGGACCAGCCGGAACCGCTCCAATCGCAAGCTCAAAGGCGCGGGCGGCCGCAGCCCCGGCTTCGTCTCGAACCTGGACTATGACCCGGGCGACGGGACCTGCGTGGTCATTCTCAGCAACAGCTACTCTCCGGTGACGCAGGACCCGATAGCATCCGCCGTCGAGGCCATCGTGTTCGGCGAATCGCCGCGCCCGGAGCCCACGGCTCCGGTCAAGCCACGGGCCGGAGAGCTGGCCGCCCTCGCCGGGAAGTACCAGATGCCCGACGATTATTACGTCCCCGGGCTCATCCTGACCCTCGAAGACCGCGGCGATTATCTCGAGGCGCGTTCGCCGGACGGGACGACGACGTTCATCTATCCCGTGGGCGACGGCCAGTATCTCGACCGGTCCTACTGGGCGAGGGCGAGGTTCACCCGCGATCAGGCGGGGCGCGTGACGGGCTTTATCTATTCGATGGGACGGGATTTCCTAGCAATCCGGCGTTGAATTCCCGAATTCCTGGCAAGCCGGCGTTGAAGTCGCGAATTCAAGGCGCGCAAACATTCCTGAGCCTTGAAGGCGGTCGCCGGGCCCACCCCCGGGTAAATCCCCCGGAAGGTGGAAGCGCCGGCATTCCCCTGAACCGATTGGAATCAGCCGGTTACCGAGTCCGGGCAGTGTTATTTTGGACTTGCATGTGTCCAGACTTGTCATTCGTGGTATAATATCCAGGTTAAGCAAAGGGTTTGTCCCGGCTTCAAAACAACGCAATGAATAAGTAAAGGAAGGGGCCCGCGGCCCTTGTCGGTCACATACTCCTCTCCTTTATGTCATTCAAATACTCTCGGAAGAGGAAAAACTCAGGAGAGTTTTTCCATCGTCAAAAGGAGACGAGCATGAATATCTACGTAGGCAACCTGGAAAGAGCCGTCAACGAGTCCGACCTCAAGGAGGCCTTTCAGGCCTTCGGGGAAGTGGCCACGGCCTCGATCATCAAGGACAAGTTCAGCGGCGAGTCCCGCGGTTTCGGGTTCGTCGAGATGCCGAACGGCGTCGAAGCCCAGAAGGCCATCTCTTCGATGAACGGCAAGTCCCTGAAGGGCCGGACGGTCACCGTCAACGAGGCCAAGCCCCGCACGGACCGGCCAAGAACGGGTGGCGGCGGCGGTTTCGGCAGCCGGCAGTACTGAAGCTCCACGGACTTACAGCCGGGGGGGTCTCTGTTGGCTTGAACCCCCGCAGTCATCAGGAGGCTGCCGAGGGCGGCCTCTGGATGGCGTCCGTGGGATCCCAGGGGGCTAAGGCCCGCGAAACCGTAAGAGCGGCTTTTTTAACCCGGAGATCCCTCCGGGGACAATAGCATGCCCTGAGAGGGGGCGGTTCGATGAACCGCCCCCTTCTTTTTCGGCCTGGACAGGCGCGCTTTCTAATTACGGTGACACACAACTCAATACCCAAATAGATGCAGTTTCTTATTTAGGTATTGAGTTGTGTGTCACCATAACAGTACTGCTCGTCGCCGACTGCCCCGGCCTGTGCCGGACCCGCGGAAAATCAAAAACTGATAAAAAGTAGACCTGACCCCATCTTTAGCCCATCTTTAGCCGCCATCTCTGGTCGGCTTGACAAGCCCGTCGCCAAACCTGTTTAATGGATGGGTTAAGAGGTCCACCGTGAACAAAATCCCGACTCCGAAAATCGCGCCCGTCCTGACCCTCATCGCCCTAGGTATCCTCCAGGCGGGTTTTTCTTGTGCCGCGCCGGCCGGCAGGGCCCCGCGGACCGACCAAGTCGTCGAGGTCAGACCGCTCCTCTCCAGGGACGGCGTCCGCCCTGGCGAGGCGGTCAAGGCCGCGATCATCCTTACCGTCCAGCCCGGCTACCACATCAACAACAACGCCCCGAACGACGAGTTTCTGTTCGCCACGACCCTCACGTTCGACGACAACCCAAACGTTGAGGTCGTCGAGACGTACTATCCGGCCGGCCATCGCGGCCGTTTCGCCTATTCGCAGACAGAGCTTATCGTCTACGAGGGCGAGGCCGTCCTCGGGGCCGTCATCAGGGCCAAGGCCGGACTCCCGGCCGGACCGCTGAAACTCAAGGCCACACTGAGCTACCAAGCCTGCGACAATACTTCGTGCATGCCTCCGAAGGACCTTCCCTTCGAAATCACGATCCCGGTCGTCGCGGCGGGCAAGCCAGTCCAGGACCTCCATCCCGAAGTCTTCAGCAAGATCCCGTTCAAGACCCCCGCTAAATGACCGAGACCATTCTCCGCCGGATCCCTTCACTCGACGCCCTTCTTCGCGAGCCGGCCGCCGAGGCCCTGGTCCGGGAATACGGGCACCAGGCCGTGGCCGCCGCCGGCCGTTCCGTCCTCGACGAGGTCCGCGCCGAGATCCTTCCCAAGGACGCCGGCGAAGCCCTCCCGGACCTCTCCCCCGCCGCCCTGATCGGCCGGTTAAAAGACCGTCTCTGCGATAAATTCCGCCCGTCGCTCGGGCCGGCCATCAACGCCACGGGCATCATCATGCATTCGGGGCTGGGCCGCGCGGTCCTTTCGGAGGACGCGTCGGATGCGCTCCTGGCCGTCGCTCATGGCTACTCGACCCTGGCCCTGGATCTCGAGACGGGCCGCCGGACGTCACGGGACGGCCACGTCGAGGGGGTGCTCCGGGAGCTCACCGGCGCCGAAGCCGCCACCATCACCAACAACAACGCGGCCGCGACCGTCCTCATCCTCAACACCCTCGCCCGCGGCAAAGAGGTCATCGTCTCCCGCGGCCAGCTCGTCGAGATCGGCGGCTCTTTCCGGATGCCCGACGTCATGAAGATGAGCGGCGCCATCCTCCGCGAAGTGGGGACGACGAACAAGACGCATCTCCGCGATTACGAAGAGGCGATCTCCGAGGCGACCGGCGCCATCCTCCGCGTTCACCACAGCAATTACCGGATCGTGGGTTTCGCCGAAGAGCCGGGGATCGAGGAGCTCGTCGAACTCGGCCGCAAGACAGGCGTCCCCGTCGTCGACGACCTGGGCAGCGGCGCGCTCGTCGACCTCAAGGAGTTCGGGCTGGCCACCGAGCCGCTTGTCCAAGCCAGCGTCCGGGCCGGCGCCGACGTCGCTTGCTTCAGCGGCGACAAGCTCATCGGCGGCCCGCAGTCCGGGATCATCGTCGGCAAAGCCGGTTGGATTCAGAAAATCAAGAAAAATCCCCTGGCCCGCGCCTTCCGCTGCGGCAAGCTCAGCCTGGCCGCCCTCGAGGCCACCCTCAAGCTCTTCCTGATGCCCGAAAATCTGAAAGCCTGCCATCCGATCTACCGGATGCTCGCCTGGACGCCGGAAGAGCTCGGCCGGAGGGCCAAGAAGGTCGCCGCGAGCCTGAGGAAATCCCTGACGGCCGACGTCGGGATCGGCGTCGAAGACAGCGGCTCCCAGGTCGGGAGCGGGGCCGTGCCGGTCGAAACCATCCCCACAAAGGTGCTGGCGGTGACGTCCCGCGCGCTCTCCGCCGACGACCTGGCCGCCAAATTGCGTCGCCTCTCCCCTCCGGTCTTCGCCCGGATCAGCAAGGACGCCGTTCTTTTCGATTTCCGGACGATCCAGCCGGACGAAGACGCCCTTGTCGAGCGGGCTCTGCTGACGCTCCTGAAATCCTGAGAGGCGCCCGCGTCATGATCGATTACAAAAAGCGCAAGCGCGTCATGGGCCGGTCGATCCGGCTCGGTCACTGCATCTGCAACCCCAAGGAGCCCTGCCCCTGCGACCTCTTTAAGCGGAAAAACGTCTGCCTGTGCTCCGGCGAGCGCGAGGAGGACGCCCTCGAAAACGTGCCCTTGACGACGCTCGTCGAAAACGCCGGCTGCGCCTCCAAGATCAGCCAGGAAGACCTGAAAAAGGCCCTCTCCGGACTGCCTCGGACCTTCGACCCGCGCGTGCTCGTCTCCTCCGACACGTGCGACGACGCCGGCGTCTTCAAGCTCGACGCCCGGACGGCCCTCGTCCAGTCGGTCGACGTGTTCACGCCGGTCGTCGACGACCCCTACGTCTTCGGCCAGATCGCCGCCGCCAACTCCGTGAGCGACATCTACGCCATGGGCGGCCGGCCCCTCACGGCCCTCTCGATCATCGCCTTCCCCATCGAGCGGCTCAGCCCGCGGATCATGAACAAGATGCTCCAGGGCGGGATCGACAAGCTCCGCGAGGCCGGCGTGGCGGTCCTCGGCGGTCACAGCATCAAGGACAAGGAGATCAAGTTCGGTTTCGCGGTGACCGGCATCGTCCATCCGGACAAGATGACGGTCAACAGCAAGGCCAGGCCGGGCGACCTCCTCATCCTGACCAAGCCCATCGGCACCGGGACCCTGAGCTTCGCCCGCCAGATCGGACGCGCGCCGGCCAAAGGGTTGGCCGAGGCCGAGCGTTCCATGACCGAACTCAACCGCGCCGCCGCCGCGGCCATGACCTCCGCCGGAGTCACGACGGCCACCGACATCACGGGTTTCGGGCTGGCCGGCCACCTAAGCGAGATCGCCGTCCAGAGCGGCGTCGAGCTCGAGGTCTACGGCGAGGCCATCCCCGTGTTCGACGGCGTCATGGATCTCGTCCGGGACGGCGTCATATCGGGCGCCGTCGAACGCAACAGGGATTACGCTTCGGCCTTCGTCAAAACGCATAAAGGGGCCGGCGAAGACCTCGAAACGCTTCTCTACGACCCTCAGACCTCGGGGGGCTTGCTTATCGCCGTCCGGAAATCGAAGGCCCCGGCGCTCCTCGCGGAGCTCAAGAGGCGGGGGGTCCGCCACGCGTCGGTCATCGGAAAGGTCACACGCAAGGGGCGAGGGAGGATCATCCTCAGGAAGAACGCTCCGCGGGGCTGAGCCGGGATGCTCGAAAAAGATCACGTCATCATCGGGACGGCCGGGCACATCGACCACGGCAAGAGCGCCCTGGTCAGGGCCCTGACCGGCATCGACCCCGATACGCTTCCCGAGGAAAAAGAGCGCGGGATGACCATCGAGCTCGGGTTCGTCTTCCTCGACGACCCCGGCTACGAGAAGCAGATCGTCTTCATCGACGTCCCGGGGCACGAGAAGTTCATCAAGACCATGGCCGCCGGGGCGAGCAACATCGACGCCGCCCTGTTCATCATCGCGGCCGACGAAGGCATCGCCGTCCAGACGCGCGAGCATTTCGACATCCTGCAGCTTCTCGGGATCAGGCTCGGGGCGGTCGCGCTGACGAAATGCGACCTCGTGGACGAGGCCCGGATCGGCGAGCTCACCGGCGCCGTCCGGAGTTTCGTCCGCGGCTCGTTCCTCGAAGCCGCGCCCATCCTCCCCGTCTCGTCGGTCACGGGCGAGGGGACCGGGGAGGTCAAAAAAGTCCTTCAGGAAATCGGCCGGAAGGTCGCCGAGCGCCCGGACAGCGGCATCTTCCGGATGCCCATCGACCGCGTCTTCACGATCCAGGGGTTTGGGACGGTCGTGGCGGGCACCGTGCTCGGCGGCCAGGTCCGCGCGGGAGACCGGGTCGAGGTCTTCCCGGACGGGCTCAAATCGCGTGTCCGCGGCGTCCAGGTCCACAAGGAAAAAAAGGACGCCTCAAGCATCGGAAAGCGGACGGCCCTCAACCTCCAGGACGTGAAAAAAGAGGACCTGCGCCGCGGCCAGGTCGCGGGCGCCGAGGGGTCGCTCGTCCCGACCGTGCGGCTCGACGCCCGGCTCAACGTCCTCAGGAGCGCGGAGAAGGACGTCAAGCACCGCGACCGCGTCCGCCTGCACATCGGCACGGACGAGGTCATCGCCCGCCTGGCGGTCCTCGAAGGCCAGAAGGTCGAGCCCGGCGGCTCGGCCATGATCCAGCTCATCCTGGAGAGCCCGACCGTGGCCCTGCCCGGAGACCGGTTCGTCATCAGGTCCTTCTCCCCTCTCGTGACCATCGGCGGCGGGCAGATCCTCGACGCCAACCCGAAGAAACACAAGCGCTTCAGCGGCCAGGTCCTCGAGGGGATGAAGAAGCTTGGCGGCGCGGCGCGGGACGCGGCCGAGCAGATCTTTCTCCAGGCGGCAGGTTCGCCCCTGAATGTCAAGGAGGCCGCCCTCAAGCTGGGGCGGAGCGAGAGCGAGGTCGAGGCGTCCGTCAAAGACTTGCTCTCGGAGACGCGCCTGGTCATGATCGCGCGGGAAAAGCCGGAAAGCTATCTTCACCACTCGGTATACGCGGGGCTTAAGGACAAGGTCGAGGCCGAGGTCCGGAAGTATTTCCAGGCCAACCCGGAACGTCCTCTCATGCCCTACTCGGACGTCCGAGCGGAATTTCTCAAGCTGGGCGATGCCCAGACGCTTAAACTCGTCGTGGACGACCTGTGCCGGGCCAACGTGCTGTTCAGGAAGGAGGCGCAGCTCGGACTCGCGGGCCATGAAGCCCGCCTGAGGCCGGCTGACCAGCAGATCGCTTCGAGGATCGAGGGGGCCTTCCGGAGCGCCCACCTCGCCCCGCCGCTCGAAGAGGAGGTTCAGCGGAGGCTGGCCCTGAGTCCGTCAGCCTTCAAGAACATCCTGGACAGCCTGATCCGCGACGGGAAGATCGTCCGGCTGGGCGCCAAGGTGACCTATCACCGGGATGCCCTCGACGAGGCACGGGAGGCCGCGCTCGGGCTCATCACACGCCACGGCAGCGTGACCATCGCCGAGCTCAGGGACCGGCTGAAGCTTTCTCGGAAATACGCCCAGGCCGTCCTGGAATACTTCGATAAGACCGGACTGACGAGACGGGTCGAAGACCGGCACGTGCTGAACAAGAAGCCGTAAGCCGGCCTGCCCCACCGAGAGGGCCGAACGCAGCACGGAGGAGGCATCATGGGCTCTCCGAAAAAATATTCCTACGCGACGCACCTCGATATCCTTGATGACGAATTCTTCTACGTGATCGAGGGCCGCCTCCTCGTCGATTTGGAGAAGACGACGGTCGCCCTCGCCCCGCGCCAGGGCTTCGTGGTGCCCAGGGGCGTCATCCACCGCACTCGCGCTCCCGAGCGGGCGATTATCCTGATGGTCGAGACCGCGGGCGTCGTGCCTACTGGCGACGGGGACAACGTCGGGTGAAAGGAGAGCGGCATGCCCAAGATTAACTTTCCACTGGGAGCGTCATTCGACAGCTTTGATGAGGGTCCGAAAGGGGAGGTATCGCCATGACCGCGCAAAGCCTGGCCGCGAAGTGGGAAACCTGGGCGCCGCGCTTGCGAAGCGTCCTGCGCATCGTGGCCGCGCTCATGTTCATGTCGGCCGGAACGATGAAGCTTTTCGGCTTCCCTCCTCGGCCCGCCACGAACGCAGGCGCCTTGAAACTCCTGTCCCAGATCGGCCTCGCCGGCATCCTCGAGGCCTTCGGCGGCGCGCTCCTGGCCCTGGGCCTTTTCACGCGCCCCGTCGCGTTCCTGCTCTCCGGCGAGATGGCCGTGGCCTATTTTCAGGTCCATTTCGCCCGGGGGGTCTGGCCCACGACGAATGGAGGGATGGCGGCCGCGTTGTTCTGCTTTGTCTGGCTCTACTTCTCGGCCGCCGGCGCGGGGCCGTGGAGCCTGGATGCGAAGCTGCGGAAGCGGCGCACCTCCGCTTAGTGGCGACGGGGGTTGAATTCAAACCCGGTAGGGCATATATTCCTGGTAATCTTATAGGATATGGAGGGACAAATGAGCCGCATCAACCATTTTGACATTTCCGCGGATGACACAAAGCGGGCCGTCAAGTTCTACGGATCGGTTTTCGGCTGGAAGGCCGAGAAATGGAACGGGCCGACGGAGTATTGGATGATCACCACGGGCCCCGACAACGAGATCGGGATTAACGGAGGCATCGCGCCGAGGCGGGAACCGGCGGACCACATGCTCAACTCGATCGGCGTGCCCTCAGTCGACGACTTCGTGGCCAAGGTCAAGGCGGCCGGGGGAAAGCTGGTCGCTCCCAAGATGGCCATCCCCGGAGTCGGCTGGTACGCCGTGTGCCTGGATACGGAGGGAAACAAGTTCGGCCTGATCCAGGAAGACCCCAAAGCCAAGTAGCCGGGCCTCGGAGCGCTCCGATGAGAAGAGTGATATCCGATTTGATGATGAGCCTCGACGGCTGTTTCGAAGGCCCGAAGGGGGAAATCGATTGGTTCGTCTGGGACAAGGACATGGAGAAGTACTCCCTCGACGTCCTTCAAACGGTGGACGCGATCTTGCTCGGACGCGTGGCTTATCAGCTCTTCGCGAGCTATTGGCCGACTCCGGCCGCGGCGGCGGAGAACCCGGCCATCGCCTCCCTCATGAACCGCCTGCCCAAGATCGCGTTTTCGAGGACCCTGGACAAGGTCGAATGGAACAACTCCCGGCTGGTGAGGGACAACATCCCGGAAGAGATGGCGGGGTTGAAAAACCAGCCCGGCAAGGACTTGGTGATGTTCGGCGGCGCCGGCATATTCTCGGCCTTTGCCCGGCTCGGCCTGATCGATGAGTACCGCTTCAGGATCAATCCGCTTGTCTTGGGCAACGGCAGGCCCTTGTTCAAGGATATGAAGAACAGGCTGGACCTGAAGTTCCTGAAATCCGAGACGTCCGGCTCGGGGGTCGTCACCCTTTTTTATCAGCCGGCGCGACCGCGCTAAACGCGGAGACTTTGGATCGCCCCACAGCCCTCCGGAAACGGGCTTCACAGCGAATTGACATAATCTTGACAGCTTTTTGACAAGTCCCCCTGCCGGCGCCGCTATTATTGGTCCGGAGCCGGCAGCATGGCCAAAAAGAATTTCATCACCCTCGGCTACATCCTGGTGTTTTGGGGATTGCTCCCGGGAAGCCTGGTAGCCCTGGCCGCCTGGGGACAGCGTGTCTTCGGGCCGGGGCTCCGCCTGCCGAACCTCGTGCCGGCAGGGCTTCTGCTCGCGGGGACCTCGGGCGTCCTCCTGGTTCTTTCCATCGCCCAATACACGCGGGCCGCGGGCAGCCTGCCCATCTCCGCCTTCCCCCCGCAGCGGCTGATCAGGTCCGGAGTTTTCGGCATATGGCGCCATCCGATTTATCTCTTCTCCGTGTTTTTTTGGAGCGGTGTCGAAATGATCTTCTGGCCGGCCGGGACACTTCTCGTGTCCTTCCCCGCGCTGGCCCTGGGGGCCCTCGGCTATGCCAGGATGGAGGAGCGGGCCCTCGGAAAACGGTTCGGCAACTTCTACGCCGGGCACCGCGGACAGACCTCCATCATTATTCCCCGGCTCTTCTATCTTATCCGTCCTTTGCTTTCCGTCCTTTGCCGGATCTATTTCCGGTTCGAAGTCTCGGCCGGGGAAAACGCGGCCCCGGCCCCGCCTTTTTTCGTGATCTCCGCCCATCGGAATTACCTGGACTCGATCTTCATCTCGCTGGCCCTGAACGTTCCCGTCCACTTTGTCACGACGTTCGAGATGTTCCGCAAGGCCGCGTCCCGGATTATTTTCGTGAAGCTTCTCGGTCTCCCCAAGAAAAGATACAAGCCCGACGTCCGGAACGCCCTCGATATTCGCCGCCGCCTGCTCGAGGGTTGCGCCGTCGGGATCTTCCCCGAGGCGGAACGTTCGTGGACCGGGGCGATGATGGCGTTTAAACCCGAGGTGTTGAAGCTTCTCCAGAGCTACCCCGATATCCCGATCCTCCCGGTGCGGCTGGAAGGCACGTACGCGGCTTGGCCGCGCTGGGCGCGGGGCCCGCGCCGGTCAAACGTGTCCGTCATCATCGAGAAGCCGGTATTCGCGAGCCGCGGAGAAACCCCGGCTGGGCTGGAGGCCAGGCTGTCCCGGCTCGTCGAGCCGCGGCTGGCGCCGGGTTCAGGCCGGAGGCCGCCCGGAGCCGCCGGGATTGAATCCTTGATTTATCGTTGTCCCGAGTGTCTGAGCTATGACACGGTCCAATCCGGCAAGGGGCCGGAATTCGGGTGTTCGAAGTGCCTGGCCCGCTTCACGCTGCTGCCCGATTATTCGGTCAGGAAACCGGGCGACGATCTCAGGGCGTCTCTGGAGAGCCTATCCCGGCCGATTCATATCGTGACCGATTACCCGCTCTCAGCCCCGGACGCCGTGATCATTTGGGGACAAGCGGATCTCGCCGTCGAAGAACACGGCCGATTCGAAGCCGTGGGCGCGGGCCGCTTGGAACTCACGTCTCGCCGTCTCACCTTCGATTCCGGCGGCGTTCTCTACCCTATCGAGCTCGATTCCATCCGTTCCGTCGTCATCGAAGGGGCGCGGAAATTCCAGGTCTATGGGGGGCGTCCGGCGGGCTTGTTTCAATTCGAGCTCCCCGGTCAGAGCGTTTTGAAGTGGCAGAGTCTCGTCGTCGAAATCGTCCGTCACCGCCACGGCTTTTCTCCGTCGACGGCATGATTCACGAGGAGGTGGGAGATGTCTCGTCCCGACCCCGTCGCCGGCTACGGCCGGCAGATTGACCGGCTGGGGCTCCTCGACTTCGCGCCACGGGCGAAAAGCCGGACGGTCGCCCGTTCCCAGTCCCGAATTCTCGAGGTCTTCGGCCGCCTGACGCCCGGCTCGGTGCCGGCCCGCGTTTTCGCCCGGACCGCCCGGAGCATTGTCGGCGGCTTTCTCTATTCCCTCAAGCTCGAGATCAATAATCGCTGCCCAATGAACTGCCGGATCTGCTATGTCAGGAAGGGAAATCAGGAAATATCGCTCGAAACCATCCGCAAATTATGCCATTCGATCCGGTCCTGCGGCGTCCGGATCGAGATCCTGGGCGGAGAGCCGCTGCTCCACGGCGACCTGCCTGAAATCATCCGTTCGGCGAAGCATGAGGCCCGGAGTCCTTTCGTCACGCTTTACACCAACGCCAACCTGGCGACCGCCGGTCTTTCGTCGGAACTGAAGGAGGCCGGCCTGGACGCGGCCATCGTCTCCCTGATGTCCCACAAGGAAGCCGTCCACGACGCCTGCACCAGGCAGCCCGGCTCCTGGGCCGCCGCCATCCAGGGTCTGCGCCGGATGACGGAGGCCGGAATAAAAGTCTTCACCTTCACGCCCGTCCTCCGCCATAACGTGGCGGACGTGCCGGACATCTACGAATTCGTCACGGGCCGTCTCCGGGCGAGCGCGCTTTTTTATCAATACATTCCCCGCTCGAGCGACGACGACCTGATCATCGGGGCCGAGGAATGGCGGCGGGCCAAACGCTGGATCATGAATCACGACGCTGAACATTGGGAGTTTGTCCGGGGCTTTTTCATGCTGACCGGCAATTCGTGCTCCGGCGGGAATTTCGTTCTGACCGTCAAGGCCGACGGATCGGTCCAGCCCTGCCCCTTCGTCGATGACGTTCCCATGGGCAGCATCTATGACGAGGACATCTGGACAATTTACAGGAAGAGATTCCGCAATCGCCTTTTAAAAGAATTCAAGAGCCTGCCGGCCGAGTGCCGGGCCTGCTCGCATCACTCGATCTGCGGCGGCGGATGCCGGGCCGCGGCCCGCTGGTTCGGAGGCTACGCCAGGAGAGACCCCAAGTGCCTGGGCGCTTTTTCGGGGCCGGTCACGGCCGCGGGGGTCCTGGACTGCATCCCGACATTTTTTTGAGGATCCCGGTGACAGCCATGAAGCCTTTCCAGTTTGAAAAATGGTATTTCGACTTCGCCATGCCCACGGGAGAAGTCGTATTCTTTTTTCTGGCCAGGACGCGAATCCTGGGCCGAAAAGACTTTCGGTTGAGTATGACCGTCGTCTCCCCTCGCGGCGTCCCCATCCATCGCAGCCTGCTCCTCGACGAGTCAGCCGCTGAACGGCGGCCCTCTTCCGCCACGCCGATCCTCCCGGACCTCCGGGAGACGGCGTCCCCGCGGGAATCTGAAGTCCGCGTCCGGACGTCCGGAGACGATTTCTCGCTCGACCTCGTCTTTCTCCGGCATCCGGAAGCCCGTCCCGTCGCCAATCCGATGGTCATCCCGCGGGGCAAACGACGGATCCTGTGGGAGCCGGTCCAAGGGCGGTCCAAGGTCCGGGGTTCGGTCCGGATAGGAGCACAGAGCTGGAGAGCCGAGGGATGCGACGGCTATATCGACCGCCTCGCTTCGGACGTGTTTCCCCTTTTCACCCCGGTCAGGACACTTTATTGGGGGCGCCTCCACCACCGGGCGGGGAGCCTGGTCTATGCCGTCATCCCGCGGCTGCGCCCCTGCGCCCTGCTGACCTGGAATTCCAGCCGGGGAACGCTCGAATTCGACACGGTCGACGTCTCCGAACATGGTACCAGGAGGTCTTCGATTCTGGGCCTGTGCTATCCGCCGGCCTACACCCTGACAGCCCAAAGCCCCTCCGCCAGCATCCGGCTCGACGTCGAGAATATCGCCACGGGCGTCGAGACGGGATTCATCGGGAACGAGGAAATCCCCGGCTTCGAAAATCGGACGATCAACTTCCTGGCCAGGAATCCGAGGGGCATCAAGTTTTTTTCACGGGGCCGCGTCCTTGTCGAAGATAAAGGGCAAGCGGTCGAAATCGAGGCTGCCCCGTTCTTCAGCGAAATCGTGAGGTTTTCCTGAAAGGGGCGCGGATGGAACAAGAACGGCTTCATTACCTCAAGGTCAGTCTTCTGGCTTATCTGGCATGGATCATCGTCTTCGAGGCCGTCGGCTTTTACGCCGTGACCCTCCCGGCCAGGGATGTCACCCTTCCTCTCGACCGCCACATCCCGCTCATCTCATGGTTCATCTGGCCGTATCTCCTGTGCTACCTGTTCCCCTTCCTGCCGCTCCTTGTCGTCAAGGACTGGCACCGTTTCAATAAAGCCCTACTGGCCATCATCCTGGCCAACGCGGCGGCCTTTCTCGTCTACATTCTTTTCCCCATCGCTTTTCCGCATCCCGAACTCGGCCCGGGTTTTTCCGACCGGGTCCTGGCCCTCCAATTCCGTTACGATTTCAAACCCGGGGCCAACAAGTTGCCCAGCCTTCACGTGACATATGCCTGGATCGTCTACCTGCTCTGCAGGAAACAGGGGCTCGGCCGCGCTCGCGAGGGTCTGATCTTCATCGTCGCCGCGCTAATTTCGGTTTCAACACTCTTCGTCAAGCAGCACATCCTCCTCGATGTCCTGGCAGGCGCCGCGTGGGCCTTCGCGGCTTGGTTCGCCGCCGGGCGTCTCTATCCCCGGCTCGCCGCGCAGGGGGCGGCGCCCCCCGAAGTCTTAAGGCGCATAATCTGGAGGGCGGCCCTGCCTCTCCTTGTCTATACGGCGGTCCTGCTCTTAATCGCCGATCTCCATTACCGGAGAATCCTGCCATGAACTATCCGCCGGAACCGCATGATTCGGAGATCCTGCTCGAGGTCCGGAACGTCCGCAAGTCTTTCGGGCGCCGGCAGGTGCTCCAGGACGTCTCTTTTCACGTGCCCAAAGGCCGGATCATCGGCATCACCGGGGAGAACGGCGCCGGGAAGACAACGCTCCTCCGCATCATCGTCGGGCTCCTCGCCCCGGACGGCGGCGCGGTCACCGGAGGCGCGAGGATCGGCTACTGTCCGCAGGACCTGGCCGTCTTCGACACCCTGACCGTGCGGGAGAATTTTTCGTTCTTCGCGGCCGCCTACGGGCTCGGGCGCGAGGGGCCCGAAAACTCATCATGGGTGGAAGCCATGAACACGCTCTGCCGGCGTTTCCGTTTCGCCACCTATCAGGACGCCCTGGTTTCGACGCTGAGCGGGGGGACGAAACAAAAGCTGAATTTTTCTCTCTCCGTCCTGCACGACCCCGGGCTCCTCATCCTCGACGAACCATACTCCGGATTCGACTGGGAGACGTACCTCCGGTTCTGGGAGTACGCGGAGGAGCGGAAATCCGCGGGGCTGAGCATTCTCGTCGTTTCCCATTTCGTCTACGACAGGTCGAAATTCGACGGCATTCTCGAGCTCAAGGAGGGCTGTCTCCAATGCGCCTGAAGAATATCGGCACGGGTTGGCTCATGACGATCAAGGAGATGCGGCGGAGCCGGATCGCCCTGATCCTGTTCTTCGTCATTCCGACCGTTTTCTACGCGGTCATATTCCTCATCACCAGCCACCGCCCGATCGCCTTCCACCTGGCTTCCGTCTCCCGGGAGGCGTTCGTCACCGTCAGCCAAAGGAACGAGGCGCTGGTGTTCATCGGCCTGGCCGCTGTCGGGGTCCTGACCTCATTCCTGGCGCTTTATCTCACCCAGAAGCACGCGGACGTCAACCGCCGGCTCATTCTCTGCGGTTACCGGACGACCGAATTGATGGCCTCAAAATTCCTGGCCCTTCTGACCATGATCGCGCTCATCGGATGCTATGTGGGGGCCATCACGCCACTTTTCTTCAGGCCCCAGCGGTTCGTCCTCGTTCTGCTCGGATTCATGATGGCGGGGTACGTCTACGGGGCCTACGGCATGTTCATCGGCGCGATTTTCCGACGGGAATTGGAAGGGATCCTGTTCATCGTCCTGCTGGCGAATCTCGACATCGGATGGCTCCAGAACCCCATCTACTATGCCGACGCCCAGAACAAGGCCATCATCCGCCACCTGCCGGCCTATTTTCCGTCCCAGTTGAGCATGGTCTCCGCGTTCACCGGCCAATCCGTCCTCCAGCCCCTTTTCGGGAGCTTGGTTTATGGGACGCTTCTCCTCGCCGCGGCGCTCTTTCTCTACTCCCGGAAGATGCGGTTGTGGAAGTAGCCGCTTCCCTCGCTAATCAGTTCCTCTCGAGGGGGCGGCAGGTCGCCTTTCTACTCCGTCGCGGACCGCAGGATCCGCACCGGCCCCAGGAGTCCCGATGACAGCAACGGCGAGTCGGCCCGATAGAATTGCTGCGTCGTGTAGGTGAACTTCATGGCCGCGCCGGGCTGCTGGTCGCCTATCAAACGGTTCACCCACAGGTTCGTCACCTTGACCTGCAATTCGTTCGGGCCCGGTTTGAGCGCCCCGGTCACCTCGACCCGGAAGGGCGCTTTCCAGACGATGCCGAGCGGCCGGCCGTTGACCGAAACCTCGGCCAGGTTCTTCACGCCGCCGAGATCAAGCCATAGCCGCCCGCCCGACGCCATCCAACTGGCCGGCGCCTGGAAGGTCCTGGTGTAGGTTCCCGTGCCGGAGAAGTATTTTACGCCCGCGTCGGCGCTCTCGCTCCACGAGGTCAGAGCGTCGAGCGCGATCTCGGCGGGCGCCCCGCGCCCGGCCTGGAAACGGACCGACCAGGGGCCCTCCACCGTGGCGAGCGCCGTTACGATCTCCCGCGGCATCGCCCTCGCCTGCGTCGTGGCCGGCTTGAGGAACACGACGAACACCGCGTCATAAGGATCGAGGCGAAGTGGCACGATCGTGCGCCCGTTCGCGATCAGGTAAGGGGCCGGCTCCATCTCGCCGGTGTCCGCATGCCAGAGTTCCACTTCCTTTCCTTGGACCCGGAAGCTCGCTTCGAGCGACTCCACGCGTTTTTTTCGGTTGTCGATCCAGAATACGTCGCCGTCGGCCAGCTTGCGGTGCACGAACAGGACGGTCGTGTCCGCCCGCGGCTTGGTGTATTCGAAGTCAGGTTCGACGCCCAGGGCGGCCAACGCCTGCCCTATCGTATGCCCTCCATAGACCTTGCCCTTGCCATAGGGACGTTCCCCCTCACCCGGACCCCAGAGCTCGTCGGCGATGGCGCGAAACTCCGACTGGTCGTCGCTCAAGCTCGGCGAGTCGACGGGCTTGGAACCCACGACGACGGCGCCCGCGCTCACCAGCTCGCGGATCTTGCGCAGGACGGGCAGGGACATGTGCCGGGCATTGGCATCGAGCGCCAGCACGGCGTAGCTCATGCCGCTCGGAGTTGTGATCCGTCCGCCATCCGCGGACAGGCGGTGCAGGATCGCATCGGCGTTGACGAAGTCGAAATCGTATCCGGCGGGGATGGCCGGGTGCTTTTCTCCGAAGAGGGCCGTGATATTGGAGTCCTCGCCGTAGAAGTAGAGCACGTCGGCGACGAACTTTCCCTGCTGGAGCAGGTAGGAGCTGCGGGCCAGATAGGTCGTCCAGGGCTTGGCCAACTCGGCCCAGGTCTCGTGCCGCGTGAACCACTGGCCGAACGGACCGAGCGAGAGGCCCGGGATTTTGTCCGACACGGGCTGATGGACCGACGTGTGGAGGACGAACCGGTTCAGGCCCATCGCCAACTCGGTGTCCGCGGTCGGTTTCAGGGTTTCGGGGGACCAACTCCAGGCGCCCCGTTCGCCGCCGTAGGCCGTCAGCGATTCCGCGGCCACGAGATTCTGGCCGTAGATATGAGCCACGGAGGCCGACTCGCGGATATCGACGCCGTACCCGGGCGGCTCGGCGCTGGGCGTGTCCGGGGTCCACAGCGCGCTCATGGGAATCTCGGCGTTCCGCTTGACTTCCATCCCGTCTCCGATGAAAGCCCGGCCGCCTTCATGGGATTCGGTATAGCGGCCCATCCCGAGCTTGTGCAAGGAGGCGGAGATCTGGTCGTAGTGATATTCCGCCGTCAGGTCGCCGATGGTCTTACGAAAATCCCAGAGAAAACGGTCGCTCGATGCCGCGCTCTCCACGACGCGTCCGGCGAGGACCGGGAGCCAGGGACGCGGGTCATAGCCGCGGCGCTTGGTGAATTCAGGGATCATGTCCTCGGTCCAATTCTGAACTCCGGCTTCCCAGCTGTCCGTGATCATATATTGCAGGCCGCGCTTGCCCATCAGAGGGCCCAGCGTGTCCTTATACCGGCCTAGATAATTGTTGAGATACGTCTCGACATGGCCGCGATTGAGCTTATCCACCTCGAGGCCAGTCGCTTCGGGCGAGGCCGGGGCATTACGGGCGCCTGTCAGGGAGTAGCCGAGCCGCAGGACGGTCCAGCGGCCGGCCGGCGGCGTCCAATCCAGCCTGCCGTCCGGGCGCATTTTCGAGGTCAAGTCGACGACATCGGCTTTGCGCACGGCGTCCCGGACCGGAATGGGCGGCGTCGCAAAGCTATAAAGGTTGGTCGCCGCCGAAAAAGCCGCCTTGTCCTCGAACCGGTTCACTCGCGCTCCGGCATGCAGAACGATCTCGGCGATCTGCGTCCCGGCCGGGGCCGCGGGCGTGCCGCCGCCCTGTCCGGCGCGACCGGCCGCGGGAGGCTGCGGCGTCTTGAACGTCAAGCGGAAGAATTTGGCGGTGACGGCGGGAAACGTCATGGTTTGCTGGGGCGTTTCGCCGCCGGGAATCGTTTCGATCATCCGGAATTGCCGGCCGTCATCGCTTGCCTCCAAGGCTTGGCCGCCCTCGCCTCCACTCCCGTAGCCTCCCCTTTCGGTGCGAGCGACGATGCTCAGGCCCTGAACGGCCTGCGGCTTTTCGAACTCGAACTGGATCCAGGCGTTCTCGTCGACGGGCGCAGCCGGCAGCAGGTAAGTTTTCGCCAGGTCGCCGTCGGTCAGTCCGGCCAGGTCAAACGGACCGCCGCTGCATGACACTCTCGGCCGCAACTCGGTCATCGAGAGGTCGCTGTCCGGAAGGCGAAAAGCGACGACTGCGCTGTCGCCATAGTATTCGGGAGGGGGCGCGGATGTCCCGCGCCCTGATCTTTCGCGCCCGATGTTCTGGAACGGCCCGGTCGTCGAGGGAGGCTTGGGCAGAACGCCTTTGAACGGCCGCCCGCCTTCCAAACGGGTCTCGCTCCAGACCAGCTTCTTCATCGCCTGGGCGGGCGGCACCCAGGGGCCCCCAGTTTCGCTCCATCCGGGAGATCCCGCGATGGCCATCTCCAAGCCTAATTGGTCGGCCAGCGTCGCGGCGTATTTAAACGCGTCCTTCCACTCCGGTGTCATGTAGATCAGCCGTTTCTTGACGACTTGCGGCGTGTCGAGCGCGGCGTCGAAGTTCTGGAAGCCGCCGATTCCGACGCGCTTCATCCATTCCAGATCGGCCTTGATGCCGTCCGTGGTGATGTTGCCGTTCATCCAGTGCCACCAAACGCGCGGCTTGGCGCTGTCCGGCGGGTTCTTGAAGCCGCGCTCGAGGGCATCGCCGGAGCTCCGGGTTTGGATTCCCGCGGCCCATGTTCCGAGCAGAGTCATGACAACGGTAGCCAATCCTATCTGCTTTGTTCTCTTATTCGTCCTCATCGGGGTGTCTCCTTTCGCCAAAGTCATGATATTTCCACCCGAGGAGCTATGTCAATGACGCGCGGATTTCTGTATTCTTGACACCGGCGCTCGGGCGGACTACCATCATTCAACCAACGGGAGGGTCAGTGTTCCGGTGGACCCTCTGGACTTGAAATCCCCCCTCGAGGAAAATCGGCCTCAGTGCATTCTCCCCTGTTGGACTGCGTCTGGCTTCTTTTTCTTGTAGTTACGGATCTTGATGGTTTGATCACGTTTCGGCTGGACTGAGCTATTTTGAGCACGAGTTTGCTCAATCTCTGCTTAGTTTTTTGAGGGTGTGCAGACATTTGAGGCGGAGTGGTCTGACACGCCAGCATTCCCAGCCTGAGCAGTACCAACTGTACCGGCGGGCTTAACTTCCGGGTTCGGGATGCGAGCGGGCGTTTCCTGACCGACAGTCAATTGAAGCCCGGCGCGTCCCCCCGCCTGATCGCCTGAGCATCCTCCGGGATCGTGCTCCACTTTCCGAATCAGGGCTCTGGCTGGGTGCCGGACACGTCTTAGTATTTATCCCCAGCTCATAATCTAATTCGCATACCTTTCGGGTGAATGTGCTTAAATGCGTAAAAGGGGCTTACACAAGTATCTGATAATCCCAGAAGCGAATGGGCCGGAAATTGGCTCTCCTACAGCCTGCAACCCTAAATATGCTTTGGTTCGGGCGTTCAGTCCCAGATTGAAAATGATTCGCACAAAAACACTGATGCGGGGTCACAACTGCTGCAACTTACGAATTGTTTGCGGAGTTGAGTTTCTTTACTCGCGCGAAAAGCAAAAAGCGAAAGGAGGGCACCACTGCCCTATCCCCCGTCCGGCCTCGACGGCACGGGAAAATCGAGGCGGCTTAATTGAACCGATTGAGCTCGATAACGTTCTTGAAGAAATCCGCGGTCAGGATCCCGCTCCACTCGACCTGTTCGACGATTTTACGGTTCAGGGCGAAATTCACATAGGGCTTCCATTCTCCGGGAACCAGGGGATTATTAGTCGCCAGCTGGAAGACCACGCGGTCCAGGGTCTTGAACTTTTTGTACATCGCCTCGATCTTGGGGGCCAACTCCCTGACCATATCATCGTCGTAATTCTTCAGATCGACGTCGTAATACCGATAGGAAATGATCAGCTCACGTGCGTCGCCGGTAACATCCAGAATCCCGGAAGCGTCATCCCGTGCCTCGCCGAGGACCGGTTTCAGGGTGTTGAGAGTGAACACTTCCTGTTCCGAGACGGGTTTCAGCTCGCCGCTCCTCTTTCCCTTACATCCCCCCAGAAATCCGACGATCATAAAGGCCAGGACGGCGATCCCGATGAACTTTGCCGGACGAGATACCGCGTTCTTCATATTAACCTCCATGAAAACCTCGTACTGAAAAACCATATATGCGCTTTTCCGCAGGGTGTCAATGCCTTGACCCCGCGCCAAGCCGTCGTATTTTTGACCCGCCCCTTTCAACGTGCCACCATTGAAGAAAGATTTACGATCCTTTTGAATCTGCCCCTGATTTAGTTCATTTTTTATGGATAAGGTCCGCCGAAATCCTCACTGGATCTTCAGGGGCACGAAGAATGTCTCCTTGTCGCGCCTGACCAGGAGGGCCAGGGAATCGCCGCTCTTCGCCCCGCGGACGGCCTTCTCGAAGTCCTGGGTCGTGCGGACGGGAACTCGGTTCACTTCCTTGATCAGGTCGCTTCTTTGGAGCATGGCGTCGTCGGCAGGGCTGCCGGGGGCGACGTCGGTGATGACAACACCTTTGTCATTGCCGTAGCCCAGCTGCTGGGCGATGTCCGGCGTCAGCGTCTGGATGCCGAGCCCAAGCTTCTGACTCGTAGGCCCCTTGGCCTCTTCAGGCTGGGCGGGCTTCGCCGTCTTCTCCCCGGGCCGCTCGCCCATGGTGGCCGTGACCTCGATTTTCTCGCCGTTCCGTAATAGCCCGATTTTGACGCTGGTCCCGGGCGCCGTCCGGGCGGCCATGTTGTGTATTTCGGAGCTGCTCTCCACTTTTTTCCCGTTGAACTCGACGATGACGTCACCCGGCTTGATCTGGGCGCGGTCGGCGGGGCTCTCAGGCGTCACTTCGCCGACCAACGCCCCCTTCGTGTCCCTGAGTTTCAGGGGCTTGACCAGGGAATCATCGATGTCCTGCGCGCTCACGCCGAGGTATCCCCGGATAACCCGGCCCGTGCTCAGGAGCTCTTTCATGACGCTCTTGGCCATGTTGATCGGAATGGCGAACCCCAGCCCGACATTGCCGCCGGTGGGGCTCGAGATCGCGGTATTGATTCCGATGACATTCCCGTCGAGGTCGGCCAGGGCCCCGCCGCTGTTGCCGGGGTTGATCGGGGCGTCGGTTTGAATGAAATCTTCGTAGGTGGCCAGCCCGACCGAGGACCGGCCTTTGGCGCTGATGATGCCGTGGGTCACCGTCCGCAGGAGTTCGAACGGGTTGCCGACCGCGATGACCCACTGCCCCACCTGGACCGAGTCGGAATCGCCGAGGACGGCCGCCGGCAAGTTCTGGGCGTCGACCTTGATCACGGCGACATCGGTCAGGGGGTCCGTGCCGATGACTTTCGCCGCATACTTCTTCTTGTCTCCGAGGATGACGGTCAGTTTGCTCGCGCCCGCGACGACGTGGTTGTTCGTCAGGATGTGGCCGTCCGGGGAGACGATGACCCCGGAACCCAGGCTGCGCACGGTCCTTTTTTGAGCCTGGGGAGGGGCGCCAAAAAACCGACGGAATAAGTCATCGCCGAAGAACTGCCTGAAGGAATCGTCGGGAAGGCCCTGGGTTTGGACGACCTGCTCGGCGAATATCGGGACAACGAATGCGCTGACCTTGTTGGCCGCGCCCTCGAACGCGTCGCTGATCTCGTCCATAAGAGCGTGGATCCGCGTTGCCTCCACCGCTTTGGGTTTGTTTTGTCCCGGCGTGGCGTCCGCCGGACGGTCCGAACAGCGAAGCCAGGTCCCGCCGATCACGACAAAAAAGAAAATCCAGGCAAAAGCTGAGTACTTAACTCTTACGCATTTTTTCATGCTATCCCTCCCTTGTGTTTCATTGTCGGCATCTCCTTGTAATCCAAGAAAGCTGCCGGCCAGTTTCCCCTTTGGGCGTATCATAAGCCGCATTTTCTTAGAAATCAAGCCGCCGCCGACTTCCCGGTGTCCTCGGCCCAGGAGGTGGCCCGGTATGCCCGGGCGGTCCTACCAGGGGGTGTGCTGACCTCCCCCCAAAAAACGGTCCGGGTGCCATGTGAAAAACCTGGGGAAATGGAGTTCCTAATTCCCCTCTAATGGCCTCAGATAACCTTCACCTCTTATCTTCAAAGTCCGGCAGGGAGTATGGATCTCATCAGGGGGCAGGTCCAATTCCGAAAATTCAGCACTAAGGATTGACAACCCAGGTCGATCTGGTTAAAAATAATCGTTGGATATGGGGATTAAGGAGTAAGAGGAGGGTTATATGATCGCGACGGTAAAGGACGTTCTGGATGAGAAGGGCCATATGGTCTGGACGATTTCGCCTGAGGCCAAAGTGATCGCGGCTCTCGAGCTTATGGCGGAAAAAAACGTTGGGGCACTCGTCGTGACGCACAGGAACGAGCTCGTGGGGATTATTACGGAACGAGATTACGCGAGAAAAGTTATCCTTCAGGGGAGGACGTCTCCTGATACCCCAGTCAAGGACATCATGACCCGAGGTATCTATTATGTGTCTCCGGACACATCCACTCAGGAGTGCATGGCCATGATGACGAAAAACCGCATCCGACATCTGCCCGTCATGCATGAAGAAAAGCTCAGTGGCATCATCTCCATTGGAGACATAATCCGGTCGGTCATTTCCGAGCAAAAAATCGCCCTCGATCATCTCGAAAACTATATCATGGGGAAGTATCTCTGAAACGGGGGGGGTTATACCTCAGACTGACGGCCAAGTCGTCGGCCGTCGAGTGATCGGGACCGACAGCGGATTCTTCGGAGCCGATCGACCCATTCGGCGGGCTGTGCGGCCAGCCCGTGGAGGACATCCTTAGCCACCTCAAGAATATCTGGAAGCCGGGTGTGCATGTCTTCGCTCAATCCCTCCCCCAGCCGGAAGAGGTCCTTCGCCTCAACGGCGATGATCACAACGGTCCTGGGCATCTTGAGCCCGATCTCCCTTCCGATAGCCAGAACCTGAGGAACCGAAACGTAGTGGGGGGATGGCCCGGGGAAATCGCGGATATCTGCGGCCTCCAGGATGCTAATTCGTCCGGTGAGGGGTTCGGCTTTCATGATCGTATCGATCACGACGAGCGCGTCGTGGCCATGAATGACGTCCAGGAGGGCCGCCCCGGACAGCAGGCATTCAACGAACTCTACGGACGAGGATGGTTCTCCAGGCGTCGCTCCGTCGGCCCACTCATCTTTCAGGAGCCTGACGGCGTGAAGGCCGACGCCATCATCGCCATAAAGGTCATTGCCCATGCCGAGAACGAGGATCTTCACGCGGACGCTCCACCCGTGGCCGATCCGCCGACGGCCGCTTTGGGCAGGCGGACCGTAAAGGACGTGCCGACGCCCAGCTCGCTCCGGACTTCGATCCGGCCGTGATGCGCCTCGACGAGTTTCTTGGCGATGGATAATCCGAGACCCGAGCCTTTGGGGATTTTGTCCCCCGGCCGGCCAACTCGAAAGAACTGGTCAAAGATGAATGGGACATGCTCTTGAGCGATGCCAATCCCGGTGTCCTGGATTTCGATAATGACGGAATCCGCCTCGTCCCTGAGGTCGATGCGAACCCGTCCTTGCGGCCTGTTGTAGCGGATCGCGTTGTTGATGAGGTTGGCAAAAACCTGTTCGAGGCCTTGCGCGTCGGCCAGGACTTCGAACGCCGGGCCAGCCGATCCAGCCCAGTCCAGGGAGATGTCGCTTTCCCGGGCCGAAGGGGTCATGAGATCGACAAGCCGGTCCAGGATTTTCCGCACATCGAGAAGCTGGAACGCTCCGACGAACCGCCCTTGATCGATCCGGGCCAGGTCAAGCCAATCGTTAATGAGCCGGAGGAGCGCACTGAGGCGCTCGTTGGCTTTGTGAATCATCTCCTTCAGCCGGTCGTCGGTCGCGCCGACAAGTCCGGCGAGCATGACCTCAAAATACTGTTGGATCGCGACGAGGGGACTTCGGAGCTGGTGGGAGACCATGGTGATAAAGTGTTCCTCGAGAAGCTGCTTCTCCTTTCGCAGGGCCTCCGCCTCAAGAACGAGGCGCCGTCGCTCCAGGCCACGACCGATGATAATGCGCAGGGCCTCGGGAGTGAAAGGTTTGGGGAGAAAGTCATGGGCCCCCTTTTTCATAGCTTCAACGGCCGAATCGACGGTCGCATAACCGGTGATGACAATGGCGACGATCTGGGGATCGATGCCCGGCAGGCTTTCGAGGACCTCGAACCCGCTCATCCCCGGCATCTTGAGGTCGACGATGACGACGGCAGGATGGAGGGTCCGGATCAATTGTATTCCGGTCGCCCCATCTTTGGCAGTCTCCACACGGTAGCGTTCCTTGAGGAGGATCTGGGAGCATGAATCGCGCATGGACTCTTCATCGTCGATGACCAGGACCAGAGGGGTCGTCTCCGTCATGGCACGTCCTTTCGCAAGATGGACCTCGCCCCCGGACTATTTTTTCAAGAACCGTTCGATGCGCGCCAGCAGATCGGCCGGCTTGACCGGTTTGTCAATATAATCTTCCGGCCCTGCCAATCCCTGCTCTTCCCCCTTGAACCCAAAACGTGAACCGGCGATTTGTCGGACCGCAGAAACAAAGATGACCGGAGTGTCGCGGACGCACTCGAATTCTTTCGAAGTCCTGATGGCGTGGCACAGCGAGTATCCGTCGAAGAGGCTATCCATCATAATGTCCAGGAGAATGAGGTCCGGGCGTTCCGACAGGATCGTTCGTGTCCCCTCTGACACATTCGAGGCCGTGACCACGCCATAGGATGCCGCGGTCAGAATGGCCGTCATGGCTTCTCGAAAATCAGGATCATCATCAACCACGAGGATTTTGGCTCGATTCGTTGTCATGATACGTCCCTCCTTTCCAGGCCATACTTCTTTAGCTTGGCCCAGAGCGTCTTGCGGTCGATTCCCAGGACCAGCGCCGTCCGGCCCTTGTTGCCGTCTGTCTCGTGCAGGACGGCCGTGATGTAGTTTTTTTCGATCTCGGCCAGCGTCTTGAATTTCCCCCCGCTCCAGGCCGAGGTCGGCACGCCCAGGCTGATGCCGTGGCTGATGATGTCCGCGACCTCGATTTCCTGTCCGCGGCATAGAACGACCGCCCTCTCGATGGTGTTCTCAAGTTCACGAACGTTCCCGGGCCAATCATACTCTTGGAGGGCGGTCATTGCCCGCCGGGAAATCGCCGAGACGACTTTTCCCGCCTTCCGGCTATACTTCTGAAGGAAGTGCTCGACGAGCAACGGAATGTCGTCTATCCGTTCCCGGAGTGGAGGGAGATGGATGGGGACGACGCTCAGACGGTAGAACAGGTCTTCACGAAAGGCGCCGCGGCTGACCGCCTGGGCGAGGTTGACGCTGGCCGACGCCATGACCCGGACATCGACCTTGATGGGATGCGAATGCCCGAGCCGCGTCACTTCTCGTTCCTGGATGGCCCGGAAAAGCTTGCCCTGAAGGGCGGGACCGATATGGGAAACATTGTCGAAAAAGATCGTTCCGCCATGAGCAAGCTCAAACCGACCGTGCTTGGTCTCCTGGGCGCCGGGGAATGCCCCCTTGACATGGCCGAATAGTTCGTCTTCGAGAGGAGGTTCGGGCAGGCTTCCGCTGTCCACGGCCACAAACGGCCCGAAGTGGCGGGGGCTGAGTTGGTGGATTTCGCGGGCGATAAGCTCCTTGCCGGTTCCGCTTTCACCCGTGAGGAGCACCGGGGAATCCGTGCCACTCGCCTGCGAGACAAGAAGGAGAACTTGCTGCATCGGCTTACTCTGGCCGACGACCTTGTCGAACTCTCCGTAAGCCTTCAGCTCACGGCGGAGAAGGATATTTTCGAGAACCATCGCTCGGCTCTTCAGCGCTTTGTTCGTCACAACGCGGAGCTCTTCAGGGGTGAACGGCTTAGACAGAAATTCAAAGGCTCCGAGCTTGATGGCTTCCACGGCGGTCTCGATCGAACCGAACGCGGTGATGACGATCACGGGCGTCTCAGGGCTGGCTTCCTTCATCTGGCGGAGCACGGAAAGGCCGTCCCCGTCGGGAAGCCTGAGGTCGAGGAATACGAGTTCGTACGTCTCCTTGTTGAATTGGGCCAAACCAGTCCGGCCGGTGGCGACCGCCTTGGTCGCGTACCCTTCCCGGCTGAGTGTTTGGCCCATGGAATCCCGCATGGCCTCTTCGTCATCGATGATAAGAATGTGGCTGACGCCGTTCATGGCTCACTCGTCCGGCGGGGCAATCTGATCGTAAACGTGGCCCCTCGGCCGGCCTCGCTGTGGACCTCGATGGTCCCGTGATGCCTCTGGATGATCCCGTAACTGATGGCCAGCCCGAGGCCGGTTCCCTTGCCGACATCCTTTGTCGTGAAAAACGGCTCGAAGAGCCGCTTCTTGTCCTCCTCCTTGAAGCCGTGGCCGGTGTCGGCAATCGCGACCGCCACCTCGTCCCGGGCCGAATCGTACGTGGTCCGGAGCGTCAGAGTCCCGGTTCCATCCATGGCCTCAGCGGCGTTGAAGATGATGTTCAGGAAAACCTGCTCGAGCTGGCCGGCGTCGACGACGATCCTGGGAAGACTCGGCGGATAGACCTTCTCGACCCTGATGTTCTGGAACAGGGCCTGCCGCTCGGTGAAGGCCAGGCACCGGTCCAGGAGGTCATGAATGTCCGTCGGCTGCCTCTGTGGCTCCTTGGGCCGGGCGAAATCGAGCAGCCCCGTGACAATGTCCTTGCAGCGCGTGGTTTCCTTAACGATCTTCTTGAGGTTCTCATGGTGCGGCTGGCCCTCGGGTGTATCCTCGAGGATAAGATGGCCGTAGATCAGGACGGCGCCCAGAGGATTGTTGATCTCGTGGGCGATGCCCGCCGCGAGCTTGCCGATAGAGGCGAGCTTTTCCGACTGGATGAGATGGGACTGCATATCACGGAGCTCCCCCGTGCGCGCCTCGACCTTGCCCTCGAGAGTTTTCCCCCAGTCCAGCAGTTTCTCGTTGGCCTCGCGCAGGTGGTCGGTCATCTCGTTGAAGGAGGAGGCCAGGGCCCCGACCTCGTCCCGGGACGTCACCTGGAGCTTATGAGACAGGTCACCCTTGGCGATTTCCTGGGTGGCCACGACGACGCGCTCGAGGGGGCGGGTGATCCGGGTGGTCAAAAAATAAAGGATCACCAGGAGGAATGCGACGCACAGGCCTGCGATCAGGGTGAAGGTCAGCATGACCCGGTTAGCGGTGTCGATATAGGGCCGTTCGAGCGTCCCGACGTAGAGAATGCCGATGATCCGGCCCGTTACGTCCTTGATAGGCTCGTACGCCGTGATGTACCAGTCGTTGACGACGAAAGCCCGGGCCACCCACGGCCGGCCCTCGTCGAGCACGGTTTTTTTAACCTCGGCCATGAGGAGCGTCCCGACGGCCCTCCTCCCCAACTCATCCTTGACGTTCGTCGAGATCCGCAAGTCGTTCTGTAAGATGGTCGCCGTGCCCGTTTCCCGGCCTTTGTACTGCCCTTCCTTGAAAACAATGCCTTTGATCCGGTCGACGATTTCGTAATTCCTGTTGACGAGAACGCCTCCGGCCAGGACGCCGATAAGGGAGCCGTCTTCCTTCAAGATCGGTGCGGCGGCCTGAAGCATCATGCCGCTGGTCTCTCGGTTATCCGCATGAGGTGAAGCCCTCGGTGTCGGAATGAACGTGATGAGGGCCTGAGAGGCGAGCGCGTCACTCTCCTTAAGGAGTTCTTCGCGGGGAACGATTTGAGGCGCCGCAATGATCTCACGCTCGACCGCCCGGCGGACGACTTCATCTCGAGACTGGTCGTCCCCGGCATTCTTTGGGGAGCTCGTCCGGAGAAGGACGCGGCCTTGAGGATCGAGAAGCGTCAGGATGTCCAGCCTGTTCTCCACGCGGACGCGGCTCAAATATTTCAAGAGGATATCGATCTGATGCGTCTGGAGAAGATCTCTCAAGCTTTCCCGGGCCGCCGTCAGCCGCACAATGTTCTTGATATCGTTCAGCTTCCCATTAAAGACAATCCAGGCCGAGGACAGGTCATGCCGGACTTTATCCTGGGCCTGCGAAATGAGCGTGCGGCGGATGAGCTGGGAGCCGACGACGAGCGACAGCAGCCCGCCGACGATGATGATCGCCAGAAAGCTGAGAATGAGCTTTGTTCGGAGAGAAAATCGTGGGCGTCTCATGAGGCCTTCGCCGTTCTTAACTTGCCGACATTATACCAAAATTGTCTTCCGCCCCTCACCTTTGAAGTTTGTGGACGAGTTCTCCCGCTTGGCTGTAGATCATGACCGTCAGAGGCCCCCCACCCGGCCAGGCGTGGGTCCCGCAACCGTGGCAGGGATCGTACGGCCGGAACGCCATCTCCGCCATGTTCAAAAGCCCTTCCGAGACCTGGCCACCCTTGATGTACGCTTTGGCCGCCTTCTCGATGGACATGTTGATCGCAGCGGCGTTTCCGATCGTCGCGACGATGAGGTTGGCGGCCGTGATGAGGCCCCGTTCGTCCGCCTTGTAATGATGGATCAGCAGCCCCCGGGGGGCCTCGACAATACCGACTCCTTCCTTCGGCTTCTGTGTGGGCAAGTTCCGCAGGTCCACCCCCGTGATCGCGGGATCTTCGAGGAGTTCGACCATTCTCTCGGCGGCCTGGAGGGACTCAATGAGTCTGGCCCAATGGAAGGCGAGCGTGTTATGGACGGGCTTGCCCCCCAGGACATCGTACATCCTGTCATGGTGTTTCTGAGCACGCGGGGTTTGCATGCCCTCCGCGACATTCAGCCGGGCCAAGGGGGCGACGCGATAGACTCCGCTGTCGTTTCCCTCCACAAAACCCTTCCAGCCGACCTTCTTCAAGAAGGGGAACTTCACGTAGGTCCAGGGCTCGACGTGTTCGGCGATGTGATCGAGGTAATCGGCAGGCTTGAATTTCGCGAATTCCCGACCGTCGGGGTCGACGACGCGGATCTCGCCGTCGTAGAACTCGACCTGGTTCTTCGGGTTGACCAGCCCCATATAGTACGTCTTGATTTTGTAGGCCTCCCCGACGACGATATCGACATAGGCCTTGTTCTTGAGAACGACGTCATCGAAAACCTGGAGGGCGAATTCCGCGAAATCGACGGAGGCTCGGGCGGTCTCCAGGAAACGAAGGCGGTGCTCTTCGTCCAGGCCCTTGGAGACACCGCCCGGGAGACAGGAGACCGGGTGGATGGATTTGCCGCCAAGATACGCCATGATCTCCCGGACATCTTCCCGCATCCGGATGACTTTGACGCCGATCTCGGCGCCAACTTTGCCGATAACGCCGAGGATGTTACGCTCCGCGGCCGGGGCTTGGGGCCCGACGACAAAATCCGGTCCGCCGAGGAAGAAGAAATGGAGGGTATGGTCCTCGAAGAAGAAGGCGTTATAGATGAGTTCGCGGAGCTTGCGCGCCGTCGCCGTCGGCTCGACGCCGAAAACCGCGTCGGCGGCTTTGCCCGCCGCCATGTGGTGAGCCGTCGGGCAGACGCCGCAGATGCGGGGAGTGATCCGCGACATTTCCTCGACCGGACGTCCAACGGAAAACTGCTCAAACCCGCGAAGCTCCGGCACCTGGAGGATGGCCCGCTCGACGTCGCCGTGGTCGTCTAGGAAAATCTCGATTTTACCGTGTCCTTCCAGCCGCGTGATGGGGTCAATCGTGATTTTTCGAGTCATCTGACGGCCTCCATTTTTTTTCGCCGAAGGAGAGACGAAGGAAGGCTGAAGCGGTAGAACGTCCCGGCCGGATCATCGATGGAACCGACGATGCGTTCGATATCCTTCTCGTCATTAGCGTCGAGGATCGAAGCCAGGGCCGAGAGGAACTTCGCGCCCTGGTCATGGACTTGGTCGGTCGGTCCCATGCAACCCCGGCACGGCATATTCCCCTCGATGCACCGCTCGCCACAGCCTCCCCGGGTTGCCGGCCCCATGCAGATGAGACCCTGAGCCAGAAAACATTTTTCGGGGTCGAGGATCACCTCGTACGGCCTTTTGATCTCTTTGATCACTAGTTTTTCCGGCTTTGTTTTGTTCCGGCTGCACTCGTCGCAGCACGACGTGTTCGGGGCCAGGACCGATCCTTTGGGCGGCAGCTTCCCTTCGAGGATGGCGGTAACGGCGTTCATGATGAGGTCCCGGTGGGGAGCACATCCCGGGAGGTAATAATCGACGTCGATGACATCATTCAGCGGATGGACCGTATCCCAAAACTTGGGGAGGGTTAGGATTTTGCCGTCAAGGACCGTTTCCAGCTGCGGTTCAATTCCGTCGGGATTGTCGGTCGAGACGGTTGTGTGATAGACCGTCCGGAAGATGGTCTCTTTGTTCCAAAAGTTGGCCAGCCCAGGAATCCCGCCGAGATGGGCGCAGGCCCCGTGGGCCACGACGAGCTGCGCCTTTCGCCGCAGGAGGCGGGCCATTTCCTCCTGCTCCGACATCCGAATGCCGCCGTTGATGAAGGCGACCGCGATCGAACCGTCGGGCATGGCCTCGAGGTCCTTCTTCTTGAAATCAAGAGCGACCGGCCAATAGACGATGTCCACAGCCGCCACGACCTTGAGGATGTCCTCGGCCAGATCGACGATGGATTCTTCGCAGCCCCCGCAGGAAGAGCACCAGTAAAAAGCGACCTTCGGCTTGGGATCAGACATGGCGCCCCTCTCCGTTTCCGCCGAAATTCAACGGCCCCAGTTTCCGGATACGCTCCGTGAAATCATCACAGACCTGTTGGAACTTCAACCCCTCCGACGCGGAAACCCATTCCAGACGGAATCGCTCCTTTTCAATGCCGAATTGCTCAAGGACGCGGGCGAGAAGCCGATGCCGCCGGAGGGTCTTATAATTGCCCTCTTGATAATGGCAGTCGCCTAAGTGACAGCCGGAGATGAGGACCCCGTCCGCCCCCTCGCGGAATGCCTTCAGGACAAACTGCGGGTCCACCCGGCCCGTGCACATCACCCGGATGATCCGGAGATTCGGCGCATACGTCATCCGGGCGGTGCCGGCCAGGTCCGCTCCCGTGTAGGAGCACCAGTTGCATAGGAATCCGACCAGCCGGGGCTCGAAATTCTCTTGATTCATGGTCGACTCTCCCTTGCCGCCTACACGAGCAATAGGCCTTCGATCTCGGCGAAAATTTGCTCGTCGCGGAAGTGCCGTTGATACGACGCGCCGCTCGGGCAGGCCGCGACGCATGTCCCGCAGCCTTTGCACAAGGCGTCGTTGACGACCGAGACGCCTTTCTCATTATCGAGGGTGATGGCCGTGAATGGGCAGAGCCCAATGCAGATCCGGCAGGCCGAGCAGAGCTCCTCATCGATGACGGCCGTGATCGGCTCGAGTTCGACCTTGCCCAAATCGGCCAGGGCCAGGGCTTCCGCGGCCGCGGCGCCGGCCTGGGCGACCGTGTCGGGGATGTCTTTCGGTCCCTGGCACGTTCCGGCGAGATAGACTCCGTCCGAGAAAGTGGACACCGGCGCGAGCTTCGGGTGGCGCTCCAGAAAGAATGTGTCCTGGCTACAGGAAATATTAAAGGTCTTGGCCACCTTATTATGCTCAAGGCCCGGTTCGAGCCCGACGGCCAGGATAGCCATGTCGACCGGAATCCGCCGGACAGCGCCGAGGAGGGTGTCTTCGACCCGGATAATGAGCTTCCCCTCTTCTTTCTCCGTTAAAGCCAGGGTGCTGATTTCCGAGACACGGCCGCGGACAAACTTCGTCCCCTCCTTGAGCAGCCGGTGGTAAAATTCTTCATAGCCTTTCCCGAAACAGCGCATGTCGATATAAAAATCGTAGACCACCGCCCCCGTTTTTTCTTTCAGGAGATGGGCGAATTTCAGCGAATACATACAGCAGACGCGGGAGCAATACGGGTGATAATTCTCGTCGCGGGAGCCGACGCAATGAATGATCCCAACGGACTTGGGCGCCTCGCCATCGGTCTTGAAGATTTTGCCTCCGGTCGGACCTGAGGCGTTGACCATCCGTTCGAACTCCATGGCGGTGATGATGTTCGGGTATCGGCCGTAGCCATAGGCCGGGATGCGTCGGGGATCAAAGGTTTCGAAACCAGAGGCGAGGATGATCGAGCCGACCTCCACCTCCTTGATTTCATCCTCCATTTCGTAGTTGACGGCCGCCCGGTCGCAGACTTTGGCGCACACCTTGCACTCCCCCGTTTTGAAATGAATGCAGGCGCTTTTATCGATGAACGGGACCATGGGCACGGCTTGCCGGATCGGAACCCGGATGGCCGTCGTCGGCCCGAGGAACAACTCGTCGTGAACGACTTTGCGGCCGTGCATGTCTTCGACGGTAATGGCCCCCGTCGGACAGAAATACGCACAGGCCGTGCAGCCGATGCAGGCTTCCGACTCCTCGCCGAAGGGGGTTTCAACATGGCGTTCGGTTCCCCGGTCGATGAAGCTGATGGCCGAGGCCCCGACGATCTGTTCGCAGGCCCGGACGCAAAGCCCGCAGAGGATGCATTTCTCGTTGGGGTCCTTGACCGGAAACCTCGGCTTTTCAATGCCCAGATCTTTGGCCATCCGTATCAGGGGCTCAGCGGCCGGCGCCCGGGAGAGGAGCATTTCGACGTTCCATCGCCTGGCCTCCAGGGCCCGTTCGGACCCCGTCCAGACCTCCATGCCGTCTTGGGCCAATGTGTTGCAGGAGGTCTGGAGGTCCCGCTTCCCTGTGAAGGCGACCTCGACCTCGCACACCCGGCACGCGGCGTAGGGCTCAATAAGTGGATGGTAGCAGAGCGTCGGAACCGTGACGCCGGCTTTCTTGGCTGCCTGCAGGATCGTCGCGCCGTCCTCGACTTCGACCGGTTTTCCGTCGATCGTCAGATTCACCATCGCTTGCCTCCTCAATCGACCCTGACGGCGCCAAAATTGCAGACGTCGACGCAGACGCCGCACTTGATGCATTTCGCCTGATCAATGACGTGCGCCTCGTTTTTCCGCCCTGAAATTGCGTCCGAGGCGCAATTCCGGCGGCAGACGTCGCAGCCACGGCCTTTTTCCAGGCAAAGACCCGGGGCGATGGTGTACACGTTGAGTTGCCGGCAGACATGGGCGGGGCACTTCTTATTCATGATGTGCGCTTCATATTCGCCGCGGAAGTAGCGCAGCGTGGTCAAAACGGGATTGGGGGCCGTTTTCCCAAGCCCACACAAAGCCGTGTCCTTGATCGAAGAAGCCAGATGCTCGAGAAGGACGATGTCGTCTTGCGTCCCCTTCCCTTCGGTGATCCGTGTCAGGATCTCGAGCATGGCCTTGGTTCCTTCCCGGCACGGCGTACACTTGCCGCACGACTCGTCCTGAGTGAAGGATAGGAAATAGCGGGCGATATCGACCATGCACGTGTCTTCGTCCATGATGACCATGCCCCCTGATCCCATCATCGATCCGGCCTCGGTCAGGCTTTCGTAATCGATGGTCAGATCGATCTTTTCATTGGGGATACATCCGCCGGACGGGCCGCCGGTCTGGACGGCTTTGAACTCCTTCCCACCGGGAATCCCGCCGCCGATGTCATAAACGATTTCCCGCAAGGTGATGCCCATGGGCACCTCGACCAAGCCGGTGTTGTTGATCTTTCCGACGAGGGAAAAAACCTTCGTCCCCTTGCTTGTTTCAGTTCCGATGCCGGCGAACCACTTGGCACCCCGGGTAATGATCGCCGGGATGTTGGCCCAGGTTTCGACGTTGTTGATGCACGTCGGCCTTCCCCAGAGCCCGCTCCGCGCGGGATAGGGAGGCCGCGGCCGCGGCTCGCCGAGCCGCCCTTCGATCGAGGCGAGCAGAGCCGTTTCCTCGCCGCACACAAAGGCCCCGGCGCCTCGTTTGACCTGAAGGTCAAAATCGAAGCCCGTCCCAAGGATATCCCGGCCCAGGAGCCCGTAATCCCGGGCCTGGCGGAGAGCGGTGTTCACCGCTTCGATAGCTAGAGGGTACTCATTTCGGATATAAATGAATCCCGTGGCCGCCCCGATGGCCATGGCTCCGACGATCATACCCTCGATGACCGAGTGCGGATCGGACTCGAGAATGCTCCGGTCCATGAACGCCCCGGGGTCGCCTTCGTCCCCGTTGCAGATCAGGTATTTCGGGCCGCCATTGGCGCTTTCTGCGGTCCTCACGAGATTCCATTTGATCCCTGTCGGGAATCCCGCCCCCCCACGTCCGCGAAGCCCGGACAGGGCAATCTCGTTGACGATTTTGTCCGGCGTCATATCGGTCAAAGCCTTGACAGCGGCTTTGTAGCCGTCGCGGGCAATGTACTCGTCGATGTTGGCGGGATCGAGGAGGCCGCGATTTCGGAGAGCAATCAGGACCTGTTTCTTAAAGAACGGGATATCATTGAGCCGGGGCACGGACGATAGAGGCTCCGGAGGCGCCTCAAGGCCGCGATTAACCGTTAAGGCGGGCTGGCCTCCCGTTTTCTCGTACCCGGTCCCCAGGGCATATTCCTGGACCACCTCTCCGCGAACAATGTGGTTTTCGAATATGGCCCGGATTTTCGGCTCGGTCAGACTCACGTATTTCACGGGGGCCCAGCCGGCGATTTCGACGGTGACCATCGGCTCCTGGCTGCACAGGCCGGCGCACCCCGAGCTCGTCAAAAGAACGTCGGAAAGGCTCCGGTTTTCTATCTCGGCCTTCAAGACCGCCATGATCGTTCGGGCTCCGGCTGCGCTGCCGCACGTGCCCAGATGGACGTTGACGATGGCGCGGAACGGCCCTCCGTCCCGGCCGGCCGTCTTGAGCCGGGCTTTTTTCCGGATGTCCTCCAAACCCTCGATCGTCAGTATGGGCATGGCTGTCCTCTTCACGCTTTGTATTTCTTGACGAGACCGGCCACCTTCGTCTGAGAAATTTTCCCGTGAACATCTTCGCCGACCATGGCCACAGGCGCTAGTCCGCAGCAACCCACGCACCGGACGGCGTTCAGGCTGAACTCTCCATCGGCGGTCGTCTCCCCGGTTTTGATCCCGAGCTCCCGTTCGAATTTCTCAAGGACGAGCGGGGCTCCCCGGACGTGGCATGCCGTGCCGAGACAGACGTGAATCTGACGTTTGCCCTGGGGCTTGAGGCTGAAGGCTCGGTAAAACGTCGCCAGGCTCAGGACGCGGCTGAGAGGGATGGCCAGTTTCCACGAGATCAATTTGAGCACTTCGGGCGGGAGATAGCTGAATTCCGCCTGAACATCCTGGAGGATGGCGATTACCGAGCCGGGATCCGACTGGTATTGCGAAAGGATTTCGGAAACGCTTTCTTCCACGTTGTCCATCATGCTCTCTCCTTCGCTAGCAGAATCCGTCGCGAACGTCTCGAGCTCTCAAGCGGACGGGATGTCTTTGCTCACGCGTTTGATGACCAAGTTTCCCTTGCGGATGACCCGCTCCGAAGGTGTCATCGTCGTCGGGCAATTCTCCCAGCAGGCCCCGCATCCGTTGCACTTGGCGGGATCGACGTAACGGGCCTTCTTGCGGACTTTTGCCTTGAAGTTGCCGACGAAACCAGAAACCTCATCGACCTCGCTCATCGTCAGCAGCTCAATGTTGGGGTGCTTTCCGACCTCGCTCATCTTCGGCGTCAGGATGCAAGCCGAGCAGTCGAGCGTGGGAAAGGTTTTGTCGAGTTGCGACATATGGCCGCCGATCGAAGGCTCCCGCTCGACGAGATAGACTTTCTTTCCGGATTTGGCATACGTCAGCGCGGCTTGGATGCCGGCAATGCCGCCCCCGACGATCAGGACCTCCGGGCGCACGGGGACTTCTTTTTTTGCCAGAGGTTCGTGCAGGGCGACCCGACGCACGGCCGCGGAAATCAGGGCCTTGGCTTTTTTCGTCGCGGCGTCCGGCCTGATCGTGACCCAGGACACTTGCTCGCGGACATTGGCCATCTGGAAATAAAACGGATTGATCCCGCCGCTGGCGGTCGCCCCCCGGAACGTCGGCTCATGCATCAGAGGCGAACACGAGGCGACGACGATGCGATTCAGGTCATGGTCGTGGATACTCTGCTTGATCAATTCCTGGCCGGGATCGGAACACATGAACTTATATTCTTTCGCGACGACGACGTCGTCGAGCTTCGCGGCGAAGGCGACGACATCCGGCACGTCCACTTTTCCCGCGATGTTTGTCCCGCAATGACAGACGAAGACGCCGATGCGGGGCTGTCCGTTTGAGCTCATTTCGCACCTCCGTTCCCGGCCTTCGCCCAGAAACTCTTGAGGGGGATGATCGACCGGGAAAAGCCCAGGTCGGCCCTGGGAATACCGAGCGCCAGCCCGAGAACCTGGCTGAAGTAAAAAATGGGGATCGTCACATCCTCTCCGAATCGCCGGACGATCTTGCCCTGCGTGACTTCAAGGTTGAACTGGCAGAGCGGGCAGACCGTCACGATGCAATCCGCGCCCTTACGCTTGGCCTCCTTGAGGAGGATGTAATTCAAGCGGAGTCCGACATCTTCGATCGTTCCGGTCAACGACCCGCCGCAACAGCGGGTTTTAGCGACGAAATCGACGGCCGTGGCTCCCGCG